>Ga0076930_100728_pt1 | contig 25674 bp, 23 predicted proteins | sample HotLakConsoUCCRE_FD_71149 | JGI IMG/M metagenome (GOLD analysis project Ga0076930, IMG submission 71149) | Hypersaline microbial mat communities from Hot Lake, Washington, USA - Hot Lake Consortium UCC-RE (version 3) (version 3) ...
TGACCTCGACCGAGCGCAACGCCGACAAGTTCATCGAGCGTGACGCCTACATGTCGTTCGACACGGACCCGGCGATCTATGATGTCGTCCGCATGGCCTACGAGGTTGCCGGCATCGCGCTGGACGATTGATCCGGCACATCATCGCCGTCGGGCGGCCATCCCTTGGGATCGGCCGCCCTTTGGCATTCTGACGACCCGGCCCATCCAAGGAGCTTGGCAATGACCTCAGCCATCACATGCGACGACGTGCGCGTCAGCTACGGCACCCTCGAAGTCCTGCGCGGGGTCTCTTTCGATGTCGCCGTCGGTCAGGGCGTCGTACTTCTGGGCGCGAATGGATGTGGCAAGTCCACGCTCATGCGCAGCCTGAACGGTCTGGAGAAGCTGCAATCCGGGACGGTTCGCATCCAGGGTGAAACGGTGTCGGACGCGAAGGGTCGGCAGTTGCGCCAGATCCGACGCGGCATGGGCTACGTCTTTCAGCAGTTCAACCTCGTGCCGCAGCTGAGCGCTTTCCAGAACGTCCTGCTTGGCGCCATGGGGCGGCACCGGCTCGGGCTCTTGTCCTGCCTGAGCCTGACGGCCTCGGCCGAGGAGCGCGGCAAGGCGATGGACAGCCTCGAGCGGGTCGGGATGGCGGATCGCGCGCTGCATCGTCCCTCCGAACTGTCGGGGGGCCAGCAGCAGCGCGTCGCGATCGCCCGGATGCTGATGCAGGCGCCGAAGCTGGTGATCGCCGATGAACCGATTGCCAGCCTCGACCCGAAGGCCGGGCGCGAGGTACTGGATCTCCTGTGGCGCATCGTGCGCGAGGAAGGGCTGAGCATGCTGTGCACGCTGCACCAGTTGGACCTTGCCCGCGAGTATGCGGATCGTGTCATCGGCATGAAGGCCGGGCGCGTCGAGATCGACGCGGCGATCGGGGATACGGACCTGGACCAGTTGAACGCCCTTTATGCCGGCATGGTCCGTGTGGACGGCACCGCCGAGGAAGCAGCAGCATGAAGGACGATGGCGGTATCCCCCCCCGCTTCCGAGCGCCGTCCGCCCTGACCTGGGTGCTGGTGGTGGGCTTCGCCGCCTTCTTCATCCAGGGTGTCGTGGCTTCCGAGATCTCGATCGACCGGCTGGTGAGGGGCGCGAGCAATCTCGTGCGCTTCGTCGGCCAGGCCATCCCGCCGGATTTCGAGCGCGCGCCCAACATCGCCGAAGCCATGTGGGAGACGTTGAACATCGCGGTCGTGGGGGTCACCTTCGGCTGCCTTTTCTCGGTGCCTCTCGCGCTCCTGGCAGCGCGCAACACGGCGCCGAACGCGGTGGTCCGGACGCTGGCGCGGTTCTTCATCTCGGTCGCCCGCACGATCCCCGACCTGATATGGGCACTGATCTTCGTGGTGACCGTGGGGCTGGGGCCGCTGGCCGGCATCCTTGCGATCATCATGGACACGATCGGTTTTGCCGCGCGGTTCTATTCCGAACGGTTCGAGGAGGTCCAGAAAGGCCCGTCCGAGGCGTTGACCGCGACGGGCGCAGGCCGCCTGTCCGTCATTTTCGGCGCCATCCTGCCCGAAAGCTTCGCCTCGATGACGGGGACATCGCTCTTCAGTGTCGAAAAGGCGATCCGGTCAGCGGTCACGCTTGGCCTTGTCGGCGCGGGCGGCATCGGGGTGGAACTGTCGACCGCGATGCGGCTGTTCCGCTACGACCAGGCAGCCGCAATCATCCTCGTGATCCTGGTGGTGGTGATCGCCTTCGAACAGCTTTCCTCGACCATTCGCAAGCGGATCATCTGAAGCGCCAACATGGCGGTTCATGCGTCTCCATCCCGGCGAATTCGACAGAAAGGGAGGACCAATGCTCGACCTGAACGATCTGAGGCTGTTCGTCGCGATCGTCGAGCATCAGGGCATCCTGAAGGCAGGGCGGGCGTTGAACCTGCCCAAATCCACCGTCAGCCGGCGGCTCGCGGGGCTCGAGGCGCAGCTGAAAACCCGCCTCATCATCCGTAGCGGGGAGGAATTTACCCTCACGCCTGCGGGCGAGGAAGCCTACCAGTTCGGCCTGCGCGTGGTGCAGGCGGCGCGCGAGGCCGAGCACACGCTGCTCAGCAAGCGGCGGGAGGTGTCGGGGCAGGTGGTGCTCAGCGTCTCTTCCCTGCTCTCGGCCCGTCTGCCCGCCTATCTTTCCGAATTGCTGGACGCCCATCCGCGCCTGTCCTTTTCGCTTGAGGTGTCCGAACGCGACCCCGAACCGGCGGGCGATCCCAACGACCTGATCTTGCGCGCCCATTGCTGGGGACTGCGCGACAGTGCGCTGATCCAGCGCCGGATCTGCCGCAACCCGATCATCCTCGTGGCTTCACCCGGCTTCGTGGAGCGGCACGGCGCGCCGGACCATCCGGCCGATCTGGACCGGCTCGACCTTCTGGCCTTCGGCATCGACCAGCGGCAGGAAGCCTGGCCCCTGACCGAGGACACCGGACAGACCGAAACGCTGCGCCGGGCGCCGCGCCTGATCTCGGCCAATGCCGGGGTCTTGCGCGCATCGGTCGTGGCCGGGGCTGGCATTGCCCTGATGCCGGAGTTCGCCGTTCGCGACGCGCTGGCCCAGGGCGCGCTGCATCGGGTCCTGCCCGGATGGACCGGCCCCGCCGTCGCCGTGACGCTCCTGTCGCCCTCGCGGCAAAGCATGAATGCGACCCTGCGCCTGTGCGCCGATCATGTGGCGGCTCAGGTCAAGGCCGACATTCTGACGGGCGCTCAAGGGGTTCCGAAACGGGAACCGGGCATCCCGATATTGCCCCCACCTGCCGTTACAGAACTGTCGTCTTCGGCACCTACCCCAGAGGGGCGTCGCGCACAGATCCTCCGCCCGGCGCTTCATTTGAACAGCACCGAAAGCGAAACGCCCATGACTCCGTTCCAGACAACCCTCGGCTCGGCTGCCCTGACCGCTGCCGCCGCGTTTTCCCTGCCGGCTGTGGCGCAAGATGCCGCTGGCCCGCTTGTCCTCTACACAAACGATTTCGAAGGCGCGATCACCGAGCGCTTCGAGACCGATACCGGCCGCGAGATCGACGTCGTGCAGATGTCGGGCGGCGAGATCCTGGCTCGCATCGCGGCCGAGGCCGCCAACCCGCAGTGGGATGTGCTGATATACAACGGCTCCTACACTTTCCACATGCTCGACCAGCAGGAGGCCCTGCTGCGCGGGGTGGAGCCGGCCAATCTCGGCAACCTCAACGACACCGGGATGACCTACCTGCCGGAAAACCGCTCGTGGTTCCCGATCGGCCTCGCCGCGTCCTGCGTCATGCTCTACCGAACGGATCTTGTAGAAGAACCACCGGAGGCCTTTGCCGACCTCGCCGATCCGCGCTTCAACGGGCAGTTCGGCATGGCCGATCCCGCCGTTGCCGCCCCGGCCTATCCGTGCGTGGCGCAGTTCTTCGAATCCCTCGGTGACGAAGGCGCGCGTGACCTGTTCACCAGCTTCTTCGACAACGGGATGCGGGTATTCCGCACCAACGGACCGACCGGCGCGGCGCTCGCGTCGGGTGACATTTCACTGGCGCTGATCACCTCGCAGGTGGCCTACACGGTTCTGGCAGACGGCGAAGTGCCCGTCAGCGTCGTCTGGCCCGAGGAAGGCGCCCCTGGCGTCGTGCGCGGCGTCGGCATCCAGGCGCAGACCCCGCGGCCGGAGGCGGCGCAGGCGTTCGTCGAATGGCTTCTCGAGCCCGAGACACAGAGCCATTTGGCGGCTGCAATTCCGGCGGACGGCAAGTTCGAGCCGACCGTGACCGGCGCCGTGCGCCGCCCCGACGGCCCGCCCGAGGGGCAGACCTACCTCGTCGCCTCCGACGCCTTCGCGGTGGAGCACGAGGCCGAGATCAAGACCTGGTTCGCCGATCAGGCCCTGAACTGACGCGCGCGAAATGGGGATTGCCGGGCGACCGGCGATCCCCCCCTCGGACTTGCCGCGCCGGAGACCCCGATGACACATCTTCCCCTTCCCATGGCCGCCCGGGCGCGCCGCCGCCCGCGCCGACTTGCGCCCGAGGATTGGCTGGGCATCGCCGTGGTCGCGGCACTGGCTGTGCTGGTGCTGGCGCCGATGGCGGCGGTTCTGCTTCAGGCCTTCGTGCCCGGCGCGTTCTCGGGCCAACCGCGTGGCCTCACGCTGGGGGGCCTGCTCGAGATCTTCGAGCGGCCGTTGTGGCGGCGTGCTCTGTGGAACTCGATGTTCCTCGCCACCATCGCCGCCGTCATCGGCGGGCTGATGGGCAGCGGGCTGGCGATCTTGCGGCATTCCTCGCGGCTGGCGCTGGGGCCTGCACTCGATGTGGCGGCCTGGGCGATCATCATCTTGCCCTCGTTCATCCTGGCGCAGGGCTGGATCTTGTTCGCCAGCCGTGGCGGGCTCGCCAACCAGTGGTTCGGCCTCAGTTTCGTGCCGGACCTCGTGTTCAACCCCTGGGGCCTTGCGGTGGTGATGAGCCTCAAGTCCTTTCCCTTCGCCTACCTCACCGTCTCCGCAGCACTGCAATGGCGGATGGAGGATTACGCGCATGCCGCCCGGCTGAACGGCGCGGGCCCGCTGCGGGTGCTGCTGAGTGTGCGCCTGCCGATGCTGCTGCCGGCGGTCCTGTCCGGGGCGCTCCTGATCTTCATCGACGTCCTGGGCGATTTCGGACTGCCCGCGGCGTTGGCCACGACATACCGGTTCCCGACGCTGACCTACGCGATCTATGTCGCGATCAACCAGTCGCCGATCCGTTTCGATCTGGCCGGGGTCATGGCCTTCTACGTCACCGTCATCATGCTGCTGGCCGTGGTCGCCTATTTCCGGGTGCTGCGCAGCCGCCGCTACGATTTCCTCGGCGCGCGGGCGCGGCTTGCGCCGATCGAGGCGCGCAACAGAGCGCTCCTGCCCAATGCGATCGCCTTCGCCGCCCTGGCGCTGGCGCTGCTTATCCCCATCGGGGCGAGCGTGCTGGTGTCCTTCACCGACAGGATCTCGCGCGGGATCAGCATCGATAACCTCACACTGCGCCACTACGGCTACGTTCTGGAGACAGGCGGCGCCTTCCTCAGCGCGCTGCGCACCTCGATGGGCATCGCCGCGCAGGCGGCCATCGGCTCGGGCCTGATCGCGGCGGCGGCGGCCTATGTCGTGACCTTCTCGGGGTTCCGCCTGAACCGGCTGATCGACCTGACCTGCACGCTCAGCCTTGCGGTGCCGGGGGTGGTCCTGGGCATCGGCTACATCTTCATCTGGAACGCGCCGCTGGTCGACCGCGCGGGCCTGTCGCTTTATGGCCACCCGTTCATCCTGGTCCTCGCCGGGATCGCGGGGGCGGTCCCGATCGCAGTGCGGGTGCTGCTGGGCGCCATGGCGCAGGTGCCGGCCTCGATGCTGCAGGCGGCGGCGTTGCAGGGCGCGGGGCTGGGGCGGCGCATCGCCACCATCGTCGTGCCGTTGATCGCCGCGGCTCTGGTCTCGGCCACGCTGACAGCCTTCGGGTCGGCGATGTTCGACCTGGCGATCAACTCGATCCTGCGGCCCCCGCGGCTCGACGTGCTGCCGGTCTACGTCAACCGCGCCTTCGAACAGGGCGAGTTCGGTGCGGCGACGGCGGCCACCCTGTTGGCCGGCGGACTGACCGTAGCGATCATCGCGGGGATCAGCACCGCCGCACGGCTGGCGCTGGCCCGGCTGATCCAGACCCCGGACCCGAAAGGACCATCCCATGCTGACGCTTGAGGCGCTGACCCGCTGCTTCAACGGCCAGACGGTGTTGAACGCCGTGTCGCTCGACGTGCCGCACGGGCAGGTAGCCTGCATCGTAGGCCCCTCCGGCTGCGGCAAATCCACGATCCTGCGGCTCGTCGCCGGCCTGGATGTGCCCGACGCGGGACGCATTGTGCTGGCTGGAACCGAGCTTTCCGGCCCGGGCTGGGCGATCGAGGCACGCAAGCGGCGGCTGAACATGGTGTTCCAGGATTACGCGCTCTGGCCGCACATGCGCGTCGCTCAGATCGTCGGCTACGGGCTGAGCCACCTGACCCGGATCGAACGGGATGCGCGGGTTGCGGCGCTTCTCGACCAGATGCAGATTTCCGCGCTGGCCGATCGGCTGCCGTCGCAGATCTCGGGCGGGCAGCAGCAGCGCGTGGCCATCGCCCGGGCGCTGGCGACCGATCCCGATGTGTTGTTGCTGGACGAACCGCTGTCCAACCTCGACGTGCAACTGCGCCTCGACATGCGGATGGAGTTTGCGGATCTCTTCGCTCGCGTCGGCAAGACGGTGCTCTACGTCACCCATGATCCGTTGGAGGCGTGTTCCTTCGCGGATATGCTGGTGGTGATGCGTGCGGGCGAGATCGAGCAGTCCGGCCCGCCGCAGGACCTGTTCGCCCGTCCGCGTTCCGCCTGGATCGCCACCCTCGCCGGTTACGACACGCGGATGGCCGGGCACCTGATCCCATCGCCAGATCCCGCCGGGATCGTCGTGGTCATCGCCGACCAGCCGGTGACCCTGCCGCGCAGCGCGCTGGCCTGCGAGGCGCGACCGGGCATGCCGGTCACGGTGATGCTGCACCCTGGCAGCATCCGGCTGGAGGCGACGCCGGGGGCGCCGGGGTCAAACCGGCTGAAGGGTCGGGTCCGCCGGTGCCTGTTCGAGGGGCGGGACTGGCGCGTGACGCTGGGCCTTGGCGCCGCAGCGGATGCCACTTTGTCCCTGATGTCGCCGCGAAGACTTGCCGAGGACGATCAAGTCGAGATCCTGTTCCCTCCCGAGGCCGCCGTCGTCTTCCCCCGCGCGTGACGCTCCAATGCCCGGAGACGCCGAATTAATGATCCAGGATCCCGCCGCCCGCGCCTTTCGCCCCCTGTATTTTGACAGCCACCCCGACCCCTTGGGTGCGGTTTCCCTGCCAGTCGCCACGCATCTGCTGCGGCGCGGGCTGCTTGAAGATGACAAGCGCCTGTTGCTTGCAGGCTGTGATCCGACCTCGCCCCTCGAAGACATCCGCGCCGAATTGTTCCGCTGTGGCTGGATCGAACCGCCGCGGCACGAACAGATGCCGGTGACGGACGGGCCCCACGGGGTTGAGCTTGCGCGCCTCGATCGCAGCGCGTTGCGCATCCTCGGGTTCTGGGCGCAGAAGGTGCATATCAACGGGCTGGTCGAACCTGATCGCCCCGGCGGGCCGCAGGTCTGGATATCGCGTCGGTCCGATCTGGCGCCGTCAAATCCCGGCAGGTGGGACACCCTTGTGGCCGGGGGACGCGCCGCGGGACACAGCCTTCTCCAGACCGCCGCGCGGGAGGGATGGGAGGAGGCCGGGATCGAGTGTGTACAGATGACGGGGCTGACCCATGTCGGCGACATGGCGGTGCAGTATGTCTCGCGGCGCGGGTTCCACCAAGAACTGCTCGTGATCCACGATCTGGCCCTGCCGCGCGACTTCGTGGCCGTCTGCCGTGACGGCGAGATCGAGGAAAGCATCCGGCTGTCTTTCGATGACCTGGTGATCCGGTTGGCAGATGCACGGGAGTTCAAGTTCAGTTCCTATCTTGTGCTCACGGATCTTGTTGGGAGGAAGCGGGGCGGGTCGGTGAAGCTCCATCAGTGCCTGTGACTGCTACCTGCAGCAATGATGCATGAGGACGGATGGCGACCACTACGCGTTTTGGCGCGCACGGTGCGTCACGAATTTAGGCATTCTGCACAGCGCCAGATGCGTCCACGTTCGCTTGCGGCGAATGTGACTTTGCCAGTTCCTCTTTTTTCATGCTCCTGCCGCAGTCGTCAGGTACGATGAGGGGTCTGGAGCCAGCCCAGAGCGGACGGTCATGCCGAGTGCAGCAAGTATTTCGCCATCGACAGAACCGGCGGCCTCCAGACTTTCGCTGCCGTTGCTCGGATCAAGGCCATCGTTGCCGAAGCGAACATCCCTTAGGTTGGCAAAGCTCTGTTTTCGCCGGATCTCTGAGATGAGCATTGGGCGAGAGGTGAGGGATAATCCCGCGCAGATCGCCCCATGACGCGCGCTGCGACGCTCATGCCGCCGCGGTCCGGCAGTAGCACGATGCCCGGACCGGCACTTCGGCGCGGGCGAGGGCCCGGTCGAGCAGCCGCTTGACATGCAGTGCCTCGACCTTCTCGCCCCGTCGGGTCAGGCACTCGTGCAGACCGTGCAGGCTCCAGACATTCGCCGGATGCTGGCAGGCGCGAGCGAGCGTATCGTCGAGGCCCAGATCGGCACGGTAGACCGCCTCGGCCTCGTCGTAGTGTCCGGCATCGAGCAGCAGCGCGCCGAACGCATGGCGGGTCGGCTGCATCCAGCCCCAGGGCTCGTCGTAGGGCAGGCTGTCGTCCAGTTCGACGGACCGGCGCAGTTGCGCGAACGCCGCCTCGGTATTGCCCTTCTTGTAGTCCAGTTCACCCAGCATCATCGCCTCGGCGACCTTCAGGATGTCCTGGCAGGTGTTGTTGAAGAGCATCCGGCTGTCGGGCACCGCCCCGTGCGCCGCGTCGAACTTGGCCCGCTCGGCCTCGGCCGCCGCGATGTCGCCCGTGTTGGCCAGCGCGACGGTGCGCGCGTAGTGCATCATCGCGGTGGTCATCGCGTAGAGGTTGCGGTCCTCGGGCAGGTCCGCGGCAAGAATGTCGTCCTACATGCCGAACCGGATCAGGACGTGCATCTTCATTGGCACGAAAGCTTCGAACCAGTCTGCCATCTGCCGCAGCGTAGCCTCGGCTGGCAAGGTGGCGACCAACTCATCGGCCGCTGCCAGCGCGGGTGCGGGCTGACCGAGGAACATCGCGCCGTAGATCTTGAAGTGGTAATTGTGGCAGCGATAGACGGTGTAGAAATTCTCCGCTCCCTCGTGGCCCAGCCACTTGCGGTCGGCCACGATCGCCCTCGAGTTCCTCGCGACAACGTTGTGATAGTCGCCACAGAGTACGTCGATGTGGGTAGCCATGTGGATCAGGTGACCGGCATCCGGCACCAGGGTGCTCAGCCGGTCGCCATGTCGCAAGGCGAGCTCCGGGGTCGGCGACATCTCCATGAGGTGGATGTAGAAGTGCAGGAGACCGGCATGATCCCAGGCGCCGGGCCGTTCCAGCGCGCGTTCCAGTACCTTGCGGGCTTCGTCAGTGTCGGCGCCAACGGCCGGTCTGCCGGTCCTCAGGTCCCACAATTGCCAGGGCGTGCGGTTCATCATTGCCTCGGCGAAGAGCGCCGCCACATCGAGGTCCTCTGGGTGCGCCCTGTGAACCTTGCGCATCGCGTCGGCATGGGCGTCGAGCCAGGGGGCGATATCCTCGACGGGTGTATCGGGGAAACGCTTGAGCATCGCGTCGATCAGGTCACGTTCGACCGGTGACGCCTCGCCTGCCGCATCCTTTGCGCCATTGATCGCCGCACGGGCGGTCGCGACGGCCTCCTCGCGGTCTTGTGGCTCCATGCCCACCCAGGGTTGATTGTAGTTCGGCCCCGACGCGGCTGCGATGCCCCACTGCGCCATCGCGCAGCCGGTATCCGCGTCCAGTGCTTTCCGGAAGCACACGATCGCCGCCTCATGATTGTAGGCATAGAGCCAGACGAGGCCGCGGTCGAACCAGAGCTGCGCGTCGTCTGATCCCGTCGTGATCTTGCGACCGAAGGTTCCAAGGTCGTAGTAGGTCATCGATCCACTCCTCCTTCTGCTACCCGGCACGGAAAATGCCACTATTGAGCAAGGCGCTTCGGCTCATCGGGTCAGACATCCGGGTCAGCTCATCCTATGCGAAAACCTGTCGGTTCATTCGGCAAATGTCAGCGCCGCACTGGCTGCCAGGCCGCACGCACATGGCTTTCGCGAAATCCGCATTTGAGGATGTTGGCGTAAGACTGCTGCGGATCGCCCGCCACGGCAACGCCGGTGCAGGTATGGACCCTGGTACAGCCCATCTCGAGCGCGGCCCGCACCCTCTGCGCAAGGTTGGCCGTCTGCGCGCCGCGGCCGCGGAACGCCGGAGCGGTAGCGCCGAAATCGGTGAACGCCGCCTTGCCGGAGATGTAGAGCGCGCCCGTCCCGGCCGGGGTGTCGCCGGAAAATGCCATCAAGGCGTGCCAGCCTGCCGCACTGGGCAGGCGCGCGATCCACGGCCTCGCGGCGGAGCCCAGATCGAACGCGTCGCAGACGATCGTGGCAAAGGCTTCGCCCTCCGCTGCACCAACCTCCCGGATCGTGAACGCGCTGTCCACCTCAGGCAATGGGTCATCGCGGCCGCGCGTGAACTCCTGCCAGGCCCGCGCGCGCTCCAGCCCCGCCGCCTCGCAGATCAGTGCGATCCGGTCGTCGGACGTGCCCGGATCGGGCTGCAAGAAGAACCGCTCGACATTGGCGCCGCGATATAGGTCGATGGCCGCCTGAACGGCCGCCACCTGCGGCGGACGCGCGCGGCCCAGTCCCAGCATCCGGTTGATCGTGATGGCCGAGGCCGGCAAGGCGCCCGCGACCGACGCGACACCGTCGCCGACCTCCTCGACCCTGAGGCCGAGCCTGTCGCGGAGCGGGCAGTCTGCCGCGTCGTGCAGGGCGCAGAGCCCTGCCATCTCGATGTCTTCGGCCTCGCGCATGTGGTCCTGTGATATCATCGGTCACCTCGCCTGGTCGTTGCGCGGCGTGGTGCGCAGGCGCTGCGCACTCGCCGCGGTTGAGCCGATGGTGCCACACACGCTACACTGGACGAGATGCGAAAGAGCCGGAAAAAGGTCGATCGTGCCATGCCTGGGCCCGGAAAGCTCACCGTCGCGGTGGTCGTGACGCCGGAGGTCACCGCCTCGACCGTGTTCGGCATCTACGACATGTTCGCCGCGGTCGGGCGGGACTGGGCGTTCCTGACGGCGGGTGCGGCAGGAACCCCGCGCGCCGGAGCCGTGCTTGTTGGCCGCGACAGCCGGCCCATTCAGGTGGCCAACGGGGTCTGGCTGCGCGCCGAGACGAGCTTTGCCAACTGCCCGACGCCGGACATCGTCTACGTTCCCGAACTCTTCGTGCCTCCCGACGCCGCGCCCTGTGGTCGCTTCAAGACGGAACGCAAGTGGCTGCGCAAGTGGCATGCCGAGGGCGCCACGCTCGCCTCGGCCTGTTCTGGCACGCTGATGCTGGCCGAGGCGGGGCTGCTCGACGGCTGCAAGGCCACCACCCACTGGGCCTATTGCGACCGCATGGCCGAGCGGCATCCGGACGTCGACGTCGAGCCCGACCGGTTCCTCGTCGCCTCCGGCGAAGGCCAACGGATCATCACCGCCGGCGGCGTCACCTCCTATCTCGACCTGGGCCTCTTCCTGATCGCGCGCTTCTTCGGCACCGAGGAGGCGATGCGCGTCGCGCGAAGCTGGCTCATCGACTGGCACCGCGACGGCCAGCTGCCGTTCGCGTCCCTCGCGCGTGCCGCGCAGACGCGGGACGGAATGATTGCCGACATGCAGGAATGGATCGCAGACAATTATGTCCATCCTGCGCCCGTGGCGACGATGGTCACGTTGAGCCATCTTCCCGCACGCACCTTCAAGCGCCGGTTCAAGGCGGCGACCGGGCTGGCGCCGCTGGACTACGTCCATTCGATCCGGATCGAGGAGGCAAAGCAGATGCTGGAAACGACGGAACGGCCAATAGAACAGATCGCCACAGAGGTCGGCTACGAGGATAGCAGCTTCTTCCGCCGCCTCTTCCGTCGCAAGGTCGGCCTGCCCCCCCACGCCTATCGGCAACGGTTCCAGTCGTTCAGACAGGCGCTGGCCGAAGCGGCGGACAGCCACGCGTGACTCTTGTCAACTTTCGGACGGTGCCGTATCGCCACAGGGAAGCAATCGTAGGACGCGCCGCGATTGGCATAGGCCGTGGCGTTCGAAGGCACCCGCGCGATCGCGCCGCCGACATGCTGGAGCACGGCGAGACACCTGGCCAACGGTGCCTCGCAATATGCTTCGATCAGGGCATCGGATGCGCCGTCGGGCGGATCGCCGAAGAACTGCGCCTTCCAGTAGTACCGGGCGGAAAAGTGGCGTCACCGACGCGAGGCGACAGGCGCGCGGGAACTCTGTTCGGGCGGTGTCGATGTCGTAGAGCAGCGCACCGACCGCAGGTCAGTCGTCCAAGACGAAAGTTAAGACGAGATTCACCTTGAAGTCGGTTATCTGACCGTCGTCGATCATCAGGTTCTGGTACTTCACCCATGCACTGGTGATGCCGCGAAGGATTTGGACGCCCGTTCTATACCGCGCTTTGCCGCGTCATCGAAGCTCTCCGGCGAAGTCGTAGAAATTTCCGTTACACGTGCGATTGACATGACGTTCTCCTTTCCTGGTGGCTTCGGGGGACCAACACGGGCCTGGCTTGGTCGTTCCGTTTCTTGTCGGACCGACCGTACATGACGATCCGCCGGAGGCGCACCACTCCTTTTCGGAGGATCCGGAGTCAGGATCGGGTCAACCACGCTCCTGCCGCCAATGCCGCGAGGACCAGAGGCGGTCGAAGAGTTTCGCAGGGTGCAGGACATCAACGTGCTTGGTGTGTTCCTCGGCATCAAGGCCTGCGCGCCGGCAATACGGCGTGCGGGCGGACGGCGGCGACTACCCCAAGGACACCGGCGCAAGGGGCTGAAAGCCGGCATGCGCCGCATTCGAGGTCGACTGTGCGGACAGACGGTTCGTGCGCTCTTGCCCGTCAGGATCACTTGTCGTTGGAATCGAAAACATGTGATGGTCCATCCATGACACCAGATCTCCGTACACCCGACGGCCATCCGATTTCCCCGTTCTGCTTCGGCACCATGCAATGGGGCGGCAAGGCCGATCCGGCTAACAGCCGTGCCATGTATGACGCGGCTCGAGCCGCAGGCATAAACTTCTTCGACACGGCCCATGGCTACACCGGTGGCGCGTCAGAGACTTTGCTGGGCGAATTTGCGGCGTCTGATCGCGACGCGCTTTTCATCGCCACGAAATGCGCCTCCACCGGCGATTGTAGCCCTGACGCGATCAAAAAGGAGCTCGAAGAAAGCTTGCAGCGTCTCAACATGGACTTCGTCGACATGCTTTACATGCATCGCTGGTCCGACGAGGTGCCACTTGAGGCAACCTACGAGGCACTCGCCAGAATGGTGGAAGCCGGCCAGGTACGCCATGTCGGAGTGTCGAACTATGCTGCCTGGCAGGTGATGAAAGCCGCCGGCGTGGCCGCATCCTTTGGCCTCAAGATCGACATGCTGCAGCCGATGTACAACCTGGTCAAACGTCAGGCCGAGGTGGAAATCCTGCCGATGTGCAGATCGGAGAACATCGCTGTCGTGCCGTATTCTCCGCTTGGTGGCGGTCTCTTGACGGGCAAGTATACCGCAGGAGAAGGCGGGCGCCTGACCCACGACCCGATGTACAAGTCCCGCTACGGCCAAGACTGGATGCACGACGCCGCGACTGCCCTGCGTGGGCTTGCCGCCGAACTTGGCGTTTCAGCCATCACGCTCGCGATCGCGTGGGTCGCTCGAAACCCGACCGTCACGGCCCCGATCCTGAGCGCCAGCACGGCTGACCAGTTGCAACCGTCCCTTGATTCCATTGTTTTCGACCTCGATGACGACACCTACGCGCGCCTGACCGCTCTGACCCCGACCCCGCCACCAGCCACCGATCGTTCCGAATATCTCTGACGGTGCGGGATGAGACGTCGGCGCGTCTTGGCGTTCATTCGGTGTGTCGACTGCCACACCATCGGGCGCTGCCGAATGCGCGATCCCTGAAACTCTGAGCTGCCGGGCCACTGTGGTCCCGCAGTTCTGCCGTTAGAGTGCGAGCATGATTTCGTGGCGAACGGCAACGAGAGGCGGGTGGGTACATTGCTGAATTGCACGCATAAGCGGGGTTGTGATGCCCCGCCGCAAGCAGCTTCGTCCAAGGCGCAATAAGTGAAGACTCAAGTACGCTCGCCGTCGCAGTCCAACGACCTGAGCCAAGGGCCAACAGCAACTTCAGAGAAAGCGACTTCCGGCCAACGGGCATTTCCGTCGAGCTGCTAGAGGAACCGGAGCCTGTGCTTTTGCAGGAGATCCACGAGGATCATCTTGGCATGATGCCTGTGTCGCCGATGGATCTGGCGCGCGGTTTCAGGATCGCCTTGGCGGATCGCCTCGAAGACCGCCCGGTGATCCTCGTTTGACCGCGTTGGCACAGGGCGTATGAACAGTGTTGTCATTCGCGCGCGTCGGACCTGATCGCTCATCATCTCAACGATCGCGCTGATCCGGCTGTTGCCGCCCAGCCGCACAAGTTCCCGGTGAAAGCGGTCGTCGGCTTCGGCCCAGGCATCGAGGTCGTCCCGCGCAATGGCCGCGTCCATGTCGTCGATCGCGCAAGCAAGATCCGCCAGATCGCTGTCGTCATAACCCGCCTGCGCCGCGCGTTCGGCGGCATGGCTCTCGAGCTCGGTCAGAACGTCGTAGACATCGCTCATATCCTCGGGCGACAGCGGCAGGATGCGTACTCCCTTGCGCGGCCGAAGTTCCAGCAAACCCTGGCCCTCGAGCGTCAGGAGCGCCTCGCGCACAGGGGTCCGCGACATCTCGAGAAGGTCGGCAAGCTCGGATTCGAGGTGGTCGGAGCCGGCCGACAACTCGCCGGAAAATATCTTGTCGCGCAACTCCTTCAGCGCGCGTTGCGAGGTGGAAAGGGGTTTGTCCGTCATGCTCTCAATCAGTTCCCAACACGATCCTGCGCCCCTGTTCGGCCGAGGCGTAGATTGCGCGCTCGAGCCCGATGACCACAAGGTAATCCTTTGCCCGGTTTTCCAGCCCAGTTCCAACCAGCGCGCCCGATACCACATGACGCTGCAAGGCGTGGACGCAATCGCCGCCAAACCCGTCCCACGTATCGGGCGGCAACAGCGGCATGGTCTTTGATTGCCCGAACCGACGCAGGCGGACGGACCCGTCGCCGTGCAGGGTAATCGTGCCTGTCGTTCCCTCGACCAGCGCCTCGCCCATCGTGCGGCGCAGGTTGTCGGCCGCGTGGTCGAGATGCCGATTGCCATCGAAGAGCGCGCGCACGCCGCCTGGATGTTCGAACAGGATATGGCCCGCGTCCTCGCCGGCGATGACCGGGTTGATGCGGCGCAGATCTGCGTAGACCGCGATGGGATCGCCCAGAAGGTAGCGGAACGTGTCGACCCAATGGACGGCGGTCTCACGCACCAGAAAGCGATCCATCTTCTGGAAATATGGCTGGCGGGCGAGGTAAGCGTCGGCGCCTTGCCCGTCGCCAGGGCGCAGGCGAAAGGTCATCTGCTGGACCTGCCCGACGTCGCCGCGATCGAGCGACGCCTTGATCGCGCGATACCATGGCTGAAAGCGGAAATTCTCGTGCACGACGATAGTGGCCCCCGCGGCCTCGGCCTCTTGCGTGACCCGGCGAGCCTCATCCAGATCTGTGCAGAAAGGTTTCTGGCAGACGATCCATTTGATCCCGGCGGTCAACGCCATCCGGATCGTCTCGGCATGGGCCTCGGGCGGCAGAATGATGTCGAGCAGGTCAGGAGAGCGCTCGGCCAGCATGGTGGAAAGATCGGCGTAGGCTGGCAGGCCCGTGGCGAGGGCCTTTTCAAGGTCGGTGTCGCAGGCCCCGACCAGTTCGACCCGCTCCATCCGGGCCCAGCTGCCGTAGTGGAACTGGCTGAAATACCCCGCGCCCACACAGGCGACCCGCAGCGGACTTTCTCTGGTCATGCCACGAAGAGCGCGTCGAGTACCGCGCGCGCTGCATCCTCGGTGCCCACACTGCCGCCAAGATCGCGGGTCAGGGCGCGCTTGTGCGCCACCACCTCTTCGACCGCTTCCCTGAGTCGTGTCCCGTCTGCCCGCATGCCGGCATTGTCATGCGTCAATCCCAGCCAGTCCAGCATCATCGCGGCCGACAGGATCATCGCAAGGGGGTTCGCCACCCCCTGCCCCGCTATGTCGGGGGCCGAGCCGTGACAGGGCTGGAACACCGCATGCTCCAGCCCGATATCGGCCGAGGGTGCCAGACCAAGCCCTCCCATCAGCCCGGCGCCGAGGTCGGACAGGATGTCGCCGAACATGTTCTCGGTCACCAGAACGTCGAATTCCCACGGTTTCTGGATCATCCACAGCGCGGTCGCGTCGACATAGGCGTGGTCGGCCACAAGGTCTGTGTGGTGCGCGGCCTCGGCATCGAAGATCTCGCGGAAAAAGGCGAAGGCGCGGAAGACATTGGCCTTGTCGACGCAGGTGACACGCCCCGGACCGCGCCCCGCGGCCTTGCGTGAGCGGGCGAGGTCGAAGGCGAAGCGAAACAGCTTTTCCGATACCGCGCGGGTGATCAGCAGGGTCTCGCGCGCCTCGTCCTTCGTCACCTCGCCACGACCTTGGGTGAAGAAAAGCCCCTCGGTGCTTTCCCGGATCAGCACGAAGTCGATGCCGCGCCCGGGCGGCAGGCGCAGCGGCGTGTCCTGCCCGGGCAGGACGGTCACGGGGCGCACGCCGGCAAAGAGCGACAGCGCCTTGCGGAGGTCGATCTGGGGCGAGATTTCCGTTCCGTCGGCATAGCGGATATCGGGCAGACCCATTGCGGAGAGCAGGATTGCATCCGCCGACCTGGCAACCGCCATCGACGCCTCAGGCAGGCTTTCGCCCGTCCTTGCGTAATGGGCGGCCCCGGCAGGCGCGTCGTGAAAGGCCAGCGTGTAATCCGGCGACGCCTCCGCCATCTGCCGCAGGATTTCCAGAGTCGGTGCCATGATCTCGGGCCCGATCCCGTCCCCGTGGAATACGGCAATGTCGAAAGTCTTGGTCATCGCGGGCCTCTCTGTTCAACCGACGTGGGCGGGATTTGTGACGCCCGTTATCGGAACGTTGACAACTAATGCATTAACGCATACGCAAATAAATGCAACACTGAACACGTACGAAAAGGGAGGACGACCAATGAAGTTCCAACTGGGCAAACTGGCGGCAGCGGCCGCGCTGTTCGCGGGGCTGGGCGGGCCTACGCTGGCGCAGGAGTACCCGTTCCGCGACATCACCACCGCGGTGGTCTGGGGCGCCGGCGGCGGCACCGACGCGATCAACCGCATGATCATGGCCGAAATGGAGCAGCACCTGCCGGTCTCGATCAACGTGATCAACCAGACCGGCGGCGTCGCAGGGTCGAACGGAATGGTCTATGTCATGAATCAGCCCGATGACGGCTACACTCTCGCGGGCCTGTCGGAATCGAACGTCACGGCGGCGGTCCAGGGCGGTTGGGACCAGCGGTTCGATTTCTGGTATCCCTTCATCATCGGCGGCTCACCGCTGCTGATCTCGGTTCCGGAGGCCAGCGACTACACCACGCTGACCGAAGTGATCGAGGCCGCGCGCGCGGCGCCGGGCGCGATCCCCGCCGCCGCTTCGGGCGCAGGGTCGATCCATCACCTGAACCTCCTCGCGCTGGAGAACGGCGCGGATGTCTCGTTCAACTTCATCCCCTACGGCGGGTCCGCCCCGGCGCAGGAGGCCGCGATGGCAGGCGAAGTGGCCGTGGTCGTCACCTCACTGGCCGAACAGGCCCCCCTTATCGAGGGCGGGCAGTTGCGCCCGCTGGCGATGCTGACGCCCGAGAGCGCCGAGATCGCCGGCATGACCGTGCCCTCGGCCTTCGACACGATCGAAGGGCTTGATGCCTACCTTCCGCTCAGCCAAGCCATCGGCTTTGCGGTCCACAACAGCGCCTCCGACGACGTGAAGGCGGCGCTCGGGGCGGCCTTCGAGGCGGCAATGGCGTCGGACGTGGTGGCGGAATGGGCCGCGACCAACAACTATGCGATCAGCGGCGCCTATGGCGCGGAAGCGCAGGAGATCTTTGCCAACCTCGAGGCAAATTTCGCCTATACACTGCAGGAACTGGGCGCGACCACGGTCGATCCCGCCACCCTCGGGATCGAGCGGCCCTGAGCGGTATCGCGACACGATAGCGGGCCATGGCGGCGCGGGTCATCCCCCGCGCCGCCGTCACGACCAGAAAAGACAAAAAGGGGGCGGGCGATGACGGATGACGAGAAAGAGGTTCTGCGCGCGCGCGACTTCTGGGCAGGGCTCACCCTCATGGCGCTGTCGGTATTCTTCCTCTGGCGAACCTTCGACATCCCCCTGTTCGGCGGCAACAGGGCGGGGGTAAGTGGGGCCGCTTGGTACAATTCGGCCGCCATCGTTCCGCTTGGCATCTTCTCAGGTCTGCTGATTCTGTCCTGCATCCTTCTGGCCATCTCGATCAGGGCAGGCGGTGCGCACCGGGCGCTCAGCGCAGCCGGCATCGGCTGGAACCGGGCCGAGGTGCTTCGCATCGCGATGATCGGGGTGATCGTGTTCTTCTACGTGGCGGCACTGGTGCCGAGGGTCGATTTCATCGTCGCCAGTGGCCTTGTGATCGTCGCGCTGACCTTCGGCTTTCACCTCGCGCGACCAGGGAGGATGATCGTATCGGCGGCGATCGTCGCGGCTTGCGGCCTCTACGCCCTGATCGCACGCCTGCCGCAAGCGGAATGGGTCCGACACGATGATGACGTGCTCGCGCTGGTGGCCTGGATCGGGCTGAGCCTCTGGACCCTGTGGATCGCGCGGGGCGACCGGGTGTTGCGCGCGGCACCGGTCATCGCGCTGATCGCCCCTGCCACTCTTGTCTGCACGATGGCGTTTGGGTTCCGGCAGAACGTGCCGAACCGGGGCGGCCTGATCTTCAGCCAGATCGAATACCACTATTACGTCACCCTGCGCCCGCTCTGGAGGGGGTAGGATGGATTTCGTCCTCGCGCAACTTTCGGGCTTCGGCGGTGCCTTCCTGGCCCTCGTCATCGACCCGGTGACCTATGTCTACCTGATCATCTCGGTCTTTTTGGGCATCACCTTCGGCGCCCTTCCCGGGCTGACCGCGACGCTGGCGGTGACGATCCTGACCGGGTTCTTCGGGAACAAGATCCCGCTCGACTATTCGCTGATCGCGCTCTTGGGCGCCTATGTTGGCGCGATCTACGGCGGGTCCTATCCATCGATCCTGCTCAACATCCCCGGCACCGCGGCCAGTGCGGCCACCGCGATGGACGGCTACCCGCTGGCCAAGGCCGGACGGGGAGCCGAGGCGCTTGGCTTGACCACGACGGCCAGCTTCATCGGCACGTTGATCGGAACGGTCGCGCTGCTGATCTTCGTCTGGCTGCTGCTTTTGCTGTCGCAAAACATCGCCAGCCCCGAAAAGGCGTTGCTTGCGCTCTTCGGCATCCTGTTGTCGGGCACCTTGATGTCCGAGGACCTTGTCATCAAGGGCTGGATCGCGGGCCTTGTCGGGCTGGCCATGGCGATGGTGGGTCTCGACCCGCTGCTGAGCGAGCCGCGCTACACCTTCGGCTGGTCCTACATGTTGTCGGGGTTCCAGGTGGTGCCGGTGCTCATGGGCGCCTTTGCCATTCCGCAGATCATCGACGGGATGCGCCACATGGAACTGGGCAGCATGGCGCAACTCAAGGGCCGCATCCTGCCCAATTTCGCCACCGTTCGCCGCTATCTGCCGACCATCGCCCGCTCGGGCGTCATCGGCACCGGCGTGGGCGCCCTTCCCGGCGTGGGCGAGGATGTGGCGGGCTGGGTCAGCTACGGCGTCGGCAAGACGGTCAGCAAGGAAGGTCACCTTTTCGGAAAGGGCTCCGTCGACGGGCTGCTGAGTTCCGAGACAGCGAACAATGCCTGCATCGCCGGTGCGCTGATCCCTCTTCTCGTGCTGGGCATCCCCGGCTCGCCGCCCGCGGCTGCCCTGATGGGCGCCTTCAAGATCAACAACGTCATCCCCGGCCCCACGATCGATCCCGAGATCATCTTGCGGGTCGTGGCGATCATGGTGCTCGCCTCGCTGACCATGTTCATCATGGGGCTGTTCACCGCGCGCATCTTCATCAAGATCTTGCGCATCCCGCAGGTGGTGTTCCTGCCCATCGTGCTGGTGCTGACCACGATCGGGTCCTTCAGCGTGGGCGGCGGCATAAACGACCTCTACCTCATGCTCGGCGTGGGCGGTGTCGCCTATTTCATGAACCTGCTGAAATTCCCCATCGCGCCGCTGGTCATCGGCGTGATCCTGGGCGGCTTGTTCGACGAGACCTTCCGCCGGTCACTGCTGATCTCGGGCGGCGATCTGTCGGTCTTTGCCTCGCGCCCCGTTGCCGGCGTCCTGCTGATGCTCAACACTGGCCTGATCCTCAGCCAGTTGCCCATCGCGCGACGGGCCTATGCCCATCTGAAAGGAAGGTTTGTCTGATGTTCGCAGTCATCGTCACATTCGAGGTGGACCCCGGGCGACTGGCCGAATTCCTGCCGCTGATGAACAGCAACGCGCAGGCCTCGCTGGACGGGGAATCCGGTTGCCACCGCTTCGATGTCTGCACCGACGCCGCACGGCCGGGCGAGGTGTTTCTCTATGAACTCTATGCCGACGACAAGGCGTTCGACGCCCACCGCGAGACCGCACATTTCAAGGCCTTCGACACAGCCGTCGCGGGCATGGTGTTGCGCAAGGACGTTCGCACCTACGCGGAGGTCAGGACATGAGCGACTGGGAAGTCTACAGCCTCAAGTATGCCGACCGGAATGCCCGGACGCGCGCCGACAGCTTCATCTTCGATGACAATCACGATGCGCCGCATGCGATGGATTACTTCATCTGGTTGTTGCGACGCGGCCCTGAGGTGATCCTCGTCGACACCGGCTATGACGAGGCCGAAGGTACCGCGCGCGCGCGGCCGATCCGGATGGACCCGGGCGCCGCCTTGGCGCCGTTCGGCCTGCGCCCCGAGGATGTGGACCGCGTGATCGTGACCCACCTGCACTATGACCATGCCGGGGGTCTGCACCTGTTCCCGAACGCGGCGTTGCACCTGCAGGCGGCGGAAATGGCCTATGCCACCGGCCCGTGCATGTGCCATGACACGTTGCGGATGCCCTTCACCGCCGGCCATGTCTGCGAGGCGATCCGCAGGCTCTATGCCGGCAAGGTGATCTTTCATGATGGCGACGCCGAGGTCGCCGAAGGTGTCACCGTCCATCGCATCGGCGGGCACAGCCGGGGCCTGCAATGCGTGCGGGTCAGGACGACGGCGGGATGGCTGGTCCTGGCTTCGGACGCGGCGCATTTCTACGAGAACCTCTTTGCCCGCAAACCCTTCCCCATCGTCGTGGACCTGCAGGACATGCTGGACGGGTTCGGCACGCTGGAGCGGCTGGCCTCAGGCCCGGGCCTGATCATTCCCGGCCATGATCCGCTGGTGCGCGCCCATTTCCCGCCGGCGATGGCCGACCATGTTCACCGCCTCGACCACGGACCGGACCTGGAGATCCCACGATGAAGATCGGGGTGATCGCCGATGATTTCACCGGCGCCTCCGACATCGCCCTGACGCTGGCCGAGGCGGGCATGCCGGTGGCGCAGTTCATCGGTGTCCCGGGCAGCCCTGCGGACCCCAGGCTGGGCGCGGGCGTCGTTGCGCTCAAGTCCCGAACCGCCCCCGTGGCCGAGGCGGTAGCCGCCTCGCTCGCGGCTTGCGAGTGGCTGGTGGCGCAGGGCGCCGCTCAGATCGTCCTCAAGGTCTGCTCGACCTTCGACAGCACCTCCGAGGGCAATATCGGTCCCGTCCTTGACGCGCTGGCCGACCGGCTGGATGCGGGTTCGGTCATCGTCTGCCCGGCTTTTCCGGAGAACGGGCGGAGCGTGTATCAGGGCCATCTGTTCGTCGCCGACCGCCTGCTGAACGAAAGCGGGATGGAGGATCATCCCCTCACCCCGATGCGCGACGCAGATCTGCGCCGGGTGTTGGCCGCGCAATCGCGGCGCGACATCGGCCATGTTCCGGCACCGGTAGTGCTTGCGGGTGCGCGGGCCATCGCGGCCCGGCTGGAGGGCCACGCGCATCTGATCGTCGATGCCATCACAGACGCCGACCTGATGGAGATCGGCAAGGCGGCCGATGGCCTGCCTCTGCTTTGCGGCGGGTCCGGCATTGCGATGGGACTGCCCACGAATTTCGGGTACAGTCCGCGAACACCGGAGTGGACAGAGATCCGCGGGCCCGGCGCGGTCTTGTCCGGGTCATGCAGCCGCGCGACGCGCGCGCAAGTGGCCGAATACCTTCCCCTTGCCCCCGCCCTTTGCATTGAGGCCGAAAAGGCGGTCGCAGGCGCCTGCGACATCGCCGGGATCGCCGATTGGGTACTGGCGCAGAACCGACCGCCGCTGATCTATTCCTCGGCCGATCCAGACGTCGTCCGCGCCGCGCAGGATCGGTTCGGCGGCGCCGTGGTGGCCGAGGCGATCGAGACCGTCTTCGCCGAGCTCGCGGGTGCCTTGCGCGACCGGGGCCTGCGGCGCCTCGTCGTGGCGGGCGGCGAAACCTCGGGCTCTGTGGTCAAGGGGATCAGCGCCCGCGCCCTGACGATCGGCCCCCGAGTTGCTCCTGGCGTGCCGCTGGTCCGGTCAGGCGACATGGCGCTGGCCCTCAAGTCGGGCAATTTTGGCGGCCCCGGGTTCTTCGCCGAGGCTCTGGCGCGGATGGAGATCGGATCGTGAGCGAAGAGACGAGACTGCGCGAGGACATCTGCCTGCTGGCAAAGTCGATGTTCGACCGGGGCCTGACCTGTGGGTCTTCGGGCAACATCTCGGCGCGGCTGTCGGATGGCAGCATCCTCGTCACACCCACTGGCCAAGCTATGGGGTTTCTCGATCCGGCGCGGATCAGCCTCCTCGATTCCGCGTTCCGCCAGATCTCAGGCGACCCGCCGACGAAGGAAACGCCCCTCCACGCCGCATTCTACGAAACCCGCACGGGGACGGGCGCCGTCGTGCATCTGCACTCGACCCATGCCGTCGCGCTGTCGATGCTGCCTGACACTGACCCCGACAACGCCCTTCCCCCGTTGACGCCCTATGCGATCATGCGTCTGGGGAAGGTTAAGTTGCTGCCCTTCTTCCTTCCGGGCGATCCCGCCATGGGAGATGCGGTGCGCGGTCTTGCAGGCAAGCGATCGGCGGTGCTTCTGGCCAATCATGGCCCGGTTATCGCAGGGAAGGACATTCGGGCCGCAGTCTTCGCCATGGAAGAACTGGAGGAGGCCGCCAAACTTGCCGTGCTCACGCGGAGCCACCATCCGCGTATGCTCTCGCCACGGCAGGTCGCGGATGTCGTGAGCCGTTTCGAAGTCGATTGGGACTGACGTTCGGTTCCATGACCCAAGCTGCGAGCTACTGCACCCTCTCGAGACAAACACGGGCAATTCTTGGCGACATACGCATCGGGCACATCGACAAGCCGATAGACGAGATCGGTCTCAATCGCGGAGACACCGATGCCGAGGAGAATTGAATCCAACCTGTCGATATTCGCCAGCAGCGTCTCCGCTAAGGGCGTTCAACCGGCCCAAGCGACCTCTATCGAGGCACTGGTATACGTGAGAATAAGCGTGGATAGTCGGCGCGCCGTTGATGCTGCGTTGACCAAAGGTACTTGGATGCTCAGTTCATTGTATCAATTTTCCTTGACGATTGGCTTGGCGAGGATGGCCATGTCCGCATAGCCTCTCGGAGACTTTGCCACGTATTTCCATTGTCTAACGTCCAGCGAGCGAACTGTTCGTCCGCAACGCTGGCTTGGCGTCGAAGATCTCGCTGCACGGCGCCTGATCGGCCGCTTCAGCGAATGCCGCGGGGCAGCAGCATTGAAGATCGACCGGCCGGTTAGGGCCGCGAACGTCGGGCAGCGGTGAATGGCGACCATCTACGTTGACTTTGTGCGGGGGTGGTGTGAGCCTCTTTCTTCGACGGAGAGGATTAGCGTTGTTTTGCTCACGAAGGATCTCCCGAGCGACGGCCCACGTGGCCGCTCTTGCCACGGCAATCGTCACCGCGACCTCCGCTGGTCCGGTAATGGCCCAGCCGGCTGACTCGGATGTGTGCGTCATGGGGCGCTACATCGACGGCGTTGGGCAACCTTACTTCCAGCACAACGAAATCATAATCGGAGACTATCGGGAACTCACGGACGCCCTCGAGATCGCGGCCATGCGGGGCGCGCCGGATGCACGCCCGCTGCTGCGGCGCATGCGACAGGCGCTCGAGGCGTCCCCGGGAATGGACCGCGAGCGCTTTTCGGTCGTGATCGAGCCGCCGAGCTTCGTTGACCATAATCGCAGCTGCGATCGCATTCCCACCCCGCCGACGTCGGAAGAATACCCGATCATCTTCAACACGCTCTCCCCGCGGCTGATCGGAGAGATGTGCTCCGAAGAGCCGGAGATCCGCTTCGACATACAGACCGGCAGGGCCAGCTCGTCCCATGTCTCCGGTCTTGACTTGGAGGATTTCTACGATCCCGCATTCTCGGCCGGAATGCCTTTCGGCTATGGGGAGCTGGAGCGCCGGGCGGAGCGCGGCGATGCCCTGGCCGCGATCCTTCGCGGCATAATGGGCATACGGATGACGCAGTGCGGCGACCTTTCGTCCTCCGTGACGCTTGTCGCGGTCAGGGACTATGAGCCGATCATGACGGCATCCTTGTTGCTTCTCGATGGCGGCATCCAGATCCTGACCCGCGATGACGAGACGGGACGACGCCTTGCCGAAGCGCAGACGCTGGCGAGAGAGCAACGCGAGGCGCGCCTGGCGCGGAGCAATGATTGGGAAGGCCGCGCTGCCGTCGGCGCCGTGATCGTCATGTCCGGCCTTGCAATGATGTTGATGAGCCAATGCAACGACCGAGGCGTCTTCGGCAACATGAACCTGCCCGATTGCGAATGAGGTCGGTCGTCTCGACGAGGACGATCACTCGAGCAGAACGCTGAGCCGATAGACCACGCCTACTGGATTCGAAAATATTGAGTGCATGAACGGCAGCAATGCGAAAGCTGCGCCGCAGCGTTGAGGCAGTCGACGAATGGCCGGTGTGGGCCGATCGCGTAGATCAAGCCTTCAACTGATGGCTAGGTCGTTCGCGGTCTTTCCCGCCTCCAAAGCCTCAACAAACCACTGCGGTTTGCGCCCACGACCGGACCAGGTGAGCGCCGGGTTCTCAGGGTGCCGGTATTTCGCCGCGGCAGGCGCACGGGAGAATTTCGTTTCGGTGCCGACGAGTTCGGCCAGAGAGTAGCCGAGCTCTCGGGCGAGAGCTTCCACCTTGGCGCGGGCTTCCGCCTTCTGCCGATCCTCGAATGTGGAAATCGCCTTGGCGAGGTCCTTCTGCATTTTTTTCAGCTCGCCGAGCGAAAGTGCCTCGAGATCGTAGTCAGCCATTGATGCGGTCCGTGTCCTGAATGACCCGGTATTGATAGCCGTCGCGGCAGGGTGCCGCAACTCCCGGGAGGCAAGGGCAGGGGTGGCAAAGGCTATTGGTCGCCGCTTCCGTCGCCAGTGAGCTGGTGAACTGGGGGTCAGGCTGTCCCGATGGGCACGGTGAAGGGGTCCGGCATGGGCTCCCCGCGCATCTCTGTCTCCCGGGCCATCCCTTCGACTGACAATCCCCTAATCCCGTTCGGGCTCCTGCGCGCAACCCCGCGTCAGTCCGGGCCGTGTTGCCCCTTTGGGGCTGCCCG
>Ga0076930_100730_pt1 | contig 25659 bp, 29 predicted proteins | sample HotLakConsoUCCRE_FD_71149 | JGI IMG/M metagenome (GOLD analysis project Ga0076930, IMG submission 71149) | Hypersaline microbial mat communities from Hot Lake, Washington, USA - Hot Lake Consortium UCC-RE (version 3) (version 3) ...
TCTGAATTATCGGACGCCAGACGAGATTTATTATCAAGCGGATGAGGAGGTGAATCAAATATGTAATACTCGTTGAAAGCGTATGAACTACGTTGACCTTTCAGAGCTTAACTGCCCTCTCAAGTTGTTCAGTCTCTGGGGTCCACTTCACACTATATGCCCGATATGCAACCGAGTTTTCCTTGTGAGATCATAGGGATGTGGTTCTCCTGCTACAGCCCCACACATTTGACACGTAAACCCATTTCTATCAAGAACGTACGCACGAATCTCCTTTGAAATCGCTCTTTCGAAGGCAGGAATCGGCTTCGGATCTTCAAGAATATATTGTCCAGGCTTTAGGTCACCCCTGTCATTATGGGTTTGAATTTGATACCCTTCCTCTGACCGCAGTTCTCTCACTCGTCTTGCCCATTCTGTGATGCCTCCGGCTACCTCTCTCAGTTCATCAGAATCCATAACTCTTCCGATGTTGTTGAGGAAGTGTTCTCTAAGTTTTGCCCTTGCACCTTTCTTAGCTGGCATATAGCGGTTCTCAGTCCAATGAGGTACATATGATAGCCTCAACCCCTTATGTATAGGTGAAGAGGTGTACCTCACCAGGCAGGGAAACGCTGTAAGTCATTTTTTCAACTAGCAATTGCAAATATCCTTTTGGAGGTCAAACAATTGAAGATTTCTTGTGCGACAGCCTGAGCTACAGGTGGTGGAAAAGCATTGCCTACTTGGCGATATGCTGGGGTCTTTTTACCAGTGAAATGCCAATCATCAGGAAAACCCTGAATTTTGGCAACCATCTCAACCGTCAACTTGGGCATTCCTACGAAATCTTTGCTAGGCGGTTCGTTGGCTATTCCCATGCCATCCACGCCTAAACTTGACCAAGCCCGCTTAGCACGAGTAGGACCTAAATCAGGCCCACCGTGCTTCTTAGAGCCTCCAACAATGGTAGGAGCAATATCATCAGCTTGCTGTTTCCACTTATCAACGCCTTTCCATCCTCTTGATGCCATTTGCTCATATAAAAGCTCTCCGACTGTCGGTGGATTTTGACTATAAGATTTAGGCCATGAGAAACTACCTGCTAAATCTTGTTGTATGGCTACTATCACAACACGGGGTCTTAGTTGCGACACACCAAAATCAGAGGCATTCAGCAACCTCCAATCAGTTATATATCCCAACTTCTCAAGCTGCCGCTTTAAGTTACCTCGATAGTCTTCAAAAACAGCATCCAAAAATCCTCGAACATTTTCCAGCATGACAGCACGAGGTCTGCATTCATCCACTAACCGGAGTGCTTCGGGAAAAAGATCTCGATCATCCTCTTTGCCTAACTGCTTACCTGCTTTTGAAAATGGTGGACAAGGTACACCGCCTGCTAGCAAATCAATATTCGCAAAAGATTTACCCTGAAAGCCTCTTAAATCGCCTTCTATAACATTCCACTGAGGTCGGTTGAACCTGAGAGTATTACAACAAGCGCTGTCAATCTCAACTAGTGCTTGAGGCTCAAACCCACTCTGCTCCAGCCCTAAAGCTTGACCGCCAGCACCAGCACAGATTTCTAAACATGTCACTTGAGCCATTGAAGTTCTCTCGACTACTCCACAGGTTGTAGTACAAGTTTACAGGAAGAGGGCTTGGGCAGATGGTAGTAAGCTACGGACACCTAACAATTCGGGTCAGCGGTTGCCAACACCATTAACAAGCACCCAATCGGCTTCAGTCAATCCGCTGCACCCGAATGGTTATCCTTTGCATTGCTTAATCCCAGTGCAACAATCAATTGTGCGCTGTAAACTGCCTTTTTCCAATTCTGTGCTGCTTTAATTTGTTCAATAGTCAATCCCTTTGCTTCACCAAGAGTGGCGGATTGAATATTTGCTTCCTTCAAGTTAGCTCCTTCTAAATTTGCATCTCGAAATTTTGCTCCCTGAAGATTTGCTCCTTGCAGGTTTGCCTGCTGTAATTGAACACCGTGAAATTTTGCCTCGGCAAAATTTGCTCTTTGCAAGTTTGCGTGCTGTAAGTTGGCACCCCATAATATAGCTTTGGGTAATTGCGCCTCTACAAGGGATGTATGAGGGGCAATAAGATAAGCACCTGATCGCTCAGGATTAAAATTTTTCGGAAACACAGTTTGATCATCATACAAGACTCTTCTTAAATCTGCGCCTTCCAAGTTGGCACCTATCAAACTTGCGCCATACAATCGTGCGCGATAAAGATTAGCCTTGGATAAATTGGCATTATTCAAAGTGGCATCTGTTAAATCTGTTTCTAATAATCGTGCTCCCACTAAATCTGCACCTGCCAAATTTATCCGTCTTAGTTCTGCTTCTAGAAGATCAATGTTTCGCAACGAAGCTCCTTCACTTGCCAAATTCTCTAAAGCAATTTTTCGGGCATTACTTGTAGGAGTTCCCGCTGCGGCAGCAGAATCAATTACTCGCCAGTATTCAAAATGTGCTCGTTTGCGCTCAGCCTGAAGCTTCTCCTCTCGTTTGGGAATTTCTACAAGAAACGCAATAACTGCAATGAGAACACCTAATTTACTCGCAGCATCAAGAATTTTGATGAACGCCCACTGTTCTAACCACTTTGCAATTGGCACTGCGAAGCCCAATATAACTACCAATGCAATCAAGGCAGAAAAGAAAACGATGAATTGTACCTTTGTCCACTCTCGCATGACTTGATTAGATCAGTGTTTGTTTAGAAACATACCCTGTAACAACACTCCGGATAGTTTTTGATGGTCAAGGGTAGCATGCGGGTTTCAGTCCTCTTCCACAGTCGCCTGACCAACGAGAAATCAAGGGTTTCGGCGCTTGATCAAAAAAGTGTCCGGACTATTGCTGTAAATATAGCGGTTCCTAAACGCATGAGGTATAACCCAACTGAGAAAAGCCTTGCAGTTTATGGACTTGGGCAATTGCCCTGCACCTCATCCGCATGAGAACCGCAATAACTTTGCAGCTATTTCCCACCACAAGATTGAAGGAGAACTATTAATTCAACGACGGATCTGACGGATAACTCATATTGGGCATGATTAGCCGTCATGGTGAATCAATGAATGCTCCTGTATAACCTCCGAAGGCCGATGGTCAGGAGACTGTTAGATACTCTTTAACAAATACGGTTGTACGCCGCGATCGCTTCTTGTACTATCTTTTGCACGGGGAATGGTTCTAGGCGGGGATAAGAGAGGATCCTACCCCTCTCAAATCCCCTGAACATCCCGACTTAACCGTGGTAAGACGAGATATCTGGGATCATTTTATGATCTAGCTTCTTCGTTGCGCCTCATTTGGGAAACGCTAGACACGTTCCCCGTTTTCCTTAACCCGAAAACGGAGACACCCGTATGTTTCAATCATCCGGCGGCGGGGGCAATGCCCCTGCCAGCTTTAACCTACCCTCCTTTAACCAGGAGGCCGTTCGCCATATCCTGCTAGGCGACTACGGCGCGCTTATCGACGCCATCAACCGCATGGCCCTGCTGGGCTACTGCGATCGCCTCGCCTGGAGCGAACCGCTCCCCACCGGGCGCAACGGCGAATACATCAGCGTCATGACCCGCAAGCGCACCCTGTCCTAGCGGGTCGGGTGGCACATAGAACCCCGGTTTCTGGTTCAGGTTCTTTCAATCGGTAGAACGGCGACCCTAGAAACCGGGGTTCTGCTCCGGGGGATAGGCGATCTGCAAAATTAGGCCAGAGTCGCCGTCATACTGTAGAGAGAGGCGCAAGCTTGCCCTGATGGGGCACCCCGTTTTTGCGGAATCACCCAACGGGAAGCGGTAGGTAAGGCTACAAAGAGGAACCGCCCAGACCGAGGCCTGGGCGGAGTGTGGTGTGAGGAGTGAACGGAAACTTTCGTCTCCGATACATCTTTATTGTAAGTGTGACAGTTGCAATTCCGCCACTACTATCCTTGCCAAATTTAATGTTTCTTTGTCTAGAGATAAAATCAGGCTGAAGTCGCCCCTGGAGTTGTCTCAGGCCGCGATCCACCCATATCGCCACACCAGGTCATCAAGACGGGTGACCTGGCGGTTTTCTGGCAGTTTTTCAGAACCGGTCAGGCGTGTCTTACTTCCCCATGCCGAGTTGCTGCGCCTTTTGGTAAACCTTGCCTTCGGTCAGCAACGAGGGCGCAACGACCACTTCTACCTGCTGCATCTCTTTCAAGTTTTTTGCCCCGAGGGTGCCCATGCTGGTTTGCAACGCCCCTAGCAGATTGTGGGTACCGTCGTCGAGCTGAGCCGGACCGCGCAAAATTTGCTCTAGGGTGCCGGTGCTGCCAACCCGAATGCGGGTACCCCGTGGCAAAACGGGGCTCGGCGTCGCCATGCCCCAGTGATAGCCGCGTCCCGGTGCTTCTTGCGCCCGCGCAATGGGCGAACCGATCATCACCGCATCGGCCCCTACCGCAATGCACTTACAAATATCGCCGCCCGTCACAATGCCGCCATCGGCAATGACGGGAACATATTGGCCTGTCTCTTGCTGAAAATCATCCCGAGCTGCCGCACAGTCTGACACCGCTGTGGCCTGCGGCACCCCCACACCCAGCACACCCCGAGAGGTACAGGCCGCCCCCGGACCAATGCCCACCAACACACCGGCGGCTCCTGCCTTCATCAAATTGAGCGCGACGTCGTAGGTGACGCAATTACCCAAAATGACTGGCATGGGCATTTCACGGCAAAACTGAGCCAAGTCCAAGGGGGTCACCGACTCAGGAGATAGGTGAGCCGTCGAAACCACCGTCGCCTGCACAAACATCAGGTCAGCGCCAGCTTCGGCGATCGCCTGCCCATATTTTGCCGCCCCCACTGGGGTTGAACTCACGGCGGCAATGCCCCCTTGTGCCTTAATGGCGGCAATGCGCTGACGAATCAGTTCGGGACGAATGGGCTCTGAGTAGAGCTTTTGCATCAAAGTGACAAACTCGTCTTTGCCCACAGCGGCAATCTGATCCAAAATGGGCTCAGGGTCATCGTAGCGAGTTTGAATGCCTTCTAAGTTGAGGACACCCAGAGCACCTAATTGCGACAGTTGGGCGGCGATGTTGACGTTTACCACACCATCCATCGCACTAGCAATGATCGGAATTTCACGCTCAATACCGCCGAGTTGCCAGCGAGTATCGGCCAGTTGAGGATCTAACGTCCGATTGCCCGGCACCAGGGCAATTTCATCAAAACCATATGCTCGACGAACAGTTTTTCCTCGACCTAATTGAATCTCCACGGCTCTCTCCATCCCAGAAGTCATTCAGACAGGCTAACATTTTGTTGCGCTCTTTAGCCTCTCGCCCGCTGGATCGACCCAGGGTCAAGACTTAGGACTTTCTCGCAACCCCCGTTTCGAGACCTCAGATTGGCGTCAGGACATCCCGTGTGACTGAGACTGCAAATCCCTGAGGACCGATCGCGTTCTCAGCCTGTTAGCCTAACCGTCAGACCCTTACAAAATTGCCAGCTAAGCGTAATTGCTCGACCTGCCGTCGGTAGACTAGTGAAGGCTGACAGATATGAGTACTAAAGTGTGGCTTTTATATTTACTTTTAGATAAGGAGCGTTCTCAGTGAATCTGTCTTCGTTAGGCTTTTTTCGCAGCTTAAGGACCCGCGATCGCCAATTTGCGGTGATTGGGTTAGGCCGATTTGGGCGGGCAGTTTGTATGACGCTCAACAGCTTAGGATATGAAGTGCTCGGGGTTGACAAAGACGAGCAAAGCGTCACCCAAGCCCTGAAAGACGAAATTGCGGCCCATGCCGTTCAGCTTGACTCCACCCAACGGCTTGCACTGCAAGAAGCCGGGCTGCCTGATTTTGATACCGTCATTGTCGCGATCGGTAACTATGTCGAAGAAAGCGTGATCACCACTTTGAATATCAAAGAGTTAGGGGTCAACTACGTAGTCGCCAAAGCCTCAACCGAAATTCACGGCAAGCTGTTGCACCGGGTGGGCGCAGATCAGGTCGTATTTCCTGAGCATGAAATGGGCTGTAATCTGGCTCGGGCAATTACCCGACCCGGCATTTTAGACCGCTTTGAGTTAGACCCTGACAACAGCATCGTCGAGATCCGGGTGCCTGCCGCCTTTGACCAACACACGATCGCCGATCTCGACTTGCGCAACAAATATGGCGTCACCCTGCTCGCTTTGACCCAACCCGGCAATGACGAAAAGTTTGAGGTCAATCCCAGCCCGGTGACCCAGTTGCAAAAAGGGGCGGTGATGGTCGTCATCGGCAGTAATCGCGGCCTCGAACGATTACCCCTCGAAGGAGGTCATTAATTTGCGCGTGATTGGCTTGATTAGCGGCACTTCGGTCGACGGCATTGATGGGGTCGTCGCCACCATTCAGGGGGCGGGCTACGATTTGCAGGTTGAGGTGCTGGGCGGCCAGACTTGGCCCTATCCTGCCCTGGTGCGTCAACAAGCCCTGGCGTTAGGGGCCGGTGAGGCGATCACGATGGCGGCCCTGGCGGATTTAGACGAGGCGATCGCCCGTCAGTTTGCCCAGGCGGCCCAAACCCTCATTGATCAACACGGCCCGGTGGATTTGATTGGCTCCCATGGGCAGACGGTGTTTCATCGTCCCCGTCTTGACGCGGGGCGATCGTCGGCCCCCTCTCTGGCCTACAGCGTGCAGTTGGGTCGGGGCGACCTCATTGCCGCCCTGACCCAGACCCCCACTGTCAGCAACTTTCGGCAGGCCGACATAGCCGCCGGCGGCGAAGGCGCTCCGATGGTGCCGCCGGTCGATTTGGCGTTGCTGAGCCACCCCACCCGCACCCGCTGCGTGCAAAACCTTGGCGGCATCGGCAACGTAGCGCTGCTGCCGCCAAGGCCCATCCCCCGGCAAAGCCCGCCGCCCAAGGTTGTGGGCTGGGACACCGGCCCCGGCAATAGCTTGATGGATCTCGCGGTGGAGCATTTTTCGGCGGGGCAGCAAACCTACGATCGCGATGGCGCTTGGGCCGCTCAAGGTATCCCCTGTCAGGCTTTGGTGACGCGCTGGCTAGAGCATCCCTACTTTGCGCAACTGCCCCCCAAATCGACGGGTCGGGAACTGTTCGGCACAGCCTTTTTGCAGCAATGCCTCAGTGATGCCGCCGACCGAAGCCTGGCAGCGGCGGATATCTTAGCCAGCTTGACGGAACTCACGGCCCAGTCGATCGCCCACAGCTATCACACCTTTTTGCCGACCCTGCCGGATGAAGTTTTGCTCTGCGGCGGCGGCAGTCACAACCCCTACTTGGTGGAGCGATTACGGGTTCATTTACCCGGCATCAGCATTCAACCCACGACGCAGGCCGGGGTCCCCGCTGATTTAAAAGAAGCCCTCGCCTTCGCGGTGTTGGCTTACTGGCGATACCATGCCTTTCCCGGCAATTTGCCCAGCGTCACGGGTGCGAAGCGCGCGATCGTGCTGGGTCAACTGTGCCATCCCTAGATGGCCGCTCCAGAAACCCGGTTGCTGTTTGGAAAATAGCCCTGCTCTCAGGCACCCGGTCCCTTGGGCTCGACCTTGATGTATCGGTTTCCCCGGCAGGGACCGGGTGCCGCCCCCGCCTCCTAATCCTGTAGGGGTTTTAAATGCTGATCGTATATCACTGTGTCCAATACGCTCTTGTTGAATGGCCATCCTGGCTGTCCTAAATGCTGATCGTATATCACTGTGTCCAATACGCTCTTGTTGAATGGCCATCCTGGCCATCCTGGCTGCTGATCGTATATCACTGTGTCCAATACGCTCTTGTTGAATGGCCATCCTGGCTGTCCTAAATGCTGATCGTATATCACTGTGTCCAATACGCTCTTGTTGAATGGCCATCCTGGCCATCCTGGCTGTCCTAAGTGACTGCTCTGATATCACTGTGTCCAATGCGCTCTTGTTGGATGGCCATCCTGGCCGTCCTAAGTGACACTGAAAACCATCCAGCCTTCATCGCACCGCTAAATCCGCGATATAGTCGCCAGGGTCACGGGCCACCCAACCCAGGGTGGAATTGGTGCGCACCTCAAAATACAAGACGCTGCGGTCTTCCGTTTGCGGCCTGGCTGTGGCGATCGCTTGACCTGCCCGCACCGCATCCCCCACGCGCACGGTGGGTGCAGTCACCCGCGCATAACGGGTCTGAAATCCCTGATCGTGGTTGATCACCACGAGCGTGCCTAAGTTGGCTTCGTCCCCCACGTAGGCCACGGTACCCCGACCGGCAGCCACGACCGCAGTATCAAGGGCCGTTTCTAAGGTAATGCCGCTGCTAAAAACCAGTTCGCTGCGATCGCGATCGGTCTGCCAGCCATAGTTCGCCACGATGGTGCCCGCTGCCGCGAGCGGATAAGTCGATAGCGGATCACCCGCCGTCTCGCTATTCGAAGACGCCCCCTCCAGCAGCCAACTTACACCCGGCACGAAAATTTGCGCAGGCATCGTCGCTGGGCAACCATTGATTTCAAACAGCACATCCGCTCGCGCCCCATAAGCCGCAGCGATGTCTTGCCAAGTCTGACCAGATGTCACGGACACCGCCGACCCATTAAAAGGGGGAATTCTAAGGGTCATACCTGGAGACAGGTTGCCATTAGCAATGGCGGGATTCAGGGCCAGCAAGCTGATCGGGAGCAAATTATACTCGGCGGCAATACTCTCGACCGTTTCCCCTGGCTGCACTGAGTGGGCGATCAGTCTTTCCAATACGGGGACGGGGCATAGCTCGGTTTGGGCGATCGCCCCCCCCGAAACCGCCCCCCAAAATCCCATCAGGCCCAAGCAGCCAGCGGCCACAGACGCGACCTGCCGACGCCAGGGGCTGATGCGAGACAACTGCGCTGACTTCATAATGGCCTCGTAATGACTTGCCTACACTGTGTTCTGATGGACTTCCGTTGCCGTTCTACCACCAGATGTTGAGGGTCACCCCCTCCTTGATTCTGACGTGCTTTGGGGGGATTGAGGTTCCGCTGGTGGCGATCGCTTGCCCCCTGCTCCAGTCAGCAGCGATTGCCTAAGGTCACAGGGCCTGCAACCCTACGGAATGTCGGTCTTTCTGAACAAGGGTGTTCTGCGAGATGGGGGGCGGTTGGGCGATCGCCCAACCGCCCTGGGCCTTTTCCTCAGCCTTGGTTGAGCATCGATCGCATCACACTTTTCGCCTGCGACAACTGGATGGCCACCTTCGTCGCCTGCTCAGCATTGCCGTTAGGAAACAGCGAATTATTGAACGCTTCGATATAGCGCTCCATATCTTCCACCGTGCAGGACATATGGTTGCCGCCCAGCCATTGATGAAAATGGGTATGGATATTGGCCTCGATCGCGATGAGATTGATCTCCATATCGGCGAACTGGGGATAGGTGTTGCGATCGAACAAATGATGCACGTCTAACTTAAACCCATGGGCAGCCTGGCGACGGTTGGTAATCTGACAACGCCCCCGAGCTTGTCTTCTGACACGCTCCATTGCTTTGGCAATGCGCTGATGCTTGTCCGCTTCATGCTTTTCCAAGGCCGTCAGGGCTTTGGGGGCATATTCAGCCACCACCTTGACCCACTCCTGGCGATGTCTTTGCGTGAGCCGCACCCCCAGTTGTTTGCCGACCGATGCTAGACCCAAGCGACTCAAATATTTCTCCTCCGCTTCGTTCAGCAGAAAATCCACCTCAATTTGCATGGGTTCAATTTCAGTGTTCTCCCGACGCTGAATCTCAGCAAACGTGCGATTTAAGATGTCTTGGCGTCTGCCCAGACCTAACACTTCTCGACAAGCTCTAGGGGCTAAAAATGCTCGATCAGATCGAAAAATTATTTGCCCATTACCCAAGCTGCTAATTTCTTGAATCTGTTTTGCCACCATCAAGCCTTTCAGTTTGCGATCGCGCTGCAAGAGCCAGCGCTTCCAACGCTTTAGCAGCGGACGTTCGGCCTGATTATGCTCCAGATAGTGACAGATTTCGACAGCCCCTTCTGGGCTAAAAACCCTCGATCCTAAGGGACCCCTCTCAAAATGAACTCCCTTAATTAGCTCCCAATCATCATCCGGATCGGCATCGAAAAAATCGCAAATATCGAGCAGGCGATCGACGGTCACTTCCAGAGCTTCTGCAAGTTCCTTATCCGTAATATTAAACTTTCCCACGGGTCTTCTTTAAGAATATTTGACTAATATGCAGCGAGTAAGCTGTCTCTCATACTTTTGAGCTTTTCAAACACATCCGGATGCCCACCATGATCGGGATGATGTTCTTTAGCAAGTTGGTTAAATGCACTTTTGATATCTTCTGAAGTTGCCGTTTTGGGGTTAAGCTGAAAGACTTCCCAGGGCAAGAAGTTACGCAATACATCAACGCCATTAATTGAAGTATTGCTAATGGCGTTACGTTCGTTTTCTGGCAAACCCACAAACTTTCGATAAGCCTTGAGCCAAGCAGTCTTTTGATTCATTTTGAGTTTGTGCTCTTGCACAAATAGCGTAAAGATACCGTTCTGCTTCAGCTCTTGATATGAAGAGCACTCAAAGGCCGTAATCACAGCCACTTTAAGCTCTTGCATACTCGGCTCGACGGGTTTGAAGGCACCACCGTTGACGAATTCGGCAAACTTTAACAGTACCTGTTCGTCATAATCATATTTTTGCGCAAGCTGACGGATTTCGGCTCTGACTTTATTGATGTCGGGGCTTTTTTTTCGAGGGGAAGGCTTTGCTTTTTTGGACATTTTACTTTCCTAATAGAATCGTATTTCTAAAGGCTAAAGAAAATAAATTAATATCCATGAATCCGGCCACCCATAGAAGCTTCTAGGGTTGATCAATCAGTGTAGCTCAGCCCTGAAGGTGTCAAAATGACTCCGATTTTAGCTTTCATGTAAACATCATGAAGCTCAAGGATTGATATTAATCTTGATTCCCAATAATGGAATTCAATCTTCAGCCAATAAGGAAGATATGCCCTGAAAGTTCTCTTTGCAATTTATAGGTGAGGTTCCACCCTTTTTGTGTGACCAGCATCACTTTGTTCGGGCGATCGCCCATAAGTTCAAAGTCTCTTTAAATAGTTGAACGGACGATAAACCAATGGTATCTATATTTAACGAAGGGTTACCAATTTGTGAATGTCAGGCACGGTATTTAGGGGTTTGAAAATATGAGGTTTAAAGCGCTGTCGGTTCACAGAGAGGGGGGATATGGGCGCGATCGCATTGGCTGGCATTGACGATCGTCACGACTCCAGGCCCCATGGTTCTACGGGATTAATGTTGGGCCAGCAGCCAGGGTTATAATCCCGACGATCGCACCGTATAGGAAATCTCCTCAATGGGGAGATTATCCGCATCCCAGTCGGCATAGCGTAACCGCAGCCGCTTTTCACCGGCGTAATCCACCAGTTGACCGCCATAACATGCCGCTTCGGTGCCAAAGCCTTGGATGCAGATTCTGCCATTGAACACGGTAGCCCGAGCGAGGTAAATGACCAGGTCATCGCGGGATGGGCGGTTGACCGTGGTGCTGGCAGTGAGGTGGGCTAATCCCCGTTCATCAATTTCTTGGGCAACCGCGATGGCCGTATCCCGAATGCCGCGAATCGCCACGAGGATGGCAGCGACCGCCATCGTGATATCGACGCCATCATCCGTCAAAATTTGTTGACTCGATAGGTAATGGAAGTTGTGCTCACCCAAGTCAGCGCGAATACGACGATGGATGAGATTTTCGGGATGATAGTGCGTGAGCGCCCCTACGATCGCGCCACAAGCCGCACGAGGTTCGCGCCAGGGCGACTCGCGGGTTTTGCCGTAGACTTGCTGACCGTTTTCGCGCAAGCGCCCCACATGGGTTTTGAGGTCGATCGCCACCAGCGAAATCGATTGCGAATTGCCTTCATAGACGCGGCGCTTGAGGTTTTCGTCGAGTTCGTGAGCGACTGTGACGTGGGCCAGGGTGGCACCGTTGTCGGTGCCGCCACCAGCGGGGAAAAAGGCTTCTAGCTTGAGTTCGCCAATCTCTGACAGGGTGGCAAACCGGGCCGCCACTACATCCCGGTAGCGTTTGGTGGCCTCGCCCTGATGTACGCGATCGCCGCAGTTGGTATAGGCCAGGGTGGTGACGACGCTGGGCAGACTCATGTCAGCGCCACAGGCTTTCATGTCGGTATCGCTGGCGGCGGCAAACTGCAACTCGTCGCGCAAGAGCTGGAGACCGTTAATCAGAGCATAGCGATCGCTGACAATCTCATTCAGGTAGTTGTGGTAAGCATTGCGCTCCATCCCAAAACTGGCACCAAGCTCCCAAAATCGGCTGATTCTGGCTTCCGTTGGGGCCGCATCAAAGGGAATGACCATGGCAATCTACCCTCCTAGAGCAAAGACTGACTCTAATAATGCCACTGATGCCCCCCGCTTTCGCGAATGCAACCGTCGCCACCGACCAAGCCGCTGGGGAGGTAGGGAAAAAGCAGCCCGTCAGCATCGGAAAATGGGGCCTGGTGGACGCGAGGTGAGGGGCCACTGATTGGCAATATCAAGGGATTCATCGCGCTCGGTTCGCGATCGCGCTCCTCCGATTCGTCAGGGGTGGGGGGCGTCCCGCCGGGACGGCTGTGCCAACGTCCCTACTGGCTCAGAACCCCGGTTTCTAGGGTCGCAGCTTTACCGCCTGGCAAAACCTGAACGAGAAATCGAGGTTCTATGGGCTAGCGACCCGCTAGGGCAGGGTGCGCTTGCGGGTCATGACGCTGATGTATTCGCCGTTGCGCCCGGTGGGCAGGGGTTCGCTCCAGGCGAGGCGTTCGCAATAGCCCAGCAGGGCCATGCGGTTGATGGCGTCGATGAGGGCACCGTAGTCGCCCAGGAGGATATGACGAACGGCCTCCTGATTAAAGGAGGGTAGGTTAAAGCTGGCAGGGGCATTGCCCCCGCCGCCAGATGATTGAAACATGCGGGTGTCTCCGTTTTCGGGTTAAGGAAAACGGGGAACGTGTCTAGCGTTTCCCAAATGAGGCGCAACGAAGAAGCTAGATCATAAAATGATCCCAGATATCTCGTCTTAGCCGGTGTTAAGTCGGGATGTTCAGGGGATCTGAGGAGGTGCAACTCCTCAGATCCCCGCCTAGAACCATTCCCCGTGCAAAAGATAGTACAAGAAGCGATCGCAGCGTACAACCGTATTTGTTGATTTGTTGACGAGGGGGGGAGTGCTTTCGGGATTTGTCGGGGAATTGGGGGGCGATCGCCTACAGATATCAATTACTCAGACAGCATCTTTAGCAAATCATTGGGCAGCAAGGCGGGAACCGAAGAAGCCACAAAATCGGTAAGATTGCGCGTCACGATCAAATCTAAGCCAGCAGCTTTAGCAGCCTCGCTGGCGACAGCATCTTCAAGATCGCTCATGGCACTTTGCAAGGCAGCTCTGATAACAGCATCGGTGATGCTCACAATACGAAGGTGTTGTAATAACTTGCTCAGTTCTTGGTGAGCAGTTTCTCGACCCAATTAGCGACGTAGAATGTAGTAGATATTGGTCACTGCATGACCTGCCAAATAACCTTCAATTTTTGTGGTTACAACTGCGTCTAAGACTTGGGCTGAAGTGAGGACAAAGGGCTGACGCTTCAGCAATACATCCAGAACTACGTCGCAATCTAGTAAGACTCGCTTCAAGCGTATTTCTCCTCCAGATAATCGATGTAGGTTTCTGGCGGATCTGCGGAATTGGCGGGAAGGATACCGATGAGGCTCTGGGTCCAAGGATGAAGCTGGGCGATCGCGGCGTCGATTTCAGTTCCCGTGGAGTGCTGTTCGTCGGCAGGAGGCGTTGCGGGTTGAGTCTCTTGCTGAATGGAAACTAGCAACGTTTGCACAAGTCGCCACCGCTCAGCAATGGGCAACCGAATGGCCTGTTTTTGCAGCTCTTGAGGGGTCATCGCGGGTAAACCTGAAGGAATCAACCAAATTCTAACGGCCTATCAGTCAAAGAATGTCATGGTAGCGATCGCCCCGTACAACCGTATTTGTTGATTTGTTGATCAAGTGGCTGTACTTACTGAATCACGCTTGCTTAGGAATCAGGATTTTATAAAATCGAAGTTTTGTCGGGCGAGCATCTTGCCTGCTCTTGGACAGCCGAGACGGCTGTCCACACTTAATTAAATTTCCATTCCTTATGCCAGAACTGCACTTTACTCAGATGCAACAGGATCATACTTAGGCGGGTGCCAACCTCCTTTAATCCAGAGACGACGGGCTTTGACGATCGCGCCGTTATTATGATTCTCATCTTTTAAATCGAGGCGATCGCAGGTGGCTCGCCCTTTAGCGGTGATGCCCTTGATTTCTAAACCTCCTGCTTTCCAAATAAAATGTGCATTCCAATCGTCTGACCGAGGATTAAATAGTTCTGTCAAAAGCTCAGACTGAGGATCAACGCCTTCGGTAAAGTTGTAGCGATAGGCATTACAGCGCTGACAGGCTAAAGCCAAATTATCAAGCGTGTCTGACCCACCTTTAGAGCGAGGCAGAATGTGATCAATTTCAAAACGGGCAGCACTCGCCTCTTCGGAAGAATGGCAATATTCGCACAGATAATCAGCCCGTTCTCGTACCTGCTGCCTTAGTTCTGATGGAATCGCCATACTTAAGCCGACTCAGCAACAATTTTGGCATTGAGTAGCGTAAAGATGCGGTCTAGCTCCAGAATTCCGGTGAGTTCAACTTCTTCGTCAGATGTTAAATTGGCCTCTCGCTTTTTTTTATTGAGGGTTTCTAGTCTGGTTTGTAGTGGTTCACTAAATTTGAACAGATAAAGTCCTCTCACAAGTTGCATTTGGATACCCGAATCAATAAACGACGATGGTTGCATCATTAATTGTGCATTCATTTACTTTGCCTCCTGTGACTTCACTAAAGACATGACAGCGATTCCGGTTTGAATGCCAAAGACGTTGTGCTTGGTGCCAGAGATTTTGGGATTGTTTCTCATTTTCATCATGCCTCGCCCTGATGTTCTACGGTGTCGGGCATTTGGTGGATGATGTGCATGGTTTCGACGCTAACGGTGCAGACGCGCTGGAGCAGGTCGATGACGTGGTCTTTGTAGTCGGCGAAGCGGTAGGTGTTGAACAGTTCGCGGATGGTGGGGTCTTTGGGTTTCTTTTCTTTGTATTGGTCGAGTATCCATTCCAGGGCGGAGCGGTTGCCGAGTTTGTAGTCCAAGGCGATCGCGGGCACTCCGGTGAGGGTGGTGTCGGTATCGAGGATGATGTGGCCTTGGGTTTTGTCGGCTTTGAGTTTGGGTTTGGGGGGTTTCTTTGGTTTAGTGGGGGCGTCGTCGGGGATTAACGATGTCTGCTGGGGCGCACGGCTGTCCGCCCCTACGTCAACCCGTTCGAGGCCGTAGGGATCGGCGGTTTCGTAGGTGAGGTGCAGATCCATGAGGGTTTTGCCCCAGGTGGCCCACTGATGGAAGTTGGGGTAGTAGGGCAGGCGCGGAAATTCGCGCTTGAGGTTGAGTTCGTATTTGGTGCGGTAGGCGGGATGGTGGAGGACGGCGTAGGTGTAGTGGAAGATATCGAGTTTAGTGATCTCTGCCTGGTCAACCTGGTCGGACAAGGGGCTTAAGCCCCTTGTTCTCCCTCCAGACCTGAAAAGCTCTTCAAGCGGAACGCAGGCTTCTCGCACAATTTGGGCAAGGGGTCGGACAAAGGCAAGGGGCTCCTCTGAGACAAGGAGCTCCTCTGAGATAAGGAGATCCTCTGAGATAAGGAGATCCTCTGAGATAAGGGGCTCCTCTGAGATAAGGAGATCCTCTGAGACAAGGAGATCCTCTGAGACAAGGAGATCCTCTGAGACAAGGAGATCCTCTGAGACAAGGGGCTTAAGCCCCTTGTTCCCATAAGTAACGCCCTCATTCCATGTCGTGATGAGTTCACTCCCCCAGCGTTCGGCATGCTTGATGTGATTATTCAGCACATACGCCAAAATTTCTGTAAGGGCTTGTTCATCGACGATCTCCTGTCGATTAAATTTTTGCGCCCAAACGTGCTGACCTTTATCCCAGCCTTGCGATCGCTGATACTGGTGAGAACTAAAACCTTTGATTTTGCGGATCTTTTCGTTTAGTTCTGATTCGGTTGATGCGGCAACCACCATATGGACGTGATCGGGCAGAACGTTGAAGGCGGCGATCTCAATCTCATAACGCTTTACAGCTTCAGCAATCTGCTCGGCGATCAAGATTTGGTCGGCAGCTGAGAAGATGAGCGGTTCACCTTTTTTGACGCCGTAGGTGACCATGCGTTCAGATACGCGAGCGTTATGAGTCACGAAAGTTACAAACCACCACTGTCCTGAGACAAGGGACTTCTCTGAGACAAGGGGCTTCTCTGAGACAAGGGGCTTAAGCCCCTTGTCCGAACCCGCGCTGTAGTGCTGCCGAAACTGCTCTAATGCCCAGTCGGTAATGTTGTCGATGCGATCGCCATTTTCGTCGTAGCGGTAGAGGGGGAGGCACTGAGAGCCACCATTTGTAAGTACATCAGGAATATGCTCTACAACCCAATGAAAACATGGGGCATCTATACCTGATTTAAACCAAATAGCTTTATTAGCTTTCTTTGCTGATGGGAAAATATTTGGGAGTTGATAAGTCATTCCATTGAAGTGCTTATCAAAATAGAGATACTGTTTTGTATATGGCCGATAAAGGCTCCAGACTATATCTGATTTTTGAAAAGTTTTCTTGATACCACTGTTTAAATATTTCTCAAGTTCACGATCCCATTTGATGTCTAACTTTCGTCGTGTTCCATCTTTCAACCGTTCCTGATAAACCTCAACAAAATACTTCATGCGCTCAATCAGCGCTTCTTTTGAGAAGTCGTAAACCCATTCATCCCGCTGTGTCGCAACCCCACGGGAAAAAAGCTGAAATACTGCTTCCTGTGACTTACCTGCTTTTACCTGCTTATCAATCAGCGGCAAAAACTCATCAAAATTGTTGTCGGTCAAATTCACCCAGTTGTGCTTGCGGTCTGGGGTGACAGGCTCAAACGAAATCTGCTCTAGACGGCTTTGCTCAAACCATTCCAGCTTTGCTTCCTTTGTCTGCTCATCTTGCAGCGTAAAGTAGTAAATTTTCGCCTTGCTCATGCTCCTTCCCCCTTATTGGTGAACAAGGGGCTTAAGCCCCTTGTCTGAGACCCTTGTCTGTGCCCCTTGTCTTAACTCATGCCCACACCCGCTGAACGTCATAGGCATCAAACTTGCTGTCGATACTGATGATGTCTAAAGAATGATTAATTGCCTGGGCAATAATCATTCGATCAAAGGGATCACGGTGATGTGAGGGTAAGCGGCTGATTTGCAGCGTATCTTCAAATGAGATGGGCAGCATTAAAATATCAGAATCTTCGACTTTTACTCCAATCGTTTCATAGTCTTCCTTGAGTTTTAATTTACCAGTTTCAACCTTGATAGCTATTTCCCAGAGACTCGCAATGCTGAGATAAACCAAATCAGCAGTATCAATTAGATCCCTCAAATCCTCTGGCAGCCTTGGACTTATTTCGGCCAACCAGATGAACGTATGAGTATCCAAAAGATAATGACTCATTACATATATTCCTCAAAGTCTTCGAGAGGCTCGTCGAAGTTGTCAGGCAAGGGTAGAACAAAAGTGCCTTTCAAAATTCCAGAGCGTCGTTTCTTCGGCGGCTCTTCTGTCTGGCTGAGTGCGTATTTTTCATTGAGGTACTTGGCATAATGCAGCACCTCTTGCTGAAGCGATTCTGGCATTTTGGTCAGGGTTTCTAACAGTTCTGCACTGACAGTCATGGAATATGCCTCCTATCAATTTCGTCTTGGGAACAAGGGGCTTAAGCCCCTTGTCTGTGCCCCTTATCTAGTTCTGCGCTTTTACTAAAAACATGACAGCGATTCCAGTTTGAATGCCAAAGACATTGTTCTTGGTGCCAGAGATTTTGGGATTGTTTCTCACATCCGACTGAGTATCGACGATGTAGATGTAGTCAAAGTCCCGCTCGATGCACTTGCGAAACCCATCAAAGGTTTTCGAGTCGATGAAAGAGCGATTGGTAATGAAGGCGATGATACCCTGCTTGCCCAAGCGATCGGTCGCCCAGCGAAAGAAGCGGGTATACATATCGTAGACAACGATCTGGTTTTGGGCGGTACCTTCTTTGATGTAGCTGTCTTTGATGGCTTTGTCGATGCCTTTGTAGGGGCGGTTAGCGTTGCGCTGGTTGAAGTTTTCCTGGTGAGCGTTGTAGGGCGGGTTGCCGATAATGACGGAGATGGTGCGATCGTTCTGCTGCTGAATGCGGGACGTGTTTTGCACACTCATGGCAAACAGGTCAAACTGATGGCCTGCCGCACTGCAATGATCGAGCGTATCCACCAGGCAGATATTCTTAAACTCCTCGTAGTTCCCCATCTTTTGCTGATAGGTAAATTCAATATTCAAATTCGCAATGTAATAGGGCAAAATCGCCACTTCATTGCAGTGAATCTCATGCTTATATTTATGCTCTAGCTTATCGGTTGGCAAATACTCAATTAGCTCCGTCACATAGGTGCCCGTACCCGTGCAGGGGTCTAAAATCTCCACCCCCGGATCACTCAGCAGCTTGCCAAAATGCTTGTGGGTCAAATAATCGGCACTCTCAATCATGAAGCGCACAATTTCATTCGGCGTGTAGACAATGCCCAGCCGATCCGCCGCTTTGGGGTTGTACGCCTTGTAAAAGTTCTCATACACTGCCTTGAGAAACTTCTGCTTTTCGTGGTGGTTGGCGATGTTTTCAGACTTGCGGCGAATCACCGCATAGTAGTGCTCAATGCTTTTCAGCGTGTTCTTGCGCGTCGCTCCGGTGAAAAACGTGGCGATAATTTCCGAGATTTCCCGCGCGATGTTGTTTTCGCGGTGAAACTGCGACTCATGGAAAATATTGGTGAAAATATCCTCCGTGAGAATGTGCTGAATCAACATCTCATGGATGTCGAAGATCTCAATTTCTGGGTTGATGGACTGGCGGCAGACTTCCAGAAAGGTGTTACGGCGATCGCGAAACCGCTCATTCTCCCGCTCCGCCTTTTTGATCTCATCCCGCAGCGCATCGAGAATGTGGGGAATATCCTCTCGAAAGGCTTTAATGGCCGTGCGAAAGTCCCGCACTTCGGGCCGTTCGTAATCGACAAAGGTGGCAATCAGCCCATCCAGCTCATCCGCATCGCCCATCGACACCCGCAACTGCTCCCGCCCATGCTGATACAGCACCGCAGTCTGGGAGTCTTCAAACAAAATGTTTTCGTCCGGGTAGCCCTTGGCAAACTTCTTCTCGATTTCCTCATCGAGCACGTCGTACTCGTCCTTCGCTTCCCACCAGCCATGCTCCAGGCGAATGGCATCCTTCACCGTGCCATCGGGGCGTACCGTCGTGTTGAACTTGGTCTTAAAGTCCAACTCCGGCACCAGCATGTAGTTGCGCGGCTTGCAGTATTGGTTCAGCAAATTCTCAAACGCTCGCCGTACGCTGGCTTCGTTGCGTGACCCGCCGTAGCGCATGAGGTTATCGATTTCCGCTTGATATTGCGTGACCAGGAGACGAGACATAAAAAGGGGCGGGGGTGAAGGGGCGATCGCTAAACGGGTTGCTTAACTTGTAACTGATCTTTCCCTCGGTAGAGCCATTAAACCGCAAAGCCTTCACCCTTCTTAGGCGTTTACTAAAAACGATGATTCCTCCGTAAATTGGTGTCGAGGGACGAGACCCAACATTCTCATAACCTTATATTTTGTGACCGCAGCATAGGGTTGTGATTCTCCAGTACAGTCCCAAATATCCTCGTGGCTCTGAGGGTGGGCCATAAAGCATCCATTTGTGAGCCTGAGCCGATCGCCGCCCTCAAAACTCGCCCATCTTCCCTCAGCACTCCATTCGCCGCCCTTAAAACTCCGCCCCCCTCGGAAATTACCAGGGGCATCCCCCCTCAGCACTCCACGCGCCTCCCTTAGAACTCCACCCGCCTCGAAAAATACTAGGGGCATCCTCCCTCAGAACTCCGCCCGTCTCACTGAGCACTCCATCCACCTCGGAAAATACTAAACGAGTAGACCTCAGAACGGCGATCGCCTCACTTAGAACTGCCCCCGTCTCGGCAATTACTAGGCCCGTCGCGGAAATTACTAAGACGTTGCTGATCCAACATTGGCAGTTTTCGTATCCTCACCGACTCCGCCAGCCCCGCCTGCCCATCAGCCGCAGTGCCCCAGCCCCGCAATCAACAAGCTGTCATACCAATTCTTTAAAATAGCGCTACAGATCGAAGATCCCCCGCTGTCACCGCCCCCTAAAGCCCTCCGGGCATGCGCTGCGCGTAGAATAGAGGGGCTATACACAACCTGGATTTGATTGCCCCCTTTATCAAGGGGGGTTGGGGGGATCGGTCCGAAGATATGTAGTCAAAATTCAGATCATTGGTATCAAAACCATTTTGGATCCGAGAGACTGTTATGAAGATTTCATGAAGCGATGTGGGCATTCTACGGCTATCGATTATGAGATTTCTTGTGATGTCTAACTACATCAGCGGTGCGCTTACCCCAGAAGACCAGGCCCAAATCGCCACCGCGATCGCCACCATCCGCGAAAAGCTGCCCTTCATGCTCGAACTGCCCGCCAAAACCAAACAAGGGCTGCCCAAAATGGGCGACAAAAGCCGCGCCTTCGTGCAAAAAGCGCTCGAAGTCGGCACCCGCCACCCCGACCACTTGCCCGGCTCCATCGACCTCGCAGAACTGCGCCGCGACATCGAACTCTTCGAAGCCATCTACCCCATCGTGATGGACCTTACCCAGCTCCAAGCAGAGCTGAACGACACCCTCACCGCCGTTGGTAGCGATGCCTACTCCGTCGCCCTGCAAATTTATCGCATCGCCAAAGCCCACGGCGAAGGCAACGGCCTCGACTCCCTGGTAGAAGATATGGGTCAGCGCTTTAGCCGCAAGTCACGCACCGCCCCCGCCATGGTTGGCGAGCCCGTCGAGTAGCCTGCATCGCGACTCCCAGGCACCCGGTCCCTGCCGGGGAACCCGATACATCCCGGTCGAGCCCAAGGGACCGGGTGCCTCTCCCTACCCTTCACCCGCCGCGATCGCTGTCATGGTTTGGAGTGTCGCGATCGCGTCATGGGCCGTTGCCTTAAAAATAGATCGATGTAGGGTGGGTCCGCCCCGCAGCGATCGCGCCCCAACTCCCCGCCCGAAGGTGATGCGACCCACCATCCCTAACCAATATGTCGCAGCAAACAACCTCGGAGGTGGTGCATCGCTTCGCGGATGCACCCTACGATTACAGACCGACGTAGGGTGGGTCCGCCCCGCAGCGATCGCCACCAACGGCACCTTGGCATCCAGCAGCGCGATCGGCCTCCCAGCCATACTACATAGAGTCAGCTTGAAAGATGTCAATCAGCGCTTGAATGACTGCCGCTAACCGAGCCGTGCTGACGGTACCGACTTTGTACAGCAGCAGGCGGCGATCGGCAGTGAACAACCGATTAGGACGAATATTACTGGCTTTCTGCAAGCTGCCTTCAGAAAAGTCTGCGGTTGTGAGCGGAATGGCGTATTGATCACGAACCGCCTGGCTCGTAATTTGGCAAAGAATGACATCATCGCCCGTTAAAGCTGCCAATACCAGGGCCGGTCGCCGCTTGGCTTGAGTTAAATCCGAAAATGGAAACGGCACGACAACGACATCACCCCTTACAAATGTTGCCAAGCGTCATCCTCCTCAGGCAACTGCCAGTCTTTCTCTAAGGCAGACTCACTCAGGCATGCGGTTTCTAGATGCTCTTGGGCTTGCGTTGTATTTAGAAACTGAATAAAAGACAGGACGATCGGCAAGACATCCTGCGGAGCTTTCTCTAACTCCTGCAAAATCTGCTCTTTCGGAGTCATATCACCTCATCAGGCACAACGACTGGCGTTGATTTAAACAGCGACAAGTGTGGCCATATAAAAAAGCCAAACAATTTCGTGAGGTGGAAACAGCGTTTCCACGTTTACTCTTGAACACCAACAAAACAAAGTCAAACAACTTCGCACCTATTTCCATGGTAAGAGCATATTATAAAGCTGCTTTCTAGATAAAAAAGTAAAACAATTCCTGAAAGCCCTGTCAGCAGGGGAATACAGTATCTCGTTTATTGTCGTGCTAGCCCAGTTTTCGTAAAAATATTCTGTAACTAGATCTTGGTAAGCCTCCTGTCTTTGCCGGGGGCTTACCAAGATCTAGTTATGTTTCTAAGCAGTTGCTTGTGATGCCTCTAAGTAATTGCTTACGGAACCGAATAGGAATTTGATCAGAAGAACGTGAGTTACGCGGTCAATTGTAGGCTCCACATCGCAAGCCAATAGGCAACGCAAACAATATCTTCCTAAACGGTCAGCCAACCCAGGCTTAACCAAGTTCAAGCAATCCCAGCCATAGAATGCCAAAATTGCGTTTTCAAGCTTCTCTGCATGAAGTTCAACTTTTTTAGATCGAAAATTACTGATGATATCTTGCTCAGCAAGACGATGCTGGTATTGCTCACGTAACCATCGAAACCCCCTGAAACCCACTTGGGTGTTGCACAACTCATTGATCTCTTTAGCGATCTCGATGAGTTTTTGTGAAATACATTCCTGACAAGTCACCTGGACATCACCAGATAGGTAGTTCTCTGGACTAGAGGCGGCACCACTCAAATACCCATCTTGAAACGATACCAGGCTTTCATGCAAAAGCGTTTTATGCTCCAGACAAACTAGGATTCCTGGAATTTGGTGAGTTCGATGCCAATACGCCTCTCCATATCTGCTGATGTCGTTCTCAAAACATGCGGGACAAAACTTTAGAAGTTGTTTACTCTGATTTGGCTCAGCCATGGATATTTTGGCCAACTGGACTACTGGTTTTCCAGCTTTGTTTACCATTGAGTCTCTGAGAAGCGAAGCCTCAATCGGAGTGAGAAAATTTCGATAAAAGGGGAACAGAGTATGGTCTTCAATTAAGTTTTCTGTGATTTGGTTGGCAATTGGATATAGTTTTCTCGACAAAGTCCTTAGGTTGTTTGGCAAAGTAAGCCAATAAAGTGACTGAGGAGTGTAGTCAAACAACTCTATAACTGATTGCTTAAAGCTACTATTACCACTTCTTACGTGATATCTAGCCAACACACTGAAGAGAAGTTCATCAGGATATGCTGTTGGAAATGTTCTCAGCAAGACTATCTACCTTCAGAAATCGTTGCACCGGATCAATAAAGACACCAAGACTTTCAAGGGCATCAAACTCAGTCACTCCTTTCTCTAAACCATCCTTAATTGCCTTCCTCATATCTCCAGAATTGTAAACGGGTTGTAGTTTTGCTTGCTTGCTTATAGGCTGTTTGTGATTGGCAAGCAATCCTTCCAGTGCTAGTTTATACGCTTCATCAACTAGCTTTGAGGGATGTAGGTCACCTGTATTAGCTGCAAGAATCTTTTCGGCACAGATCCTTGCCAAAGAACGCTCGATATTTTCCTTCAAAAGTTCAAGAATGATGTAGTTAAGCTTTGCTGAATCAGTGTTTGCCTTATGCTGTTGCTTCTTCGCCTGCTTTCTAAGCTCAGAAATTTTAATAGAGTCAATTTTAGACAACCATTTCTGATAATATTCCTCAGTATCGACAGGGTTGATATCCTCATATTTCTCCATCCAATCTGGATCCCCAGAGCGAATAGCATCTATCATAGGCTTCACCAGCACTAATCCATCCGTAGCTACTTCATGAATCAAATCAGGGGTAATGATTTCATCGCCGCCCAAAGCAATTGCCCTCCACTGAACCATCTTGTGTAGTTTGATGGCTATATCAGCAATTCCCTGGCTCTCTTCAAATAGTGCCTCAGCAACCTCTATTGAGAATTTATTTACTGTTTTTGTCCACTGCGATTCAAAGAGCCCTTCACAAAAGAGGTTCCATTCCTCATCGTTTTTCATCAGGTTCCAGAAGATACCTCCTGCTCTTCTAGCATGCTTGAGTCCTTTATTGAGTAGCTGAACGGCCTTATTTGTACCAACACGAATAACTGGGACACCTAAGCAATTAACCATCGAAACAAAATAGTTGAGCATTCGCTCAGGTAATTCTTTCTTAGCTGCAGTCAAGTATTGAAGTTCATCAATAATTAATGCTCCTACACCATGATTGTGCATAATTAATGCTACCTGAGCAAGCATGTGCCCTTCTGTGTTGCTCCTGGAGCTAAATTTTTTATAGTAATCAGTCGTGCTAAATAAGCTATCAACTTTGAGGAAGATATTAATGCATAAGTCTTTGAGGGAGCCAGAATGTGGACAGTCGACTTTAATATAAGGAATTTGGAAGAAGTTATATTCAGGATGAAAGATCATTTGCGGAAACAAATTTAGAACCCTCAACAGGGCAGTGGTTTTACCACAACCAGATGGGCCAATCAGAGTGATACTGTGAGCAGACGGGGAGCATCCCAGTTTCGACAAAATAGTCAACTGGCGAGCTGACCATTCAGGTAAGCACAGCGTAGACTTAACATGGGATTAACCGAAGCCGTATTCCAACGAGCCCCCGAAATTTGGAGGCGACGGCCAATCTGTTTAACGGCTGACTCCACCGCGCCAGAGCCAATTGAGCACAGTTGCTCCGCCTGATAGTACTGATCATTCACGATGCGAGCGCGATGCTTGCTGAGATAGACTTCAAAATTGCGAGCCTGCTTGCGCCGACAGTCCTGAAAGAGGGCCTTGGCCGCCTCGACATCGCCCCGCCAGAGCAGGGCTTCCGCCGCTAAGCGCTTGAGGGAGCCCCCCACCTTGGAGAGATTTTCTTTGAGATGATACCCATCGAGCATCTCCCAGCGGGGCTCTGGGGTGGCTAGTTCACTGAACAGATTCCACACCCCATCGTGGCCATCGCCTAAACAGACCCAGGGGGACATTAAACGTTGCGCATTCAGCGCATCAATCAGGCTGTCATGATCTTGAAAAAAGGCGCTGTAGTAAGTAGGTGACCTAAATTAATTACAATTGAAGAGACGAGAATACTCAGGGCTGCTGAGTCAGCCGATTTCAGTTTCATGCAATTACAACGAGTGGTCACTCCCGAAACCCGCCGCCTGCTAGAGCGCATCTATCGCCACAGTCGCCATCATCAGGTGCGTCAACGAGCGCATTGTTTACTGCTGCACAGCCAAGGTTTTAGGATTCCCCAACTCATGACCGTTTTCGCCGTGGGCCAGAAAACCCTCTATAACTGGCTCCATGAGTGGGAAGCGCGCAGCGTTGCGGGGCTCTACAATCGACCGGGTCGGGGCCGCCAGCCCACCTTTGATGCGGCGCAAAAAGCCCAAATCAAGCAGTGGGCGCAGCAGTCTCCCCGACAACTGAAATGAGTGGTTCAGAAAGTCCAAGCAACCTGGAATATCCAGGTCAGTACTCAGACCATCAAGCGTGTCCTGAAGTCCTTGAAGATGAGTTGGCATCGCTTTCGCCGTGGTCTTGGGGGACACCCTGACCCGCAGGAATATGCGCGAAAACGCTCGGACT
>Ga0076930_100732_pt1 | contig 25565 bp, 5 predicted proteins | sample HotLakConsoUCCRE_FD_71149 | JGI IMG/M metagenome (GOLD analysis project Ga0076930, IMG submission 71149) | Hypersaline microbial mat communities from Hot Lake, Washington, USA - Hot Lake Consortium UCC-RE (version 3) (version 3) ...
CCGGCCGGGCAGCGGCCCGGCGAACGGCGTGGCCGGCAGCGCCTCCAACCGGTCGAAGGTCACCGCGACCGGCGCCGGCGGCATCGACATCGACGCCAGGATGACGTCCATCGTGGTGACAGAGCCGAACCTCGGCGGCTTCGGGTTCCTGGCGAACGTCAACAGCATCACCGCCAACGCCTTCAACTATGCGTCGGCCGACGTGGTGCTGGGAGAATATGCCGAGCTGATCGCCACCACAGGCGGCATCACCGCGGACAGCGCGCTCGAGGGCAAGGCCGAGACCAGCGCGAACAACGTCAACATCTCGCTCGTCGCGTCGGTCCCCAACTCGACCGGCCAGGCCACCTACCAGCCCGACGTGAACCTGCTCGTGGGCAAGGGCGACAGCCTGACGACGGGCCAGAGCGGCCCGATCACCCTCCAGGCTTTCCAGAACCACAACGGGACGCGGTTCCTGAACACCGGGACCGACGACCGGGGCGCCCGGGCCGATGCCGATCAGACCAGCGGTGCGGCAGTGGCCGTGTCTAACGTCAACGTCTTCGCCACCTCGAACGCCGACCTCGTCGTCGGCGTCGCGGAGGGCGCGACGTTCGATGCGGGCAGCGGCGGGGCGATCACCGTCCAGGGCTTCAACGCCAATGGCGCGATCGCCGCGCTCAACTCCTCCGGCGGCGGCGTTGTCAGCGTCGGCACGGGCAACGTGACGCCGACGGCGAACGGGTCGACCAGGGTCGATTTCCTCGGAAATGTCGGCGCTGCTGCGTCGGTCGGCGCCAACAGCCTGACCGTCAAGGGCTTGGGCGAGACGATCTCCGCCGGCTCGCTGAACAGCGCATCGGGCGGTCTCGTCGACGTCAGCAACGGCACGTCGAGTGTCTTCGCCACGCCGAAGCTCGAGGTGAATTTCGCGGGCGGCACGTCCGTGATGCAGGTCGGCGGCAACATCGATGTGAGCGCGATCCAGTTCACCGATGCCGACACGAATGCCAAGGGCGGCTCGGGCGGCTTCGTCAAGGTCGGCACTTTCACGTCCAGCGTGACCGTCAACGCGCTGGCGGACGACAAGCCGAACGTGGCTCTGAATGTGGGCGCGGCCGATGGCATCACCGCCGGCGATACCGTCACGCTGCGCGCACAGCACAACGGCGACGTGGCACCGGTGTCCGACGGAACCGTCGAAAGCTTCAGCGCCGCGGGCAACACCGTGACCTTCGAGCTTGCCCACGGGCTGTCCACCGGGGCGGTCATCACCGCCACGGGCGGCATCGGCGGCGGCCTGACCGCCAACAAGGACTACGGCGTGATCCGTGTCGATGCCGACACGATCCGCCTCGGCGAGACCTTCGAGGCGAGCCAGATCAACACGGCCCGGGACGAGATCCGGTTCGGCAACATCGTGCCGGACCTCGACTCCGCGACGCCTGCCACGAAGTTCGTGGCCACGGAACACAGCCTCGAGACCGGCGACTTCGTGATCTACTCCGGCGCCACCGGCGGCGGGCTGGTCAACAACACGCGCTACGAGGTCACCAAGGTCGACGATTTCACCGTCAAGCTGCTGACGCCCGGAGAGCGCGAAACCAAGACCGTCAGCCGCACCAACGTGGTCGGCGGGACGACGGACGAGATCCGGGTCGCCTCCGGCTTCAGCAATGGTGACCTCGTGACCTACCGTGTCACCGGGGCGCAATCGGTGCCCTCCACCTATGTGCAGGCGTCCGTCAGCGGCACGACGATCACGGAACTCGGCAACAGCGACACCATCTGGATCGAGAGCCACGGCTTCACCACCGGCGAGGCGATCCGCTACACCGCAGCGGCGGGCAAAGACCCGCTGACCCGGATCACCGGCCTGTCGCAGAACGCCGTCTATTTCGTCATCCGGGTGGACGCGAACCAGATCAAGCTCGCGACCGAGCAAAAGAACGCCACAGGTTTCTTATTCGACAGCGACAACAACGGCACGCTCGACGCCTTCCAGAATCCGATCGCGATCGACATCTCGATCGCCGACACCAACGACACGATCCACACCTTCACGCCGGTCGCCATCGGCGGGCTGACGAATGGCGCCGTCTACAAGGTCATCGACAAGGACGCCGACAGCTTCCGGCTCGCGAATGTCGGCAGCAACGCCGCTCTCGACATCTCCGGCGCAGCCTTCGGCGGCGCCTTCCACCGCTTCGAGATCGAGGGCAACGACCTGACCTCGGGCGTCGGCACCGGCACCCGGCAGCTGATCGTGGACATCACCTCCTCTTCCGGCGCAGGACAGTTCGGTGGCGTCGGCGGGGCGCGCGGCGCGGCCGGCGCGGCCTCGGGCGACGGCAGGATCACGGCCAGCACCACCGGCACCGGCGGCGGCTTCGTCGATATCAGCAGCGCACAGGCCACAGCCACCGGCAACGTCCGCACCAATCTCGAGATCGCCGGCGGCGCGCAGATCAGCGCCGGAACCGTCGACATCCAGACCGACAGCTTCCTGACCGTGCAGGCCGTGTCCGACGGCCAGGGCGGTGGCTTCGTCTCCGTGGGCAATGCCATCACCAGCGCCACCGGGGGCAACAAGACCGAGGTCATAATCGGCAAGGACGCCCGGATCGAGGCAACCGGCACCATCCTCGCCCAGTCGCTCGCCCGGTCCGTCGTGGGGACGGTGTCCTTCACCGGCAACGGTGGCTTCGTCGGTGTCGCCCAGGCGACGGCGACGTCCGCACTCACCTACCTCAGCCGTGTCGTCATCGACGGCGACCTCACAGCCGGCGACACGATCACCGTCAACAGCCTCAGCGACGCCGCCAGCGCGGCCTCTGCCAGGGTCAAGACCGGCGGCCTCGGCGCCGACGGCCGGGCGATCGCCACGTCGACAATCGGCCTCGCCGGGCTGGACGATCGTGCCCTGACCGAAACGGTGTTCGGCGCGAATGCCTACCTGACAGCGCCGACGCTGCTGCTGAATTCGCTGCTGCGCTCGGTTCTCAACGACGCATCCGCCGACGCGGATGCCGGCGCGCTCGGTGCGGGGCTCGACGCCACGGCGACCGCCAATACCTACGGTCGCAGCGAAGTGCGGCTGGAGACCGGCGGCTGGCTCGACGGCAGCGACCGGATCCTGATGGACGCCCGCGTGAACCTTGCGTCCAACTTCGCGCTGTCCGATTCCAACCTCAAGGCGCTCGGCGGCGACACCAACTCCAACGCGACATCCAACCTGTTCATCGAGGCCAAGATCGAGGGCCAGGACGAGAGCTTCCTGCGCACCCGCAATCTCGATGTGAACTCGGTGCAGAACGTCATCCTGAACACCGCGACCGCGAACCGCAGCGGCGCGGTCTTCGACGGCGGCGGGCGCTCTGCCAGTGCACCCGGGTCGAACGGACGAAACATCTTCTGGGAATCAACCACGTTCCTTCTTGGCGAGCCCAACCCCGAACTTGTGGTCGACGCGAATGGCATCGTGACCAGGCTCATAAACGTCGAGCTGGAGAGCGGTGCACAGGTCGGACAACTGGCCAGCACCACGAACGAGATCGTCGTCAAGGACATCGTCTACGACCAGCTGGGCAAGGCGACCTTCTTCGCCAACGACCGCGGCGTGCTGCCCTTCGGCGCGATCTGGGGCAACGCCGGCCTGTTTGTCGTGCAGCGCAACTTCGACTTCGTGCGGCTGACGAACAACTCCGAGAAGGACCTGCGCGTCAACCTGATCGACCCGAACAATCTGACCGGAAGCGCCGAGGCGACGATCGAGATCGCCGTTGACCGCATCCCGGGCTCCGCCATCGCAGACAAGAACCCGATCGACCCGGACACGCTCGGCGCGACCTTCGAGTTCGACCTCGAGAACCGCTTCGTCCGTCCGGTGATCGAGATCCGCAACCTGCAGCCCGGCGGGCAGACCAGCTCCGACGTGGTGCTGGACGGGCTGATCCTGAACCCGATCGGCACGACGATCATCGAGAACGAGCGCGGCGACATCCGCGCCGATACCGACGCCGACGTCGAGCTCATCCGCACCAACGTCCTCGACCTCGATGCCGAGGATGGCGGCGTCGGCGATGATCCCGACCTGCGCCGTGGCAACATCGGCGCCACGTCGCTGCTGGCGGCCGACGATCCGTCCCGGAACCCGATCACCGTCGAGATGGTGCGATTCACCTTCCAGGACGGGCAGATCTACGACATCGACCTGTCGGTGAACGCGGCCACCGACGCCGTTCTGGACGTGACCGCCTTCGACCGGGCCGATGCCCTGGACACGCCGGACGCCACCGGCGACGACAGTTTCAATCCTGTCCTGGGCCACCTGCGCGCGGGCGACGACATCGACGTCGTTCTGAACGACACGCGCGAGGGCTTCGAGGCCGGCGATCTGGGCAGCGTCGTGGTCAACATCTTCAACCCTGCGACCGGCATCACGCCCAATGCCGCCACCTTTGGCGACAGGCTGCTGGCCGGCCAGTTCTACGGCTACACGAACGGGGTCACCCCTGTCCCCGTCAAGGCCGGCGAGGGCAGCGGCGGCTATTTCGCCCGGTTCCGCCCGGATACGGCCCCCGCCGGTCTCGAGGACATCCTGCGCGCCTTTGGCGACGACTACGTCGAGATCGACTCGACCTACATCCTGACGGACGTGCGCGCGGGCAACGACATTGACATTGGCCATGTGACCTCCACCCGCCTCTACGCCGAGGATGAGCCGCGCGCCTACCGCACCACCGAGATCGGCAAGACCAGCGTCTACGGCGACACGATCACCGCCGCCGCGCCGGATACCCGCATGAACATCGTGCTCAACGTGGATACCGGCTGGACCGGCGGCAACCCGACCGACCTCGTCCCGCAGCTTTTCGTGACCACCGACGGCAGCATCGTCGTGAACGAGTTGCTGGGGGACATGCTGGTCGGCCATGTCCATTCCACGGACGACGATGTGACCCTGAACAGCGCCGCGCGCATCCTCGATGCCGACGGGATGGTCACCGTGGACGTGACCGGGGAGACGATCCGCCTCAACGCCGGGGTCCCCGTGGTCGGTGCCCCCGTTCCCGTGGTGGGCGGCATCGGCACGCCCGGCAACTTCCTGGAGGTGAACAGCGACCGCAACGGCAATGGTGGCCTGCTCTTCGCCACCGACACCGCCGCCCCCGCGACCGTCGGCATCTACATCGACGAGATCTTCGGCGACATGCCCGTGGGCCTCGTGCAGACCACGGGCGACGTGTCCCTCCGGACAGTGGACGGCTCGGTCCTCGACGGACTGAACAGCAACGCCGACAACGTTCGGGGCCAGTCCATCGACATCGACGCCAACGGCCAGGGCGCGACCATCGGCACCAGCGACAATTTCCTCGAGATCGACAGCCGCCGCGGCACGCCAGAGGGCGCGGGCGTCGAGGCTGGCGGCGACGACGTGGGGCTCGAGGCGACCGGCAGCATCTGGCTCGAGGAGACCACGGGCGACCTGCGCGTCGTGCTGGCGCACAGCTACGAGGGCGACATCACGCTGAAGGTCCGCGAGAGCGCCGCCCAGGGCGAGGACTTCTTCCTCGTCCACAGCGGCAGCGCGCGCTTTGCGGAATCGAACGACCGCGGCCCGGGTGGCCATCCCGACGCGGACCGGGTGCTGACGAACGGCACGATCCTCGCGGAGCAGGGCAGCGTCACGCTGCTGGTGGGCGACAATGTCGAGACCAGCGCCAACAGCCTGCTGCACGCCGCTGGGGACATCCTGATCGAGGGCGATGCGGGCAACGCGGATCCGGGCTTCGGCACGAACATGATCCTGCGCGGCAGCCTGATCGCGGGCGCCGTGGTGACGCTTGGCAGCCAGAGCGGCGGCGCGCCCATCGGCACGGCCCGGCCCACCTATACGGCCCCGGTCCACCGGCTGAAGGTGACCGGCGGCAGTGATGTCGACAGCATCCAGTTCGGAGACAGCACCGGCATTTCGGGCGGCACGACGCTGGGCGACGCGGGTTATGTCTTCATCGGCTCGCTGACGCAGGTGGAGGCCGGCGACGGCGAGGACCGGCTGGCGGTCTATTACCTGCAGGACACGGCGACCCAGACCTCTCCCGCTCAGTTCGTCGACCTGCGCGACGACTTCGCCGAGGACCGGACCCAGGCGCTGCATACGCTCAACCTCGACGGGCAGGACGGCAGCGACGCCTATCTGGTCTACACCATGGGCTCCAACGGGGCCGACACACGGAACTACATCGTCAACGCCCTGGACAGCGGCGCGCCGGATGATGGCGCCGACACGCTCGACATCTTCGGCAATGACAGCGACCTGAACGGCATCGACCCGGAGACCGGCGAGGCCTACGCCACCGACGACATCGTCCTGTTGCGCCGCGCGGCCTTCCTGCCGAGCGACACGGCGCTGGGCCGGGTGTCCGACAAGCCGGGATATGTCGCCTTCGTCCACGGCGACGAGGCGCGGTATCGCGACATCACCACCGGCAACGAGGCCTCCGCCAAGGTGCAGCGCATCGGCTACGACAGCGCGCTGAACGGCCGGGTGACGGTGCAGACGCTGGGCGGCAACGACGCGGTCTTCTCCGACGACGTGACCGTGGCGATGACCGTGGACACCGGGGCGGGCGACGACCGCATCCAGATCGGCCAGATCTTCGGCCTGAAGCGCAACCAGGCCGAGGGCCTGCTGCTGCCCCAGGACGTGTTCGGCGACGAGAGCCTCGTCGCCACCACCCGGGGCTACCTCTCGGCGGGCACGAACGCGCCGCTGGTGGTGCAGGGCGGCACGGGCAACGACCAGTTCACGGTCTATTCGAACCAGGCGGAGCTGCGGCTGGAAGGGGGTGACGACAACGACATCTTCACCATCCGCGCCTTTGCGCTGGCGCAGACCGATGCGAACGGGAACATCCTGACCGACGCGAACGGGGTCGCCCTGCCGATCATCGGCGCGGCGGGCTTCTCCACCGACCGGCCGATCGACGTGCGTTCGGGCGGCGGTGCGGACGAGGTGCAGTACAACATCAACGCCCCCGTCTCGATCGAGGGGGGGACCGGCTTCGACAAGGTGGTGGTCCTCGGCACGGAATTCGCCGACGACTTCGTCATCACCGACGAAGGCATCTTCGGCGCCGGGCTCAATGTGCGCTACTCGGGCGTCGAGGTGATCGAGATCGACGGTCTGGAGGGCGACGACGAGTTCTTCGTGCAGTCCACCGCCTTCGGCGTGGCTTACCGGGTGATCGGCGGCCTCGGGTCCGACACGATCAACGTCACAGGCGACGTGGTCGAGGACATCGTGACCCGCGAGCTGGAGGGCGAGGCCGGCGCGGTCAACCACATCGTCCGCTCCGACGATCCGTTCTATGACGGGCTGCTGATCGACGGCTTCGACTACAACGTCGCAGATGCCACCCAGGGCATCGTGGTGATCGACGAAAGCGACGGCTTCACCGCCGTGCGCGAGGGCGGCGGCGCGACCGCCGTCGACAGCTATACCGTCTCGCTGGCGCAGGCGCTGACCGGGAACGAGGTGGTCTATGTCACCGTCTCCGCCGCGCGCACCACGCAGGAGGAAGAGGACGACACGCTCCTGAACCCCGAGGGGCTGCAGAACGGTCCCGGTGACAGCGTCTGGCTCTCCGCCGCAGCGCCCTTCTCGTTGATGAACCCGACCGATGAGGATTTCTCGCGACTCGTCACGGTCAACGGCGACCCGACCCGGTTCGCCGACCGGAACATCGTGCTGAAATTCGACGCCAAAAACTGGAACACCGCGCAGAGCGTCTTCGTCTACGCCCCCGACGATCCGCGCTCCGAGGGGGACCGGGTCACGGTGATCCAGCACACGGTGATCTCGAACGTCGCCGCCTTTGACGGCGCCACGGTGCGCAATGTCGAGGCGCTGGTGCGCGACAACGACACCCCCGGCGTGCAGGTCGTGCAGATCGAGCCGGGCAGCTATGACCCCATTACAGGAACCTTCGTCGAGGACGGCCGCGCCACGGTGATCGAGGGCGATGCCACAACGCAGCTCACCGACCAGATGCTGGTTCAGCTCGCCTCAGCACCGGCGCCGGGCAAGACCGTCGTGGTCCATGTCGCGCTCGAGGCCGAGGCCGATGCGCAGGTGCGCGTCAGTGCCGACGATCCGGTGTACGACCGCGCCACCCTCGGGCCGGACGGCCAGCTCCGGCTGACCTTCACCTCTGATAACTGGGATATCCCGGTCCTGCTCGATGTCGCCGCGCGCGACGATGCGCGGGTCGAGGACGTGAAGGGCGCGGTGATCCGCTTCCTCAACGATCCCGCGACGACCGATCCCGACTACCTGTTCCCGAACCTGCGGTCGGAGCAGGGCGTGGTCGAGGTGCGCGTCTACGACAACGACTCGCCCGGCGCGCTGGTGCAGCAGAGCGCTGGCAACACCCTGATGGTCCGCGACGATCCGACGACGACGGCAACAAACGAGAGCACCACCGACGACTACACGATCCGCCTGACCGGCGCCCCCGCCGACGGCGCGAGCGTCGATGTCGCGATCCTGACCGATGGCCTTGCCGATGTGGTGGCCATCGATGGCGTGGCCATCGACAGTGGAGATTACGCCGAGATCGGCGGCCTGCGGGCAACGCAGCAATACCTGGGCGCCGCCTCCCTCGCCAACGCGGGCGGTGCGGGGGTCATCACCCGCTCGGGCGTGGCCGATCTCTATGGCTCGTTCATCGAGGAAGGGTTCAAGGCCGGCGACCTGATCCGCGTGGGCAATGTCGGCGCGGGCTTCGACGGGGATTACGTCGTCGCCTCGGTCACCCAGACCAAGATCACCCTGACCGCGGCCTTTGCCGCGACGGGCACTGCCGAGACCGAGGCGGCGGTCCTGTCGAACCTCGCCCGCATCGGGATCTACGAGGGCACGGTCGTGGCCGGGTCCGACCCCGATCCCGAGTTCGGCGGTCCCCAGATCACCCGCGTCGACGGCTCGGGCTGGCTCGCGGACGGGTTCGTCGAGGGCCAGTGGGTGCGGATCTCCGACCTCACCGACCCCGGCAAGCGCTTCGACGCCAAGATCGAGCTGATCCGCGGCCTCAACGGCACCTTCGACGAGACGCTCCAGATTACCGGCGACGACCCCCTGCCCGCATGGCTGGCCGATGCGCCCGCGGCGCAGATCCGCGTCGTGCGGATCGCGGCGCAGGTGACCTTCACGGCGGACGACTACTATATCGCCCAGAGCATCACCCTGCGTGCCGATGCGGAGTTCACGACGCCCATCACCCGCGAGGGCGCCAAGGTCTTCCCCGCCTCCACCCATGTGCTGTCGAAACTGCGCGGGCCGCTGCAGGTCGAGGGCGGCGTGACCGGCGCCGACCGCAGCCTCCAGAACGGGCTGAAACTGCCCGGAGAGGCGGACGGCTTCCTTCTGGCCATCGGCCAGCAGCCGCCCGAGAGCCAGCAGATCGACGTGCTGAACATCTTCAACGACAGCAGTGTCGAGAACGGCGTCGGCACGATGACCGAGACGACGCTGACCGGCTACGGCATGGCCGGGGCGCTCGATTTCGGCCCGGCGGCGGGCGGTCTCTTCGGCGAGAGCGCCACGGTCCCCGGCGGCATCAGCTGGGGGCGGATCAGCTTCGGTGAGGGCGGCTTCGACACCAGCGAAGGCGAAAGCACCATCGAGGTGGTCAACGTCATGCTCGGCCGTGGCAACGACTTCATGGCGATCGAAGGCACGCTGAACAACGTGGCGGGTGTCGATGCCACCGGCACGTTCGAGATCACGGCCACCGACACCGGCGGCACGATCAGCCGCGAGGGGATCGACTGGCTCGCCCGTGGCTTCCTCCCCGGCCAGACCGTCACCATCGACGGCGTCGAGGGAAGCTGGACCGTGGTGTCGGTCGAGGACCGCATGACCCCCGAGGGACAGGACCCGAACGACAACTCGATCCTCGTCCTTGCCGGTGCGCCGCTCCCGGCGCTGACGGGAGAGATCCGTCTCGAGGCGGTGGACCCGCTGGTGGAGACGGACGGCACCTTCGCCGTCTCCTCTGAGGTGACGACGGACACCGACGGCACGCCGCTGACCCTGACCACGATCACCCGTGACGACGGCGGCACCTGGGGCGGGGACCACTTCCTCGCCGGCCACCTCGTGCAGATCGTCGGCGACGGAAAGACCCAGAACGTCCGCCTGCGCGAGATCTCGGACGATGGCCGGACCATCATCGTGGACGGCGCCGACCTGACCGACAGCCCGGCGCTTGCCCTGACCCTCTCGGTGCAGGGGCCCCATGGCGGGCTGACCGTGGTCCATGGCGGCGGCAACACGCCGCTGGCCCTCTGTGCCAAGCTTTACGCCCAGAACGACACGGGCATCGACGGCGTCAGCAAGCTGACCCGGATCGACGGTCTCGACTGGGCCTCCGACGGCTACAAGGTCGGCCAGTTCGTGCAGATCGGCGAGGAGGCCTTCACCCGCCAGATCATCGCCATCGTCGACGCGGACGGCGTGCCGATCCCCGAAGATGCCTTCGCCACCTGGGGCGCGGGCGCGACGCTGGTCCTCGCCGGTCCGCCGCTGTCGCAGGAGGGCGATCTCAAGAATTGCGAGATCCACGTCTCGCAGCCCCGGATCGTGACCGTCGAGGTCGAGGTGGATTTCGACTGCGACTGCAAGAAGGACAGCGACACCGCCACCCTCAGCATCGACGGCGACTGGACCGAGCTGGGCTTCTTCGTGGGCCAGGAAGTCACGCTGGAGGGCCTGCCGGGCAAGATCCTCGTGATCGCCATCGACGGCAACACGATCACCCTGCAAAGCGAGGTCTTCGGCCTGCCGCTCGAAGGCGTCGTGACGCTGTCGGGCCTGAACCCGCTTTTCGACGGCGGCCCGCTGATCGGCGGCGACACCTTCATCATCACCGGTGGCGCGGGTCCCGACAGCCCGCTCGTGGTGCTGGGCGACACGACGCAGGACGGCAACTGGTACGCCGGAGAGCCCGGGTCCGTGCTGGGCTATGATTTCGGCATGAAGCCCTTCGACCCGTTCCCGCTGCTCCCCGAGGGGCAGAACGAGGACAACACCTGGATCTTCCCGCTGGCCAACCCCTACGATTTCGACGGCAACGACGTGATCGACGCCTCCGCCCTCTTCGCGGGCCTGTCCGATGCCGAGCTGCCCACGATCGGCTTCGTGGCCTATGGCGGCGGCGGCAACGACCTGATCATCGGCAGCCAGGCGGGCGACCACCTTGCCGGCGGATCGGGCGACGACACGATCTTCGGCCAGCGCGGCGTCGACCACATCTATGGCGACAACGGCATCAACATCGACATCCTGACCCGTGGTCTGACGATCCCCTCCACCGACGCAAGCCCCGCGCCCACCCTGCGCGACGTGGCGTCGGACGGCACCACGCTCCAGCCCGCGCCCTCTCCGGTGCGCGACACGCTGGTGGCGGGCAACGACACGCTCTACGGCGACGGCCCCGGCACGGTCGGCGGCGGCCCCCTGGGCGGTGAGGTCCAGCGCGACATCATCTTCGGCGACAAGGGCCGGGTCGACATGCTGGTCGAGGACCCGAACCTGCCGCCCGAGGCGCTCCAGCGCATCCAGACCACGGAACTGCGCCTTGTCACCACGATCATCGCCACCGATCCGGCGAGCGGCGGCAACGACGCCATCTTCGGCGGCTCCGGCACCGACATCGTGATGGGCGGCGGCGGCGACGACTGGATCGACACGGGCGACGGCGAGCATCTGCGCGACATCGTGTTCGGCGATTTCGGCCGGGTGACGGTGAACGGCACGGCCGCGTTCCGCCCTGCCTCGGAGAGCGACCTTACGGGCGAGGAATTCGCGATCCTCAGCTTCAACTTCGGCGCCAAGGACCACACGAGCGCGGTCACCGGAACGGCCGGCACGGGCACGTCGGCTTCCGATGCCCCCGCACCGCGCACGCCCGGCTGGATCAACCTCGGAGGCGGCAGCGGCCTCTACGGCGACAGCGGGCATGAGCTGGTGACCGACGAGAACGGTACCATCGTTCCGGGCATCACCCTCGGCTGGCGCGTCCTCGAGGAGGAGCACGGGCGCCACGGTCATCATCCCCACGACCACGGCCATGGCGATGACGACGACCATGGACACGGCGATGACGACGATCACGGGCACGGACACGGCCACCCGCATGGCTCCGGGCCCCCGAACGGCCATCCGCACGGTCACCCCGGTGGCTACGGCCCTCCGCATGGCCAACCGACCGCGGCCCATGTCGAAAGTCACAGCCAGATCCACCCGGTGACGCAGGACGACCGGCTGTTCGAGGGCTATCTTTCGACCCGCAAGGACACGCAGGTCATCGAGATCACGCTGGAGGGCCTGCGCGACCACTATCAGAACTACGACGTCTATCTGTACCTCGACGCCGACAATCACGACACGGCGGCGTCCGGGGACAGCGTCCGGCTGATCCGCATCGGCCAGGACGGAAAGATCTGGCTGAACGATCCGAAGAACAACACCTTCGGCGGCGCCTATGTCCGCGCCGAGGGCGACGACCCCCGGACCGCCCAGACCGGCAACATGATCGCCGCCACCGGGCTGACCGACACGACGCTGGTCCTGCGCATCGAGGTGCCGCAGCACTGGGACGACGGCCAGAACCGCGCGATCCTGTCGGGCCTGCAGATCGTCGGCCGGTCCTATCCCATCGACCGGGCGGAGAGCATCTTCCTCGACGTGGGCGGCAATGACGGCATCAGGACCGGCGGCGGCGACGACGTCGTCTTCGGCGGCCACGGCAACGACTACATCAACGCGGGCGGCGATCCCGATGTCGGGCATCTCGATAACGACGCGGTGTTCGGGGACAACGGCCGCGCCACCTTCCTGCTGACGCCCGAGCGGATCCGGACCGAGAAGGTGCCCTTTGCGCCCGCCTCGGAGGCTGATCCCAGCGGCGGAGAGTATGCCGTGCTGTCGTTCAACTTCAACGGCGGCACCGAGAGCACCAAGGTCCTCGGCCAGGCCGGCACGGCGCAGAGCGTTTCCGACGCCCCGGCGCCGCGCGCGGAGGGTTGGATCAACCTCGAGGGCGGCAAGGACACCTTCGGCGACCAGCGCGGCGAATGGGTGACGGACGAGACCGACACCGTGTTCGAGAACATCCGCGTCTCCTGGGAGGCCACGGTCCACGGCCATGACTACGGCCACGGGGACGACGACGACCATGGCAAGGGCGACGACGACCACGGGAAGGGCGACGACGACGATCATGGCAAGGGCAAGGACGACAAGGGCAAAGGCGACGACGACGACCACGGCAAGGGCGACGATGACGACCATGGCAAGGGCGACGACGACGATCATGGCCACTACCACGCCGGCGGTCTCGATACCCACGACCAGATCGACCCGCTGACCGACGACGACCGGCTCTTCGAGGGCTACCTCGTCGGCAAGGCCCAGAAGAGCATCACCGTCACCGTCGAGGGCCTCCGCTCCCACTTCCGGAGCTATGACGTCTACGTCTATCTCGACGCGGACAACGGCAAGACCGATGACACCGGCGACAGCCTGCGGATCGTTCGCATCGGCCATGACGGCAAGGTCTACCTGTCCGATCCGCAGGACGCGACCTTCGGCGGGACCTATGCCTTCGCCTCCAGCACCGATCCCCATGCGCCCGACGCGGGCAACGTGGTGGGCGCGGCCACGATGAAGGACGGCAAGCTCGTCATCACCATCGACGTGCCGTGGTCCCACTGGCCCACGAAGAACGCGCCCGTGGTCTCGGGCGTGCAGATCGTTGGCCGCGCCTATCCCATCTTCCGCAATGTCGATGTCCCGCGCAGCCCCGGCACCCTGGGCGAACTGCGCGAGATGGAGACGCTGACCGGGCCCGAGGGCGAGGGCTTCACCTGGGACGATCTGATCCTGACGGGCAACGGCAACGACGCCGTGATCGGCGGGCAGGGATCCGACTGCATCGACACCGGCGACAACGGCCCGCACAATGGTGTGGACGACGCCCTGTCGGGCGACGACCTGCGCACCGTCAGCGTCAACTTCGCCAGCGGGGTGAAGGAAGGCTTCGTCGAGGGCACCCTCGGCTATGTCGCGGCGGACGGCTGGTACAACTTCGACAACGACGGCAAGGCCGATCCCCACGGTGACGACGACGACCATGGACACCATGGCGACGACGACGACCACGGAATGGGCAACGGGAAGGGCGACCACGGCAAGGGCGACGACGACGACCATGGCCATGGACATGGGCATGGCCACGGCCAGCACCACCACCGGGCGGAAACGCTGGTGACGAAGGACGGCGTGAAGATCACCGTCGGCCAGGACCTCGACGATCCGCACAAGGCGCGGCCCGCCAAGGTCGACGACCACGCCCAGATCGACCCCGACACCCAGAACGGCCGGATGATGAACGGCTATGTCACAGCCACCGGCAAGTCGGTGCTCGGAATCGACGTCAAGCATGTCTCCAACACGGTCGGCGACGGCCCCTACGACGTCTATCTCTACATCGACGGCGAGGATCAGGACGCCGCGCGCGGCGCCTCGTTCCGGCTCGTGACGCTGAACGGCGACGGCGGCAACGTGGGCGATCCGAAGGGCTTCACCTTCGACGGCCAGTTCGTGGCCTACGACCCGGCGAACCCGGACCGGCCCGCCAACGTGATCATCTTCAAGGACGTGACCGGGGACGCCTTTTCGATCCGCATCGACGAACCCGACCCGTATCTCGAGCCGCTGAAGTGGGGCCACTGGTCCAAGTACAAGGGCAAGCATCCCGATGGCGGCGTGCCCGCGATCTCGGGCATGCAGATCGTCGGCGGCGCCAACAAGGACGACATCGTCCCCCAGGGCGACCATGACAGCGACCGGGTTCTGGGCGATCAGGGGGTCATGCGGATCTTCGGACGCGAGGTGTTCGAGATCGTCGCCGAACCGCGCGGCGCGATCGATGCGAACGACACGATCCACACCGGCGCAGACGGGGATGTCGTGGTCGGCGGCGATGGCGACGACAGGATCAACGGCGGCGACGGCGATGACGTGCTCCTCGGCGACAACGCCCGCATCATCCTCTTCGAGGGCCAGGTGATCGGTCTCGAGAAGACGGTGCGCGGCAACGAGGGGCAGGGCAACCATGCGGGTCATGCCAACGGCAACGGCAATCCCTATGCGGGCGTGAACGGCGCCTGGCACAACGACTTCGGCAACAGCGTCCACTTCGACCCCTTCGCGGTGAAGGGCGTGATCCTGCTCGCCCCCGACATCGGCGGTGACGACGTGATCGAAGGCGGCCGCGGCGACGACTTCATGTGGGGCCAGAAGGGCGACGACACCTATGTCTTCGCCGGCGACCGGCTAGGCATCGACTACGTGGTCGAGGCGGGGGACAAGCCGGGGCATGGCCATCATGGCGACGATGACGACCACGGTCACGGCAAGGGCGACGACGACGATCACGGCCACGGCCCCGACTGGCGCAGCGCCCCGGCGGAGTTCCACCGCGACACGGGCGATACGCTGGACTACAGCCGCTACACCGGCGGCGGCATCGACGTCGACATCTCCCGGTTCAACACCCAGACCGTCGACGGCCGCGTGACGAAGGGCGATATCGGCTCGGTCCTGACCCTGTTCTACCGCAATGCGATCGAGAACGTCGTCGGCACCGAGAAGGCCGATCGGATCACGGGCAACGACCGCAACAACGCCCTGCTGGGCCTTGGCGGAGACGACCGGATCGACGCGCGCAAGGGCAGCAACTTCATTGACGGCGGCGCGGGCGACGACTGGCTCCGGGCCGGCAGCGGCCACCCGAGCCATGACCACGGCCATCACGGCGACGATGACGACCACGGCCGCTACGGCAAGGGCGATGACGACGACGGCCGCCATGGCAAGGGCGACGACGACGACCACGGCCATTACGGGGACGACGACGACCACGGCCATCACGTTCCGGTCCGCAACGTCATTCTCGGCGGTGACGGCGACGACGTGATCCACGGGAGCTCCGGCATCGACCTGATCGACGGCGAGGCCGGTGACGACGTGATCCATGGCGGCGGCAACGGCCTGCACGGCGGCTACTGGAAGGAGGACAAGGTCTGGGTCCAGCAGTCCAAGAAGAAGGGCTACTGGAAGACCGAGAAGACCTGGGTCCCCGACGACCGCACCGGCGACGTGCTCTTCGGCGGCACGGGCAACGACCGGATCACCGCGGGCGGCGTCAACAACGTGCTGGTGGGCGGCGCGGGCCATGACCACCTGTCCGGAAGCCACAATGACAAGGTCCGGGAACAGGGCGACCTGCCCCCGGAGCAGCGCGACGCCTTCATCACCGAGAGCCTCGCCGCCTTCGCCATCGCCTTCGACCGGCTGGACTTCGTCCGCGACGACGCCCCCGGCGAGCCGCTGCGCGCGCAGGTCCAGAGCTTCATCGACAGCATCCCCGCGACCTACTGCCACGACCTGCCGCCGGGCCACGAGCCCGACGCGGGCGACGATGACGACCACGGCAAGGGCGACGATGACGACCACGGCAAGGGCGACGACGACGACCATGGCAAGGGCGACGACGACGACCACGGCAAGGGCGACGACGACGACCACGGCAAGGACGGCTATTTCGAGACCTGGAAACAGGACATCTCGAACGTGGTGGTCTACTTCGACCGCGACGGGGATGGTCATGTGGACTACTCGGTCAAGGTCGACGGCTTCTCCTCAAGCGCGAGCCAGGACCTCGACGACGAGTTCGACGACCTGCTGCACGGCATCCTCGACAAGGTGCATGTGCTCGACGCGGGCGACACGGTGCTCGGTGTCTCGATCAAGGGCGGAACCCAGGAGACCCGGTTCTACGCGGTCGACGGCAACACCAACGGCGAAGCTCCGGACGACGGTCCGACCTGGAACACCGGGTCCGGCCCCGACGTGACGCTGCAATACGGCACGCTGGTCCATTCGACCCATCACCACGCCCATCTCACCGCCGCCACCCCGGCGACCGGCGAGGGCGCGCAGACCCCGCTGCGCACCGCCGAGGCGAGCTTCATGCTCGACGCGGCGCGCGAGGCCTGGCGGGCCACCGGGGCGCTGAACGCGGCGCAACTCGCCGTGCTCGACGCGGCGCAGGTGACGGTGGCGGATCTCTCGGGCGACAGCCTCGGTGCGGCCTCGGGCACGCTGATCACGGTGGATGTCAACGCCGCCGGGCACGGCTGGTTCGTCGATGTCCAGCCCGCTGCCAGCACCGCCTTTGCGCCCGATGCGAACGGTGTGCTGCGCGCCACCCCCGGCAGCGGCGCCGAGGGAGCGATGGACCTCTATTCGGTGCTGCTGCACGAGCTCGGGCATACGCTGGGCTTCACCCACCTGCCGGAACCCGAGCCTGGGCATGTCATGTCCGACATCCTCGAGCCGGGCACGCGGGCGTCGATGCCCCAGTCCCTGATCTGGGACGAGGCGACGGGCAGCTTCGTCGATCCCGACACCGCGCTGACGCTCAAGGCCCATGGCCCGCCCGCGCCGCCGCCGCAGGAGATCGCGCAGACGCCGGACGAGGACGAGATCAGCACGGAGGACAGGATCGCCTGGGCCGGCGCCGCGAAATCCTTCCTCGACCGCTTCGCAGCGTTCTTCGGCTAGGGGAGGAACGTTGAGCGGGACGGAGGACCTTATCGAGGGCAGGGCCGCCAGGGCGGCGCCCCACGGGGACGGACAGGCGGAGCGGGTGGACTATGCCCTGCTCGACCAGTCGCTCTGGGCCGCCTTCCGCAACGCGGGCGACGCGGTGGGCTACCTGCGGGCGTGGCTGGCGCTGCAATGCCGGCAGGTGCCCGGCGTTCGCGCCGCGACCGTGGTTCTCGGCGCGCCCGGCACCGGCCCCTATGAGCCCGCGGCCGCCTGGCCCACCGATGCCCGCCCCTCGCCCGCGCTGATGCGCGCCGCCGAGGATGCGCTGGCCCGGCAGGAGACCGTCCTGCAATCGGGCGGCGCGGGCGACAGCGTGCTGGCCCTGCCCGTCGTCGTGGATGGCGCGCTGTATGGCTGCGTCGCGATGCAGATCGAGGGCGCGGGCGCTGCGGAGGCGACCCGCCGCCTGCGCTGGGGCATGGGCTGGCTCGAGAGCCTGCTGCGCCGCGAACAGGGCGCGCGGGACGCGGCGCTGCGCGACCGGACCATGCGCGCGCTCGATTTCGTCGCCATCGTTCTGGGCGCGCGGCGGTTCGATCAGGCCTGCACGCGGCTGGCCACGGAACTGGCGCGCGCGCTCGACTGCGATCCGGTGGGCATCGGGTTCCTGCGCCGGCGCCGGGTGAAGGTGCGGGCGGTGAGCCATTCCGCCGATTTCGGCCGGCGGATGAACGTGATCCGCGACATGGGCCTTGCGATGGACGAGGCCCTCGATCAGGCCGATCTCGTCCACTACCCGCTGCCCGAGACCTGGGAATACCGCGTCACCCGGATGCACGAGGACCTTGCCGCCGCGCACCGCACCGGCAGCATCCTGACCGTGCCGATGCCGGCAGGCGACAGACTCATCGGCGCGATCACCCTCGAACGCCGCGACCGCACCCCGTTTCCCGACGAGACGGTCGAACTGGTGGATGTCATCGCCTCCATGGTCGGGCCCATTCTGGAGGAAAAGCGCAGGAACGACCGCTCCGTCGTCACCAAGCTTTTCGTCGCCATGGGCGACGGCATCATGGCGCTCTTCGGCCCGCTCCATGCCGGTCTGAAGCTCGCCACCGTCATCATGGCCGTCCTCGTCTGGCTTGGCGCCACGGTCACCATCCCCTTCGACATCGGCGCCCCCGCCCGGATCGAGGGCGAGGTGCAGCGGTCCGTCGTGGCCCCGTTCAGCGGCTATCTCGCAACCGAGAGCGTCCGCGCGGGCGAGACCGTGCGCGAGGGGGATATCCTCGCCGCGCTGAACGACCAGGACCTGCAACTGGAGAAACTGCGGCTCGAGACCGCGCGCCGCCAGCGCGAGGCGGAATTCGACCAGGCGCTGGCCAATCGGGAGCTGTCCACCACCACGATCCTGCGCAGCCAGATCGAGCAGGTGGACGCCCAGCTTGCCCTCATCGGGGAACAGATCGCCCGCACCACGATCCGCGCGCCCTTTGACGGGGTGGTGGTGGATGGCGATCTGTCGCAGCAGGTCGGCGCCTCGCTGGATCGCGGGCAGGAGCTGTTCAAGATCGCCCCGCTCGACCGGTTCCGCGTCGTGCTGGAGGTGGACGAGCGCGACATCGCCCTGATCGCGCCGGGGCAGGCGGGCGCCCTGCGCCTGTCGTCGCGCCCCACCGAGACGCTGAGCTACGGGATCACGCGGCTGACCCCCATCGCCGAACAGCGCGAGGGCCGCAATTTCTTCCGCGTGGAGGCCGAGCTCGACACCGTGCCGGACTGGGTCTCGCCCAGCATGGAGGGCGCGGCGCGCACCGGCATCGACGAGCGGCTGGCGGTCGAGGTCTGGACCCGCCGCTTCGTCGCCTGGGCGCGGCTTCTGCTTTGGCGGATGGCGCCCTGACACCATGGCGGGCGGCAGCTTCCTTTCCGACCAGTGGCACCGGGTGGCGCATCTGCGGCCCCGCATCCGCCGTCACGCCCGCATCTTCCGCAGCCATTACCGGGGCCAGCTCTGGTACGTGATGCAGGACCGGACGTCGGGCCGGTTCCACCGCTTTTCGCCCGAAAGCTATTTCGTGCTGTCGATGCTCGACGGCAGCCGGACGGTGCAGCAGGTCTGGGATCTGGCCTGCAAGCACCTGACCTCGGACGCGCTGAGCCAGGACGAGGTGATCGCCCTTCTGGGGCAGCTCCATGGCGCGGACGTGCTGATGGGCGACCTGCCCCCCGACATCGACGAGATGACGGACAGGGGCCGCAAGACCCGGCGCAAGAAGACCGCGATGAGCCTGATGAACCCGCTCGCGGTGCGGGTGCCGGTGTTCGACCCGGAGGGGTTCCTGACCCTGACCATGCCGCTGGTGCGGCCGGTCCTGTCGGTCTTCGGCCTGCTGATATGGCTCGCCGTGGTGGGCTACGGCATCACCCTCGCCGCGGTGAACTGGGAGGCGCTGACCACGGGCGTGGTGGACAGGATGCTGTCCGCCGAAAGCATCGCGCTGCTGCTGCTGTCCTATCCGCTGGTCAAGGCGCTGCACGAGATGGGCCACGCCTATGCGATCAAGCGCTGGGGCGGCGAGGTGCACGAGATCGGGCTGATGTTTCTCGTGTTCCTTCCGGTGCCCTATGTGGACGCCTCCGACAGCCTGTCGTTCCAGTCGAAATGGCAGCGCGCCTTCGTGGCGGCGGCGGGCATCCTGGTGGAATTGCTGCTGGCCGCCATCGCGATGATCGTCTGGGACAATGCCGAGACCGGCCTCGTCAGCGCCTTCGCCTTCAACGTCATGCTGATCGGCGGGGTCTCCACGATCTTCTTCAACGGCAATCCGCTGCTCAGGTTCGACGGCTATTACGTCCTGTCCGACCTGATCGAGATCCCCAATCTCGGCCGCCGGTCGAACCAGTATCTGGGCTACCTGGTGCAAAAGCGCCTGCTGGGCGTGGAGGAACCGAAGAACCCCGCCACCGCACCGGGAGAGCCCGCGTGGTTCACCTTCTATTCCATCGCGGCCTTCTGCTACCGGCTCTTCATCTTCACGGCCATCGTCCTGCTGGTGGCCTCGCAGTTCTTCTTCATCGGCGTGATCCTCGCGATCTGGACCGTGTTCCTGATGTTCGGCCTGCCGCTGCTGAAACACGCCTGGTTCCTGATGACCTCGCCCGCGCTGCGCCGGAACCGCGGCACGGCGCTCCTGCGCGTCGGCGCGGTGCTCGGCATGCTGGCGGGGGTGCTGGTGTTCTGGCCATTGCCCTATTCCACCATGGCGCAAGGCGTCATCGCGGTTCCCGGCGCGGGCACGATCCAGGCGGAGACGGACGGCACCGTCGCCGCCCTCGCCGTGGTGCCCGGCGACACCGTGGCGGAGGGCGATCCCCTGCTCTTCGTGGAGGACCCGCTTCTGGACGCGCGGGTGGCGGTGCTGCAATCCACTGTGGCCGAACTGTCCCGGCGGGTCGATGCCGCCATCGCCACAGACCGGAGCGCCACCCGCATCGCGCGCGAGGAGCTGGCGGCGGCCGAGGCCGACCTCGCGCTGGCGCTCGAACGCCGGGACGCCCTGACCGTCCGCGCCAATGCCGCCGGAACCGTGGTCCTGACGACGCCCTTGGATCTCGTGGGTCGCTTCGTCCGGCAGGGGGAGCCCCTGGGGTATGTCACGGCCTTCCGGGATCCGCTGATCCGTGCGGTGGTGACGGAACGCGACGCCGATCTCGTGCTGGGGGAGACGCGCGCCCTCGAGGCCCGCTTCGCCTCCGACCTGCCGACGGTGCATCCCGCCCGCGTGGTCCGCGAAGTGCCCGCGCTCTCCGGCAGCTTGCCGTCGATGGCGCTGGCCACGGAGGGCGGCGGCCGCATCGTCATGGACCCCGGATCGCCCTCGGGTCGGCGCGCCCTCGACAACCTTCTGCATCTCGAGGTGGCCCTGCCCCCGGGCACCCCCTTCGGCACCATCGGAGAGCGGGTCCACCTGCGCTTCGCGCACGAGCCGAGGTCCCTCGCGGGCCGCGTCTGGAGGCGCGGGCGCCAGGTCTTCCTTGACCAGTTCGGACTGTAGGAAACCATTGTTTCCCTTACGATAATTTTACTTCTGATCCCCTCGCGGCAATTGCAATGGCCCCGGCCGGCGCGCAGACTGGGATGAGCCGACATGAGGAGGACAACATGGCGACTCAGCTTCTGTTCTACGACGATCCCCGCCCCGTCAGTTCCGACCGGCACAAGGAGACCTGCGTCAAGACCGGGTCCGATTACAGCTTCGCCCGCAGGGTGAACTCCGTCCCTCTCGTGGCCGCGGAATTCGCCGAAGCCGGTGCCGAATTTCCCATCGTCTTCGCCGGCGAGGGCGACTCCATCGTCCCGACCGTGATCCTTGGCGCCAGCGGTGCCGAAAACGCCTATGTGGACGAGAAGGGCGCCTGGACCGGGCGCTACATGCCGCTGTTCATCCGGCGCTATCCCTTCGTGTTCAGTCACCAGACCGAACAGGGGCAGATGATCCTGCATGTCGATGAAAGCTATCCGGGCGTGAACAGGCAGGGCCGGGGCGAACGGCTCTTCGACAGCGACGGCGGCCAGACCCAGTATCTCAAGACGGTGCTGAAATTCCTCGAGGAGTACCAGCTCAAGTTCAACCGCTCGCAGCAGTACACCAAGCGGCTGGTGGAACATGATCTCCTGCGGCCGATGGAGGCGCAATTCACCCTGCCCAACGGCGAAAAGCGCCGGCTCACCGGCTTTCTGACCGTGGACCGGGACAAGCTGAAGGCACTGGGCCCCGAGACGCTGCAGACCATGCTGCGCACGGACGAGCTGGAATGCACCTTCCTGCACCTCGCCTCGCTGCGCCACTTCGCATCGGTCGCCGAACGCTCGGGCAAGCCCGGTGCCGATGCCGCGCCGGTGACACCCGCCGAAGCCCCGGTGACAGAGGATGCCGACGGCTGATCCCGTGATGACATGGGCCGCGGCCCCGGTGGCCGCGGGTCCGCCTCCGCGTCTCGACCCCTATGCCGAGAAGCGGACGGAGCCGCTGACGGGCCTCGACGAGGTCGCGGCGGACTGGATTCTGCCGATCTGGCGGCGGCTGACCCGGCCCCGCCGGATGCGCTACCGACACCTCACGCGCCTGTGCGGGCAGCTTGGCCCCGCCATGGCGGGTGCCGATGACGAGAGGCTCGCCGCCTACGCCACCCGCCTGCGCGGCACTCTCCGACAGAACTCCCGCCGCGGCACGGTGGAGGCGCTGGCGCTCGTGCGCGAACTCAGCCGCCGCACGCTGGGCATGAACCCCTATGACGTGCAGATCCTCGCTGCCTTCGCGCTGCTCGACGGCAGGCTGGCGGAGATGGAGACGGGCGAGGGCAAGAGCCTCGTCGCCGCCCTCGCCGCCGCCACCGCGGCACTTGGCGGCACGCCCACCCATGTGGTCACCGTCAACGACTATCTCGCCGCCCGCGACGCGGAGACCTTCGCGCCGCTCTTCGATGCGCTGGGCCTCCGGCACGGGTCCATCGTGCACGAGACCCCGCCCGACACGCGCCGCGCGCTCTACCGCTCCGACATCGTCTATGTCTCGAACAAGGAACTGGCCTTCGACCACCTGCGCGACCGCGTCCGCATGGGCGGCGCGCCCGATCCAGTGCGGCTGAAGCTCGACCGCCTGTCTGCGGCGCGATCGGACGGGCCGACCATGGCGGGCCTCGCCTTCGCCATCGTGGACGAGGCCGATTCCGTGCTGATCGACGAGGCCCGGACCCCGCTCATCCTCAGCCAGGAAACCGACGCCGCCGCGGAGGAGGCCACCGCCCGGCAGAGCTATGCGCTCCTCGACGCGCTGGAGGAGGGCCGCGACTACACCGTCGATATCCGCGACCGCCGCACCCGCATCCTCGATCCGGGGCGAGAGCGTCTGGCGGGGCTGGCGCAGGGTCTCGGCCCCGAATGGCAGAACCGCATCCGCCGCGAGGAGGCCGTGCGGCAGGCCGTCCACGCCCGCCGCTTTCTCGTGCAGGGCGACCACTACGTGATCCGTGAGGGCGAGATCGTGATCGTGGACGAATACACCGGCCGCCTGATGCCGGAACGGTCATGGTCCGGCGGGCTGCACCAGCTTGTGGAGGTCAAGGAGGGCGTCCCCGTCACCAGCCGCAAGCTGACCATCGCGCGGCTGACCTACCAGCGCTTCTTCGCCCGTTACCTGCGCCTTGCGGGCATGACCGGCACGGCGCGCGAAGTCTCGGGCGAACTGGGCGCGACCTATGGCCTCGGCACGCTGTCGGTGCCGCCGCGCCTGCCGTCGCGCCTGACCCGGGGGCGCACCCGTATCCTTCCCGACGGCGCGGCCAAGGCCGAGCTGATCGCCCGCCGCTGTGCGGAGCTTTCCGGGCAGGGCCGGGCCGTCCTTGTCGGCACCCGCACGGTGGCCGCATCGCAGGCCATCGGGGCGGCGCTCGATGCCGCGGGCGTGGCCCATTCCGTGCTCAACGCGCTCCAGGACGCGGGCGAGGCCGCCATCGTCGCCGCCGCGGGCCAGCCCGGCCGCGTCACGGTGGCCACCAACATGGCGGGTCGCGGCACCCATATCACTGTCGCACCCGAGGTGCTGGAGGCGGGGGGCCTGCACGTGATCCTGACCGAACGCCACGATTCCACCCGCATCGACCGGCAGCTGACGGGCCGCACCGCGCGGCAGGGCCAGCCCGGCTCTTCCGAGCAGATCCTCGCCGCCGACGACGTGCTGCTGGCGCCCGTCCGCCGCACCCTGCCGGGCCGGCTCATGGCGCTCCCTGGCGCGGCGGGGCGCTGGGCCACCGCCCGCGCCTTCGTGCGGGCGCAGCGCCTCGCCACCCGGCTCAACGCCGAGGCCCGGCGCGCGCTGAAACGCCACGACAAGTCCCTCGACACGATGCTCGCCTTTTCCGGGAGACCCGAATGACCGCCCGTGTTGACAGCCGCCCGCGCCGCTGGTCCTGTCGGCCATGATCCGCACCGGCCTCGCCCTCGCCCTTCTCGTGCCCGTCCCGGTGGCGGCGCAGACCGCCTATGACTGCCTGATCGAACCGGCCCGCACGGTCACCGTCACCACGCCCGAGGGCGGGCTCCTGGCGGAGGTGCCCGTCTCTCGCGGCAGTACCGTCACGGCGGGGGATGTGGTCGCCCGGCTCGACAACAGCGTGGAGGAGACGACCGTCGCCGTCCTCGCGGAACGCGCCGGAAGCGACGCGGAGGTCGGGGCCCAGCTGGCCCGCCTCGCCCTCAGCCGCAGCCAGCGCGATCGGCTGCAGACGCTGGTGGACCGCCAGATCGGCGCGGCCGGAGAGCTGGAGCACGGGGCGCTGTGGCATGTGCCGGGCGGCTGGGCCATGCGCGAGGTTCTGGGCGACGCCATGGCTATCGTGCCCTCCACCAAGAAGGTCGGCGGTCCGGGCAGCCGGCTGGACGTGCCAGTGACCCATGTGAACGCCTCTTACGTCCGCAGCCATTTCGACGCGATGGAGGTGGGGCTGAACGACGCGCCGCGCGCGAACGAACTGGCGCTGATCCTGGTGATGACCACCGGGCCCCGCATCCATGCCCGCGTCGGAGGGCTGCGGGCGGAAGATATCGAAGGCAAGGACGGGTTGCGATAGACTGCCGGCGCGCCGCGCGCCGCTGAAACGATCCGGCGAGCGACACGGCCGGGCCCCAACAGGAAACCAACAGGGAGACTTCGAATGTTCATGAAGACGATGATGGCGACCGTGGCGGCGCTGGGCCTGGCCCTGCCTGCAACGGCGCAGGAGCGCGAGTTCCGGCTGGGGCTGATCACCCCTCCGGTGCATGTCTGGAACAAGGAGGTCGCGGCGCTGTCCGAGACGCTTCAGGAGCGTTCGGTCGGGGGGTTCTCGATCAACT
>Ga0076930_100736_pt1 | contig 25444 bp, 22 predicted proteins | sample HotLakConsoUCCRE_FD_71149 | JGI IMG/M metagenome (GOLD analysis project Ga0076930, IMG submission 71149) | Hypersaline microbial mat communities from Hot Lake, Washington, USA - Hot Lake Consortium UCC-RE (version 3) (version 3) ...
AGCCCCAGCCGAGGATCGCGCCCACGTCGCCCTCGCGGATGTCCATGAGCACGCCCTCCTCGAGCGCGCGCACGGCCTCCAGCACCTGCACGAACATCAGCCGGTGCTGCACCAGGGGGAGGTCGGGCTGGTCGCCGAGGGCCGGGTGCCGGTCGGCGAGGCAAGGCCAGAGGCCGGTGCGTTTGCCCTTGTCGTCATAGGCATAGAAGCCCGCACCGGCCTTTCGCCCCATGCGGCCCGCGCCCGCGAGCCAGGTCATGAGGTCGTCCACGGGCGCCATGTCGGCGGGGTAGGCGTCGCCCATGGCGGCCTTCGTGGCGGTGGAGATTTTCACGGCGAGGTCGATGGAGGTCTCGTCGATCAGTTGCAGCGGGCCCAAGGGGAAGCCCATGAGCTTCGCCGCGTTCTCGATGAGGGCTGGCGCCACGCCTTCGGTCACCATCCGCGCGCCCTCGTTGAGGTAGGGAATGATGCAACGGTTGGCATAGAAGAACCGCGCATCGTTCACGACGATGGGCGTCTTGCGGATCTGGCGCACGAAATCGAGCGCCTTGGCCACGGCGCGGTCGCCGGTGTCCCGCCCCCGGATGATCTCCACCAGCATCATCTTCTCCACGGGCGAGAAGAAGTGGATGCCGATGAAATCTTCGGGGCGTTTGCTGGCCCTGGCGAGGTCGGTGATCGGAAGGGTGGAGGTGTTGGTGGCGAAGATCGTGTCGTGGGGCAGGGCCTCCTCCACCCTGCGGGTGACGTCGGCCTTGACGGAGGGGTCCTCGAACACGGCCTCCACGATGAGGTCGCAGCCTGCGAGGTCGGCCACCTCATCGGTGGCGTGGATCCGCGCGAGCATGGCCTCGGCCTTTTCCGGCGTGGTCTTGCCGCGCCTGATGCCCTTTGCGGTGTAATCTGCGGTATAGGCGCGGCCCTTCTCGGCGGCCTCGCGGCTCTGGTCCACGAGCACCACGTCGATGCCCGCCTGCGCCGCCACCAGCGCGATGCCCGCACCCATCATGCCGGCCCCCAGCACGCCCAGTTTGCGGACGGTCTGGTCGGGCGCCTCGGGGCGGTTCGCACCCTTCTCCAGCGCCTGCTTGCCCAGAAAGAGCGTCCGGATCATGGCCGAGGAAGTCGGGTCCATGAGCACGGAGGTGAACCAGCGCGCCTCGATCCTGAGGGCGGTGTCAAAGGGCACCTGCGCGCCTTCGTAGATCGCCGAGAGCAGCGCCCGGGCCGCCGGGTAGACGCCTTGGGTCTGGTGGTTGACCATGGCCGAGGCGCCGACGAAGGTCATGAAGCCCGCCGGGTGATAGGGCGCGCCGCCCGGCATCTGCCAGTCCTTCTTGTCCCAGGGTTTCACGATGTCGGCGTCGGTGGCGCTGCGGACCCAGGCTTTGGCTGTTTCGAGCAGGGCCTCGGCGGGGACGACCTCGTCGATGAGCTGGGCGCTCTTCGCCGCCTTCGCATCAAGCATCCGGCCTTCGAGCAGCACGGGGGCCGCCTGCAGGGCGCCCACCATGCGGGAATAGCGCGTGGTGCCGCCGCCGCCCGGGAAGAGCCCGACCTTGATCTCCGGCAGGCCGATCCTGCCTTTGCCCTCGGCCATGAAGCGGCGGTGGCAGGCCAGCGCGATCTCCGTGCCGATGCCGGCGCAGGTGCCCGGGATGGCGCAGGCCACGGGCTTGCCGCCCTTGTTGGTCCTGGGATCGAGGCCCGCGCGTTCGAGTTTCCGAAGGGCGTGGTGCCCGGCCATGGTGAAGTCGAAAAGCGCCTGTGCGGGGGCGTCGCCCGCCTCGTCGCGGATCGTGGCGAGGGTGGCGAGGTCCATTCCGCCGGCGAAGTCCTTTTTGCCGGAGGTCAGGACGATGCCCTTGATCGCGTCGTCGGCCAGCGCCGCGTCGATCAGGGCGTCGAGCTCGGCGAAGGCGTCACGGGTCATGACGTTCATCGAGCGGCCCTCGGCGTCCCAGGTGAGGATCGCGATGTCGCCGTCTGTCTCCATGCGGAAATCGGTCATGGTCTCGGCTCCTTACACGCGCTCGATGATGGTGGCGGCGCCCATGCCGGAGGCCACGCAGAGCGTGGCGAGGCCGGTCTCGCGGTCGGTCCGCTCCATCTCGTCGAGCAGCGTGCCGAGGATGATCGCGCCCGACGCGCCCAGCGGATGGCCCATGGCGATGGCGCCGCCGTTCACGTTGAGGCGTTCGTGATCCACGTCGAAGGCCTGCAGGAAGCGCAGGACGACGGAGGAGAAGGCCTCGTTCACCTCGAAAAGGTCGATGTCCTTCGTGGTCATGCCGGCCTGCGCGAGGATGCGCTCGGTCACCGGGACCGGCCCGGTGAGCATGATCGTGGGGTCGGTGCCGACGCGGGCGGTTGCACGGATGCGGGCGCGGGGTTTCAGGCCATGGGCCTCGCCCCAGGCCTTGCTGGCGACGAGCACGCCCGCCGCGCCATCCACGATGCCCGAGGAATTGCCGGCATGGTGGATGTGCTCGATGCGCTCGAGCTCGGGGTATTTCATCAGCGCGACCCTGTCGAAGCCGGGCATGGTCTCGCCCTGGTCCCTGAAGGCGGGTTGCAGCGCGCCCAGGGCCTGCATGTCGGTGCCGGGGCGCATGGCCTCGTCGCGGTCGAGGATTGTCAGGCCGTTGCGGTCGCGCACGGGGATCACGGAACGGGCGAAGCGGCCCTCCTCCCAGGCGCGCGCGGCGCGTTTCTGGCTTTCGACGGCATAGAGGTCTGCCTCGTCGCGGGAGATGCCGTAGCGCGTCGCGATGAGGTCGGCGCTGATGCCCTGGGGGACGAAATAGTGGCGCATGGCGACGGTGGGGTCGACGGCGACGGCGGCCCCGTCGGAGCCCATGGGCACGCGGGACATGCTCTCCACCCCGCCCGCGATATAGGCGTCGCCCGCGCCGCCGCGGATCTGATTGGCGGCGAGGTTCACGGCCTCGAGGCCCGAAGCACAGAAGCGGTTGATCGACAGGCCCGGGATCCGCTCGTCGAGGTCGGAGGCGAGGACGGCGGTGCGCGCAAGGCAGCCGCCCTGTTCCTTGACCTGGGTGGCGTTGCCCCAGATCACGTCCTCGATCACCGGGCCGTTGAGGCCGTTGCGGGCGGCAAGCTCGTTCAGCACCAGCGCCGAAAGGCGCAGGGATGTCACCTCGTGCAGGCTGCCATCGGCGCGGCCCCTGCCGCGGGGCGTGCGGATGGCATCAAAGATATAGGCGTCGGTCATGGGGCCTCCGGGGCGCCGGGCGGAAAGGCGCGGCGCATCAGGTCATAGGGATGTTTCCAGCCGGGCAGGGCCACGATCCGCGAGAGCCAGGCGTCGATGGCGGGCCAGGCGGCGCGGTCGAAGGTGAAGGGCTCGTCGTAGAAGAGATAGCCGCAGGCGGCGCAATCGGCGATCGTGACGTGGCGATCCGCGAGCCAGTCCTGACCCGCCAGATGCGCCTCCATGACCTTCAGCGCCGAATGAAGCCGCATCGAGAGCCAGGCATTGGCGCCGGCGTCGCGCTTCGCCTCGGGAAGGAAGTTCATGTTGAACCGCAGCGGGCCGGCCTGGCCCGAGACCTTGGCGGCGTCGAAGAAGAGCCAGCGCAGCACCTGACGGCGCGCCTCCGGGGTCTCGCCCCAGAGCTTGCCGGTGCGGGTGGCGAGATGGTCGAGGATCAGCCCCGATTGCGTGACCACCGTGTCGTCGTCGATCAGCACCGGCACCTCGCCCATGGTGTTGAGGGCCCGATACTCGGGTCTCCGGGTCTCGCCGGCGAAGAAATCCACATATACGGCCTCCCAGGGCTCGCCCATGAGCTCCAGCGCCAGAGCCACCTTGTAGGCGTTGCCGCTCTCTCCGAAACAGGTGAGCCTGAGGGTCATCGCGCCGCCCCCGGCGTGGCGCCGCTCGGCGGCGTCGCTCCCGAAGAGGAGTATTTTCGGCCAGATGAGGAGGGGTAAGGCCGCGTTAACCTTGACGGTGGTAGGCAGGTCCTGCGGTACAGGCTGGAGAGCCGATGACCGCGCCAGGTGACGAGGCCCCGCCTCGGGGGTAAACCGGGACACCGGCACACGCGACCCCGGGGCGGGGTGACGCCTGCATCCTCATCTGGCTTGAAATACTCCCGCCGGAGGCGGTCCGACGGGGCCACGGGCGCAGGTCTCATCGCTTCCGCGCCTCCAGCTCCGAATTGAAGAGCCTGAGCCGGTGTTCGAAGGTGTCCGTGTCGATCACGCTGTCGAAATTCTCGAAGAGAAACGACAGCGCTTCGCCCTCGTCGAGGCCCGCCTCCTGGCTGAACCGCTTCAGCCGGCGGTAGCCGTCTTCGGTCATGGCGACCGGGAAGCGGCGGGTCAGGCGGAAACGTCTGGGCATCGGCGGGACCTCTCTGGCAGGGCGGCGACAGAAGCGAGCGGGCCCGTCAGGGCCGGTCGAGCGGCCCCAGTCTAGAAGGCCGCGGCGTCCAGCGCCATCACCGGGTCGGCCCCGCTTTCGATGCGGCGCAGGTGCATGGCGACCAGCGGCAGGTGGCGCGCCATGTAGTAGCGGCCCGTGGCGATCTTCGCTTCGTGGAACTCCGGATCGGCCGCCCCCCGGGCCAGCGCCGCCTTCGCCGCCTGCGCCATGCGACCCCACATCAGTCCAAGGCAGACATGGCCCATCATGTGCAGGAAGTCATGGGCTCCGGCGAGAGCCGCGTCGGGGGTCTTCGGCGCCTCGGCCATGAAATAGGCCGCCGCCTGCTGTAGCTCCTTCGAGGCCTGTTTCAGCGGCTGACCGAACCCAGCGTCGAGATCGGGGTCGGCCTTCGCGTCCTGACACCAGGCCTGCACCAGCGCGAAGAAGGCCATGGCATGCGCTCCGCCGTCCGTGGCGAGCTTGCGCCCCACGAGGTCCAGCGCCTGGATGCCGTTGGTACCCTCGTAGATCATGGTGATCCGCGCATCCCGGACGAACTGCTCGATCCCCCAGTCGCGGGTGAAGCCCGAACCGCCCAGCGTCTGCTGGGCCGCGACGCAGCTCTCGAACCCCTTGTCGGTCAGGAAGCCCTTGACCACCGGTGTCAGCAGGGAAATCAGCCCCTGCGCGCCCACGTCGCCGGCAAGATGTCCCCGGTCGATCATGTGCGCGGCCCAGAACACGAAGGCGCGGCCGCCCTCCACGAAGGCCTTCTGGTCCATCAGCCCGCGCCGGACGTCCGGATGCACGATGATCGGGTCGGCCGGGCCGTCGGGGTGCTTTGCGCCCGTCACGCTGCGCCCCTGCAGCCGCTCGCGCGCGAAGCCGAGCGCGGTCTCATAGGCCACGGCCGCCTGTGCCAGGCCCTGCAGGCCCACGCCGATCCGCGCCTCGTTCATCATCGTGAACATCGCCTTGAGCCCCTTGTGCCGCTCGCCCACGAGCCAGCCCTTGGCGCCGTCGTAGTTCATTACGCAGGTGGCGTTGCCATGGATGCCCATCTTCTCCTCGAGCCCGCCGCAGGTGACCCCGTTGCGGTCGCCGAGGCTGCCGTCCTCGTTCACGAGGAATTTCGGCACGAGAAAGAGTGAGATACCCCGGGTGCCCTCGGGGCCGCCCGGGATCTTTGCCAGCACGAGGTGGACGATGTTCTCCGCGAGGTCGTGCTCGCCGCCCGATATCCAGATCTTCTGCCCGGTGAGGCGGTAGCTGCCGTCCTCCCGGGGCTCCGCCTTCGTGCGGATCAGCCCGAGATCGGTGCCGCAATGGGGCTCGGTCAGATTCATCGTGCCCGACCAGGCGCCGTCGATCATCTTCGGAAGATAGGTCGCCTTCTGCGCCTCGGTGCCATGGGCATGGAGCGCCGAATAGGCGCCGTGGGTCAGGCCCTGGTACATGTTGAAGGCCATGTTGGCCGAGACGAACATCTCGCCCGTGGCGCAGTTCATCAGGTAGGGCATGCCCTGCCCGCCGTAGGCCGGGTCGGCGTCGAGGCCCATCCAGCCGCCCTCGCGCATCCGCGCGTAGGCGTCGCGGAAGCCCCGGGGCGTCCGCACGACACCGTTCTCCAGCCGGCAGCCTTCTCGGTCGCCGACGGGGTTGAGGGGGGCCAGTACCTCGGAGGCGAGCCTGCCCGCCTCGCCGAGGATTGCCCGCGTCGTGTCGCGGTCAAGCTCGGCGTAACCGGGAATGTCGAGGGTCTCGACACGCAGAAGCTCATGGAGCAGGAACTCCATGTCGCGGAGCGGCGGCGTGTAGCTTGGCATTGCGGTCCCCTTGTCGCCCTCGGTCCGCGCCTCCGTCCTCAGGCTGCGGCGCCGTCCTTCAGTGCCTGCAGTCGCGAGTCGGCTTCCGCCAGTTCGCTCTTGAGTTCGTCGATCGCCCGGTCGAGTTCCGCCCGCTGCCGTTCCATTTCCTCGAGATGCCGCCGCCCCATTTCGCCGCCGCGCTCGAGCTGGGCCCGGTTGTCGTCCGGGTTGTAGAGGTCGAGCAGCTGCCGGATCTCCTCGAGGCTGAACCCGAACCGTTTGCCGCGCAGGATGAGCGTCAGACGGGCACGGTCGCGGCGGGTGAACAGCCGTTTCTGACCCTGCCGGATCGGTGCCAGAAGTTCCTTGGCCTCATAGAACCGCAACGTGCGGGGGGTGACCTCGTACTTGTCGCACATCTCTCGGATCGTCATTGTCTCTTCTGAAGTCGTCATGTCCTGCCGCTCGCATTCGAATGGACCGTTGTCCGTAACATCCGTGAGGTGACCAGACTGGACCGCGACTACAAGCGCACGACCTTTTTCGGGGAAAGGAACGCGGCGTCACTAAGGAACGCGGTCCGAACTCACGAAAGGACATTGTTTGTAACGGTCTTGTAACGTCATTTTCTTTCGCGGTCGCGACTCACCTCCGTCGTGCTGACCGCTTCGTCCCGAAGCGTTCTCAGTTCCAGCACCGTCGCATGCAGCTGTCGGTGCTGCTCGGCAAGCTCGCAGAGCTTCCGGTCGGCCATGGAGACAAAGGCCCGTGTCTGGGCCTCGGTGCCCTCCTGGTCGTAGATCTGGAGCCACTGGCGGATTTCCTCGAGGCTGAAGCCGAAGCGGCGGCCCCGCAGGATCAGCGTCATCCGGGCCACTTCGCGCGGGCCATAGAGACGGGCGCGGCCCTCGCGGTGCGGCGAGAGCAGTTCGATGTATTCATAGTAGCGCAAGGTTCGAGGCGTGACGTCGAACGTCGCGCACATCTCCTTGAAGGTCAGCGGCTGACTGTCGTCCATCGGCGCCCTCTCTGACATTGACGCTACAGGTCCTGATCCGTTCTCGCAACGCATTGACCGGCCCCGGAGTTTCCAAAGGTTGCGGACGGCGCCCGGGCAGGCAAGGTGGCGGATATGGAATCGACGGACCCCGATGTGCGCGCCCGGCGGATCGCAAGGGCTTTCGTAACGGCAATCCCCCATGCGGGGCTGCTCGGGATGGTGATGCGGGAGGCAAGCCCCGGACGGGCAATCATCGCCATGGCCTACGATCCGCGGCTGATCGGCGATCCGGCAACCGGGGTGATTCACGGCGGGGCGGTTTCGACGCTTATGGACACCTGCGCCGGGGCGGCGGTTCTGACACATGCTGCGGCGCCGGTCTCAACGGCGACGCTGGATCTGAGGATCGACTACATGCGCGCGGCGACGCCCGGGCAGGGGATCGTGGCGGAGGCGGAGTGCTATCACATGACCCGCAGCGTGGCCTTCGTCCGCGCGGAGGCACGGCAGGAGGACGGGGTGCGGATCGCCACCGCCACGGGCGCCTTTACCGTGGAGCGCGCGCCATGAAGCGGCCCGAACCCGTGCAGGTGATCAAGCAGCGGCGCGATGCGGCGCTGGCCTCGCTGGTGGCGGGGGTGCCCTATCTGAGGTTTCTCGGCATCCGTTTCGACCGGCGGGGCGACGAGCTGACGGCGATCCTGCCCTTCGACGAGAGCCTGATCGGCAACCCGGCGCTGCCCGCGCTGCACGGCGGCGTCACGGCGGCCTTTCTGGAGACGGCGGCGCTGGTGGAGCTGGCCTGGGGGATGATCTGGGAGGGGATGGAGCACGGGCAGGCCGCCGCCCCGCCGCCGCGCTGGCCGAAGACCATCGACATCACGGTGGACTACCTGCGCCCCGGCCTGCCGCGCGACGCCTATGCGCGGGCGCGGGTCAACCGCTCGGGCCGGCGCTATGCCAGCGTCCATGTCGAGGGCTGGCAGGACAACCGCGCGCGGCTCTTCGCGCAGGCGACGGGGCATTTCCTGATGCCGCCGCCGCCCGGTTCGGGCGATGAGGGCTGAGGCCACGGGGCCGCTGACGCACGGCCGCGTCTGGACCATCGCCTGGCCCATCGTCCTGTCGAACGCGACGGTGCCGATCCTTGGCGCGGTGGACACGGGCGTCGTGGGACAGCTCGGGGAGGCGGCGCCGATCGGGGCCGTGGGCCTGGGCGCGGTGATCCTGACGGCGCTTTACTGGGTTTACGGCTTTCTGCGCATGGGCACGGCAGGACTGACGGCGCAGGCGCTGGGGGCGGAGGACCGGGGCGAGGTGGCGGCGCTCTTGACGCGCGCGCTCATGATCGGGGGCGCGGCCGGACTCGCCGTCATCGCGCTGCAATGGCCGCTCTTTCAGGGCGCCTTCGCGCTGGCGCCCGCCTCGCAGGAGGTGGAGGCGCTGGCGCAGGAGTACATGGCGATCCGGGTCTGGTCGGCGCCGGCGCTCATTTCGATCTACGGGATCACCGGCTGGCTGATCGCGCAGGAGCGGACACGCGCGGTTCTGATGCTTCAGGTGGCGATGAACGGGGTCAACATCGGCCTCGACCTTCTGTTCGTGCTGGGCTTCGGCTGGGGCGTCGAGGGCGTGGCCGTGGCGACCTTCATCGCGGAATGGTCGGGGCTGGCGCTGGGCCTGTGGTTCTGCCGCGACGCCTTCGGCATCCCGGCCTGGCGGGACTGGCTGCGCGTCTTCGACCGGGCACGGCTGGTCAACATGGCGCGGGTGAATTCCGACATCCTGATCCGGTCGGTGCTGCTGCAGGCGATCTTTGTCAGTTTCCTGTTCTGGGGGTCCGATTTCGGCGATGTAACACTGGCCGCGAACCAGGTTCTCTTGCAGTTTCTCAACATCACCGCCTATGCGCTGGACGGGTTCGCCTTTGCCGCCGAGGCGCTGGTGGGCAAGGCCATGGGCGCGGGGAACCGGGCGGCGCTGCGCCGGGCGGCTGGGCTAACGAGCCTCTGGGGCCTTGGTGCGGGGGTGCTGCTGGCGGGGACCTTCTGGCTGTCGGGACCGGCGCTGATCGACCTGATGGCGACGGCGCCCGACGTGCGCGAGGCGGGGCGGGCCTACCTCGGCTGGATGATCGCCGCACCTCTGGTGGGGGCGGGGGCCTGGATGCTGGACGGCATCTTCATCGGGGCCACGCGGACGGCGGACATGCGCAACATGATGGCGGTGTCGGCGGCGGTTTACCTTGTCGCGGTGATCCCGCTGATGGGGGCGTTCGGCAACCACGGGCTCTGGATCGGGCTGCTGGTCAGCTTCGCGGTGCGGGGTCTGACGCTGGGCCTGCGCTATCCGGCGCTGGAGGCGGCCGCGGGCGAGGCGCGCCCGGGCGCTGTGTCCGTCGCGCCATAGCCCGCCGCGGGAATGCCCGGTGCCTCGCTCCCGCCATGGTTCCCGAGTTACAGTCACCTGCGCCGGGGGGCGACAGAGTGGAGAGGGCATGGGCATACGTCTTGTCGCGCTCGCGTTCGCCTTGGCCGCCGCCGCGAGCGCGGCGCCGGCGCAGGAGCGCGTGACGCTGGGTTTCGGCCGGCAGTTCAACAACGACATCATCGGCGACGGCGAGGACCGCTGGCGCAGCGGGTCCTATCAGTGGTCCATCGTGCGCGGACGGAGCTGGGCCGGGACCCGGCCCGAGCGGCCGCTCGACGTGATCGACTTCCGGATCCGATCGGAGATCATCGCGCCCGAGCGGCTCAACGGCACCGGGTCGCGCTCTCGGCTCTACGCGGGCATCGTCGCCGCAGGCGCCCACAGCCATTTCGCGCGCGGGCCGTTCGATGTGAGCCTCGGTGCGGATCTCGTGTTCAGCGGACCGCAGACCGGCTGGGCCGACCGGCAGAACCGGTTTCACGAACTCATCGACGCGCCGCGCGTGGGCCAGGATGGCAACGAGATCGAGAACGATACCAGGGTCCACGGCACCCTCGAGGTGGCCCTGCCGCTGCGGTCCTCCGATGTGCTGATCGTGCGGCCCTTCGTGGAGACCCAGGGAGGGACCGAAACGCTGATCCGGGGCGGCGCCGACATCGTTCTCGGGGCCGCGATGCAGGGCGACCTGTTTCTGCGGGACCATGTCACCGGCCACCTGATCCGCGGGATCGAGACCGGGGACAGCGGGTTCGGCTGGGTCGCGGGGGCGGACTGGACGCGGATAGAGGACAGTATCTACCTGCCCGAAGGAGGCCGGGCGACGGCGGAATCCGACCGCCTGCGGGCCCGTGCGGGGGTGCACTGGCAGTTCGGGCCGGAGATGTCGTTCTTCTACGGGCTCACCTATCTGAGCGAGGAATACGAGGAACAGCCCGAGGGCCAGACGCTCGGATCCGCAAAGCTGAACTTCAGGTTCTGAGACAGGAACGGCTCTTAAGTCACACTTTCTGAAATCGTTTCAGAACTCCGGGTTGATCGCTCGAACAGCCGTCTGTTAACGTTGCGGCGCGCACCGTCCAAAAAGAGGCGGGCGCGAGGCACATGGCAGGTTGATCGAGCATGAAGAACAGTGTTTCGGGCACGTTCGTCATCTCCTGGACCCAGACCGCGCTGGACGGGCAACCGTCCGCTCCCACCCATTCGATGCGGGCGGGTGCGGCGTGGCGATGGACGGGAGAGTCGGTACGGATCGATGGTCCTCCGGGGGTTCTTCCCCTCGGACCGGCGGCGGGCATGGCGGAGATCAGGCGGCGCGCGGCAGGTGCGGTCAGAAAGCTGGTGCGCGCGGCGGAGACCGGGGCGACCCGGCTCGACGCGCTCGAGGACCCCGCACCGCTGGCCGAGGAGGGTTTTACCGTCACCGACGGCTGGGCGCGCTGGACGGTCACGGTGATCCCCACGGGGCCGCGCCGCAAGCCTTTGTGCATGTTCATCGGCGATCCGCCCCCGAGGGAGACGGACCTCTGGGTCGTGGACGCGGCGCTGGGCCCGCGCGGCGATGACAGGTCCGCGCCTCCGAAATCAGTGATCTGCTTCACGCCCGGCACCATGATCCGCACGGAGCGGGGACCGCGGCCCGTGGAGGAGATCGGCGAGGGCGACCTCGTGCAGACGATGGACAACGGCTGCGCGCCGGTGCTGTGGACGGGACGGCGGCGCATTTCGGGCGCGCGGCTCCATGCGATGCCGGAGCTCCTGCCGGTGCGGCTGCGGCCCGGCGCGCTGGGCGAGCATGTGCCCGACGAGGGGCTGCTGGTGTCGCCCGATCACCGGGTGCTGCTGACGGGGCCGCGGGCCGAGGCGGTCTTTGCCGCCTCCGAGGTGCTGGTGCGGGCCTGCGACCTGATCGACGACCGGATGGTGCTGGTGGACCGCTCCGTGCGGCAGCTGACCTATATCCACCTCGCGCTCGAGCGGCACGAGATCGTCTTTGCCAACAACGTGCCGACGGAGAGTTTCCATCCGGCCTCGGTGGGCCTCGACGCGCTGGGCGCGGGGGACCGCTCGCGGCTGCTGGACCTCGTGCCGGAGCTGGAGCACGACCTTCTGGCCTTCGGCGATTACGCGCGGCGGATGCTGACCCCGCCAGAGGCGGCGATCCTTCGGGCCGCCTGACCGGGCCGGATCAGCGGCTGAGGGCCACCGTGCGCCAGGCGTTGAACTCGGTGCCGTGGGCGGCGCCCGTGACATGCATGACGCCGTACATCGTCGCGGTGGTCACGATCATCAGCCGGTAGGTGAACTCCATCCGGACGCCGTCGATGACGGCGGTGGAGGTGCCGATCAGGCGCGCCATCCGGTCGTTGGGGCAGCCCATGACGATCTCGATATCGGTGGAACTGAGCATGGGCCCGGGCACACCGTCCTCCGCGGCGTCGTCCTCGAAACGCCAGACCGGCTCGTCGGCCCAGCGCATGGTCAGCGGCTCCTGTGCCTCGGGATGGGTGGCGATCAGGGTGCCGTCGGGCCGCGCGTCGATGCCGAGGACCTCGGACTCGCCATCGGGCGGGAACGGAAAGACCATGCCCCCCGCCGCCGCATAGCCGGACTGATGCTCGATGATCCAGAAGCCCTCGTAGGAGGCGGCGACCTCGGCCCAGGCCTCGGGCGTGCCGTAGGTGCAGGCGGGGTCCGGCTCCTGCGCCGCGGCGGGCAGGGCATGGACCGCGAGCAGTGCGGCGCAGAGGAGGGGGCGGGGGGACAGGGGGGGCGTCATGGCGTCTCCTTGGGCGCGCGGGGGCGGTGGCGCGGACCTTGTCACCCTGACGCGCCGGCGGCCCCAGGGTCAAGGCGCGTGCCGGCGGCGCCGGTTGACAGGGCGGCGCGGGCAGGCTAGGCGGCGCGCTCATTGGTGTTGGCGGCCCCCGCAAGGGGATGCCTGTCGGTCCCTGGTCTCTCCGCCCCTTTCGGGCGCGGCGCGACCGCCCCGGACAGAGGACAACGCCCTTCGACCTGCCGAGACGCTTCCGCACGGGGGCGGCAAGGCGCCACATGAAGGAGATCAGACGGTGACCAAACGCACCTCTGCCAAGTACAAGATCGACCGCCGGATGGGCGAGAACATCTGGGGCCGCCCGAAGTCCCCGGTCAACCGCCGCGAATACGGCCCCGGCCAGCACGGACAGCGCCGCAAGGGCAAGATGTCCGATTTCGGCCTGCAGCTCCGCGCCAAGCAGAAGCTGAAGGGCTATTACGGCGACCTGACCGAAAAGCAGTTCCGCCGCATCTATGCCGAGGCCGAGCGGGTGCGCGGCGATACCGGCGAGCTTCTGATCGGCCTGCTGGAGCGTCGGCTCGATGCCGTCGTCTATCGGGCGAAGTTCGTGGCCACCATCTTTGCCGCGCGGCAGTTCGTGAACCACGGCCACGTCACTGTGAACGGCCAGCGGGTGAACATCCCCTCCTACCGCGTGAAGGAAGGCGACGTCATCGAGGTCCGCGACAAGTCAAAGCAGATGGCCGCGATCCTCGAGGCGATCCAGCTGCCCGAGCGCGACGTGCCGGACTACCTCGAGGTGGACCACAACAAGCTGACCGCGACTTTCGTGCGCACCCCGGGCCTGAGCGACGTGCCCTATCCGGTGATCATGGAGCCCAACCTCGTGATCGAATATTACGCCCAGAACTGATCCGGGCGCGCCTGACTGTATCCTGCGGGCCGCGCGATGAGCGCGGCCCGTTTCGTTTCCGCCTGACCCCGTGAAAGGAGCGTCCATGACCGACCATCCCGTCCATGCCCGCATCGAGGGGCCGATCGCGATGATCGGCATGGGGTCCATCGGCAAGGGCACGCTGCCGCTGATCGAGCGCCATTTCGACTATGATCGGGCGCAGATGGTGGTGGTCGACCCCGACCCGTCGGTGGCGGCCTATTGCGCGGAGCGCGGCGTGGCCTTTCGCGAGCTGGCGCTGACGCCCGACAACCACCGTGCGGTTCTGGGCGAGATCTTTCCCGGCGGGCAGGGCGTTTGCGTGAACCTGTCGGTGGACGTGGCCTCTCTCGACATCATCCGGGCCTGCCGGGAGCTTGGCGTCCTCTATATCGACACGGTGGTGGAGCCCTGGGCGGGCTTCTATTTCGACGAAGCGCCGAATTCGGAGCGGACGAACTATGCCCTGCGGCAGGCGGTGCGCGACGAGAAGGCGGCGAACCCGGGCGGGACCACGGCGGTGTCCTGCTGCGGCGCCAACCCCGGGATGGTGTCCTGGTTCGTCAAGGAGGCGCTGCTGACGCTGGCGCGCGACCTCGGGCAGGATGCCACGGCGCCCGGGACTCGAGAGGGCTGGGCGAAGCTGATGCAATCGTTGGGCGTCAAGGGCGTGCATATCGCCGAGCGCGACACCCAGGTGCGCGCCTTGCCGAAACCGCCGGGCGTCTTCGTCAACACCTGGTCGGTGGAGGGCTTCATCGCCGAGGGCTATCAGCCCGCCGAACTGGGCTGGGGCACCTTCGAGACCTGGATGCCCGAGGACGGGCACCGCCACGAGGCGGGCTGCAAGGCTTCGATCTGGCTCAACCGGCCCGGCGCCAACACCCGCGTTTACTCCTGGTGCCCCACCCCGGGGCCGCAATGGGGCTTTCTCGTCACCCATAACGAGGCGATTTCCATCGCGGACTATTTCACGGTGGGCGCAGGCGGCGCGCCGGAGTTCCGGCCCACCTGCCATTACGCCTATCATCCCTGCGACGATGCAGTGCTCAGCCTGCACGAGATGTTCGGCACGGGCCAGCAGGAGAGCCACCATATTCTGGGCGTGGACGAGATCGAGGACGGGATCGACGAGCTGGGCGTGCTGCTCTACGGGCACGCCAGAAACGCGCTCTGGTTCGGCTCGCGCCTGTCGAACGAGGAAACCAAGCGCCTCGCCCCCGATCAGAACGCCACCGGACTGCAGGTGTCGAGCGCGGTGCTGGCGGGGCTGGTCTGGGCGCTCGAGAACCCGCGCGCGGGCATCGTCGAATCCGACGAGATGGACCATGCGCGCTGTCTGGAGATCCAGCGGCCCTATCTCGGCCCCGTGGAGGCGCATTACACCGACTGGACCCCGCTCGAGGGCCGGCCGGGGCTGTTTCCCGAGGAGCTGGACGAGGGTGAGCCCTGGGCGTTTCGCAACGTGCTGGTGCCCTAAGGTGGCGCGCGGGTGATCGGGTTTCGCCCCGGGCTGCGCCCGGGGCGACCCGCCGGGGGCTTTGCCCCCGGACCCCCGGGATATTTCCGGCCAGAAAAACGGGGGGCGGGGCGCGCCGGACGACCCGCGCGCGGCGGGGTGGGGACTGGCCTCGGGGGGCGGGGTGCTGTATCCGGCCGCGGGACCAAGGAGACAGGCATATGGGCCGTATCGCACCGCAGCCGGGCATCATGGAGATCGCGCTTTACCAGGGCGGGGCGAGCCATTTGCCGGGGCGCGCGGAGGTGCTCAAGCTCAGCTCCAACGAGAATCCCGCCGGGCCGCCCGAAAGCGCGCGCGCGGCACTGGTGGCGGCGGCGGAGGCGCTGCACCGCTATCCCTCCACCGACCATGGCGCGCTGCGGCAGGCCATCGGGCGGGTGCACGGGCTCGACCCCGCGCGGATCGTCTGCGGGGTGGGGTCTGACGAGGTGCTGACCTTTCTCTGCCAGGCCTATGCCGGACCCGGCGACGAGGTGATCCACACCGAGCACGGCTTTGCCATGTACCGCATCAGCGCGCTGGCGGCGGGCGCGACCCCGGTGGAGGTGCCGGAGCGGGCGCGGGTGGTGGATGTCGATGCGATTCTCGCCGCCGTCACGGAGCGCACGCGGCTTGTGTTCATCGCCAACCCGGCCAACCCCACGGGCACGATGATCCCGCTGGAGGAGGCCGCGCGGCTGGCGGCGGGGCTGCCGGAGAGCTGTCTTCTGGTGCTCGACGGGGCCTATGCGGAATATGCCGCAGGCTATGACGGCGGCGCGGCGCTGGTTTCGGAGTTCGGCAATGTCGTGATGACGCGGACCTTCTCGAAGCTGTACGGCCTCGGCGGGCTGCGCGTGGGCTGGGGCTATGCCGAGGAGGAGATCATCGGTGTGCTGAACCGGGTGCGGGGGCCGTTCAACCTGTCGGGTCCCGCGCTGGCGGCGGCGGAGGCGGCCGTGACCGACCGGGGCTTTGCCGAGCGGACGGTGGCGGAGAACGCGCGGCTGCGGGCGCGGATGGTGGCCGAGTTGCGGACCATGGGGCTCGGCTGCGACGAGAGCCATGCCAATTTCGTGCTGGTGCGCTTTGCCGGGCCGGAGGCGGCGCTGGCCTGCGAGGCGCATCTGCGCGGTGAGGGCATCCTGGTTCGGAAGACCGCCAACTACGGGCTGGCCGAGGCGCTGCGGATTACCGTGGGGCTGGAGGCGGATTGCGAGCGCGTGCTCGCCGCGATCCGCGGGCGGCAGGCGGCGGGGGCGGCATGAGCCCGGTCTACGACCGCGTCGCCCTAATCGGTCTGGGGCTCATCGCCTCGTCGATGTTCTGGGCGATGAAGCGCGGCGGCCTTGCCGGCGAGGTGACGGGCTATGCGCGCACGCCCGAGACGCGGGACAAGGCGCGGGAGATCGGGCTGTGTGACCGGGTCTGCGAGACGGCGGCGGAGGCCGTCGAGGGTGCGGATCTGGTGGTTCTCGCCGTGCCCGTGGGGGCCATGGGGGCTGTGGCCGGGGAGATCGCACCGGCGCTGCGCCCGGGCGCGACGGTGACGGACGTGGGCTCGGTCAAGCGCGCGGTGATCGAGGCGGTGGCGCCCCATGTCCCCCCTGGCGTGCATTTCGTGCCGGCCCATCCGCTGGCGGGGACCGAGCAGTCGGGGCCGACCGCGGGCTTCGCCACGCTGTTCGACAACCGCTGGTGCCTGCTGGTGCCCGGCGAGGCCGAGGAGGCGGCGGTGGCGCGGCTGGAGCGGCTCTGGCAGGGCATGGGATCGATGACCGAGCGGATGGACGCCGATCACCATGACCTCGTTCTTGCGGTCACCAGCCACACGCCGCACCTTATCGCCTACACGATGGTGGGGGTCGCCGACGACCTGCGCCGGGTGACCGACAGCGAAGTGGTAAAGTATTCCGCCGCGGGCTTTCGGGATTTCACGCGGATCGCGGCCTCCGACCCGGTGATGTGGCGGGACGTGTTCCTGACAAACAAGGAGGCGACGCTGGAGATCCTGGGCCGGTTTACCGAAGAGCTGTTCGCGCTGCAAAGGGCGATCCGGCTGGGCGACGGCGCCCATCTGCAGGCCTATTTCACCCGGACGCGCGCGATCCGGAGAGGGATCATCGAGGCCGGGCAGGATACCGATGCGCCGGATTTCGGACGGGCGCCGAAGCGGTGAGGCGGGTCTGGCTCGGTATGGCGGTTCTTGCGCTGGTGGCGGGACCCTTGCGGGCGGAGGCACCGGAGCGCTCGCTGCGGCCGCAGGCGAGGGGCGGGGAGTCGGCAGCGGCTCCGGTGGCGCCGGTGACGCCCGAGACGCGGCCGGTGGCGACGGCGCCCGAGGCTGCCCCTGAGCCCGAGGTTGCCGCTGCGCCCGAGGCCGCTGCGCCGGAACCGGACGCCTGGTTCGACGTGGATGTCACTGCGCTGGCGCCCGGCTCCTCGGTCCGGCCGCAAGCGCGGCGGTCCGCGCCGGAGGAAACGATGCCGCCGCCCGCTCCGGGTATCGCGGGGGCTGCCGTGGCCCAGTTCGGCCCGGCGGAGGACGTGGAGCCCGACTGGTTCGACGTGAACGTCAGCGCGCTAGCGCCCTCGCGCTCGCTCCGTCCGCCGCACCGCTCGCCGGAGATCACCGCCCGGGCCGAGCGCGCGCAGGAGCAACTCCGGCGGGGCGCGGTCTGCGGCGATCTCGCGATCCAGGGCGAGACGATCGGTCAGGTCTCCGGCCCCGGGCGCTGCGGGATCGAGAACGCGGTCCGGGTCCGGTCGGTCTCGGGCGTGCGGCTGTCCACGCCCGCGATGATCAACTGCCCCACCGCCGTGGCCCTGAAGAGCTGGGTTGAGCGCGGGCTGAAGCCCGCGGTCGCCGGCGCGGGCGGCGGGCCGGTGCAGATGCATGTCATGGCGAGCTATTCCTGCCGCGGGCGGAACAACAACCCGAATGCCCGGCTCTCGGAGCATTCCTTCGGCAATGCCATCGACATCGGCGCGGTACGGCTGGCCGACGGGCGCGAGATCAGCGTCTTGAGGGACTGGAACCGGGCCGAGGGGCGGGTGCTTCGGGCGATGCATTCGTCGGCCTGCGGCATCTTCGGGACGGTGCTGGGACCCGCTTCCAATGCCGCGCACCGCGACCATTTCCATTTCGACATCGCCCGATACCGTTCGAACGCCTACTGCCGCTGAACCTCGGCGGCGGCTTCGGGGGAGATCGCCCCGACCGCCCCCGCAAGTGCGGTGCGGCCCTCGGGCGTGGCGATGTCCAGCGCCGTGACCTCGACCCCCGCAAGGCGTGGCGGGCCGTCGCCGGGCAGGAGCAAGGCGCGGCCCTCGATCAACAGCGCGCCGAGCGGGACGCCGTCGACCTGAGCCTCTTCGGCGCGGAGGTAGAGCTGGAGCGTGTCGGGCGCGTCCGGTTCGGGGCGCAGGGCGGCGAGGACAGGGCCGCCAGAAAGGCGGTGGCCTGTCCATGAGAGGCCAAGCCTCTCGGCCTCCGCGGTGATCCCGGACCGCCGGACGCTGGCGCGCAGGGCGCTGTCCTCCACGGTGATCTCGGTGCCCGACAGGGTCAGGATATGGCGGTCCGGAAAGACGAGGATGGTGTGATCGCGGCTGTAGCTGAGCTGCAGGCTTTGAATGAAGGGCGCCTGCCAGCCGTTGCCGCCGGGCAGCCGCACCGAGGGGGTCTCGATGGTCAGGTCGAGGCGCGAGGGAAAGCCGCGCAGGGAGAGGTCGCTCCACGCCACCTCCCAGCCGCCGTCGCGCAGTTCTTCGGCCATGGCGGTGGTGTCGGCCAGTGTGGCGCGCGCGCCGAGGCCCCAGTAGCCGGCATAGAGCAGGGCCGCGAGGGCGGTGACGAGGATGAGGCGTATCATGGGCCTTAGGTGACTGCGGGGACGGGCATAGTCCAGAGGGGCAAGGTCCGCGGTGCAGGAAGCGCCGGTGCGAGGCCGGGTCTGAGCGGCGCCACTGGCGCCGTGGCCCCGGCGCGCCCATCGGCCCCGTGACCGCGCTGGGCTCCGCGGCGCCGGGTCGACCGGGACTGCGGCCCGTGTGGGGCTGCCCTGTTTCCGGAGGTCGTCCTGTGTCAGGAGAGGTGCATCAGGCCGAGACGGGGAGACATGTCGTGACGCTGTGGGTCTTCGGATACGGATCGCTTCTCTGGAACCCGGGTTTCGAACCCGCCGAGCAGGTGCTCGCCCATCTCGACGACTACCACCGGTCCTTCTGCATGCTTTCGGTCCATCACCGGGGCACGGAGGAGGAGCCGGGCCTCGTGCTGGCGCTCGACGCCCGGGACGGCGCCAGCTGCACGGGGCTGGCGCTCCGCGCGAAGGAGGGCGAGGAGGCGGAGGTGCTGGCCTATCTGAGGGACCGGGAGCTGATCTCCTCGGCCTATCTGGAACGGCATGTGGAGCTTCTGCTGATCGACGGACGCAGGCTGGCGGCGCTCGCCTATGTGATCGACCCCGCGCACCGGCAATATGTCGGCTTCGATCTCGAGACACAGGCGGCGATGATCGCGCGGGCCGTGGGCGGGCGGGGGCCGAACGTGGAGTATCTGCACAATACCGCCGCACAGCTGGACCGGCTGGGCATCCATGACCCGGACATGGACTGGCTGGTCGCGCGCGTGGACGAGATGAGATGACAGGGTGACAGTCCCGGGATTTCCGCTATTCCGTTTGGACTTGACCGGTCGCGGTCCCTATGATCGCGGCAGCATGTAACCGGGACCGATCCGTCATGGCAAAACGGGCCGTCGAGGCCACGCCGCAGTTCAGCCAGCCCCTGAGGCAGATCGTATCCATGCTGATCGTGCTGGCTCTTGTCGGCGTGGGCGTATGGTTCGCGCTGCCACGGGTCGGACCGGTCTTTGTCGCGAACCCCTATCTCAACGGGTTCATCCTGCTGGTGTTCCTCGTGGGCGTTGTCGCGGTTTTCGGACAGGTGGCGCAGCTGATCCGCTCGGTGCGCTGGATCGAGGGTTTTGCCGCGGAACGGGCCGGCCACGATCTGACGCAGGCGCCCGGCCTGCTGGCGCCGCTGGCGACGCTCCTGCGGTCGCGGGGCGCTCGGATGCAGTTGTCGGCCACCTCGACGCGCTCGATCCTCGACTCGGTCAGCCAGCGGATCGACGAGGACCGCGAGATCACGCGGTATATCGTCAACCTTCTGATCTTTCTCGGTCTGCTTGGGACGTTTTACGGTCTGGCGACCACCGTCCCCGGTCTCGTGCAGACCATCGGCTCGCTCACGGCGCAGGAGGGGGAGAGCGGGGCGGATATCTTCAACCGGCTGCAGGAGGGGCTGCAGACGCAGCTCGGCGGCATGGGCGTCGCCTTTGCCTCGTCGCTGCTGGGCCTTGCCGGATCGCTGGTGCTGGGGCTGCTGGAGCTGTTCGCCGGGCACGGGCAGAACCGCTTCTACCGCGAACTGGAGGAGTGGCTGTCGACCCTGACCCGCGTGGGCCTCAGCGAGGAAAGCGGCGAGACCGGCGTCATGGGGCAGGTCATCGACAACCTCGCGGAACAGATGGAGCTGTTGCAGACGATGTTCACCCGCACCGACGAGGGCCGGGCGGCGGTGGAGGACCGACTGGGGGACCTCGCCGGGGCGATGGAGGCGTTGGCGGAAAAGATGGAGACCGGCACCACCCTCGGCGATCAGCTCGGCCGCGTCGCGGACGGGCAGGATCGTCTCATAAAGGTGATCGCCGACAGCGGCATCGAGGGGATCGACGCGGAAAGCCGGATGCGTCTGAGGAGCATCGACGTCCAGCTTCTGCGCATTCTCGAGGAAATGGCCGCGGGGCGGCAGGAGGTGATGGCCGACCTCCGGACGGATATCGCGGCCTTGGGCCGTGCGGTGCGGCAGAGGGCTCCGGAGCGCGAAAGCTGACGCGGGCCGGACCCCTGGGAGAGACGACGGCATGGCACTGAGCCGCAGGTCGGGCACACGGTTCCAGGCTTCGATCTGGCCGGGCTTCGTCGACGCGATGACGGGGCTCTTGCTGGTGCTGATGTTCGTCATCACCATCTTCATGGTCCTGCAATACACCCTGCGCGAGACGATCACGGGCCAGGACAGCCGCATCGTGGAACTGACGGCGCAGGTGTCCAGCCTGTCGAACGCGCTGGGCCTCGAACGGGACCGTTCCGCCAATCTGCAGGCCGAGGTGGGCTCTCTCAGCTCGTCGCTCGACGCGCTGGGAGAGGAGCGCGCGGCGCAGGATTCGCGCATTGCTGGGCTCGAGGCGCAGGTCACCGGCCTGCGCCGGGACCGCGACGCGGCCGAGGCGCAGGTGGCCGAACAGGCCGAGGCGATCACTGCCTTCGAGGCGCAGGTGGCGGGGCTGCTGGCCGACCGCTCCGAGGCCGAGGACCGGATCTTGGCGCTGACCGACGCGAGTGAGGCGCTGACGCAGGAGCGCGACGATCTTGCGGCCGAACGGGACCGGCTGGTCAGCGCCTCCGAGGCGGCAGCGGCGCGGGAGGCCGAGCTGATCAGCGAACAGGAGGCGCTGAATCTCGCGCTGGCGCAGGCGAGGGACGAGATCGACGCCACCGCCGAGGAGGCCCGGCTGGCGGCTGCCCGCGGCGACGCGCTCGAGGCGCTGGTGGCGGATCTGCGGCGCGAGGCCTCCGACAGCGAGGAGGCGCTGGCCTCGCTGGAGGCGGCGCGGGTGGAGGACGCCGAGGCGCTCTCGGAACTCGAGCGGCAGCGGCTGGCGGAGGCCGCCGCTGCGGAAGCCCTGAGGGAGCGGCTGGAGAACGCGGATGCGGAGCTGACGGCCATGACGCTGGCGCTGGAGGAACAGCGCCGCGAAGCGGAGGAGACGCTGACGCTCCTCGCGGCGGCGCGGTCGGCGCGGGAGGATCTGGACACGCGCCTGTCGGCGGCGCTCGCGCTTCGGGCCGAACAGGAGACGCAGGTGCAGCGGCTGTCGTCCGAGCGCGACCGGCTCGACGCGCGACTTCTCGCGGCACTCGATCTCGTGTCCTCGACCGAGGAGGAACTGCAGGCGGCCGAGGCGTCGCTGGCCGCGATGGCGGCGCAGCAGGCCGATCTGGACAGCCGGCTGGCCACGGCCCTGCTGGCGCAGAGGCAGTCCGAGGCTCTGGCGGCGGACCGGCTGGAAGAGACCCGGCGGCTCGAGGCGCGGCTGGCGGCGGTGCTCTTGGACGTGGAGGCGAGCGAGGCGGAGCTGGTCGCGGCGCGGGAGGCGCTGGACGATGCCGAGGCCGCGCGCAGCTCGCTGAGCGCGCGTCTGGCGGTGGCTCTTTCCGAGGGGGGCGCGGCGACGGCCGGGCTGGCGCAGGTTCAGGCGCTGCTGGAGCGGACCATCGCGCGGGCGGAGACGACGGAGGCGGCGCTGCAGGCGCGTCTGGCCGAAGAGGTGCTGGCGCGGGAAGCGGCGGCGACCGAGGCCGAGGGACTGGCCGCACGGCTGACGGCGGCGCTGGCGGACAGCGAGGAGAGCGCCGCGGCCCTCGCCGCGGCTCGCGCCGCGCTGGAGGAAACCGGGGCGACGGAGGCCGAGTTGCGCGACCGGCTCGCGGCGGCGGTTCTGGCGCAGGAGGGCGCCGAGGCCGAGGCGGAGGACCTTTCTGCGCGGCTTGCGGCGATGCTGGGCTCGGAGGAGGAGCGGGAGGCGGCGCTGTCGGAGGCGGAGACCCGGATCGAGGATCTGCAGACCCGGCTTGCGGCGGCGGTGCTCGAGCGCGAGACGGCGCGCGCGGAAGAGGCGGCATTGGCATCCCGGCTGACCGACGCGATGGGGTTGCAGGAGTCGCTGGGCGAGGAGCTTGCCGCCGCGGAGACGCGGATCGACGATCTTGACGCCCGCCTTGCCGCGGCGCTGGCCGCCGGCGAGACGGCCGAAAGCGATCTCGAGGCCGCGCGAGTGGCGCTCGACGAGGCTATGCGCGAGGCGGACCTGAGCCGGGCGCAGATGCAGGAGCGGCTGGCGGCGGCGGTGCTGGCGCGAGAGGCCGCGGAGGCCGAGGTCGCCGCGGCGCTGGCCCGGGCCAGCGAAGGAGCGGATGCCGCGGGCGCGCTGTCGGCGCGGGTCGCCTCGCTCGATGCGCGCCTTGCGGCGGCCCTGACGGCGCAGCAGATCGCCGAAGGAGATCTCGAGGCTGCGGAGGAGGCGCTTCGGGCGGCGCTCGAGGAGAGTGATGCGGACAGGGCAGAGGCGGAGCGGCGGCTCGCCTCTGCGGTACTGGCGCAGGAAGCGCTGCAGGCCGAGCGGGATGCGGCGCGGGTCGAGGCCTCGACGGCGGCGGCGGAGCGCGCGTCGCTGGAAGAACGGCTCGCGGAACTGATCCTCGCGCAGGCCGAGTTGAGCGACGAGACAGCGATGCTGGAAGCCGAGCGCCAGGATCTGGAGACCCAGCTCGCGGCGGCGCTCGCGGCGCAGAACCGGGCGGAGCAGGCGGCAGAGGACGCCCGGACCGAGGCCCAGCGCCGGGAGGCCCTTCTGGCCACCGCGACGGCGCAGCTGACCGAGGAGGAGGAACTGAGCCTCGAGGCGCAGCGCGAGGTGCAGCTTCTGAACGAGCAGGTGCGGCAGTTGCGGGACCAGGTCGGCTCGCTTCAGGCGCTGCTGGACCTCGCAGAGGAGGCGGACCGGACCGCGGACGTACAGGTGGATGCGCTGGGCGCGCAGCTCAACACGGCGCTGGCGCGGGCGGCCCAGGCGGAACGGCGCGCGCGTGAGGCAGAGGCGGAAGCGCGCGAGCTGGCGGAGGCCGAGGCCGCGCGGTTGGCGGCGGAGGCGGAGAACCTGGAGCAATACCGGTCGAACTTCTTCGGGGAGATGCGGCGGTTGCTCGAAGGGAGGGAGGATGTGCGGATCGTGGGAGACCGGTTCGTCTTCTCGTCCGAAGTGTTGTTTCCGCCGGGGAGCGCCGATCTCTCGACGGCGGGGCAGGGGCAGATCGCGGGGATCGTGGGGCTCTTGCGCGACATCGCCGACGAGGTGCCCGAGGGGATCGACTGGGTGATCCGCGTGGATGGCCATACGGATAACGTGCCGCTGTCGGGCGAGGGCGAATATGCCGACAACTGGGAGCTGAGCCAGGCCCGTGCCCTGTCGGTGGTCCGCTACATGGAAGTGGCGCTGGCCTTCCCGCCGGAGCGGCTTGTCGCCGCGGGCTTCGGCGAGCATCGCCCGCTGGTGAATGCGGACACGGCAGAGGCGCGGGCGGCGAACCGGCGGATCGAGCTGAAGCTGACGGAGCGCTAGCGCAGCTCGAGGGTGTCGGTGACGGAACCGAGGGACGCGCTGTTGCGCAGCAGCTCTGCGATGGCGATGTAGCTCCCCGGGGGCCATCCGACATCGGGCGTGCGCCGGCCCGTGGCGCGGAAGAACTGTGCCTGATCCCGGTCGAGAACGAAGTCGTTTTCGACCACCGTCTCACCATTCCGGGAGATCGCGATGCGCAGCACGTCGCCGGCCCGGCCGCCATAGGCATAGGCCCAGAAGACGAGGGCGGGGGAGGATGCCGTCAGCGTCTCCGCACCGTCCGCAGTGCCCGCCTTGATCGCGGCATAGTCCGGCACGGCATCGGCCCAGCCCGCGATGATGAGGTCACCGGGGATATAGGCCAGCGGGTCCTGCCAGAGCGTTTCCGTGGGAGCTGTGCCGCAGGTCTGCGCCTCCGGAGCGAAAGGATCGACGACCGCCCCGTCGTGCCGGACCGAAAAATGCAGGTGGGGAAATTCCGTCCGGCCGGTCAGGCCCACGGTGCCCAGGGGATCGCCCGCGGCGACGCGGTCTCCGGGCCGGGCGGTGACCTCGCGCATGTGGCAGTACTGCGTCTCCCAGCCGCTCCCATGGTCGATGACGAGCCCGTTGCCGCATTCCCGCCCGGCGATCTCCGGCGGGTCGGGGGCGAAGATGTCGCGGTCGGCCTCGGTGGTGCGGGTCGCGGTGACCGTGCCCGGCGCGGCGGCGAGAACCTGCGGAGAGGCGGCGAGGTCTGCGAGCGTGTGCAGGGCGAAATCGGTGCCCGTGTGCCCGTCGTAGGTCAGCCCGCCGCAGGTGAAATCCCGCGCCGCGGGGGAGGCATCGAGATCGACGTAATTCTGGATGAAGCAGGTCTCGCCCAGCGCGCAGTCGAGCGGCTGAACGAAGGAGATCTCGGCCACGGCGGGGCCGGCGAGGGCGACGAGGAAGGGGGCGAGGGTGCGCATGGGCGCACCCTAGGGCGGCGGCGGTTATCGCGAAAGAGGTCGATGCCGCTCCGGCTGCGCCGGGGCGATCCGGCGGCGGCTTCGCCCTCGAAGAAAGGGAGTATTTCTGGCCAGATGAAAGAGGGGGTGGTCCCGGGTTTCAGGGCGTGAGGCACCCGGCGGAGGTCGGCGACTGACGCGGGAAGCGCCGCGCGGGGGACCGCGCGGCGCTGTTGGTCGGGGCTCAATCTGCCGTGAGGAGCGGCGGCTTTTTCGAAGAGATTCGCGGCGCGCCGGGCTCCTGGACCTGGAGGTCGATGGCGCCGTCCTTGACGGTGACACGCACCAGTCCGCCCTTGGCGAGCTTGCCGAAGAGCAGTTCCTCGGCCAGCGGCTTCTTGATGTGCTCCTGGATCA
>Ga0076930_100738_pt1 | contig 25288 bp, 22 predicted proteins | sample HotLakConsoUCCRE_FD_71149 | JGI IMG/M metagenome (GOLD analysis project Ga0076930, IMG submission 71149) | Hypersaline microbial mat communities from Hot Lake, Washington, USA - Hot Lake Consortium UCC-RE (version 3) (version 3) ...
GGCGACGACTGGTTCGACCTTCTGGTACACGTGCTCACGAAGGGCGTTTCGGTGCACGTGGCCCTCTCGGACTTCGACCCGATTCTGAAGACGAAACTCCACAACGCGTCCTGGAAGGCGCGGCGGATGTTCATCGGGGCCGAGGAGGTCGCGCCCCCCGACGCGAAACTCGACGTTCTGAACGCCACCCATTCCGCGCGGGTCGGCATTCTGCCACGTCTCCTGATATGGCCCGGCCTGATCCGAAATCTCAACCGGCGGGCGGGCCGGCTGAACGCGATGTCCGCCGAGGACCGGGAGCGTGAACTCGAATGCAGTCCGGGACTCGTTCGCTGGTTGCGATACTTGCCGGGTGGCACGCTGGTCGCGCGCAAGTGGCCTGCGCCGCCGCTGGTGCCGGGTACCCATCACCACAAGATCGCCGTCTTCGACCGCAGCGAACTCTACATCGGCGGTCTCGATCTCGACGAACGGCGCTATGACGACAAGGGACATCACCGCAGACGAGAAGACACCTGGCACGATGTGCAGATGATGTGCCGGGGCACCGTCGCCGAAGAGGGGCAGCGCCACCTCGAAACCTTCCTGCAGGTCTGCAACGGTCGGGTCGACCCGCCGCCCCCCGGCCGGCTCCTGCGCACGCTGTCCCGCCGCAGGCGCGTCCAGTTTCCGTTTCTCAGCCCCCGCCCGGTCGTCGAAGAGCTTCTGGAGGCGCATCTGCGGATGATCAAGGACGCGCGCCGACTGATCTACCTCGAGACGCAGTTCTTCCGCGACCGCCGCATCTCCGGGGCGCTCGCGGAGGCCGCAAGGCGCCACTCCGACCTCGGCCTGATTCTCGTTCTGCCGGGCGCGCCCGAAGACGTCGCCTTCGACGGCGCCATGAGTTCGGACGCACGGTTCGGCGAGTACCTGCAGGCGAAGTGCGTCGACGAGGTGGCCGAAGCCTTCGGGCCGCGGGCGGCCATCTGCTCGCCCGTCCTGCCGGAGCGGATTTCCGCGAGCGGCCGGGACACGCTCCGCGGCTCGCCGATCATCTACGTGCACGCCAAGGTCGGAATGTTCGACGACGACCGCGCGATCATCTCCTCGGCCAATCTCAACGGCCGGAGCCTTTCGTGGGACACCGAGGCGGGGGTGGCGCTCGATGGTCCCGAGCAGGTCGCGCCGCTGCGGGACCGGGCCTTCCGTCACTGGCTCGGAAAGGATGCGGAATCTACATTTTACGACATCTCGGTCGCCCCCGGCCACTGGCGCGCCAGGGCGAAATCGAATGCCGAGCGGCCGCCGGAGAAGCGTCAGGGCTTTCTCGTGCCATACGACCCCGAGCCGGCCCGTGCCTTCGGCCGGCCGTTGCCTGGCATTCCCGACGCGATGGTTTGAGGCGGAACCCGCGAGCGTTCCGCGTGTTGACCTGCGAAACCAGGTTCTCACCAATGGAGGCACTCCATGGATACCGGCTTTTTCCTCGGCTTTCTGTCGATCTTCACGCTCGTCGCCGTTCTCGTCCTCGCGCTGGTCAGCCGGTCGCGCGCCCAGAAGCGGCGCGACGACGAAGACGCCCCGAAGTCGCGGCTCGCGAAGGACGCTCCCGATACCTGGAGCCGCAGCGACCGGACGTGAGGCGAAGGAGTTCAGTGCGATGACCAATACCTCGACGGGGACACACACCGAGAGGGGCGAAGAGACCGGAGACCGGGAAGCCGACCCGGCGTTTCGGGCGGGAAAGGCCGCGGCACAGAACCGCTGGCTTCTTCTGGTTCTTGGAGCGGTGACCGTTCTGGCCGGCGTCGTCGCGTTGGCGATGCCCTTCTTCGCGTCGATCGCGGCGGCGCTGCTGGTCGGCTGGGTCCTCATCGCGAGCGGTGTCGTGGGGCTTTTCGCGGCGTTTCGCAGGAACGAGGGCTGGCACATCGCCGCCGCCTTCGCCCTTTCGCTCCTGGCCATCGTGACGGGCGGACTGATCCTCGTTCAGCCGATCGCGGGCATCCTCGCGATCACGACCCTGATCATCGCCTATTTCGCCGCCGCGGGCATTCTCCGCATCTACTACGGCGCGAAGTCCTACGGCGACGGGGGCGGCTGGATGGTCGCCGCGGGGGCATTGTCGCTCCTGCTCGCCATTCTTCTGTGGTTCGGCCTGCCGTTCAACGCAGCCTGGGTTCCGGGGGTGCTTCTCGGCCTCGACCTCATTCTCTGGGGCGCGCTTCTCATCGCTTTCGGCATGCGCGAGGGGCGGCAGAAGGCGGCCGTGTGAACCCCGGACGAGCCCTCAGTTCTCCCTGAAGATCTTCGTCAGCTTCCCGGTGGCTTCCTTCTTCGTGACGAAAATGAGCTTGTCCCCCCTGGCGAGCTTCACGTCGTCTTCCGCCAGGTTCTCGCGCTCGCGCCCGGAATGCGCGACGGCCCGGGTGCCTTCGGGGAGATCGATCTCGCCGATGGTCTTGCCGTCGAATGCCTGCGGGACGATGTGGTGCACGAGCCGCAATTCGCGGTGCAGCGAAAGGTCGGCGTCGACCTCTCTGTGCTCCGTCAGGCTGCCGACGATGGACTTGGCGAGGCTGTCATGCGGCGTGATCACATCGTCTAGGTCGAGTTCCTCGACGACGGTGAGAAGTTCCGGCCGCACGATCTGCGGGATCACCCGGTCGAAGCCGACGGCACGGCCCACGACCGCGGCGAGGATGTTGACGTCGTCCTCGTTTGTCAGCGCGACGAGGGCGTCGGAGCCGTCGCCATAAGCGTCCCGCAGCGTCGAGGGGAGAGTGCCGTCGCCGCAGACCATCCCGCAGTCGAGTTCGTCGGCCAGTTCGTCGAGCCGCGCCCTGTCCCTGTCGATCAGGACGACCTCGTGCCCTTCGTCGATGAGGTGCTGCGCGGTCGCGACGCCGAAGCGCGAGGCGCCGAGGATGGTGATATGCATGGGGTCATCTCCTTGCGATCCAGGTCGAGGGCAGAAAGAGCGCGATCATCACGAAGAACTCGAGCCGGCCGAGAAGCATGGCGGCGATCGCGAGCGCCTTCAGCGGTGCTGCAAGGTCCGGGCCGATCACGCCTGACGACAGACCTACGCCCGACAGCGCCGAAACTGCGTCGAAGAGCGCCGGGAGCGGTGGAAAGCCGGCGGCGCAGAGTGCCGCCCAGAACACGAGCGCGGAGACGATGTAGATTGCGAGAAGGGCCGCTGCGAAGAGGATCGCCTCGGAATCCGCGCGCCTCTTGCCGATCTTCAGATGCGACAGCGCCCGGTCCGGCAGGCGCAGGCGAAGGAAGACCAGCGCGACCATGCGAAACAGCATCGAGCTTCGCGCCGCCTTGATCCCGCCCGTGGTGGAGCCGACGTCGCCGCCAAGGATCATCGCCACGATGAACAAGAGCATCAGCGGAGCGACCGGCGTGACCGGCGCCGTGACGAAACCCGCGGTGGTCTGGGCGCTGATCTGGGCGAAGATCCCGTCGACGAGACCCTCTGCCGACCAGCCGTTCGTCAGGCCGTGCAGAAGGGCAAAGAGCGCGACCCCCCCTGCAACGAGCCCGATGGTCACGGGTATCGTACCCGACCGCAGCGCCTCGCCCACGCCCTTTTTCCAGGCAATCGCATAGAACAGAAGCGAGATCGCGGTGGCGATGGAAAGCGCGAAGGTGAAGACTTGCGCGGCGAGGGAATACTCCCCGAGGCTCGTGTCGCGCGGCGAGAAGCCGCCGGTCGAGACCGCCGCAAGCGCGATCATCGGCCCTTCCCACCAGCCGGGAAAGAGCGGCACCGACACCAGCACCGCGACGACCGTGACCGCTGCGTAGCCGGTCAGCACGATGCGGGCCTTGGCCCGGGTCGAGGCGAGATAGTCCGACCCGCCGACCGATTGCTTGCCGAGAGCCCGCGCGGCCCGGGCGGAGTCCATCAGGAGCGCCACCCCGGCCACCGCCATGACGACGCCGCCGCACCACTGCATCCAGGCCCGCAGGAAGTGGCCCGAGATCGGAAAACTCTCCGCATTCGTCGCCACGGAGAGGCCGGTCGTCGTGATGCCGGACGTCGCTTCGAAGAATGCATCGAGGGGACCGAGCCCCAGCACCATGAAGGCCGGGACCGCGAGGAGGGCGGAGATGACGAAGATGAGCGCCAGCGTGGCCACCGCCTCGATCCGGCGCAAATCGTCGTCGGAAGAGAGGCGCCTCGACCAGAAGCCGAGCCCCGCGAGGAACAAGGCCGGCAGCAGCAACGCAATGGCGAGCGCGCGTTCCCTTTCGACCATCGCCGCAAGTCCGGGTGCGCCGACGAGAAGCGCGAGCACGGGCGTCTGCCTGACAAGCGCATACCCCACCATGTGCAACCTTGCCCGTACCGCCGTCGCCGCCTCGCCGCTTCGGGCAAGGCCGGTTCTCGCGGGACGCGCGGTCATGATGTGGGCAGCGACATGTCTTGCAAGGAAGCCCGGCCGGCAATGAGCACAATCAATCGCCACAACGCCGAAGGCCGGGGCGCGGTTCCCCTTTTCGGGAACTACCCGCAGGCGCCCCACGTTGACGGGTCATGTCGAAGAGCAAGGCCGGTGTACGGATCAGAGAAGGTGAAGGCGTTCGAGGCGAAACCAGTTCGGACGAGGAAGAATCGGTTCACGAGGCGACACGCCTGTCGGCCCGGCTCATCTACGAGGTGATCCGCCGCTACGGGGAGCAGGAACTGCTCCGGCCGCTCAACTCGCTCATCTGGTCCGGCGTCGCCGCAGGCATCCTCATCAGCTTTTCGGTGGTGGGCGAGGCGGTGCTGCGAACCTACCTGCCCGATAGTCCACCGTCGTTTCTGATCGAGAATGCCGGCTATTCGCTCGGCTTTGTGATCGTCATCCTCGGCCGGATGCAGCTCTTCACGGAGAACACGATCACCACTGTTCTGCCCGTGGTCGCGAACAGGGACCTCAGGTCCCTGATCGCGATGCTCAGGCTCTGGAGCGTCGTGCTTACCGCAAATATCGTCGGCACCCTGGCAGCCGGCTACTTTCTGACGATCGACGGGGCTTTCGACCCGCAACTGCAGGTCGCCTTCCTCGAATTGTCGCACCACGCAACCGGCATGGGCACCTGGCAGAGTTTCCTGCGGGCCATTCCGGCCGGCGTGCTCGTCGCCTCCATCGTCTGGATGATGCCCTCGGAGAAGGGAGGAGGCTTCGTCATCATCTTCGCCTTCACATGGCTGATCGCCGCCGGAGACTTCACCCATATCATCGCGGGTTCGGTCGAGATGGCGTATCTCCTGTGGCTCGGGGAGCTCGGGGCATCGGCGGCGTTGCTGGACTTCTTTCTCCCGGTGCTCTTCGGCAACATCATCGGCGGCACCGTCATCTTCACCATGCTGGCCTGGGGCCAGGTGAAAAACGAGGTCGTTCACGGAACCGGCGAAGATGGCCGGGGTTGATCCCCGATGCCCGAACGACGGAGACGCGCGATGAGCGATCAGCAGTCGATCCCTCCCCAGACACAGCGGAGCATGCCGGCCCATGAGTACAAGATGGACCCGGCGCCCGACTGGCATCCGCGCCACCCAGGTGTCGGGAAACTCGACGGAAAATGCGCGATCATCACCGGCGGCGACAGCGGCATCGGCCGCGCCGTGGCCGTTCTCTTCGCGCGCGAGGGCGCGAAGATCGGCATCATCCACCTCGGCGAGGACCGTGACGCGGAGGACACCCACCGGGCGGTGGAGGAGGAAGGCAGCGTCGCCTATTGCGTGAAGGCCGATATCGGCCGGCGCGACGAGGCATTCGCCGCGGTCGGAGACCTCGCCGAAAAGCTCGGTGGGGTCGACATTCTCGTCAACAACGCCGCCCAGCAATACGAGGAAACCGACCTCAGGAAGATCAGCGAAGAGCAACTCAGGCGCACCTTCGACAGCAACGTGATGGGGTATTTCTTCGTCACCCAGGCCGCGCTCGGGCATCTGCCCGACGGCGGCGCGATCGTGAACACCGCCAGCGTCACCGCGTTCAAGGGCAACGATCACCTCGTCGACTACGCCGCCACGCGGGGCGCGATCACCGCCTTTTCCCGGTCGATGGCCATGCAGCTCGTCGACCGCGGCATCCGCGTCAACTGCGTGGCGCCCGGCCCCGTCTGGACGCCGCTGATCCCCGGTTCGTTCGACGCCGAGCATGTCGAACGGTTCGGAACCCACGTGCCGATGGGCCGTCCGGGCCAGCCCTGGGAAGTGGCGACGTCCTACCTCTTTCTCGCCAGCGACGACGGCAACTACTTCGCGGGCCAGACCCTGCATCCGAACGGCGGCGTGATCGTTGGCGGCTGACGGCCCGGTGCGAAGGGGACGTGTCTCCGCGCGCTCATCCCAGAAGAAGGCCCACCAGAAGTCCCGAAAGCGGCAGCGCGCCGAGGACGATCATCCGTGCCCGGTCGGCATCGACGATGATCGCGCGGTCGCTGGCCCGGTGCCCGAAGCGCCCCTCCGCCCGGGCGGCGACGTCCGGGACCGGGGTGTTGAGATTGTTCGGTCGGCCGCCCGGCTCGTCGCGGTTCGATTTCTGCATTTCGGCGCCGCTGTCGGCCATCTTCCTGTCCATCCAGCCCGGCAGCGCCATGTTGGCGAAGACGAGCTGGAGCACCGAGCGCCCCACGAAGTATTCCCGCCCTCCTTCGGAGATGGCGCGCAGGATCGCCCGTGCGGCGACATCGGGGCTGAAGACCGGCGGCGCGGGCTGGGGCTGCTTGCTGAGCCGGTTGAGCGCCCAGCCGAATTGCGGCGTGTCGAGTGCTGGCAACTGCACGAGGCCGACGGTGATCTCGGATCCTTCCCGGATCAGTTCAGAGCGGATCGAGGACATGAAGCCGTTGATGCCGTGCTTGGCCGCGCAATAGGCGGACTGGTAGGGGACCGACCGGTATGCGAGGCCGGACCCGGCCGTCACGATCCGGCCCCGGTTGCGCCGTTCCATCAGCGACAGGGCGGTGCGGGTGCCGTTGACGACGCCGAGAAGGGTGGCGTCGACGATCTGCTCGAATTCCTCGGCTTCCATCGACATGAACGGCGAGAAACTCGTGAGCATCGCCATGTTCACCCAGACATCGACGGGGCCCAGAACCTCCTCGATCGTTGCACCGGCGCGCGCGACGGCCGGGGCATCGGCCACGTCGCATGAAAGACAATACACGCGGTCGCCGTACAACTGCTCGAGTTCCTCCAGCCGCTCGCGGCCTCGCGCGAGCACGCCGACCCTGTAGCCCTTTTCGACAAGACGGGACACGACGGCACGTCCTGCGCCGGCACTGCCTCCGGCCACGACGGCCACTCTTTGGTCTTGTCCCACGATCGCTCCATTCCAAGAAAAACGGGGTTACCAGTGCTTCCAAAACCCGGGAAACTGCGCCAGGTTCCCCGGTCTCGCCGCAGGAACCGACGTCCCGACGGCACGTTGTCATCGCACGGGGTGGAAGGAGGAAGGTCTGATGCAGTCTTTGATGGACGATTTCGCCATGGGGACGGCGCTGCCCCCCGAGGTCATCATCATGCGCCTTCTCGGCGCCGTCGTGCTGTGCGGTCTCATCGGGTTCGAACGCGAGACCCGGCATCGCCCGGCAGGTCTGCGGACCCACATGCTCGTCGGGCTCGCCGCGGCACTCTACTGCCTGATCATGCTGGAAACGCTGCACAATCCCGGGGTGCAGGGCGAAGAGATCGGGATGGACCCCTTGCGCCTCGTGAACGCGGTCACCAGCGGGGTGGCCTTCCTCGCCGCCGGGATGATCGTCTTTTCCCAAGGCAAGGTCCGCGGGCTCACGACCGGCACGAGCCTGTGGCTTGCCGCCGCGGTCGGGCTCAGTTCGGGTTTCGGCATGTGGCTCATGGCTGCCGTCTCGACCCTTCTGGCGCTCTTCATCATCGGAGCGATCAGGGTCGTCGAGCGCAAGGCCATGGGCAGCCAGAGCGACGATACCTAGCCCCCGCCCCCCGGCCCCGCATCCCGAAGGTCGGCGTGACGGGGCTAGTTCCCGGAACGTGAAGACCTGAGATACCCCCGCCTCTCGACATCGGGAAAGGTGTCGCCACTGCGGACATAGCCCGTGTTCTGGACGAGCGCGCCCGGCACGAAGTCCCAGGGCTCAACCCGTCCCTCCCGAAGAGCCGCGTTCACGACCGACCTTGCCGTCTGGCTGGCCCGCTTCTCCCCGGCAAGGGCGTCGAGATTCCAGGTCTCCTCCGCGCGCGCCGTGAGCCTTTCGAGGTCGGCCCTCGCGGACGGTTCGCGCGCGAGGTCGGCAAGTTCGAGCGGGTCGTTCCCGAGATCATGCAGCAGGGGCGGGTAGGCCCGTGAGAGCACCAGCTTGAGGTCTCCGTCCCTGAGCATCACCCGGGGCGCATCGGTGCCGCCGTCGAGGTGCTCGGCGAGGACCGGGCCGTCGCGCGAACCGCCGTCGAGGAGAGGTGCGAGGCTTCTGCCGTCGAGCGGTGTGCGGATCATGTCCCGCGCCGCCCCGGAGAACTCCACGAGCGTCGGGAAGAGGTCGAGGAGCGAGACGGGCGTCGTGACCCTGCCCCGGGGGATGCGGGGTCCGCGCAGGATGAGTGGCACCCTGATCGCGGGTTCGAACAGGGTCTTCTTGAACCACATGCCACGCTCGCCGATCATGTCGCCGTGGTCGGAGGCGAATATGACGATGGTGTTCTCCGCCATCCCCGCCTCCGAGAGCGCGTCGAGCAACCGGCCGAACATCGCGTCGACATGCGAGATCATCCCGTAATAGGCCCGGCGCGCGCGGTCGGTCGCCCCGGCGTCGATCGGGGTGCGGTCCTGTCCGTAGTGGGCATGGAGCATCCGCGAATGCGGGTCGCGCGCGTCGAGCGGGATCGGGTCGACCACCGGCGGGTCGATGTCGATGCCCTCGTAGAGGTCCCACCATTCGCGGGTGGTCACGTAGGGGTCGTGGGGCTGGGTCAGCGAGACGGTCATCATGAATGGCCGGGTGTCCGCGCTCCGGGCCCGGACGTAGACCTCGCGGACGGCGTGGTGGATGACGTCCTCGTCGTAGTCGATCTGCATGGTCCGGGCCATCGGGCCGGCATCGAGGATCGTCTCGACCGAGGAGACGCCGGCGCCGAACCTGTTTTCGGCATCGCGTTCCTCGGGTTCGGGCGTCCAGGAGAAGTCGGCGGGGTAGATCTCGGTGGTCAGCCGCTCCTCGAAACCGTGCAACTGGTCGGGCCCGACGAAATGCATCTTGCCGGAGATGCAGGTGTAGTAGCCACGCAAGCGCAGGTAGTGCGCGAAGGTCGGCACCGAGGCGGGGAATTCCGAGCCGTTGTCCCAGGCGCCGATGCGCGAGGCGAGACGGCCCGACATCATCGCGAAACGCGAGGGCGCACAGAGCGGGTAGGGGCAATAGGCCTGTTCGAACACCGTGCCGGCTTCCGCGACCCGGTCGAGATTGGGGGTCTTGCAGACCTTGCCGCCATAGGCCGAAAGCACCGAGGCGGTGAGCTGGTCGGTCATGAACAGAACGATATTCGGCATGTCGGGGGAAGTTTGCAATTCTCTGGCCTCGGGTTTTGGATCGGTGTTGTCGACACCGTGTCGACGATAGCGTAGCGTTGTGTTTCAGAATCGGCAAACCGACGCAAACCGACAGTGAGAGGATGAGAGAGCTGCCGGATATCGAGACGACAGACACGCTGCCCGACGAGGCGGCCGCCCCGCGGCACGGCGGCCGCGCGGCTCTCGTCCACGACACCCTGCAGCGCGAGATCCTGACACTCGAACTCGCGCCGGGCGCGGCGCTCGACGAGACCCAGATCGCCCGGCGCTTCTCGAGTTCCCGCTCTCCGGTCCGCGAGGCGCTGAGCCGGCTCGCCGCCCAGAACCTCGTCGTCATGCTGCCCAACCGGTCGACGGTCGTGGCCCCGCTTCAGCTCGCGGACTTTCCGCGATACATCGAGGCGCTCGATCTTTCGCAACGGGTCTGCACGCGCCTCGCCGCGGAGCGGCGGACCGAGGAGCAACTCTCGGCCATGCGCGTCGCGGCGTCCGCCTTCGACCATACCCTCCTGCCGCACGACCACCTCGAGATGCTCGCGGCGAACAAGGCGTTTCACATGGCGGTCGCGGCCGCGTCGCAGAACCGCTTTCTCGCGGCACAATACGACGCGCTGCTCGACGAGGGGCGGCGCTTCATGCGGCTCTATTTTCTTCATCTCGACAATGCCGCCTACCCGAACCCTCTGGCCGAAGACCATCACGTCATGGTCGAGGCCATTGCCGCACAGGATGCCGACGAGGCCGAGCGCCTCGCGCGGATACACACCGCGGGGTTCCGCGACCGGCTCCTGTCGTTTCTCGGACGCAACGGAACCACGGGTATCAGCGTTGCTGCCGACACCGACCCGGGCGCCACCTCTGGCGGCGTCCGCAAGAAGAGCCGCCCGTGACGCGGCGAAAGTCCCTTTCCAACAGGAGATCCGACATGTTCCAGAAGACACTCAACCTGATCGGCGCCTCGGCGCTGGCCGGTGCGATGGCGCTGCCCTCGGGCGCGCTGGCCCAGGCCGACCCCGGCCCGACGGTGACGATGATCCAGGAGCGCGGAAGCCTTCTCTGCACCGGCCACAACGGCAGCTATCTCGGCTTCGCGGAAGTCGACGACGAGGGCGAGTGGTCGGGCTTCGACATCGAGATGTGCAAGGCGCTCGCCACCGCCATTCTCGGCAGCCCCGACGCGCTCCAGATCATTCCCGTGAGCTGGGCGCAGCGGTTCCCGGCCCTTCAGTCCGGCGACATCGACGTGATCATCAAGGTCACCGGCTGGACGATGAGCCGCGACACAGAGCTTGGCCTGCAATACTCGCGGCCCTACTTCATCGGGCCGACGAACATTCTCGCGCGCACCGAGATCGGCGCGACCTCGCCCGAAGACCTCGAGGGCGGGGTGTTCTGCATCAACGCCGGCACCTCGATCGAACGCATCGTGGCCGACTACATGGGCGCGCGCGGTATTTCCTACGAGCCCCTGAACTTCGACAACCCCGAGGAGTTGCGCGCGGCGCTCTATGCCGGGCGTTGCGACGCGCTGGCCGGTTTCGGGCCGTTCCTCGCCGCGACGCGCTTCAACGCGCCTGACCCCGAGGACTTCACCATTCTCGACGCGGTGCTCGCCCTCGAGCCCGAGGGCATTGCCGCCCGTGAAGGCGACGACGGCTTCATCGACGTCATCAACTGGATGATGTCGGCGCTCCTGATGGCCGAGGAAGCCGGCATCACCCAGGCGAACGTGGACGAGGTGCGCGCCGACCCGCCGTCGGCTTCCGTCGAGCGGCTTCTGGGCGTCAGCCCCGGTGTCGGCGAGCGTCTCGGTCTCAGCGACGACTGGGCCTACACCATGATCAAGGCCGTGGGGAACTACGGCGAGATCTACGACCGCACCGTCGGGGATGATTCCGTCTACAGGCTGCCGCGCGGGTTGAACCATCTGTGGTCGAACGACGGGCTTCTCTACCCGCTCGTGCTCGACTGAGGCAAGGCGCGGGGCCGGGCGTCGACCCGGCCCCGCGCCGCTCATCGAAAGTCGATGCTCAAAGCCATCCGCAACCGCAAGGTCAGGGGCGTCCTGATCCAGGTCGGCATCCTCGCCGCCGCAGCGCTTCTGACGCTGACCTTCGTGCTGACCGCGCGGGAGAACCTCGTCTCCCAGGGCATCGCGACGGGGTTCGGGTTTCTCGAACGCTCGACCGGCTGGCCCATCAACTTCGCGCTCTTCGAGGTCTCCGACCGCTCGACCTACGCCCGGATGCTGCTCGCGGGCTTCGTGAACACGATTTTCGTGGGGCTTTTCGGGCTCGCGGGGGCGACGCTGGTCGGTATTGCGGTGGGCCTCATGCGGGTGTCGTCGAACCTCATCCTGAACATCCTCGGCACCGTCTTCGTCGAAACCTTCCGGAACGTGCCGCTGATCCTGCAGATCATCTTCTGGTACGCGATCCTCACGCACCTGCCGTCGCCAAGAGGGGCGATAGACCTTGCCGGTGTCGGGTTTCTCTCGAACCGGGGGCTGATGCTGCCCGCGCCCGCCTGGTCGGGGGCGGATTTGCTGCTGATCGCACTCGCGGTGGTCTTTGCCGTCTTCGCCGCGCGCAGGTTCGGGCAGGAGCGGCCCCTGATGAACCGGGGTCTCCTGCCCCTCGCGCTCGTCGCGCTCGCCGTGGCGCTGCTCTTTCTCGGACGGGACCCGGACCTGCCGCTCGTCAGCCTGCCGGAGTTGCAGGGGCTGCGTTTCGTGGGCGGGGTGACGATGAAGCCCGAGTTCGCCGCCCTCTTCATCGGCATCACGGCCTTCGGCGGCGCCTATATCGGCGAGATCGTGCGCGGGGGGTTTCTTTCCGTCGACAAGGGGCGGCTCGAGGCGGCCCGCGCGCTCGGCCTGTCGGGCTGGCACGTGAACCGCTTCGTGCGCATTCCGCTGGCGGTGCGCGCCATGCTGCCGGCGCTGACAAACCAGTATGTCTGGCTGATGAAGGCCACGACCCTCGGCGTCGCCATCGGCTACCCCGATTACTTCATGGTGGTCTCGACCTCGATCAACCAGGCCGGTCAGGCCATCGAGCTTCTCCTGCTGCTGATGGGGGGCTTTCTTCTCATCAACTACACGATCAGCGGCATCATGAACTGGATCAACGCGCGCCTCGCGATCAAGGGGCGGAGCTGACATGACGGTGATCGAAAGCCCGCTCGCGCCACCGCCGACGGCGACCGGTCTCGCCTGGCTCAGAAAACGGCTGTTCTCGACCTGGTTCGACGGCATCGTGACGGTTCTCGCCGGCGCGGCCCTCGTCTGGCTCGTCGTCGCCATCGCCGACTGGGCCTTTCTCAACGCGGTCTGGGGCGCGGCCGAACCGGCGCGCTGCCGGGAAGTGACGGGTGCCTGCTGGGCGGTGATCGAGGCGCGGGGCAGGCTCATTCTCTTCGGGCTCTACCCGTTCGAGGAACACTGGCGCTCGACCCTCGCCTGCCTCGCCATCGTGGCGACCATGGTTCTGTCCTGCGTGCCCGCGCTCTGGGGCCTCAAGCGGCTGGCGGTGCTCTGGCTGACGGGATTCGGAACCTTCGTTCTCTTGATGTACGGGGGCGTCTTCGGGCTTCGGGTGATCACGACCGAGCAATGGGGCGGCCTGTCGCTCACGGTGTTCATCTTCGCCTCGGTGGTCGTGCTCGGCATGCCCATGGCCGTGGCCCTCGCGCTCGCGCGGCGCTCGAGGCTGCCGGTCATCAGCTGGCTGGCGGCGATCTTCATCGACACCGTGCGCTCGCTGCCGCTGCTGACCATCCTCTTCGCCGCCGCGGTCGTCGTGCCCTTCGTGTTGCCCGACTGGGCGCAGGGCAGCAAGCTCGGCCGGGTGATCTTCGCGTTCTCGCTCTTCTATGCCGCCTACCAAGCCGAGATCATCCGCGCCGGCATCCAGTCGATGTCCTCGGGCCAGGAAGAGGCGGCCCAGGCCCTCGGGATGGGCTACCGCGCGACCGTCTTCGACATCATCCTGCCGCAGGCGTTCCGAAACACCCTTCCCTCGACGATCAACCAGGTCGTCATCACCTTCAAGGAAACCTCCATCGTCACGATCATCGGCTTCTTCGAAGTCACCGCCTCGGGCTCGGCCGCGGTCGGCCGGGGCGAGTGGGGGGCCTATTACGTGGAGGTCTACGTCTTCGTGGCGCTTGTCTATTTCGTCTTCGTCTTCGGCCTGTCGCGCTATGGCGCCTATCTCGAACGGCGCACGAGGCTCGACCGTGGCTGAGGTGGCGATCCACATGCTGGGGGTGACCAAGCGCTTCGGGAATTTCGACGCGCTGAGCGCGGTCGATCTCGATGTCGCGGAGGGCGAGCGGGTGGTGATCTGCGGGCCGTCCGGCTCGGGGAAATCGACGCTCATCCGCTGCATCAACCGGCTCGAGGTGCATGACGAAGGCCTGATCGAGGTGGAGGGCATCGAACTCAGCGACGATGACGCCGCGATCGGCGAGGTGCGCCGCGAGGTCGGCATGGTGTTTCAGGACTTCAACCTCTTCGAGCACCTGACCGCGCTCGAGAACTGCGCCCTGCCGCGCATCCGGGTGCGCGGCACGCCGCGCGCCGAGGCCGAGGCGCTCGCCCGGGAGGAGCTTTCCCGCATGCGCATCGGCGAGCAGGCGGAGAAATACCCCGACGAGCTTTCAGGTGGCCAGAAACAGCGCGTCGCCATCGCCCGCGCGCTTTGCATGCAGCCGCGGATCATGCTTTTCGACGAACCAACCTCGGCCCTCGACCCGGAGATGGTGGGCGAGGTGCTCGACGCCATGGTCTCGCTCGCGGACGGGGGCATGACGATGATCTGCGTCACGCACGAGATGGGCTTCGCCCGGCGCGTTGCGGACCGGATCGTCTTCATGTCGGAAGGCCGGATCATCGAGGAAGGCCCGCCTGACAGTTTCTTCGACGCGCCGCGGGCACCGGAGACCCGGCGGTTCCTCGACCAGATACTGGGCGGCTGAGCGATGCGCGGCAGACGAGCGACCCGTGTTTTCGCGCCAGTGGGCGGGGCGAGACGGGCACCCGCTCACTCATCGGCTTCCGAGACGCCGGCCCGATCCGACGAACCCCCAACGGGCGGCGCGACGCCACCCGACGCACCGCCTTTCCGGATCTCGCCCCTGCGACACCCCGAAAGGCCCCCGAACGAAGAGGAACACCATGTCTCCAGATACCCAGCGCCACACGACCCATGACGCCGAGGACGACCCGCGCAATGGCGATATCCTCATCTACGTCGACGGGGAGTTGACGCCGCGCGCCGAGGCGAAGGTCTCGGTCTACGACTCCGGCTTCATGCTGGGCGACGGCATGTGGGAGGGGATGCGTCTCTACAACGGCACATGGGCCTTCTTCGACGAGCACATGGACCGGCTCTTCGACAGCTGCAAGGCGGTGTCGCTCGACATCGGCATGGACCGGCAAGGCATTCTCGACGCGCTGACGATGACCGCCGAAGCCAACGGCATGATCACGGATGTGCATTGCCGCCTGATGGTCACGCGGGGCGTGAAGGTGAAGCCCTTCCAGCACCCGTCCCTCAGCCGCTCGGGGCCCACGATGGTCATCATCATGGAGCATTCGAAGCCGAAGGACGCGCTGCAGTCGCGGGGCATACGCCTTGCGACCGTGCCCCAGGTGCGGGGGCTGCCGACGAGCCAGGACCCGAAATTCAACAGCCACTCGAAACTCAACTGCGTCATCGCCTGTCTACAGGCCGAAGAGGCGGGGGCGGACGAAGCGCTCATGCTCGACCCCCATGGCTTCGTGAACACCACGAACGCCTGCAACTTCTTCATCGTCCGCAAGGGGGAAGTCTGGACCTCTACGGGCGACTACTGCATGAACGGCGTCACCCGGCAGAAGGTCATCGACCTTTGCCGCGAGAACGCCATTCCGGTCTTCGAGAAGAACTATTCGCTCTACGAGGCCTACGGGGCCGACGAGGCGTTCCTGACGGGGACGTTCGGGGCGCAGACGCCGGTCGCCGAGATCGACCGGAAGACGATCGGGACGGGTGAGCGGCCCGTCACCGCGCGTATCCGGGCGTAGGCGCCCGCGACGGGATTCACCTGGAAGGCCCGGGCCGTGCCGATGCCGTGGGCGGCCACACCCGCGGCGAACCCCCGCGCGCGCCAGTCCCGGATCTGCAGGAGGTTCATCAGGGGTGTCACGCACACCGCGCCGATGATGCCCGTGAGGATCACCAGCACCGCCGTGAGGCTGGGAATGCCGCCGACCGCCTCGGAGACCCCGAGCGCCACCGGCGCGGTCGTGGATTTCGGCGCGAGCGAGAGGATGACCTCTTGCGGCAGACCGAAGGCCAGCGCCAGCAGGATGGCCGAGGCCGACGCCACGACCGACCCCGCGAGCAGCGCCAGAAGGATCGGCGCGACCGATCGGCGGATGGTGTCGCGGTTCTCCCAGAGCGGCAGGCCGAGAGCCACCGTCGCGGGGCCGAGCAGGAAATGGATGAACTGCGCGCCTTCGAAATAGGTGCCGTAATCGGTCTTCGTCAGCCAGAGAACCGGTGCGATCAGCAGGACCGACATGAGCACCGGGTTGGCCCAGGGCGGGTTGCCCAGCCGTCGCGCGACTCCGTCGGCGGCGAGGTAGCCGAGTATCGTCGCGGTCAGCCATAGAAGCGGACTGGCCGAGAGATAGCTCCAGAGGCTCGCCACCCCGGTCATGAGCCACCCCCTTCGGTCAGTCGCCGCACCCCGATGAACGTGCCGACGGCAGCGAGCATCGCCAGCAAGGTGGAGACCACGAGGATCACGAGGAGCGCCAGCCAGTCCTCCGACAGCACGTCGAGATTGCCGATCACCCCCACGCCCGCCGGCACGAACATGAGCGACAGGTTCGCGAGGATCACGCTGACGGTCGGCTTGAGCGTTTCCGCGAGCGCGGGCGAAAGCCGCAGAGCGAGAACGAGAAGCGCGAGGCCGATCACCGGTCCCGGGACCGGCAGGGCCAGAGCGCGCGCGGCGACCTCGCCGACAAGTTGGCAGCCCAGAAGGAGCCCGAGAGTTGGAAGCATCGCCGTCAAGCCTTTCGATCGGTCCGGAAAAAACCCGTTCGATCCTATGACCGTTTCGGCCCACCGCCCACCGCGATCTGGCGCAGGGTGGGGTTCGAGGTGGAAGGGGACCGTCATTGGCCTGCGGCCACACGGACGGCCGGCGCTTCGGGCAGCGTGCCGGTTTCCGCGTTTCGAGCCTCATGGGAACCACCCGACCGGCGGTGCCGTTGTCCGGAACGACGGCGAAACACGATTTCAGGACGGACCGCCAGAGTGACGGACGCAATTCTTACGCTGACGCCGAACCCGGCTCTCGATCTCTGGATGACGACGCCGAGGTTCGAACATGGCGCGAAGCTGCGGTGTTCGAAGCCGAAGGTGGATCCGGGCGGCGGCGGGATCAACGTGTCCCGGGTCGTCCATCGGCTCGGTGGCGAGACCCTTGCCCTTCATGCCGCCGGCGGGCGGACCGGCACGGACCTCGCCGAAGCGCTCAAGCGCGAGGAGGTGCCGGCGGAAAGCTGCACGATCGAAGACGAGACGCGTGAGGATATCGCCGTGCGCGAGACCGACACCGGCAAGGTCCTGCGCTTCGTCACGCCGGGACCGGAACTGAGACCCCGCGAGCGGGAAGACCTGCTATCGCTCCTGTCGCGCCGGATGTCGCGGGACGCGCTCGTCGTCGGCAGCGGGAGCCTGCCCGGCGGTGTGGGCGACGATTTCTGGGCCGAGGTGACGGTGCGCTGCCGGAAGGCGGGTGCGCGGTTCGTCCTCGACTCGCACGACGCGGTCGGTCCGGCCCTGAAGGAGGGCGTCTACTGCTTTCGCGAAAACCGCGCGGCGGTCGCCGCGATAGAGGGCCGCGAGGTCGGCTGGCCCGAGGAGGTCGCGGAATGGGCCGAGGAACAGGTGCGGTCGGGTGTCGCGGAGATCGTCGTGGTCACCGAAGGTGCGGAGGGCGCGCTTCTCGTGACGGAGGACAGGCGCATTCTCCAGCGGCCTCCGAACGTCGAGCCCCATAGCGCTGTCGGGGCGGGCGACAGCTTCGTGGGCGGGTTCTGTCTTGCATTGTCGCGCGACAGCGACCTCGAAGAGGCCCTTCGCCGTGCCGTGGCGACGGCTGCGGCGACCCTGCTGACCGAAGGCACGGAGCTTTGCCGGAAAGACGACGTGGAGCGACTTGTCGCGGAACTGGGCGAGCCCCGGCGCATGTGAAAGCCGCACCGGACTGCCGATGCGGACGGCGCTGGAGCGCTTCGTGTCGCGACACCGTCGCGTTCCTTTGCCGGCACCGGTTCCGGCACATGTCCATCCATGCCTCGATGCCGGGGGCGCCCTTTCGCAGAGGTCGGCTGGCGAGCCGCTTCCCGGGCTTCGGGTCCTCGCGAAGCGCGATGAGCCGGAGCGCGCCATGTCTCAGGAACGCAATGGCGATCTGGGCGTTGGCGTCGTGGCAAAACGGGACGTTTATTCCTTTCAGAGAGGAGACAGGATGCCGAGACAAATCGTGACACTTGCCTTCTCGGCGACGCTCACCGCGTTTTTCTGGCCGATCGCACCTCTGGCGCAGGACGGCGCCGGCGAGGCCGGGGCGGACATGGCCGCAGACGCCGAAGCGGACGGCATCTCCGGATACCGCTTCGCCGAAGACTTCACGGAGCTTCAGGTCGTCAACGCCGTCGGCGAGGAAATCGGGGAGATTTCGCGCATCATCATCCGCGAAAACGAGGTCACCCACGCGGTTGTGTCCATCGGCGGGTTCGTCGGACTGGGTGGCTCGGACGTGGTGCTGCCCTTCGACGTGTTCCGCTTCGACGGTGAGCGCGCAACGATCGACACGCTCGCTTCGGCCGATCAGATCGAGGGTCTCACCGTCTTCGACCCCGGGGCGTTCGGCCTCTCCGATTGACCTTCGGCCCTTTGGAACAATCGCAGGTTCTTCCGGTTGAACCGCGAAAGCTGCGAGGAAAGGAGCATCGAATGACAGTGCGCATCGCCATCAACGGTCTTGGCCGCATCGGACGGGCGACGCTCAAGATCGTTCACGAGACACCGGAGCTCGAACTGGTGGCCGTCAACGACATCGCTCCGGCCGACAACCTCGCCTATCTGCTCAGGAACGACTCGGTCTACGGCCATTACGGCGAGAAGGTCGGTCACGAGGGCGACGACCTCACGGTCGGCGACAGGCGCTACCGCGTGCTGGGAGAGAAGGACCCCGCCGCCCTGCCATGGGCCGACATGGAGGTCGATCTCGTGCTGGAATGCACGGGGGTGTTCACCACGAAGCCCGATCTTCAGAAGCACCTCGACGCGGGGGCGAAGCGCGTGATCCTCTCCGCACCCGCCAAGGGGGACGAAGAGGTTCCCTTCGTCGTGCACGGTGTCAACGAAGCGGGTGACTCGAAGATCATCTCGACCGCCAGTTGCACGACGAATTGCATCGCCCCGGTGATCGAGGTCGCGGGCCGGCGCATCGGCATCGAGAAGGCGATGATGACCACGGTGCACGCCTACACGGCCTCGCAGGCGATCGTGGACGGGCCGGCAAGCAAATGGCGGCGCGGTCGGGCCGCGGCGGTCAACTTCGTGCCGACCTCCACCGGCGCCGCGAAGGCGACCACGAAGGCCATGCCCGAGTACGAGGGGCGGTTCGACGGCGTCGCCATCCGCGGCCCGGTGCCGGCGGGGTCCATCGTCGACATCACCCTTGTGACGAGCCGCGAAACCAGCGTCGAGGAAGTGAACGGGATCTTCGAGGAGGAAGCCCGCAGCGACCGCTACCGCGGCATCATGGGCGTAACGGACGAACCCATCGTGTCGTCGGACATCATCCGCGACCCGCGGGCATCCCTTGTCGACCTCACGATGACGAACGTCGTCGGCGGCGACCTCGTGAAGGTGATGGCCTGGTACGACAACGAGTGGGGCTATGCCGCGCAGATGGTGCGGGAGGCCAAGCGGATGTCGTCGGCATGATTTCGCGCCCTGCAAGGGGGGGCCGGCGGCGCGCCCGGCGGATCCACACCGGTGAGCGGCTAAAGGCGGACCCTCCCGGCATGTCCGCTGGCGAGCGAAAAGGTGCGGGCGCGGCGGCCGGTTCGGCCGTAAGTACCGTTCCGACGCCGCTCGTCGTCCCGGCCCGGGGGGACCGCCTGCCGTGACAGAGGCCGCTCTTCCCGACCGCGACGATCTCGCCGAACGGCGGTGGCACGCCGTGTCCCGGGACGAGGTTGCCGATGATCTCGGCGGCGACGCCACGCGCGGTCTGTCGGACAAGGAGGCCGAGCGCCGCCTCGAGGCGTATGGCGAAAACAAGCTGCCCCAGCGCGCCCGCGAGACCGTGGTGGGCACCTTCATCCGGCAGTTTCGCGACCCGCTGATCTACATCCTCCTCGCCGCGGGTCTGGTCTCGCTGGCGATCGGGAACATCGAGGACGCCGCCTTCATCTTCGCGGTGCTCCTGTTCAACGCCGGGCTCGGCACCTACCAGGAATACAAGGCGGAAAGTGCGGCGCAGTCGCTTCAGCAGGTGATGAAGATCACCGCGCTCGTCACGCGCGAGGGCGAGCGCGAGGAGGTCGACAGCGCGCAACTCGTCCCCGGCGATCTCGTCACAGTCAGGTCGGGCGCCTCGGTGCCCGCCGACATCCGGCTCCTGAAGGCGCAGGAGCTGCGCGCGGACGAGTCGCTTCTGACCGGCGAGTCGGTGCCGGTCTCCAAGCGCGCCGAGGCTGAGGTCGATCCCGACGCGCCTCTCGGTGACCGGGGCACGCTTCTCCACGCCGGGAGTGCGGTCGCAAGCGGCCGCGGCACCGGTCTCGTCTGCCGCACGGGGACGATGACCGAGATCGGCCGCATCGCGGAATCACTCGCAGACGAGGAACAGGTGCCGCCGCTGGTGGTTCGCATTCGCCGGTTCACGCGGATCATCGCCATCGGCATTCTCGGCATCATCATCGTGCTCGGTCTCGTGCAGGCGTTGCGGGGCGACGACCTCATCGACATCTTCTTTCTCGCCGTCGCACTGGCGGTTTCCGCCATTCCCGCCGGGCTGCCGGTGGCGATCACCGTGGCGCTGTCCATCGGGTCGAACCGCATGGCCGAGCGCAACGTCATCGTTCGCAAGCTGCCGGCGGTCGAGGGACTCGGTGCCTGCACCCTCATCGCCAGCGACAAGACCGGCACGCTGACCGAGAACAAGCTGACCGCGAAACTGATCCGTCCCGTCGAGGGCGGGGATGTCGAGGTGGGCGGCGCGGGTTACGCGCCGGAGGGCGACTTCACGCGGGACGGCGCCGAAGTCGCTCTCGAGGAAGACGCATGGCTCGAGGATCTCGTGGTCTCCGGCGCGCTCTGCAACGAGGGTCGTTTCGACGTCGAGGACGGCGATGTCAGGGCGAGCGGCGATGCGATGGACATCGCGTTTCTCGTGCTCGCGCGGAAATCGGGGTTTTCGCAGGAAGAGCTGGAAGAGAGGCACCCCGAGCTGAACGCCATCCCCTTCGAGTCCGAGCGCCGCTTCGCGGTGAGCTTCAACCGGCATGACGATGCGGTGGTCGCGCACGTGAAGGGCGCGGCGCAGACGCTGGCGCAGATGTGCGACGTCGATGCCGAGGCCGTCGGCGAGCGCGAGGAGCGGCTTGCCGCCGAGGGCTACAGGGTTCTTGCCGTCGCAAGGGGCGAGGTCGACGAGAGCACGGCTGAAGAGGCCGACCCCGACGCACTCGGCGGTCTGCGGTTTCTCGGTCTCGTCGGTCTCATCGACCCGGTGCGCGAGGAGGTGCCGGGCGCCATCGAGGCCTGCCATGACGCCGGCGTCGAGGTGCGCATGATCACCGGCGATCACCCGAAGACCGCGTTCGCCATAGGCCAGAGGCTGCATTTTGCCGAAGCCATCGACGAGGTGGTCACCGGGCAGGAGATCGCGCGCGGCGAGGAGGACGGCGGCGGCGGCGACCGTATTCGGGACGCCGCGATCTACGCCCGCGTCGAGCCGAGGCAGAAGACGACGATCGTGGAGGCCCTGCAGGACGCCGGCAATTTCGTCGCCGTCACCGGTGACGGCGTGAATGACGCGCCAGCACTTCGGGCCGCCCATATCGGCGTGGCGATGGGCGAGAGCGGGACCGATGTCGCGCGCAATGCCGCCGATCTCATTCTGACCGACGACAATTTCGCCTCGATCGTGAACGGTATCCGGGAAGGCCGGATCGCCTATGACAACGTCCGCAAGGTGGTCTGGCTCCTGATCTCGACCGGGGTGGCGGAACTGGTGCTGTTCACGCTCTCGGTCATCTTCAATACCGCTCTGCCGCTGACCCCGGTGCAGCTTCTCTGGCTGAACCTCGTCACCAACGGCATTCAGGACGTGGCGCTGGCCTTCGAGAAGGGCGAACCCGATGTCCTGAAGCGGCGACCGCGCGATCCCGACGAGCGCATCTTCAACCGGCTGATGATCGAGGAGGTGCTGATCTCGGGCCTCTACATGGGTCTCGTGGGCTTCGCGGTCTTCTACCTCCTGACCGCCGAGATGAACTACGACACCTTCGAGGCGCGCAATCTCCTGCTGCTGCTTCTGGTGCTCTTCGAAAACATCCACGCCTTCAACGTCCGCTCCGAAACCCGCTCGGCCTTCCGCATTCCGCTCAGCGCGAACCGGCTTCTCGTCGGCGCTGTGGTGGCCTCGCAAGCCGTGCACATCGTCTCGATGTTCGTCCCCGGCTGGCGCGGCGTGCTTGAGGTCGAGCCGGTTTCCCTGCTGACATGGACGATCCTTCTCGGGATCACGCTCACGAAACTCCTCATCGTCGAAGCTTACAAGGCCTTCCGCGGACGGGCGCTCGCCGAGCGGACCTCGGGTGTCCGGCCGTCCGGCGGTTGCAATGGCGGCAAGGACCGGGAGGTCCCGACTGTCGTCGAACGCGCCAGGACCGCCGATTTCGCCCGGGAGGCGAGGCACGCCGAGTTCGCCGAGACGGCCGAGCGGGCGGAACGGATCGTTTCCGAAGAGGAGTCTGGCGGGGAGCCGGGCGGGGAGTCTGGCGACAAGCGGAAAAAGGAGGAGAGACCATGAGCAGCGATGCTGTCTACGTGCGCGACCTCGCCGACCTCGGGCGGCGCGACGGTGCGATCGTCGGGGGCAAGAACGCCTCGCTCGGCGAGATGATCCGCAGCCTGCACGAGGTCGGTGTCCGGGTGCCGTCGGGCTTCGCCACGACCGCCGACGCCTATTGGCGGTTCATCGACGACAACGACCTCAGGCAGGCGATCTCGGATGACCTCGGCAAAATGAAAGGCGACCGCAGCAACCTGTCGAAAGTGGGCGAGGCCGTGCGCAAGCGCATCCTCGGCGGCGACATGCCCGGGCCGGTGGCCGAAGCGATCCGGCAGGCCTACCGCGACCTCGCCGCGCGGCTCGAGCGCGACGACCTCGACACCGCCGTGCGCAGTTCCGCCACCGCCGAGGACCTGCCGGAGGCGAGCTTCGCGGGCCAGCTCGAGACCTTTCTCAATATCCGGGGCGAGGAGGCGCTGATCGACGCGGTGAAGCGCTGCTTCGCCTCGCTCTTCACCGACCGCGCCATCGCCTACCGCGAGGAGAACAACTTCGACCACATGGGCATAGCGCTTTCGGCGGGCGTGCAGCAGATGGTGCGCTCCGACCTCGCGGGCTCCGGCGTGATGTTCTCGATCGACACCGAGACGGGCTTCCCGCGTTCCGTTCTGATCACCGGGGCCTGGGGCCTCGGCGAGACGGTGGTGCAGGGCATTGTGGACCCCGACGAATACCATGTCTTCAAGCCGCTGCTGGAGGTTCCCGGCGCCCGCCCCATCGTGTCGAAGACCCTCGGCGGAAAGGAACGCAAGATGGTCTACGGCAGCGGCAAGTCGCAGACGAAGCTCGTGGACACGAAGGCCGGGGAGCGCGCGTGCTACCTGCTCACCGACGACGAAGTGCTGCAACTCGCGCGCTGGGCCGCGGCGATCGAGGCGCATTACGGGCAGGCAATGGACATGGAGTGGGCCAAGGATGGCGAGACGGGCGAGCTCTTCATCGTGCAGGCGCGCCCCGAGACGGTGCAGTCCCAAAAGAAGGCCGACACGCTTAAGGCCTACCGGCTGAATGAAACCGGCAAGAAGCTCGCGGGCGGACTGGCCATCGGCGATGCGATCTCGGCCGGCAAGGTGCTGCGCCTCGAAAGCCCCGACGAGATCGACCGGTTCGAGGACGGCGCTGTCCTCGTCACCGGCATGACCGACCCCGACTGGGTTCCGATCATGAAGAAGGCCTCGGCCATCGTCACCGACCACGGCGGGCGCACGTCTCACGCCGCCATCGTCAGCCGCGAGATGGGGCTGACGGCGATCGTTGGCACCGGGGACGCGACCGCAAGGCTGCAGGACGGGCAGGAGGTCACGGTTTCCTGCGCGGAAGGCGACGAGGGGGTGGTCTACGACGGCGTGCTCGACTTCCAGACGCGCGAAATCGCGCTCGACGACGTGCCCGAGACGCGCACCGACGTGATGGTCAACCTCGCCAACCCGGCTTCGGCCTACGGCTGGTGGCGCCTGCCGACGGACGGGGTGGGGCTGGCGCGGATGGAGTTCATCATCAACAACATGATCCGCATCCATCCCATGGCGCTCGTCCGCTACGACGAACTGGAGGACAAGGACGCCAGGAAGCGCATCGACGAGCTGACCCGCGCCTACGAGGACAGGACGGAATACTTCGTCGAAACGCTGGCGCGGGGCATCGCGCGGATCGCGTCGGCGCATCATCCGGACCCGGTCGTGGTTCGGATGAGCGACTTCAAGACCAACGAATACGCCGAACTGATCGGCGGCGCGGCCTTCGAGCCGGAGGAGGAAAACCCGATGCTCGGCTGGCGCGGCGCCTCGCGCTACTACGACGACGATTACCGCGAGGGCTTCGCGCTGGAATGCCGGGCGCTGAGGATGGCGCGCGAGGAGATCGGGCTTTCCAACATCGTGCTGATGATCCCGTTCTGCCGCACCCTCGCCGAGGCCGACCGGGTACTGGAAACGCTCGCCGAGGAGGGCCTCGTGCGCGGCCGGGCGGGCCTTTCGGTCTACGTCATGGCCGAGATTCCGGCGAACGTGTTTCTCGCGGAAGAATTCGCGAAGCGCTTCGACGGCTTCTCGATCGGGTCGAACGACCTGACGCAACTCGTCCTCGGCGTGGACCGCGACAGCGACCGGCTGAGGCGGCTCTTCGACGAACGCGATGAAGCGGTCAAGGCCGCCATTGCCGACCTCCTCGCCAAGGCGAACCGCGCGGGAATTCACACCGGCATCTGCGGGCAGGCGCCGAGCGACCACCCCGAATTCGCGCAGTTTCTCGTCCGACACGGCATCGGCTCGATCTCGGTCAGCCCGGACAGTTTCCTGCAGGTCAAGCAACAGATCGCGGAGGCCGAAGCCGAGGCGGATCGCCGAACAGCCCGGGAGGCAGCGTCATGAAGATCGCCGTTTTCGACGTCGAGTCCTGGGAGCGCGAGACGTTCGAACCGCTGCAGGATGATCACGAGATCGTTTTCGAAGAGGGGCAGCTCGACGCCGATGCCGCCGACAGGCACTCCGATGCCGACATCGTTTCGGCCTTCATCTACTCCGACTTTTCCCGAGATGTCCTGCGGCGGTTCGACGGTCTCCGCTTCATCGCCACCCGGTCCACGGGTGTCG
>Ga0076930_100740_pt1 | contig 25244 bp, 26 predicted proteins | sample HotLakConsoUCCRE_FD_71149 | JGI IMG/M metagenome (GOLD analysis project Ga0076930, IMG submission 71149) | Hypersaline microbial mat communities from Hot Lake, Washington, USA - Hot Lake Consortium UCC-RE (version 3) (version 3) ...
TCGGCCTGATGATGAAGGAGGGGCTTCTGAAGGAGAACATCGACGGCGAGGCGCTCGAATGGGCGCATCGGCGCATGATGGGCCGCCCCGAGGCGCGCAAGATCCTCATGGTCATCTCCGATGGCGCTCCGGTCGACGATTCCACGCTTTCGGTGAACCCCGCCAACTACCTCGAGAAGCACCTGCGCGACGTGATCGCCATGGTCGAGCGCAAGAAGCTCGTCGAGCTCCTCGCCATCGGCATCGGCCACGACGTCACCCGCTACTACGACCGGGCCGTGACGATCACCGATGTCGAACAGCTCGCCGGTGCGATGACCGAACAACTCGCCGCGCTCTTCGACAAGGACCCCCGCGCCCGCGCCCGCGTGATGGGCATGAAGCACGCCTCATGAGTTTCCAGACCTTCGAGGCGTCGACGCGGCCCGAGGACGGTCCGCCCCGACTTGCGAGACTCCGCGGGCAAATGGCCGCGGCCGGGCTCGACGCGTTCCTCGTGCCCCGGGCCGATGCCCACCAGGGAGAATACGTCGCACCCTGCGACGACCGGCTCGCCTGGCTTACGGGCTTCACCGGCTCGGCGGGCTTTGCCGTGGTGCTCGCCGCCGAGGCCGGCATCTTCGTCGACGGGCGCTACACCGTTCAGGTCCGCTCCCAGGTCGACACCGGCCATTTCACCCCCTTGCCCTGGCCGAAGACGAAGCTCGGCGACTGGGTGGCGGACCGGCTCGGCAAAGGCGCGCGGCTCGGGTTCGACCCCTGGCTGCACAGCGCCGAGGCCGTCGAGGCGCTTGAGAAGCGCCTGTCCGAGGCGGGGATAGAGGCGGTGCCCACCGGAAACCTCGTGGACTCTGTCTGGGAGGACCGACCGGGACGGCCCGCCGCCCCGCTCTTCGCCTACCCCGAGGAGATCGCCGGAGAGACCGCCGCCGAGAAACAGGCCGCCATTGCCGGCAAGCTACGCGACGCCGGCCAGAGCGCGGCCATCCTCACCCTGCCCGACAGCATCGCGTGGTTGCTCAACATCCGCGGCGGCGACATTCCCCGCACGCCGATCGCCCATGCCTGGGCCATCCTGCGCGACGATGCCTCCGTCCTTCTGTTCTGCGACAGCGACCGGGGCGCCGTTCCCGATGGCCATATGGGCAACCTCGCGGCCATCCAACCATACAATGACCTGCCGGACGCGCTCGACAGCCTCGAAGGCCCCATGCGCATCGACAGGAAATCGGCTCCCTTCGCCATCTGGTCGCGCCTCGCCGCCCGCCACGATGCGGGCGAACCGGTCGAACCCGTGGCGGGCGACGACCCCTGCGCGCTCCCGAAGGCGAAAAAGACCCCTGCGGAAATCGCCGCGACCTCCGAGGCCCACCTGCGCGACGGCGCGGCGATGGCGGAGTTTCTTGCATGGCTCGATGCCGAAGCGCCGAAGGGCGCGCTCACCGAGATCGACGTGGTCGAGAAACTCGAAGCCTGCCGCCGTGGCACGGGCGCGCTGCGCGACATCGCCTTCGACACCATCGCGGGCGCCGGCCCCCACGGCGCCATCGTGCATTACCGCGTCACCCGCGAGACCAACCGACCGGTCCGCCCGGGGGATATTCTTCTCGTCGATTCGGGCGGGCAATATCTCGACGGCACCACCGACATCACCCGCACCATCGCCATCGGCCTTCCGACCGACGAGCAGCGCGCCTGTTTCACCCGCGTCCTTCAGGGCATGATCGCGATCTCCCGCGCCCGCTGGCCGAAAGGTCTCACCGGCCGCGACCTCGACCCCCTCGCGCGCGCGCCGCTCTGGATGGCGGGACAGGACTTCGACCACGGCACCGGCCACGGGGTCGGGGTCTATCTTTCCGTCCACGAAGGCCCCCAAGGGCTTTCGCGCCGGTCGAAAGTGCCTCTCGAACCGGGCATGATCCTGTCGAACGAGCCGGGCTATTACCGCGAAGGGGCCTTCGGCATCCGGATCGAGAACCTTCTCGTCGTCGAGGAGGCCGAGCGGCCCGAGGGCGGCGACGACCGCGAGCAGCTTTCCTTCCGCACCCTCACCTTCGCTCCCATAGACCGGAGGCTCATTGACGCCGCCGCCCTCGCCCCCGGCGAACGGGCGTGGCTCGACGGCTATCACGCCGAGGTCAATCGTTTGATTTCCCCCCGCGTTACCGATAGCACGAAAGCCTGGCTGGCGAAGGCGACCCGGCCGGTCTGACACGCGTCTGTCATGCAGGGCGTCGAGACTTGATCCGGAACAGCGGGAGACACACAATGGCCGATCACATCAGCATTCATCCCGCAGAGGGCAAATGGGTGGTCCGCGCCGGCGGCGCGGTCCTCGGCGAGACCTCGAACGCGCTGGAACTCGTGGAGAACGGCTACCAGCCGGTGATCTACATCCCCCGCGGCGACATCGCGATGGCGTTTCTCGAAAAGACCGGCAAGCGCACGACCTGCCCTCACAAGGGCGAGGCGACGCATTATTCCATCGTCACCAAGAGCACCGTTCTCGCCGACGCCGCCTGGTCCTACGAGACCCCGAAAGACGGCGTGCGGCAGATCGAGGGGCACCTCGCCTTCTACCCCTCCGACACGGTCGCGGTGGAAAAAATATAGGCCCGGCGCCTGGAGCGTGTCGCGTGCTTTCGACTTCCCGCGATCCGCTCCATCCCGTTGATTTCATATATCCGGGAAGCTCGAAACAGGGTCCCACCCTCGAGCGACATACTCTAGGAATGCTCCTCGGCGGCGGTAGCAGCCAGCGCCCGGTTGTAGGCCTTCAGCGCGTCGACCTGAAAGAGCACGCCCCTGAGTTTCGGCGCCTTCGCCTCCCCGCCCATCTCGACCACGGGCAAGAACGGCCGTCCGGTCGCATCGAACATCGGCATCGCGTCCTCGAGGGTCGAATTGGGGCCGATCGACACCCCGTCCTCGATCGCCTTCCACACTTCGTCCTCGGGCGGCGCCTTGGGGTCATCGGGCGTTCGCATCACGTTCGCCACGCGGTACATCGCCAGCAGATAGGCCTGCGGCCCGGCGGCGAGATGCACGCCGCGCCGCTCGAGCTGGGTGAGAAAGAACGACCGGTCGACCATGCGCGACGCAAGTGCGGTGGAGACCGAGACCGCCACCATCACCGCAAGTCCCGTCTGCCAGTCGCCGGTCAGTTCGAAGACGATGAGCGTCGTCGAGATCGGCGCGCCGAGCACCGCGGCGGCCACGGCACCCATGCCGGCGAGCGCATAGATCGTCTCCGACCCCGAGACCTCCGGAAAAAGCCCCGTTGCGATGATGCCGAAGGCGAGGCCGGTCATCGCCCCGACCATCAGCGAGGGTGAAAACACCCCGCCCCCCATGCGCCCGCCCATGGTCACCGCCACTGCGACGGTCTTGATGACGGTGAAGACGATGGCTTCGTGGAGCAGGAGGTTGCCGGTCAGCGCCGCCGACACCGTCTCGTAGCCGACCCCGATGATATGCGGGTAGGCGATGGCGATACCGCCGAGGATCGCCCCGGCGATCGCGGGGCGCAGAATGCCGTGGATGCGGTAGCGTTCCTGGAGCCATGTGCCCATGTCCTCGCTCCAGAAGATCGCGCGCATGAACACGACCGCCACGAGCCCCGAGACGAGTCCGAGAATCAGGAATGCCGGCAGCTCGACGTAGAACTGCAGCGTCCCCTCCTCGGCCAGCGTGTATTCGGTGAGCCCGCCGAACTCGAGCCGGTTGATGACCGTGCCCGCCGCCGCGGCGATGGCGATGGGCGCGAAGGCATGCACGGCGAAATGCCTCAGCACCACCTCGAGGGCGAAGAGCGCGCCGGCGATGGGCGCGTTGAACGAAGCCGAGACGGCGGCGGCCACCGCGCAGCCGAGAAGGTCGCGGCCGGTGATGCCGCGGGCATCGATCCAGTCCGACACCTTCGTGGAGATCACCGCGGCGAGGTGCACCACCGGCCCCTCCCGTCCCGTCGAGCCGCCCGTCGAGAGCGTTATGAGCGAGGCGGCGGCGGAGGCGAGCCCCGCCTTCACCTCGACCCGCCCGTCGTGCATCGCGGCCCCTTCGATCACGTCGGCGACCGAGCGCACCCGTCCGTCGGGCGTGAACCAGTGGAAGATGAGGCCCACCGCGAGACCCCCGAGGATCGGCACGACGAGCACCCAGTACCACGGCAGCGTTTCCGCGAAGGTATGGATCGCCCGGATGTCCTCGGTGCCGTAGACCGTCGATTGCAGCCAGGTGATGCCCTTGCGGAAGAAAAGCGCGGCAAAGCCAGCGGCGATCCCGATCAGGAGCGCAAGAAACCAGAACTGCAGCTGGCTCGGGCCGCGCCGCTTGAGCACCTTCCAGCCGTCCCGGCAGGCGGTCATGGCCTCCGAGACCTGCCCGGCGATGATCGAACGGCTCTGCTTGTCCATCCGGACGATGCTCTCGGGCGGGCGGCAGGGTAACACAAGACAAAAGCATTGGGGGCGCCCGCTGGCCCCGTCTCCTCCAGCCCGGGCCACGACCGGCCCGGTAGGAGCACGCTACGCCCTATGCTGCGGAAGGCAAAGGGGTGCAAAGGAGTTTCAAGGGCTTGTTCCGCTACGACGCTACCCCGCCAGCAGTGCCCGCGCCGCGCCGCGCGCCTCGTCGGTCACCGCCTCGCCCGACAGCATCCGGGCGATCTCGTCGATCCGCGCGGGCGCGTCGAGCGGCACGACACGGCTCAGCGTCGCCCCGCCGGCCACTTCCTTCTCGACCCGCCAGTGATACCTGCCGAGGGCGGCGACCTGCGGGGAATGGGTGACGACGAGCACCTGCGTCCCTTCGGCGAGGTTCGCCAGCCGCCGGCCCACCGCGTCCGCCGTGGCCCCGCCCACGCCCCGGTCGATCTCGTCGAAGATGAGGGTCTTGCCGGTGTCGTTCGCCGTGAGGCAGACCTTGAGGGCGAGAAGGAACCGGGACAAGCTCGCCCGGGTCGTGGTCGAGGTCGGCAAGCGCCGCCGCCACCCCCTGTTCGGCCTCGCCGAGCGCGTCCACCGCGCGGGCCAGCGCCTCGAGCGGGCCGTCGAGCCGGCCCCCGGCCTCCCCGGCCGCACCCTCGAGCCAGCGCGCGGCATCGACCAGCAGCGCCTCGGCACCGTCGGAACCGAGAGCGGCATGGGCCCGCGCGACGTCCTCGCGGATGCGCGCGGCCCCCTGCATCAGCCGCCGGCGGGCATCGAGCGCCGCTTCCTCGCCCGCCTCAGGTGCCAGCACATCGAGCTCGTTCACCGCGTGGCGCAGATAGTCCTCCTCGCTGCGCAACGCGGCGACCGCGGCCGCCGCCTCGTCCTGCGCCGCGACCGCCCTTCGCCAGGCCGTCCAGGCGTCCCGCACAGCCGCGCGGGCCCCATCGTAGCCACCGAACGCGTCGAGCAGCGCCCGGTGACCCGAGGGGTTCAGGAGGCCCCGGTCGTCCTGCTGCCCGTGAAGCTCGACGAGCGTCTCGGAAAGCGACCGCAGCACCTCGCCGGAGACCCGCCGATCGTTCACCCAGGCGGTCTTGCGGCCCTCGGCGGTGTTCAGGCGTCGCAGGATCAGCTCGTCCTCCGCCGGAAGCCCCGCCGCGTCGAGCACGCCCCGGGCCGGGTGGTCCGGCCCGAGGTCGAACACAGCCGTCACCTCGCCGTCTGCCGCGCCCTGCCGGACAAGCTCCGCCCGCCCCCGCCAGCCCAGCACGAAACCGAGCGCGTCGAGCAATATCGACTTTCCCGCCCCGGTCTCGCCGGTCAGCACGTTCAGGCCCGGCTGGAAGCGAAGCTCCAGCCGGTCGATGATGAGCATGTCGCGAATGTCGAGTGCGCTGAGCACTGCATGTCCCCGATCAGAGCCACTCGCCCCGGATCACACGGCCCCAGACATCCCGAAGCCAGCCTTCGCTTTCGGCCGATGGCCTGAGCCCGCGGCCGGTGAGCAGGACGAACCCGTCCTGGTACCACTCGCTGGACTCGTAATTGTAGCCCAGTATCGCCCCGGCGGTCTGCGCTTCGGCGTCGAGACCGAGCGAGAGATAGGCCTCGATCAGCCGGTAGAGCGCCTCGGGCGTATGGGTCGTGCCCTGAAAGCTCTCCACCACGGTCCTGAAGCGGTTGACCGAGGCGGCGTAATGGCCTCGTTTCAGGTAGTAGCGGCCCACTTCCATTTCCTTGCCCGCAAGGCGGTCGAAGGCGAGTTCGAACTTCAGCCGCGCCGACCGCGCATAGGGACTGTCGGGGTAGACCTCGAAGACCGCGCGCAGCGCCTGCGCGGCCTGGAAGGCGAGACCGGCGTCCCGGCCCACGTCGTCGATCCGGTCGTAATACCCGAGGGCAAGCAGATACTGCGCATAGGCCGCGTCCTCGTCGGCGGGATAGAAGTCGAGATATCGCTGGGCGGCGGCCTGGCTCGCCTCGTAGTCCCGGTCTTCGTGGTAGGCGAAGGCCTGCATGATGAGCGCGCGCTTGGCGAGTTCGGAGAACGGGTAGAGCCGCTCGACCTCGCCGAAATACCGCGCGGCCTCCTCGGGGTTCCCGCCCTCGAGTTCGAACTCGCCGCGCAGGAAGATCTCCTCGGCGGAGAAGTCGTCGAGCGGCACGCTGCGTTCCACGTCTCCGCGACCGCCACAGGCCGCGAGAAGGCCGAGCCCGACGATGGCCACCGCTCGCGTCAACCCGTGAGACGCCCTTGTCATGCCATGCCCCTTCATCGACCACACCCCAGACGGCCGAGGTCTAGCACATATGGAATGGCACTGAAAATCCCGCGCGGACAGGCTCAGGCCGCGGCCCGCAGGTCCGACCGTCTGAGCCCGGTGCCGGGCAGCCGCGACGTCTGTGCGCGGGTGCATTCGACCATGCGGAACGCGTCCTGCGCGCCAAAGAGCGCCTCGAGAAGCGCGCGCGTGGTCGCATGTCCCGCGCGGTGGCCCCGGAAACGGCCGAGAATCGGCGCGCCGGCGAGGGCGAGATCGCCGAGCGCGTCGAGCATCTTGTGGCGCACCGCCTCGTCGTCGTGCCGCCAGCCGCCGGGGTTCAGCACCCGCTCGCCGTCGATCACCACGGCATTGTCGAGCGAGCCGCCGAGGGCGAGGCCACGCGCGCGCATCGCCTCGACCTCGGCGCTCCGGCAGAAGGTCCGTGCATCGCAGAGCGTGCGCACGAACGCGCCGTTGGCCATGTCGAGCGTCATTTCCTGCCGCCCGATGGCGCCATCGGCGAAGTCGATGCGGAAGTCGATCTCGAGACCGGGAGCAGGCTCCAGCGCTGCGGTCGCGTCGCCGCGGGTCACCTCGACGGGCTTCAGGATCTCGATGGCGCGTACCGGGGTGTCGAGCCGGCGGATGCCGCGGGCCATGATCGCGCGCACGAAGACCGCCGCACTGCCGTCGAGAATGGGCACTTCCGGCCCGTCGATCTCGACAAGGAGGTTGTGAACGCCCGTCCCGGCGATCGCCGCCATGAGGTGCTCGGTCGTCGACACCGAGACGCCGGCGTCGTTCATGATCATCGTGCAGAGTTCGGACGGCACGACACTCGACCAATGCGCCGCGATCGTGGCCGGCCCGTCGGTGATGTCTGTGCGCCGGAACCAGATGCCGTATTCCGCGCCCGCGGGACAGAGCCGCACCTTCACCGGCCGCCCGGTGTGAAGGCCGATGCCCTCGAGGCTCACCGGTGATTTGATCGTCGTCTGCACGTGCCTGTCCCCCGGGATGCGGTCCGCCCCAGTTATCCACATCTAGCTAGAAATCCGGCGGCCAGCGCACAACACACTTCTTGCAACGTCCTGAAACACGCGGCGAATCACTTCGGCAAGAACCTGCCGAGGGCCTGATCGTCGCGATGGAACCACTTGGCGCAGAAAGGAAAAGGCCCGGCAGCGCCGGACCTTTTGGAACCTCGATGTTCGCGCCTGTCAGTTCGCCTGGCGCCGCAGGAAGGCGGGGATCTCGATCCGCTCCTGGTCGGGCGAGGGCTCGCTGTCCTCGACCGAAAGTCTCGGCTGGCCCGCGGAACGCTGCAGCGGCGGCTGGGCCGCCGGCCGGCGGGCGGCCCCTTCGGGTGTCACACCCGTCATGCGCCCGATGAGCGAGTTGATCCCGAAGCGCGCCCTGTCGCCTTCGGTCTCGGTGGGCCGGACAGCTGCCCGGTGCGCCGGCGCGACACCGCCCGGCGCCTTGCGCACCGCCGCCTCGAGACGCGCGAGTGTTTCTGGGCTGGGCGCACCGGCTGCGGCGCGCGCCTCCTCCTGCCTCGGCTCGGGACGGTAGGCCGGCGGCGGCAGGTCGTCCTCGGCATGGGGCTCGAAGGCCGGCCGCGACGGCGTGTCGTCGAAGAGCGACGGCTCCTCCCCTGCCTCGGGGTCTACGATCGTCTCGACGCGGGCTGCGGGCCGCTCCTCGACCTCGGGCGCGCGCTCGGCGGCCGCGACCTCGGTATCCTCGACCGCCTCGCGGCGCGGCAGCGGCGCGTCGGACGTCCGGCGCGGAAGCGGCGTCTCGGCGTAGGACACGACGTCTATCCCCGTGGCCACGACGCTGACCCGCATCGCGCCTTCCATCGCCATGTCGAGCGTCGAGCCGACGATGATGTTGGCGTCGGGATCGACCTCCTCGCGAATGCGGTTCGCGGCCTCGTCAAGCTCGAAGAGCGTGAGGTCGTGCGAGCCGGTGATGTTGATGAGAACGCCTTTCGCACCCTTGAGGCTGATCTCGTCGAGAAGCGGGTTGGCGATGGCCTTTTCGGCCGCCTGTACCGCGCGGTCCTCGCCCGATGCCTCGCCGGTGCCCATCATCGCCTTGCCCATTTCGTCCATCACCGCGCGGACGTCGGCGAAATCGAGGTTGATGAGGCCGGGGCGCACCATGAGGTCGGTGACACCCTTCACACCCTGGTAGAGCACGTCGTCGGCCATCGAGAACGCCTCGGTGAAGGTCGTTTTCTCGTTGGCGAGCCGGAAGAGGTTCTGGTTGGGAATGATGATCAGCGTATCGACCATCTTCTGAAGCGCCTCGATGCCCTCCTCGGCCTGGCGCATGCGCTTGGCGCCCTCGAACTGGAAGGGCTTCGTCACGACACCCACGGTCAGCACGCCAAGCTCGCGCGCCGCCTGCGCGATGATCGGCGCGGCCCCGGTGCCGGTGCCCCCGCCCATGCCCGCGGTGATGAAACACATGTGCGCCCCGGCGAGGTGGTCGATGATCTCCTCGATCGTCTCCTCGGCGGCGGCGGCCCCCACCGACGGCCTTGCGCCGGCGCCGAGACCCTCGGTCACCTTCACGCCCATCTGCACCTTGGCGGGCGCGCTCGACTGCTGCAGCGCCTGTGCATCGGTGTTCGCCACCACGAACTCGACGCCCTCGAGCTGCTTCTCGATCATGTTGTTGACCGCGTTGCCGCCGGCGCCACCCACGCCGAACACGGTAATTCTCGGCTTCAGCTCTTCGTGCTGCGGGATCGATAGGTTCAATGTCATCGCAAGTCCGCCTGTCCGTTTGGCCGTTTCGGGTGGCACCGGGCTGCCTTTTCCGATCGGCTCTGGTTCCAATTCTTTGCGCGGAGATTACTCAACAATCCCGCACACGTCACGCGATTTCCACAAAAATGCCACAAAATATGGGGTCACCAAGAACCAATTCTCCACGATTTATGCAGTGCCTGAACATCTTGTGGTTACCAATTGTCTTTCAACCATTTTACCGCCCGCCGGAACGACCGCGAGGGGTAGCGATCGGTCGGCATCTCGAAATCCCACCACTCGTCCTGCGGGTGCGCGGCGAAGAGCGCGAGACCCACGGCACTGGCGAACGCGGCGCCCGTGGCCGCCTGCGGCAGCCCCTGGATGCGCAGGGGGCGTCCGATTCGCACCTGCTGGCCGAGAATGCGCGGAGCGAGCGCGTCGAGACCGGGGATCTGGCTTGCCCCGCCGGTCAGCACGATCTGCTGGCTCGGCAGGTGCTCGAACCCCGCCGCATCGAGGCTCGCGCGCACGTCCTCCAGAATTTCCTCGACCCGGGGGCGCATGATCCCGATGAGTTCCGCGCGGGTGACGGTCCGCCGGTCGCGGTCCCAGTCCCCGGTCTCGCCGCCGATCTCGATGAGTTCGCGGTCGTCCATGCCCGTCGCCACGACGCCGCCGTGAAACGTCTTCATCCGCTCCGCGGTCGTGCCGGCGTGAGCCACATCCGGTGCATCCGATAGGCCAGCCGCGAGGGCGCGGGGTCTGCGCGCCTCACCGGTCGCATGACGCGTCCTCCACCAACCACCGGCAGAGCGCGCCGAAGCTCAACCCCTTCAGCGCCGCCTGTTCCGGCGCGAGCGAGGTCGGCGTCATGCCGGGCTGGGTGTTCGTCTCCAGAAGAATGAGGCCGGCAAGCCCCTTGTCCTCGTCCCAGCGGAAATCCGTGCGGGAGAGGCCCCGGCAGCCGAGAGCCTCATGCGCCCGCACCGCATAGTCGAGACAGGCCGCGCCGATCGCGTCCGGCACCTCGGCGGGGATCACGTGGCGCGACCCGCCCACCTCGTATTTCGCGGCGTAATCGTACCAGCCCTCGGTGATGATGTCGGTGACCCCGAGCGCGTCTCCGCCCATCACGCAGGTCGTGAGTTCGCGCCCCGGCACATAGGTCTCGACCATGAGCACGTCGGGCAGGCCCTCGTCGATCCTCGGCGGTGCGTTCGCCCCCTCGGAAACGATGTAGACGCCCACCGACGAGCCTTCCGCGTTGGGCTTCACGACATAGGGCGGCGCCATGACATGGGCCGCCTCGATCTCGGCGCGGCATGCGAGCCGGCTTTCGACCACCGGCAGGCCGGCGGCCCGGTAGATGTCCTTGGTGCGCGCCTTGTCCATCGCCAGCGCCGAGGCCAGCACGCCCGAATGGGTGTAGGGAATGCGCAGCCATTCGAGGAGGCCCTGCACGCAGCCGTCCTCGCCCCAGCGCCCGTGAAGCCCGTTGAACACGACATCGGGAGAAAGCTCCGCGAGTCGCATTGCGAGGTCCGCCCCCGCATCGACTTCGCTTACCTCAAATCCTTCACCCCGAAGTGCCGCGGCGCATTCGCGCCCCGTCGAGAGCGAGACCTCGCGCTCGGCCGATGGTCCGCCCATCAGCACCGCCACTCGTGGGGTTGCCCTGCTCGACATACCCGCCAACTCTGCCTAGGCCCATTTTTCGGGCCCTTTTTTAAGTCGTTACCTTGTCATTGAACGGGCCCGCCTCACCGACCCGCATGATCTCCCACTCTAACCGAATTCCGGAGTGTTGAAAGACCTTTTCGCGCACCTCCTCTCCCAATCCCTCGAGGTCGGCAGCACTTGCACCGCCCCTGTTGATGAGGAAGTTCGGGTGTTTCTGCGACATCTCCGCGCCGCCCTTCGACGCCCCCCTGAGGCCGGCGTCGTCGATCACCTTCCACGCCTTCAACTCATGGCTGTCGTCGGCCCGCCCGGTCGAGGAGAAGCCCGCCGGGTTGCGGAAGGTCGACCCCGCCGAGCGCTCCTTCACCGGCTGCGTCGCATCGCGCCGCGCAAGCTGATCGGCCATCCGTGTGGCCAGCTCGGCCGGGTCGCCTTCGGGCGCGGCAAAGGTCGCCTCGGTCAGTGACCGGTTCCCCGCCCTGCCCGAGAAAAACGAGAAGCGAGGCCAGACAAGCCATCAGCGTCGCGCACGCGAAGGCAACCGCGAAGGACGGCGTGAAATACATCAGCACCCATCCCGAAACCACGACATAAGTAAACGTATCCACTCGATTTTCCTCCTGTGTCACAGCCCGATGCTTCCATCGGGCGAAACTTGGGCACCGAGGCTCGCGCCGCCCTATCCCGCCGCCTTTCCTCCGACCATGCCGCGCAGCCAGCGGAAGAGATACCGCACCGGCCAGCGCAGAATGGAAGCACCGGCCACGAGAAACACCGCTCCCGCGATCACGCCTTCGGTCGCGATAAGCCAGGCCAGAAGCGGCAGGCCCACGGCGATGAGCGCATAGGCCGAGGGCCAGTGCTGCCGCTTCGGCGAAGGGAACATTCCGATGACATTGGCGGCGACGAGCCAGACGAGCGCGAGGACCACGGGAAGGCTCATTTCCCGGCCTCCCGAAGCTCCTGGGGCAGCGCAACGGGCAGCCCGAGGGCCTTCTTGCCGAAATAGAGCAGCGGATTGCGGAACATCGACAGGAAACCGAAGAGCGCGAGGCCCCCGACGATCCAGCCATGCTCGACCCAGAGCCAGCCTATGAGCACGGGAGCGGCGAGAAGCAGCGTCACCCCCGGCAGGTATTGCCGCCGCATCGGCATCATCGCGACGATGGCCGAGGCCACGACCCAGAGACAGGCGGTGATTGCGGCGGCCGAGATGCTCATGACGCCTCGCGTTTCTCCTCGAGCCGGCCGGGCAGGTTGTTCGCCCAGGCCGAGATGGTGCCTGCCCCGAGACAGACCACGATGTCCCCCGGACGCGCTTGTGCGCGCACGAGCCTCTCGAGGTCATCCTCGGAGATTATGGCAAGAGCATGACGATGGCCGTGGCGCGTGAGCCCGGCCACGAGATCGTCCCGGCTCGCGCCCGGAATCGGGTCCTCGCCCGCGGCATAGACCTCCGCGATACCGACGACATCGGCCTCGTTGAACGCGGTGCAGAAGTCTTCGAAGAGCGTCGAAAGCCTAGAATAGCGGTGCGGCTGGTGCACCGCGATCACGCGCGCCCCCTCCTCCACCGACTGCCGAGCGGCCTTCAGCACCGCGGCGATCTCGACGGGGTGGTGGCCATAATCGTCGATGATCGTCACGCCACCGACTTCGCCGACCTTGGTGAAGCGGCGGTTGACGCCCGCGAAGCCCGCGAGCGCTGTTCGTATCTCGGCCGATTTCATGCCGAGATGCCGGCCCACGGCGACGGCCGCGAGCGCGTTCGACACGTTGTGATCGCCCGGCATCGGCAGGGTGCAGCCCTCGATCACCCGGCCCTCGGCGCCGAGCGCGATGTCGAAATGCGCCACACCCTTCTCGTAGCGCAAGTTCACCGCCCGCACGTCGGCCTGCGCGTTGAACCCGAAGGTCGTCACGCGGCGGTCGGTGACCCTTCCGACAAGGGCCGCGACCTCGGGATGGTCGGTGCAGAGAACAGCGAGCCCGTAGAAGGGAATGTTCGAAACGAACTCGTAAAAGCCCTGTCTGAGCCGCTCGATCGTCCCCCAATGTTCCATATGTTCAGGATCGATGTTGGTCACGATGGCCACGGTCGCGGGCAGCCGGTTGAACGTGCCGTCGCTCTCGTGCCTGGTGCGACACGCGCAGATGGCGCCGGATCGTCCCCGGCAGGGCGGCCAGTGCCGCCGGCACCACTTGCGAAAAGATCCGCGCGCCCTGACTGCCGCCGATCACCAGAACCGACATCGGGTAGTCGCCCGGCGCGATGAAATCCGCTCCCGCCCGGTCGAGCACCGCCTGCCGCACCGGGTTGCCGGTATGCACCGCCTGCGCACCCGCCGGCAGCGCCGTCGGCCAGGTGCCGCAGGCCACCGCACTGACCCGCCGCGAGAAGATGCGATTGACCTTCCCCAGCACCCCGTTCTGTTCATGGATGAGCCGGGGCACCCTGAGCGCCCAGGCCGCGCTCATCGCCGGAATCGCCGGGTAGCCGCCGAAGCCTATGACCACCACGGGCCGGTCGAGAAGCATCCGTCCGGTCGCGGCCGCCACGCCGGCCATGAGCCGGAACGGCGCCGCGAGCTTGCCGGGAATGCCGCCCCGCGCGAAGGTCGCCGAGGCCACCACCGTCACCTCGACCGCCTCGGGGAACCCGCCGGCGAAGCGCGCGCCCCGCGCGTCGGTCGAAAGCCGCACCCGCCAGCCGCGCGCCAGAAGCGTCTCCGCGAGCGCTTGCGCGGGGAACATGTGCCCGCCCGTGCCGCCCGCGGCGATGAGGCAGAGCCGCCCCCTCACCGCGACCGCCGGAGGAGAATGTCCTCGATCTGCCCCTGGGGGCGGGTCCGGGTGAGTGCCAGGAGCATGCCCACGAGGATCCCGCCCGCGATGAGCGACGAGCCGCCGTAGGACACGAACGGCAGCGTCATCCCCTTCGCCGGCATCAGCCGCACCGCGACCCCGAGATTGATCATCGCCTGCACAGCGAAGATGCAGACGAGCCCGGTGCCGGCCAGCCGGATGAACGGGTCGCGCTCGCGCATCAGCCGGAAGAGCGAGCGCACTGCGATCATGACATAGAGCGCGATCAGCACGAGAACGAGCAAGAGCCCGTATTCCTCGGCCGCCACCGCGACGATGAAGTCGGTATGGGCATCGGGAAGCGACCACTTCACCGTGCCCTCGCCCACCCCGACCCCGAAGAACCCGCCCTCGCGAATCGCGTTCGCGGCGTAGCCAAGCTGCGTCGTCGGGTCGACCTCGGCCGAGAGAAACCCGTCGATCCGCCGCGCGAAATGCTCGGAATTGTTGTAGAAGAACGCCCCGGCCGCCACCACGCTCCCCGCAAGCGCGATCAGGAGCGTGATCGGCGCGCCGCCGACGAAATACATCACGCTCCACGCGAAGAGCACGAGCGCGGCCTGCCCGAAGTCGGGCTGCAACGCGAGAAACCCCACGATGATCAGCGCCAGCGCCAGCGAATAGCTCTTGCCGGGCGGGCCTGCGAGTTCCGTCGAGGCGGCGATGAGCCAGGCCGCGACGACGACGAAGGTCGGCTTGATGAATTCCGAAGGCTGGAGAGAGCCGAAGCCCAGCGAATACCAGCGCGTCGCCCCCTTGCCGAAATCGGTTCCGAAGAGCGGCAGGAACGCCAGCGCGACGAACGCCGCCAAGAAGCCGATCGCTGCGAGGCGGCGCACCTGGGTCGGCGAGAGCATCGACATCACGATGAGCACCGAAAGCCCCATCGCTCCGAAGACGATCTGCCGCTCGACGTAATGGAACGGCTGAAACCCGTTGCGTTCGGCCAGCGGCGGCGAGGCGGCGAAGCCCAGCAGAAGCCCGATGCCGAACAAGAGGAAAACCGCGCCGAACGACCATTTGTCGAGGGTGCGCCACCATCTGGGAAGGATCGGGTCCCCGCGCCCCGCGGGAACGGAGCCATAGACCATCTCTGTCATGACGCCCGCCTTTTCTGCCTCACGTCGCCCGTTTGCCGGGTCTATCAGCAAGTCTACCGAATCAGGGCGACCGATGCCAGCAAAAGCTGAAATCCGCTTGACCCCGGCGGCCCGGTCCGGCCCCATGGCGCCATCCTCCCAAAGACCCCGACCGTACCGGCCCGAGGCCACCGACACCCGAAGGAGAACAGTGATGAAGATCGGTATCGTGGGCGCCGGCGCGGTCGGAAGTGCAGCGGGTTTCGCCCTCGTCCTCGAAGGCGCGGTCGACGAGATCATCTTCGTCGACCGCGACGCCGCGCGCGCCGCCGCCGAGGCCGCCGACATCGCCCATGCGGCCCCCTTCGCATCCGCGACCCGGGTGACCTCGGGCGACTGGTCCGCTCTCGCGGGCGCGGGCGCGGTCGTGCTCGCCGCCGGGGTCGCCCAGAAGCCCGGCGAGACCCGGGTCGAGCTTCTCGGCCGCAACGCGGAGGTGTTCCGCGCGGTCATCGGCGAGATCGAGACGGTGGCGCCCGACGCGCTTCTCATCGTCGCGACGAACCCCGTCGACGTGATGACCGCCATCGCCACCCGGCTTTCGGGCAAGCCCCCCGGCACGGTCATCGGCACCGGGACGATCCTCGACACCGCCCGGTTCCGCGCGCTCCTGTCGGCCCATCTCGGCGTCGCCTCGAAGTCGATCCACGCCTATGTCCTGGGCGAACACGGCGACAGCGAGGTGCTCGGCTGGTCAGAGGCCCGCGCCGGCAACGTGCCGCTGAGGGATTTCGCCGCCCAGATCGGCGCTCCGCTCACCAATTCGGTGATGGAGCGGATCGACGCGGGCGTGCGCCGCGCCGCCTACACGATCATCGAGGGCAAGGGCTTCACAAATTACGGCATCGGCGCCGGCATCGCGCGCATCGTCCGCGCGATCGACCGCGACGAGCAGGCGGTGCTGTCCGTGAGCGCCCTGACGCCGGAGATCGCCGGGGTGCCCGATGTCGCCGTCTCGGTGCCCCGGATCGTGGGGCGCAGCGGGGTGAGCGCCGACCTCATGCCGCGCCTCGACCGCGACGAGCGGGACGCCCTTGCGCGCAGTGCGACCCTCATCCGCGACCTGACCGAAGCCGTGCCGCTCTGATCGCGTCGGCGCGCCCGGGCCGACAGGTGCGAATGAGTATTTGAAGAACGAAGAAGACCCTTGGTTCAGGTCTCCGAAGACGCGCCCAGCGCCTTCTTGACCTCGGCCACGAAATGCGCGCCGCGCTCTTCGAAATTGTCGTAATGGTCGAAGCTCGCCCCGCCCGGCGCGAGAAGCACCGTCTCGCCCGGCCCGGCCTCCGCCGCCGCGCGGGCCACGGCGGTCGCCATGTCTCCCGCGATCTCGTGGGTCATGTCCCCGAGCATCAGCGCCACCTCCTCCGCCTCGCGCCCGATGACATAGGCCTTCACGACATTGCCGCGCCCGGGGCCGATGTCGCCGAGCCCGCCATCCTTCATCTGGCCCCCGACGATCCAGCGGATGCGCGGAAAGGCTTCGAGCGCGCGGGCCGCACTCGCGGCGTTCGTGGCCTTCGAATCGTTGACGAACAGCACCCCGCCCCTCTCGCCGACGACCTGCGAGCGGTGTGGCAGCCCCTCGAAGCTCGCAAGCCCCGCCTCGATCTCGCGCGGGCCGAGGCCGAGCGCCCTCAGCGCCCCCCAGGCCGAGGCGGCGTTCTGGTGGTTGTGCGCACCCGGCAGGCCGCGAATGCCGCGCAAGTCGACCGAGGCCACCTGCCGCGCCTTGCGGGTCTCCGCCAGAAACCCCTTCTTCACCGAAACAGACCAGCCCGGTCCGCCCGCCGGCCGCGTCAGGCTGACCCGGATCACCCGGTCGTCGCCCGGCCCCTCGGCGAGCTGGTTCGCGATGTAGCGCCCCTCGGGCTCGTCGATGCCGATCACCGCGCGGTCCGGGCCGCCTTCGGCGAAGAGCCGGCGTTTCGCGGCGAAGTAGCCGCCGAAACCGCCGTGCCGGTCGAGATGGTCGGGCGAGAGATTGGTGAAGACGGCGATGTCGGGCGTCAGCGCGCGGGCGAGGTCGATCTGGTAGGAGGACAGCTCCAGCACCACGACCCCGCCGTCGCCCGGTTCGTCGATGTCGAGCACGCCCCGCCCGATGTTGCCCGCAAGCTGGCTTTCCCGTCCCGAGGCGACAAGGCAGTGGTGCACGAGCGCGGCCGTCGTCGACTTCCCGTTCGAACCGGTGATCGCGACCACCCGGGGCGCGAGGTCATAACGCTCCCATTCGGGGTCGCCGAGCGAGCGGAAGAAGAGGCCGACATCGTTGTCGACCGGAACGCCCTCGTCCATCGCCCGCGCCACATGGGGGTTCGGCGCGGGGTAGAGATGGGGAATGCCGGGGCTGACGATCATCGCGGCCACCCCCTCAAATGCCTCGCGGCGGGTGAGATCGTGCAGCGTCAGCCCCTCGGCCTGCCCCCTCTCCCGCGCCGGCGCCCCGTCGTCCCAGGCGAGCACCTCGGCGCCGCCCGCCGTGAGCGCCCGCGCCGCCGCGAGCCCCGAGCGTCCGAGCCCGAGCACGACGACGCGCCGCGCCTCAAATCCCCTCACCGGTATCATGGGTCCGGACTTAGCCGGTCCCGAAGCCGGTTTCCAGCGCGACCGGTCGGGCCTCACCCCTCCTCGTCGTCGACCTCGAGCTGTCCCGAGAGCCGGCGCCAGAGGATGCCCCAGTACATGCCCATCGCCAGAACCACCGACAGCGCGGCGATCACCACCCAGGTCACCGCGCCCGGGTCGTCGAGGTTCACCCAGCCGAAATCGACGAGTACCCAGACGAAGGCGCCGATGACGGCGAGAATGAGCAGCACCCCGAAGGCACCGATTCCGCGCAGAACCGCCGTGACGAAAAGCGCATAGGCCACCGCCAGAAGCAGCCCCGCGAGCACGATCACCGGCATCGCGTCCGACCAGTTCTCCCGCGCCCAGCGGACGTAGTTCCACTCGGTGGGGTTGAACGTCGCCGCCAAGAGCGCGAAGGCGGCCACCCATCTTGCCAGAAATCCCATGTCGCTCTCCTCTCACCGCCCGCCCCGGCCTGTGGCGGAGCCCCTACCGCACCTTCAGCGTCGCAAGCCCGATAAGAGCGAGAATGAGCGAGATGATCCAGAACCGGATCACGATCTGCGGCTCGGCCCAGCCCTGCTTCTCGAAATGGTGGTGAATGGGCGCCATCAGGAACACGCGCTTGCCGGTCGCCTTGAAGTACCCGACCTGGATGATCACCGACAGCGCCTCGACCACGAAAAGCCCGCCGACGATCGCCAGCACGATCTCGTGCTTCGTCGCCACCGCGATCGCCCCCAGCGCGCCGCCGAGGGCGAGGCTGCCGGTGTCACCCATGAAGACCGCCGCCGGCGGGGCGTTGTACCACAAAAACCCGAGGCCACCCCCGATCAGCGCGGCGGCGAAGATCAGGATCTCCCCCGTCCCCGGCACGTAATGCACGTCGAGATACTCGGTGAAGTCGACCCGCCCCACGGCATAGGCGATCACCCCGAGCGTGCCGGCGGCGATCATCACCGGCATGATCGCGAGCCCGTCGAGCCCGTCGGTGAGGTTCACCGCGTTCGCCGCCCCCACGATCACGATCATCGCGAAGGGCACGAAGACGAGGCCGAGGTTAAGGAGCACGTCCTTCAGCACCGGGAAGGCGAGGTGGAAGGCAAGCTCGCTGGGGTGCAGCATGGCGGCCCAATAGGCCGCGATTCCCGCGACCACGAACCCGATGAGAAGCCGCATCCGTCCCGACAGCCCCGAATAATTGTCGTTCCTCTTCACTTTCGCATAGTCGTCCGCGAACCCGATCAGGCCGAAGGCCGCCGTTACGAAGAGGACGATCCAGACGTAGCCGTTGTCCCACCGCGCCCAGAGCAGCGTCGCGAAGAGCAGTGCCGAGAGAATGAGAAGGCCCCCCATCGTCGGCGTCCCCGCCTTGGCCGTGATGTGGCTTTCGGGGCCGTCGGCGCGAATCGGCTGACCGTGTTTCTGGCGCTTTCTCAGGAGGTTGATGAGCGGGCGGCCGAAGATGAACCCGAAAAGGAGCGCGGTGAAAAACGCCCCGCCGGCCCGGAACGTGATGTAGCGGAACAGGTTGAACACGTCGCCCCCGTCCGAAAGACTGGTCAGCCAGTAAAGCATCTGTTCTCCCTAATCCCGGCCGTGGCCGAGCCCCCTCAACGCCTCTGCGACAAGGCTCACGCGGCTCCCCTTCGAGCCCTTCACCAGGACGACGTCCCCGGCATCGACAAGCTCGTGGGCCCGGCCCGCAAGCTGTTCTGCACTTTCCGCGCGAAGCCCGCGCTTCTCCGCCGGCAGCGCCTCCCAGAGCGCGGCCATCAGCGGGCCGACGCAATGCACCCGGTCGACCGTTGCCATGCCGCGGTGATCCGCCAGCGCGACGTGCATCTCGCGTTCGGAGATCCCGAGTTCCAGCATGTCGCCCAGGATCGCGACGCGGCGGCCCCGCGAGACCCGGCCCACGTTGTCCTCGGGCGCGGTGAGCGCCAGCACGTCGAGCGCGGCGGCCATGGAAGCGGGGTTGGCGTTGAACGCGTCGTCGATGAGCTTCGCCGACCAGTCCTCGACGGGGTCGAGCGACAGCCGCTCGGCCGCGCCGCGCCCCGGCGGCGGCACCCAGCGCCCGAGGCCTTGCGCGGTCAGCGCGATATCGGCGCCGGCGGCCTCGGCGGCGGCCAGCACCAGCACGCCCGACAGCGCGAAATGCGCACCGGGTGTGGCGAGCTTGAAGAGCGCAGGCCGCCGCCTTCAGGCCCACCCCGTCGAGCCGTTTCTGCGCGAGTCCGTGGGACGAGGCCTCCATCGCGGCGTGGGTCACGCCCTCGCGGGCAAGCTCCGCGAGCACCCGGTGAAGCGTGATCGGCTCGGGCGTCGTATGCGCCAGGGGCCGCGACACCGCCCCTTCCACCCCGGTCGTGCCGAGATTGACCGCCGGAAGCCCCAGCACCTCCCAGAGCTGGCGGGTGAAGGTCGAGACGGAGGTCTTCCCGTTCGTCCCGGTCACCGCGACCATCGTCTCGGGCTGGGCCGCGAACCAGAGTGCCGCGGCGAAGGCGAGCGCCTGGCGGGGGTCCTCGGCGACGACGAGAGCGGCATTCGAGGCCGTGATCTCGTCGGCGGCGATCCGCGCGCCCTCCCGGTCGGTGAGCACGGCGGCCGCCTCCATCCTCAGCGCGTACTCGATGAACTCGGCGCCGTGCATCTTCGTGCCCGGCATCGCGGCGAAGAGATAGCCGGGCTTCACCTCGCGGCTGTCCACCGCGAGCCCCGTCACTTCGACAGCCCCCGCGCCGGACGTCGCCAGCCCGAGTTCCGCCAGAGTCTTCCCACCCGTTTGTCGCCCCATGTCCGCCTGCCCGTCAGTTCGCGGCGAGTGTTACCCCAACCGTCGCCCCGTCTTCAATCTCGGGTGCGAGTCCGAGGAGCGGCGCCGCCCGGCGGATGATCTCGGCGCCCACCGGCACCGCCGTCCAGCCCGCGGTGCGCCGCGGCTCCTCGCCGGAGGTCTCCTCGGGCTCGTCGAGGGTGACGACAAGCACGTATCTCGGCGCATCGGAGGGAAACACGCTCGCGAAGGTCGCGATCACCTTGTCCTCGTAATAGCCGCCCTGCGGGTTCGGCTTGTCCGCCGTGCCGGTCTTGCCGCCGACCGCGTAGCCCGGCACCTCGCCGAAGCTCGCCGTTCCGCGCACCACCGCCTGCCGCATCATCCTCCGGAGCGCGAGGCTCGTCTCCTCCGAGATCACCTGCTCGCCGGGCGCGCTCGTCTCGCGCACCAGTAGCGTCGGCTCCACCTTGCGTCCGCCGTTCGCGATCGTCGCATAGGCGGCGGCAAGGTGCATCGGGCTCGCCGAAATGCCATGGCCGTAGCTCGCCGTCATCGTCACGATGTCCGACCAGCGCGGCGGCAAAAGCGGCCGCGCGGTGCCGGCCTCGGGCATCTCGAGCGCCGTCGTCTCGAAAAGCCCCAGCCGCTTGAGGAACGCCTGCTGGCGCTCGCCCCCGATCATCAGCGCCATGCGCGCGGTGCCGATGTTCGACGACTTCACGATCACGTCCTCGACGCTCATCTCGTCGCCGTGATCGCGGAAATCGCGAATCCTGTAGCGACCCCAGGTCATCGGCCCCTCGGTGTCCATGATCGTCGAGGGGGTGACGAGCCCCTCCTCGAGCGCCTGGGCGGCGGTGAATATCTTAAAGGTCGAGCCAAGCTCGTAGACCCCCTGGACGGCGTGATTGAACAGCGGGCTGCGGTCGTCTTTCGGCCCGCTTGTCGGGCGCTCGTTGGGGTCGAAATCGGGCAGGCTCACGAGCGACACGACCTCGCCCGTCTCGACATCCATCAGGATCGCACTCGCGGCCTTGGCGTTCATCAGCCGCATGCCGCCCGCCAGCACCCGCTCCACGGCGGCCTGCACCGTGAGGTCGAGCGAGAGCCGAAGCGGCTCGCGCGCGCGGCCGGGGTCGCGCAATTCGGTGTCGAACGCCTTTTCCACGCCGGCCCGGCCCACCACTTCCGCCGAGCGGACGCCTTCGCGGCCGAACTTCGCGCCGCCGAGCACGTGGGCGGCGAGCCTGCCGTTGGGATAGAGCCGCATTTCGCGCGGCCCGAACCTGAGGCCAGGGTCGCCGATGTCGTGCACCGCCTGCTGCTGCTCTGGAGAAATCCGCCGCTTGATCCAGATGAATTTCCGAGCCCCGGTGAAATCCGCATGAAGCTCCTCGGCGTCGAGGTCGGGGAAGATCCGCGCCAGTTCCCGCGCGGCCCTCTCCTTGTCGATCATCTGCGGCGGCTGGGCGTAGAGCGAATGCGTCGTGAAGTTCGTCGCGAGAATCCGCCCCTTGCGGTCGACGATATCGGCCCGCGCGGCGAGGATCTTCGCCGTGGTCGTGGCCGCCCTCGGCTCCTCGGGTTCGGAGCCCGCGAGATGGCCCATCCTGAGACCGACCAGCGCGAAGCCGCAGAGAAAGAACACCGCGAGCACGAGAAGTCGGCCTTCGGCCTGGGCGCGCAGCCGGTCGCGCTCGGCCTCGTGCCGGGCGCGCAGGTTCTCGCGCTCGATCGTGTCGGGGTTCTCGCCCTTCGCACGGGCCTCGAGAATGCGGGCGAGCGGACGGAGCGGGCGGCGCATCATCGTGCCGCCTCCTCGGCCCCGGCCACGTCCCCGGCCACGTCCCAGGCCCGCAGCACCGGTAGATATTCGGGCGCGGGGAAGCTCACCTGGTCGATCCGGCCGAAATGGTCGGGCCGGAGCGGCAGGAGCCCCAGCCGGTCGAAGTTCATGTCGACGAGTTCGGTCAGACGCTCGGGCCGGTTGAGATAGGCCCATTCGGCATTGAGCACGCTCAGGGTCTCGCGCAGGTCGGCGATCTCCGCCGACAGCCGCTCGACCTCGCGCAGGCTCGCCTGGGTGCGGTAATTCTCCTGGTAGGCCCAGATCGCGAGGCCCAGCACGGCCAGGAGCGAGGTGATGTAGAAAAGTGCCCTCATGTTTCGAACCCCTCGACTGACAGCATTTTCGGCAAGCCGAGCGAAACCCGGTCGACCGGTCCCGCCGGCGCCTCGGTGCGCGTGGCCACCCTGAGCCGGGCCGAGCGTGCCCGCGGGTTCGCCGCCACTTCGGCGGCGTCGGCCCCCCTCGCCTTGCCCTTCACCTCGAAACGCGGCGCCTCGGCGGCGACCTCCGGGCCATGGCGGCTTCCGCGTCCGAAACCGCCCGAGCGGGCCTGCAGGAAGCGCTTGACCACCCGGTCCTCGAGCGAATGAAACGTCACGACGGCAAGCTGTCCGCCGGGTTTCAGCGCCCGCTCTGCCGCCTCGAGCCCGGCCACCAGCGCCCCGAACTCGTCGTTCACCGCAATGCGGATCGCCTGGAAACTCCGCGTCGCGGGGTGCGACTGGCCGGGCTTGGCGCGCGGCAGGCAGGAGGTCACGATCTCAGAAAGCCGGGCGGTCGTCTCGACGGGCGCCTCGGTGCGCGCGGCGACGATGGCGCGCGCGATCCGCCGCGAGGCGCGCTCCTCGCCAAAGTAGTAGAGCACGTCCGCAAGCTCCTGTTCGGACAGCGTGTTCACGAGGTCGGCCGCGGTCGGGCCGGACGCCCCCATGCGCATGTCGAGCGGCCCCTCGCCCATGAAGGAGAAGCCCCGCGCCCGGTCGTCGAGTTGCATCGAGGAGACACCGAGATCAAGGGTGATGCCGTCCACCGGCTGGCCCGCCAGCACGTCGAGGTCCGCGAAATTGCCCTCGACCGCGCGAAACCTCTCGCCGTAGTCCGCGCCCCAGTCTTCCGCCATCGAAAGCGCGACCGGGTCGCGGTCGATGCCGATGACGAGGCCTGCGCCGGCCTCGAGAAGCCCCCGGGCGTAGCCGCCCGCGCCGAGCGTGCCGTCCACCCAGCGCCCAGCAACCGGCGCCACGGCATCCAGAAGCGGGCCAAGCAGAACGGGAACATGGGGGCTGTCGTCGTCGGTGCGCACGGCCGCCGCCATCATTCCCGGCCCTGTTCGAGCAGCGTGAGAATGTCGAATTCCTCGCCCTGCTCTTCCAGCCAGGCTTCGGTGCGCGCGGCCTCGACCGCCTCGTAGGTCTCGGGCTTCCAGATCTGGAAGGTGTCGCCGGTGGCGATCATGTAGGCGTCGGACCCGAGCGGGATGCCGATCTTGTCGCGCAGCTTCTGGGGCAGGACGATCCGTCCGGTGCTGTCGATCGTCGTCGCGAGCGACTGACCGTTGAAGAGGGTTTCGAGCATGCGCCGCTCGATCGACCCGCGCGGCAACCGCTCGATCTTGGCGTCGACCTCGTTGGCGGCATCCACCGTGTAGCACTCGAGGAACTTCCGGCGGTGGTCGCCGTAGACGATGATGATCTCGGGGTCGTTGTCGGGGGTCCAGCTCGGGTCGCGGGCTTCGAGCACACGTCGGAACGAAGCGGGGATCGACACGCGACCCTTGCCATCCACCTTCTGGTGGAACTCGCCTCTGAACCTGCGAACCACTGTCCCGTGGCCCCTCTGTTTCGCCCCCCGAAAATCTGTCCGTTTTGTCCGATGACCCTCTGCGCCGTGTACGGTTTGTACAAAACGGGCGCGGGCCCCGCCGGAAGTGAAAACGGCGGATTGAGCTGCTGCCACTGCTCAATCCGCCGCCCTCGTCCCGTTTCCGGGAAGGTCCGACTGCGCGCGCCACCTGGGGGGATGTCTGCTCGCTCGCGCGCCGGATCTCGTCGTTTCGGAGATGGGTGCCTGTATGAAACCTGCTCTGGTCTGGTTGGGGTCTTGGTGCCCCGTCCCTGCTCTCCGATGCATCAAGGGATAGCTTGGGATTTCATGGGTCGCAACAAAAAACTTCAACGCTCGACGCAAGATCTGGTTCCGGATGCCCGTCAAGAACAAGAGCTTGTGCAGTTTCCGGCTCAATGAGCGGCAGATCTAGGAAAAATCCTTCAATGCATATCAATATGTTGTATTATGGAGAGAATCGCGTTCTTCCCAATAATTCCCATGAAATCTGGCCGAGTTGAAGAAAATGACGCGTTCTCAGGCAAGATTCTGCCCGGAATCAGGGCTTGTCCGGCGCGAGGGCCGCCGGTGATTCGTCAGTCGCCCATGATTTCCCAGAAGGCGCGTCAGGCCATCCCGCGGCCGACGAGCCCTGCGGCGAGCCGGGCGTAGGCATCGGCCACCGGCCCCTCGCCGAGCGCCACAGGCCGGCCCGCGTCGCCCGCGACCCGAACGTCGAGCGCGAGCGGGATCTCGCCCAGAAGCGGCACCCCCATGCGCTCGGCCTCGTCCTTGACGCCGCCGTAACCGAAAATGTGCTCCTCATGTCCGCATTTCGGGCAGACGTAGGTCGACATGTTCTCGATCAGCCCGAGAATTGGGGTGCCCAGGGTATGGAACATGTCGATGGCCTTGCGCGCGTCGAGCAGCGCCACGTCCTGCGGCGTGGAAACGACGATGGCGCCGGTGACGTCGGATCTCTGGCAGAGCGTCATCGCCACATCGCCGGTTCCAGGGGGCAGGTCGACGATCAGCGCGTCAAGCCTGCCCCACTCGACCTGCCCTCGCC
>Ga0076930_100741_pt1 | contig 25224 bp, 23 predicted proteins | sample HotLakConsoUCCRE_FD_71149 | JGI IMG/M metagenome (GOLD analysis project Ga0076930, IMG submission 71149) | Hypersaline microbial mat communities from Hot Lake, Washington, USA - Hot Lake Consortium UCC-RE (version 3) (version 3) ...
CCGAGATCAAAGAGATGTGCTACCCAATTGTGGCGGTGCGATCGCAGGGCTCCCGACTCTGGGACATCGACGGTAACGAGTACATCGACATACTGATGGGCTTGGGCACCAACCTGTTCGGCCACAATCCCCCGTTCATCAAGGCCGCCATCGAGGCCCAGCTCGACCAGGGCATCCAGATGGGGCCGCAGTCTGAGCTGGTGGGAGACGTCGCCCGGCTAGTTAGCGAACTGACCGGCATGGAGCGGGTCATCTTCAGCAACACCGGCACCGAAGCCGTGATGACCGCCGTCCGCCTCGCCCGCACCGTCACCGGGCGGTCAAAAATCGCCGTCTTTACCAACAGCTACCACGGCCACTTCGACGCCGCCCTGATGCGCGCCCCCCTGAGTGAATACGCCCGTAAAAAGGCGGTGCGATCGCTCCAGGCCAAGCCTCTCCTCGCTCCCCTGGCCGGATTGATGCAGCATTTCCTTGGCACTCGCGCCGTGCCTGCCGCCCTGGGCATCCCCAAAGCGATCGCCAGAGACGTCCTCGTGCTCGACTACGGCAACCCAAAATCCCTGGATGCCATCAAGGCCCACCGCCACCAGCTCGCCGCCGTCCTGGTAGAGCCCGTCCAGAGCCGCTGCCCCGAACTCCAGCCCCGCGACTTTCTCCACGCTCTGCGTGACCTCACCCAGTCCACCGGCATCGCCCTAATTTTTGACGAAATGGTCACCGGCTTCCGAGTTCACCCCGGCGGTGCCCAGGCCCACTTCGGCATCCAGGCCGACCTCGCTACCTACAGCAAAATCGCGGGCGGTGGCCTGCCCCTCTCCATCATTGCCGGCAAAGCCCGCTTCATGGACGCCATCGACGGTGGCCCCTGGCAGTTCGGCGACAACTCCGCTCCCCAAGTCCCTACCACCTTCTTTGCCGGTACCTTCTGCAAACACCCTCTGGCCCTGGCCGCCGCCCACGCCACCCTCCAACACCTCAAAGATCAGGGACCCGACCTGCAACACACCCTCAACCAGCGCACCACCGACCTAGTTCACCGCCTCAATACCTTCACCACCAGCGCCAACATCCCCGTCCAATTCACCCAGTTCGGCTCCTTCTTTGCCATCGCCCTCACCCAGAGCCAGATTCCCCCCACCGCCCTCAATCTCCTCTCCTACCACCTGCTCACCCAGGGCATTCATCTGCGCGGCGGCGATCGCGGCGGCTTCCTCTCCACCGCCCACACCCCCGACGACATCGACACCCTCTTCCACGCCCTCAAAACCACCCTCACCACCCTCCAATCCACCCACCTCTTATAACCCCCATGAACCTCCAACGCGATCCCCCTTAACCCCATTCCCCATTCCCTATTACCCATTCCCTAACCCCCACCCACGAGGCACCCCAAATGACCCACCCCCAACCCACCGAAACCCTCTACCGCGTCGTCATCAGCGACGAAGAACGCTACTCCATCTGGCCAGAACACAAAGAAATTCCCTGGGGCTGGCGCGCCGATCAAAAAGTCGGCACCAAACAGGAATGCCTCGACTACATCAAAGAAGTCTGGACCGACATGCGCCCCCTCAGCCTGCGCCAAAAAATGGCCGCTGCCGCGTCTGAACAATCAGAGTGAAAGCAATCGTCTATGCTTCCATCCTTGACTAGGGAATGGCCCATGGAGACCTCCCCAAATGAATCCCCCACCTCCCTGGAACTACTAATTCCGTGGGAACTGCCCCTCGATCAGCACCTATCCCCTGATGACAGAGTCCACATAGATCGAGCCCTGCGGCAGCTCCTGCAAGCCCTGGAGAATTCGTCCTTGCAAGAGACACTGAGCCGCATCAACCAGGCTTTAGAAGAACTGGGGGAAATTGATACCCAACCCGCCAGCATCCGCAGCACCAAAACCTCCCTCAAAGCCTGGGAAGTCGAAGACTACGATCGCTACTTCCAAATTCGCCATGTCCGCACCGAACAATCTGCCATTTGTCTGGTCCAGGGATTGTTGGTGACCTGTCAACGCTTTGTCGAAATTTGCCTACAAACTCCCTGGTTAGATGCCCAACATATACAACAACAAAAACAGGGATTCATCAGCTACATTCACTTGCTCAGAAGAATCTTTGACCTGTAGCAGTTATTGAAAACGTTCCAATGTTTGAACGTTTGAACGTTTTAGTAACTTTAAGTGCCCTAACCAACTTATAAATGGCAAAAAACAAGTTTGACGTTCCCAAAACAGACAATTCATGACTTCCACTCAATCTCAAACCATCTGGCGAGGCTTCCACTGGGCTTTTTTCATGAATGTTCAGGGGCTGATTATCTGCCTGCGACGATTCGAAGCTCAACTAGCCCTCAACGATATTCAACAGGCTCAAACGGAGCTACAAACAGCCACCGAACTACTGATTGCATCCGGTGCAGCAATGGAACTCGCAGGCAGTTTCAGCCGCCAGGAATATGAGCAGGTTGTGCGCCGCTCCATGGCTCCTCCCCAGGTGCGAGCCACCAACTTCAGTGGCCTCATGTCCTGGGAACACGCCACCTTGATGCAGGTCTGGAAACGTCTGCGCCGAACGTTTGAGAACCTACCCCCTGCCCTCCAACCTCAGCACCAGGAATTTGTGAACGCCTACCTCTCTCTGACTAAAGCCCACCGGGCCGTCTGTGAAAAATTTGGCGGCGACGAAGGCGGTAGCCTCCGATTCGAGGGTGGTTGTGCGGTGGAGACGCTGGATCGCTTTAGTGAAAGCCGCCGTCTTCTGATTGACGCTAATCAAACAAATTCTAAATGTTGACCTGCGTAGTACTCAATTTGCAAAGACGGCAACTATCTATGGCAACAAAAAATCCTGACATTTGGAAAGCCGATCGCTGATGATTGTCCTAACACAGTTAAGTTTTGGGTGGCAGACACCGGACTCGCTGAGATCTTTTAGCTATATTTCGCCAGCATATCCTCTTCAAAAACGATCTTTAAGATAGCTAGAAGAGTGGCACTGTTGGCAAATACCAAAAACCGTGAATTGGCAGGTACGAAACAGAAAACCTCGCTCTACAGTTTCTTGCTGACTCGCTTTAGTGACTCGATTATCTTCAAACTCAACAACCTCGCCACAGTGCACACAAACTAAATGGTGGTGCTGGCTGGCAAAAGGAGTATGGAGTTCATAATATTTCCTGTCCTCAGCCAACTCAACTTCTCGTAAAACACCCAATTCGACCATAACATGAAGCGCCCTGTAGATTGTGGAGTAGCTGACTGTCTCCCCTTGCTGAGTCATTAAATGGTGAATCTCATTAGCACTTAAATGCTCTCCTGCAAGGGTCGTTGTAAACAAATCCAGAATTTTCTGGCGCTGGTTGGTCAACCGAAGTCCTTCCTGATTGAGGAGTAGTTTCAAGACATCATGTCGTTTTGCCAAATTCGCTTCAGAATTATCAGATTTCATGTTGATTTAGAGTTTTAGGGATAGCAAATAGGGATAGCTAAAGTCCTCTTTCAAAAATCAAGACAAATCGGTGAGATGTTGAAAACCATCGCAAAACCCAAATTTCGCAGGTTGAAAAACAGAGAGAGGTATCTTATCGAATACCCTGAAACGCTTTCTGTATAAGCATTTTGCTGTTTTCTAGATGTTCCATTTTAACCGCTGAAAAGCAGACTCATACTGAAGTAGAGCTTCTCATATAAACGCCAGTAACGCTGACTTTTTAGTTCGACTTGCACACCGCGATCGCACTCAGAAAACCCGGCCAGCGTTCATGAAAACAATCGAATTGATGCAGAGCGTAGCGAACCAAAGATGATTCCATTCTAACTCTTACTGTTGGAAGCCTTCTGGGAAAAGGCTTTGAAAGTCATACGGTTTGCTGAGATAACCTGCGAAATGTCGGTTTTATAAATGCGTAGCTCGAAACCAGAGGGCATGGATGGCTTTTCCGTAGGACCGGAAGGCTAAACGAGTTCCGCTGATCTCGACGAAATAAAATGCGCCTTTTGCCAAAACTGCTTGCAATCAGCTTTTAGGCGACTGGGCGACCTTCAGAAATTCCGAACTGGAGGTAGTGGCATAGGGCTTCAACTCCTGCAGCAGCCACATCAGGATTGGCAGCCAAATAACTATCGGGGTCAAAGCTAGCACTGGCAGAACGACCTTCAGTCGCCCCAAATTGAATGTAATGCTCAAGGGGATTTAGACCTGCTGCATCAACATCAGGATTACTGGTGAGATAAAAATCCGAATCAAAAACGGCATTCGGATCTCGCTCCTCGAAAGCACCAAATAGAACATAGTGACCAAGCGGATTGACGCCTGCTTGCGCTACGTCTGGGTTATTGAGCAAGTAGTCAGAGGTATCAAAGTAGCAACTCGGGTCTCGACCTTCAAAGGCTCCGAATTGAGCAAAGTGAAGTAAGGGATTTTCGATAAAGCCATTTATGACTGCGTTAGCTACATCTGGATTATTAGCTAAATAGAAAGGCATGTCGGCAAGAACTCGTGGCGATCGCCCTTCTCTTGCGCCAAAGGTGAGATAGTGAGTCAGCGGATCGATTCCAGCTGCGGCAACGTCGGGATAGGTTGCCAAATAGAAACCCGCATCAAATCCACCAACCGTATTAACGGCCTCCATAGTGGTTGTCGGGAGCGTGGGTGGAGTTGGCGGAGGCGCGATCGGTGGGGGTTCGGTTGGCGGAGGCGAGATCGGTGGGGGCGCGGTTGGCGGAGCGATGGGAACCTGGCTGGGGTCGTCATAAATCGTGACCTGCGCCGTATCAGCAGCCGGGTTGACCGTACCATTAGACACGGCGCTGATCGTCCAGACAACAGGGAACGGACTATCGGCAATGAAATCATTGAAGGTCGGGAGCGAAAGGCTTGCAGTTTGCTCAACGATGGTTAAGTTAAAAGCCGAAAAGTCTAAGTTTGGCGAAACATCCTCTGGGATGTCGGCTAATCCGGAAAACTCAAGTTGAAACAAGTCCCATTGATTGATGGCTTGGTCAGGATTACCAGCCAAACGAATAACCGTGCCACTTGCTGGGGGCGGCTCACTGAGGGTGAAATTCCAGACAGTCAGGGTATTTTCGCTCTCGATCGCGGTGTCAGAACTCAGACTGAAGCTCACAACCGGGTCAAAATAGCCGCTGTAGCTTTGCTGAAGCGATCGCGAAACAATCACCTCGCTAGTGATAGTCCCTAACTGCACGTCCAAATCCCAATGGCCATGACCCACGCGAGCGGTAGCAGCAGCCAAATTGGCTCCGGTTAGCTTTTGCAATTTTTGCAAAAGTAGACCCCCTGCTTCGCCCTGACCAACCCGACAACCATAGAGCAAGATATCGGAGTTCTTTAACCGATCTGCCCATCTACTGAGTTGTTGCGAATACCGTCCAATCGTCTTTAAGTTAAGTTGGGAACTGCCTAAACATATATTTCCAGGAGAGCCATGAGACAGAATATGTAATTGCTCTAAGGTCGAAGATTCAGTCAATGCCTGAGTGATTTGCTCAATTCCATCACGCTCTTTATCGAGGAGAAGGACTCTCGCCCTAGGCAAAATGTCTTTAATCAAGATTGGCAGATCTTGGACATCCGGATCAACCACGACTAGAGTTGAGAGAGAATCAGTCTGGGAAGGCAACGTAGCTTGTGGATAGTGTGACGGTGCAAGGGTTTGCATCATGGTTTTAGATGTTCAAGGGGGGATAGAAATAGCGGATGCCAATCAAAGAATTGCAGTGTTATTGAGACTAAAAGGGGATTGCTTTATCAAGAATTTGGAGAAGAAATGAGATGCGATCGCTCAATTTGTCACAACAAAAAATTGCGGTTAAACTATATAATGATCAGGCAAACTGATGGTAGAGCTGTCAACCTTAAAACATGACTAGCTGCCGTTGAGAAAGCATGTTCCAAAGAAAAATGAGTCACTAAATTTGATTTAAGGCAATATCTTTCAGGGCAGAATCTCTAGTGCGAGGGATCTTCTCAAAGAGCTTATCGCTATCAGGTATTCCACCATAGATTAGAATCACTCGCAACAATTCAACGTGAAAAAATGTGTCGGCTCCTTTGAGCTTCTCCGCTTGTTGGGCTGCCTCAGTGCCAAGTGCTTGGCTACCGAACCCTCATTAATCTCAGTCCATCTACTTGACATCAAATCTCAATAATTCTATTTTCAACAGTGCATCTGTGTTGCTTGAGCCCGCTTCGGGGTCGCTTTTCAGCCACCTAAATTCTTCCCACGGTTATTTACATGTCTATCGTTCAGGTCTTTAGAGCAGGCGGTATTGTGATGATACCGCTCCTGCTATTCTCCATCGTCGCGATCGCCCTCACGATTGAACGGGCGATCTTTTGGTACCGCATCAGTCGCCGTCAGCGCACTGTGGCCAAGGAGTTTTTGCACCTTTATCGGTCTGATCATGCGGCGGCGGCGGAACAGCTAGAGCAATACGCCTGGTTACCCATCGCCCGCATCTTTCTGGAAGCTTTAGATTTAGAAGGCGAACATCCGAGCCAATTTCGGATCGCCTTAGAAGGTGCGGCGCAAGCAGAGTTGCCAGTGCTCCGGCGGTTCAGTACGCTGTTTCAGACCATCGTGGCTGTATCCCCACTGCTGGGACTGCTAGGCACCATTCTCGGTCTGATTCGGTCTTTCGCCAGCATTCAACTGGGGGATGTGGGCGCAAACGCGACTACCGTGACGGGCGGTATCAGCGAAGCTCTCGTTTCCACCGCCGCAGGGATGGTCGTCGCGATTTTCACCCTCTTGGTCGCTAATCTCTTTCGCGGTCTATACAAGCGGCAGGTCGCGATGATTCAAGAATATAGCAGCCAGCTAGAGATTCTCTACGGACGACGCTACTATGCGGCAACTCGGTCATCTAGCCCGACGGAGGAAACCTATGTTAATTAGAGACGATGACGCAGATGACGCTTTAGAGGTCAATATTCTGCCGCTGATTGACGTAATTTTTGCAATTTTGGCATTTTTTATCCTGTCTTCGCTGTACTTGACTCGCGCTGAAGGACTGCCAGTAAATCTGCCCGATGCCGATACTGCCGCGCAGCAAGAGCAAGCCGATTTTACGGTAACGATGCAGCCCGACGGCACCATCGCCCTTGACCAGCAGCCGATCCCACTAGCTAACCTACGGACCGCGATCGAGCAGTCCTTAGCCGCCAATCAAACCGCCATCATCACCATCAAAGCCGATGAGCAGGTCTACCACGGCGATGTCGTCGATGTTATGGATGAACTGAGACCTATCGAAGGCGCGAAACTCGGCATTGCGACCGAGCCGGAATAAGGGGGAAGGGAAGGTTTTGGGTATTGGGTATTGGGTTTTGGGGGCGGGTATCGGGTATTGGGGGGCGGGCTAACACTTGATTTCTGCCCTACTAATCCTCTCACCTAGTGCCTAACACCTAGCACCTAGTCCCTAGTACCCAGGACCCAAGACCTAACACCTACTACCTAACACCTTCCCCTCATCCCAACTGCCCATCCTCCATATGCAACACGCGATCGGCGATGTCGAGAATGCGGCTGTCGTGGGTGACTAGCAACACTGCACAGCCTTCCTCACGGGCGAGCTGTTGAATGATTTCGACGACATTGCGCCCGGAGTGGCTGTCGAGGGATGAGGTGGGTTCATCAGCCAGCAAGAGTTTGGGATGGTTGACCAGAGCACGGGCGATCGCGACCCGCTGCTTCTGCCCCCCTGACAGGTTTTCCGGATAGGCGTCCACCTTGTCCGCCAGTCCTACCGCTCGGAGGATGGCCTCGGCGCGGGGGCGGTAGTTGGCTTTGGGGATGTCGGAATGCAGCCGCAGGGAAGTGCTGACGTTTTCCCAGGCAGTGAGGCAGGCCAGCAGGTTGTGATGCTGAAAAATGAAGCCAATTTGACTGCGCGCCCGAATTAGGGCTGAGCGGCGGGCTCGATGCAGAGCTTGATTCAACACGGTGAGACTACCGGATTGTACCGTCCTCAGGGCACCGATGAGGGTCAGCAGAGTGGTTTTGCCGCTACCTGAGGGACCTTCCAGGATGACGATTTCGCTGGATTTCAGCTCCAGGTCAATATCGGAGAGGACGGGTTTACGCAGCGCGCCTTTGCCGAAGGCGTGGGTTAGATTTTGAGCAGTGACGATGGGAGACATGGGCAAAGGAGTGGATGGGTGGATGGGTAGATGGGTAATGGGTGATGGGTGGATGGGGTGATGGGTGGATGGGGTGATGGACGCCCTGTAGGGGCGAGGCATTCTCGAAATACCCTTTCGGATAACCCGATATAATGCTTGGAGAATGTCTTGCCTCGGCGGTATGTGTTGGTTTCTAAGGGTTCTCTAAAACACGTCGGCGGGATCGGCGGAGCGCAGTTTGTTGATGGCGATCGCCCCTGACAGGCTGCACATCACCAGCGTCAGGATAAAGACCGTGATAGCGACGTGGGTTTTCATCACGAGGGGCACGCGGGTGATGATGATCAGCAACTGGTAGACGCCGTAGGAGGCCAAATAGCCGGGGATAAAGCCCATCACGGCTAGTAACAGTGCTTCCTGGAGAACGACGGTGAGCAGACGGCGATCGCTATAGCCCAGGGCTTTCAGGGTGGCGTATTCGGGCAGGTGGTCGCTAACGTCCGTATAGAGCACCTGATAAACAACGACTACACCGACGATGAAGCCCATCAGTGCCCCAAAGTTGAGTACCTTCCCGTTGGGTAGAGAGGCGCGGAAGGCTTGCTCGGCGGCGGCCAGTTCCGACTGGGTGAGCACTTTGATGGACGGTGGGAGCTGCGCTTGCAGCGCCTGACGAACCGCTTCTAAATTCGCCCCTGGCTCCAGGGTTAAGATGCCGACGGTGACTTGTTCCAGAATATCGACGCCATGCCACAGGGTATAAGTCCAGTCGCTCATCACCAGGTGACCGTTGTCAAACAGCGTGCTGCCCAGGCTGAAGAGGCCAGTGATGTAAACGCGGCGATTATCTATCAGGGTGGTCACAATGCCCTGTTGACGGAACAGGTCGGGAATAGGACCCAGTTTGGCTTGCCCCAGGCGATCGTAGAGGACGGTGCCGGGGGTATGAATGCGCTCTAGCTGCTGATTGACCTCGGGGATCGCGAGTACCGGCTGAGTGGGGTTAAAGGCCAAAACCTTAACCGTATTGGGAAACAGCTCAAAATTGGCCTCTGGCGCGTCTGCTGCCAGGGGGGGAGTTGTGGGCGTCAGGTCTTGGGGATTGACCCAGTCGGCAAAGCCCACATAAAGCGGGCTAGCTTGGCGGACGCCGTCTACAGCATCCGCCTGATACAGATAAATCTTGGGAAAGGAGCCCAAGTCGATGTTGGGTGCGTAGGCAGAGACCAAAAACAGGTCGCCCCGCAGATGATCGGGCACCAGGGTAACGCCGTCAAACAGCATGGCCCGCAGCCCCAACTGGGTAAAAATCAAAATGTTGGAGAAGGCAACTCCCAAAATGGCGACCAGTAGACGCATTTTGCGATGGCTTAACTGCGCCCACCCCAGCGGTTTGTGGGTTTGCCAGCGAATGCGTAGCGATCGCACCCATTTGCTTCCGATCATGATGCCCCCGCTCCGCTGGTATCAATGTCAACTCGCACCTGCATGTTCGTCAGGCTATCCACCTTAGGACTGTCGTCGGGGTGGATACGGATGTGAACTTCCACCACCCGCCGATTTTCGTCTGTAGTGGGATTCGTGGAACCCGCTGACAGGCCACGGGCACCAATCTGGAGCCCCACCTGGTCAACGGTACCCCGTAGCGCCCCGGTAAAACCGCCATACTCACTCGTCACGGTGGCCGGTTGACCCGCCTGTACCTGCAAAACATCGGTTTCGTACACTTCGGCGATCGCATACATTTCGCGGGTTTGGCCCAGTTCGGCAATGCCCTCTTCGGTGTTCACCCGCTCGCCTACCCGAGTATTGAGGCGGAGAATTTGCCCCGCGATCGGGACGCGCACCTGGGTATCTGCCAGGTCGGCTTGCCGCTGCTCCACGGCAATCTGCGCACGCTCCAGCTCCACCTGAGCGACTTGCACATCGACCGGACGCACTTCCTGGAGGGTCGCTAGGGTTTCCCGCTCGCGGGCAATTTGCTCGGTGAGCGTCTGCTGGCTGTTGCTCAACTGGGCCTGCCGTTCTGCTAGAGAGGCGCGGGCCACATCCAGTGCCTCTCGTGATTCGTCCAGCACTTGTTGACTGATGGCCCCAGCGGCAACGAGTTCTTGGTTGCGCTGGTAGGTGACTTCTGCTTGGCTGAGGGCAGCCTCGGCGCGGGCGATCGCTGCCTCCCGTTCCTCAACTTCGTTGCGCTGCTGGGCCTCCAGAGCGGCGATCGCGGCTTGCTGAGCGGCGATTTCAGCGGTCTTCGCTTCCCCCGCCAACAGCTGCTCTAGACGCGCCTGGTAAAAATCGACAGTCTTCTGAGCTTCTTCCAAATCGCGCTGGCGGCGTTCATAGCCCTGCAAAATGGCGATCACCTGACCCGCTTCGACGTACTCCCCTTCGTCCACTAAAATCTGGTTTACCCGACTGTCCTCAGCATTGGGAACAGATAGCTGAATGACTTTCCCCTTGGGCACCAGTCGCCCCAGGGCTACCACGCGATCGCGGGCCGCTACCACCTCAGCAGGCAGCTCAGTTGGTGACAGCGATTCAGTTTCCGCTCCCGAAAAGGCAGCGCACCCGGTCCCCAGCAGCAGGATTCCTACCGCCAGTCCCCAGCGGCAGCCTGTCCTTTGCAAAGAATTTTTAGCAATAAGCACAATGATCAAATCACGAAATGGCGTTATTTTTTGAGCATCCCTGTCGGGCGCAAGGCTGTGCACCTTTGCAAGGTGGCAACATGGCAGTACTCAGATGGTCTTCATTGCCCTGAAACAGCCCTGCGTTTACCGGGGAGACAACAGTGGCAGTGAAGTCTGCATTCATCCGCGAGGTTCGCATTCATATGTTTTGGGCAGCGCCCAATTTCTTCGAGAAAGCAGATTGGGCGTGCAAATACCCTGTATATTATGAGACTGATTCCTATTTAGGAAGCCCTGTTTTTAAGAAAGTATGGAATGACCCGATCGCCGCGCTCTCGTCATCCTAGTTTATGGGCTCAACTATGGCCCGTGCTGCAGCGATCCCGTCCGCTGCTACAGACCTGGCGGGTTGGTGGCCTGTTGGGGCTGCTGGTCGTGCTGACCATCGCGAGTGGCAGCTTTCAGGTATGGGAAAGCGTTCAGCGCGGGGAATTCATTTCAGCCCTGGCGGCCCGTGATCCGGAGCGGTTTCAGCAGGCGCTCTTGACCTTTATCGGCATTCTACTCGCCACGGCTCTGCTGCTGTCCTTCGTGGCCTTTTTGCGAGATACATTGGGGCTGCGGTGGCGGCAAGGACTGACGCGCCAGTTTCTGGAAGACTACCTGGGCGATCGCCACTACTATCGCCTCACCCTCCCCTCGTCTGCACCAGACGTCGACAACCCCGATCAGCGACTCTCCGAAGATATTCGGCAAGTCACCCAAACGCTGCTGCTGGTGGGCGTCATTGCGTTGGAGTCAGCGGTGCAGCTGACCGGGTTTATCGGCGTTCTCTGGGTGATCTCTACTACCCTGACTGGCTTTCTGGTGGTGTATGCCGGGGTGGGCACCGCGATCGCTGTCCTCTTTTTCGGCCAGCGTTTAACCCGCATCAACGCTGAGCAGCTCAAGCGGGAGGCCAACTTTCGCTTTGGCCTGATCAACGTACGCGAGAACGCCGAATCCATTGCCTTTTATCGGGGTCAGCGGGCAGAAGGAACGGTGCTAAATCACTTCTTTGCAGGGGTCGTCGCCAACTTTAATCGCCTGATCCGCTGGCAGTTAGGGCTGGACTTTTTTCAAAACGGCTACCAGTACCTCACCTTCATTTTGCCGAGCCTCATCCTCGCTCCCAGTATTTTGGCGGGACAGTTGGAGGTGGGGGCGATCGTCCAGTCTCAGGCGGCGTTCGATCGCATCTGGCTCTCCCTCAGTCTGGTGGTAGTGCAGTTCGAGCAGCTCACTACCCTAGCGGCCAGCATGGGGCGCTTGGGCACCCTGGCGCGGTCGCTGCAAACCCTCGGTGGGCAGCCGGAGGGAGCGATCGCTCACCAGCGCAGTTCGACGCTAGCGGTACAGGATTTAACGGTGCTGACGCCCGACGGCCAGCGACGCTTGTGTGAACAGGTGACCTTCGCGGTGCCCCCTGGCGAAAGTCTGCTGGTGACAGGCCCTAGCGGCGTCGGCAAAAGCGCTCTGATGAAGACTCTGTCGGGACTGTGGACCCAGGGCGACGGCACCCTCAAAGCGCCGCCGGATACGCTATTTTTGCCCCAACAGCCCTACCTTACCTTGGGTTCCCTGCGGCAGCAGTTGCTCTATCCCCACGGCGATGATGCGGCCCCCCCTGAGTCGCTGGCGCAGGCCCTCGCCCAGGTAGAATTGCCCGCTCTGGCCCAACTGCCCCTCGACACGGTGGATGACTGGTCGCAACGCCTGTCGCTGGGGGAGCAGCAGCGCCTCAGTTTTGCCCGGTTGCTGGTGCAGCGCCCGCCCTACGCCATTTTAGATGAGGCCACCAGTGCCGTCACCGTAGAGCAAGAGCAAGCCCTCTATCAACAATTAGCAGCGGCGAAAATTACCGCAATCAGTGTCGGGCATCGACCCAGCTTGCGCCCTTACCACACCCAGGTGCTGACCCTGTCGCCTGATCGCACCTGGGCCTTACAGTCTAACCAGGATGTTTCCCTTGTTTGAATTGCCGCGTCTGCGCGATCGCCACCGCTGGCGACACATTGGGGCCGTGCTGTGGCCTTACTGGGTGTCTCGCGAAAAGTGGGGGGCGTGGAGTCTACTGGCGGTGCTGGTCGTCGTCTTGCTCATCCGCACGGGCTTACAGGTGCTGTTTCTCATCTTTGGCGGTGAAGTGACCTCGGCCCTAGCGGCCCAGGATCGCGATCGCTTTGTCCAGGCCATTCTGATTTTTGTGGGGATCTTGGTCGTGGGGGTGCCCTTTGCCTCCCTAGCGGGCTACATCGCGGCCAAACTGGGGCTGTACTGGCGAGAATGGCTGACCCAGCGATACCTGTCCCGCTATTTAGACGACAATCAGTTTTACCAGCTGCGCCTCCGGGGCCAACTCGATAACCCTGACCAGCGCATTGAGTCCGACATCCGCACCCTGACCCAAGAATCCCTGCGGTTTTTCATGATTGGGCTGGAGTCATGCTTCCAACTGCTGGGGGTGGCGGGAGTACTCTGGACGATTTCGCCGCCGCTGATGATGTTTTTGGTGGTGTATGCCGTAGTGGGCACCGCGATCGCGGCCCTCTGCTTTGGCCGCATGCTGATCGGCATTAACTTCGAGCACCTCCGGCGAGAAGCCGACTTTCGCTTTGGCCTGGCCCATATTCGAGAAAACGCCGAAGCGATCGCCCTTTACCGGGGCGAGGTCCCCGAGTTGCGCCAGAGCTGGGAGCGCTTTCTACGGGCTTTCTTCAACTTTAAGCGTCTGATCCGCTGGCAGCTCGGGCTCAATCTGTTTCAAAACCACTATCGCTACGCCACGTTCGTCATTCCGGGGCTGATTCTGGCCCCGCGCCTCTTCGCAGGAGAGTTAGAAATTGGCAACGTCACCCAGGCCGGAGCTGCCTTCAGCCTCATGCTAGGAGCCCTAGCGCTGATTGTGCTGCAAATGCAGCAGCTTACCAATTTGGCTGCCGCTGCCCAACGCCTCGGCCAGCTCGATCAGGCCCTCCGGCAATCCACCCTCGCCGCTGATGCGCCCCCCATTCAACGCCAATCCGGCAACGCAATCGCCCTCGACCACCTCACCGTCCAAACTCCCGACGGCCAAACAACCCTGGTGCAAGATCTGTCTGTGGTGATCGAGTCCGAGCAAACTTTGCTGATTGTCGGGGCCAGCGGCGTCGGTAAAAGCTCCCTACTGCGAGCGATCGCGGGCCTCTGGCAGGTTGGCTCTGGCACGGTCACAGCACCCGATGATCCCCGTTATATGATGTTTCTGCCCCAGCGCCCTTACCTCATTCACGGTTCCCTGCGCGAACAGCTACTCTATCCCTGGCCATCCCTCACTGATGCGCCCCACCTCCTCACCGACGCAGATTTGGCAGCGGTATTGGCACAGGTGAATTTAGCCGAGTTGCACGATCGCTGGGGCGGCTTGGATGGGGGGCAGCAGGCCCGATCCACCCTCTCCGTCGGCGAACAACAGCGCCTCGCCTTCGCCCGCCTTTTACTCCACGCGCCGCGCTATGCTCTCCTGGATGAAGCCACCAGCGCCCTCGACCTCGATAACGAAACCCGCCTCTACCAAGCCCTTCAGGCTACCTCAACTACCTACATCAGCGTCGGCCACCGGCCCTCCTTACGGCAGTATCACCAACAGGTATTGGAGCTAACGACGAGTCAGGGGTGGCAGTTGGGAGCGATCGCAAACAATATCCCTAACCCTTCCCGCCAGGCACCTTTTGAAGAGTCAACACCTCGCAATTCAGATAATGGGCTATGACAGTGAAATATCGGCTCAACAAGGGTCGACAACTGCTCTAGAGATCGCCATATTGGGGTGCAGGAATGCGATCGCCCCCAAACCAAGCACCAAGAACTTATCTCCGGAATGATTGTCGCCCGCCTGCTGCCCACAGTCTACCCACAACCACACAGCAGGCGCTAGAGTAGAAAACACTTTTAGCAAACAGGAAACGATGCCGCCAGCACCCATTGTCTTGCTCGAATCTGACTATGAAACCCTCGATGAAGCGATCGCGGCCAAAGATGCCCACATCGAGCAGCTCGATGCCCAAGGCATTCCCTGCCAGCAAACCACCCTCTACCGCCTGACCGACAACGTTCGCGCTAAGTGTCAGAACTGATTACGTTGGGGCGTCACGATCCGCCAATCAGTCGATAAACTAAGGCATTGTTGCGCTACCACCATCATGCAGTGCCCCCATTGTCATTCTGAAAACACCCGAGTTCGCCTCAATCAAACCACCAGTCTGGGCTATTCTCTGCATTTTTGCCGGAACTGTCAGCGGAGTTTCAACGAGCGGACGGGCACGCCGTTCAATCACCTTGAGGTTCCGACCGATATTGTCTTCCAGGTCCTCTACTGTCGCCTGCGCTTCAAGCTGAGCTATCGGGATGTGGCCGAACTGTTTTGGCTGCGTGGTTTTAATTTCAGCCATGAAACGGTGCGCGAGTGGAGCGAGCGGTTTGCTCCGGAATTCGCAGAGCAGATCCGCAACAAGCGTCAGCGCTCCTTCGGTCGTATCTGGTACGTGGATGAGACTTATGTCAAAGTTCAAGGTAAGTGGTGCTACCTCTATCGCGGCATTGATGAATATGGCAATTTACTCGATGTCCGGCTGAGCGAGCACCGGGATATGGAGGCGGCCAAAGCGTTTTTTGAGCAGGTTGCGGAATTGATGGCGGAGCCGCCAGAGCGTGTCGTCACGGATGGCCATAAGTAGGTACGGATAATTAATTCGAGGTAGAGATAACGACAGATCAAGGGTTTCAGTCATTTCTACCTCGGTTTATTTACCCCAAGCTACTTAACAGCTATCCCCGCGCCATTTTAGAGGTGCTAGGGGAGTCAGTCGAGCACACAGTCTCCAAGTCAGTCCATAATCCGGTTGAGCAAAGTCATCGGCAACTCAAACAGCGATATTATCCGACGCTAGGCTTTAGCAACGTTGAGACAGCGGGCTATTTCTGTGAGGCCGTCGAGGAACTGAATCAATTTTTGCGCGTGCGTCAGACGATGGGAGAAGTGGTGTCTCTACCAGAATACCGGAGCCAGATCAAAGCCCGAATGAGCGAACTCAGAGACATGATGAAGGCCGTGTAAGCATAAGGATGGAGTGGATCGGCATGTCAGCGATCGCTTCTTTCGTAGATAGAGTATTCAATTCTGACACTTAGCTAAAAAGTGGTGAATGATTTGGGGCGTCGGCAAGCCGGTTGGGGATAGGAAGCTATCATCGCTAAAGTGGTAGCCCAGCCGAAAGAGGGTCGCCAGCTCAAGCACTGCTGCTTCGCTCAAGGGTAGCGGTTGTCGCAGCAAATGCCTCAGGGCTAAAAACACCGCCCAACAGCCATGAGTGCCGGATTGGTTATGGGCATAGGCCACTTGGTTGGTGCGATCGCCCAGCCAATGCAGCATGGTCATGGCCAACTCCGCCTGTTCGTCAGGGTCGAGCGCTAGAACGGTCTTGCCAATGCTCAGGTGATCCAGCAGCAATTGTAAATTCAAAAATTCTTCAGACTGAAACCCTTGATACCTCGTTCAGATCAAGCTTCATTGAGGGACATTGATCGGCTGAAACGCCCTAGACTCGTTCCGAATTTATTTTTGCTGGTGATCCAGGGTGAAGGTAAAGACATTGCATTTTCCCTCCTCGTTCGCGATCGCCAAAATGATTTCCTGGCAGCGCTCGGCACTCAGTACAGTCATGGTTAACCTCCTACCAGCGGCACCAGCCGCAAAGACGTCACGGTCTGCTCGGGAGATACGGCGATCGCTTCGTCCAACTCGGTAACTTGGCGATCGCCCACGAGAATGAGGAAACCGTTAGCGAGAAAGGCGGCGATCGCCAGCTCTGCCTGTTGCTCCCAGTCCAGTTGGCGGGGGGTGGCCAGGCGATAGCCGTTAAGGGTTTGCTCGGCCTCGGTAGGGCGCACCAGCCCGCGAAAATATTCGGGTTTATGGGTGTTGTAGTCCTGCACCTCTTGGTAGACGCGGCGGCAAATCAGCTCACGCACGGTAGTGTGCTCGGTCAAACCATCGAGCACCCAGAGCGGCTGCGCCGCCCCCAGCGTCGTCATGTCACAGATTTGCAGACTGGTTGGCACCTGGGTCATCTCCCCTTAAAACTTAGAACCCAAACCCATTTTCTGAATTTTCTAGCCGCCCCGAAGCTTCAGGAACGTTACGCTACAGTGCCCACCAACGGAGCCCAGCGATCGCCCCCCTCTAAAAATCTCGTAATTGCTCAACCCAGTAGCCAGTCAGTCTGCTTTGAGGTAAGGGCACGGGCAATCGCTTCTAGGAGAGACCTCCCCTGCCGCGTGCCGTAAGAGTTTTGGATCCGAATTAGAGTATGGAATCGCCCCGACTCGGCAGCCTAAAGTAGCATCCCTGCCCAAGCCATCGCCTCCACTAAACTGTCACAGCGTGTGAGCGATCGCAAAGTCGCTCGCGTCAAATGGGGTTGAGGCCAAAGCGACTTTCATCTCCGACCCCGTAATACCAATTCTGCAAAATAGCGCTACCGATCCTGATGAATCAGCAGGGGAGCGGCGGAGAAAGGGGACCGCATGGGTAGTCGAGATTCAGAGAATTGGTATAACTCAGATCTTGCACTAGAACAAAAGAACTATATTTTTAACCGCAAACAAACCGTAGAATCGGCATTTCAGCTATTCAGAATCTGGGTTATTGAGAAAACGCCAGCTTATTGAGGAAGGTGCAAGATCTCAATAGATCTGTTGTGAAATACTGCTAAAAATCGCTGAAAGCCAATCTAGGAGGGACTTTCAAAGATCTTCTCGTCAAAAAGCTGAAAGCCAGTCTAGGAGGGACTTTCAAGGATTTTTGAGCTTAATTCACAACTGCCGGTCTAATATAACGCAGTTGCCAGTCGGGAGCGATGCGCACCGCTGAGCATAACTGCGAGGGCCGATTTGCCAAAAACGTCGCGACGGCATTGAAACGCGACTCAAGGCTATGCAAGAAACGCTCACTAAAATTGCTCAGAAGCTGGATTTGAGCTTTTATACCAAACCGCAGTTGGGTTCAGACAACGCCCATCATTGAATCTCTCATCCGGCCAACAGTCTCGGCTGATGTCTGCCTGTTGAGGCAAATCGGTAGGCTGGCGGCGGTGATAGCGCTGGATGACGAGTTGCTCTTTTTGATACGTTACTTTGTCGACTACTCCCCGGTCTAAAGACGTGGGGAGTAGTCAAGACACCCAACAAAAGAGGAGCACCAAGGAACAATTTCGAGAAACTAAGACGCATGGTAAAGGATCTCCATTTCATTCCAAATAGCTTGCAAATCCAAAATTCCGCCGTGATGATGAGCGGTGATTTGCTGAGGTTCCTGATAAGCCCAAACGGGCAACTGAAAGCCCAAAATCTCGCTCAAAACAACCACCAAACAAACGCCAAAGACTAGCCAAGATAGGAGCATAGTCACTGTTCGAGGCTTTTTACGAATAGGTGTTGATTGGTTTTCCATGGTTCAGAAGCCCTCAGTATTGGCAATCACGTTGTTAGCTAGTTCAACCACATCAGCGCGATCGCCACATTCGATACCGACGTAGTAGCGATAGGTTTCGTCACCAAATGGCTGTTCCCAGTAGACTCGCGCTTCGGTGCATTGCGCTGTCGCTACCCACGGCACAAAAATGCCCTCTCGCCCACCACTTAGCTCAACGGTGCCCATCGGCTCGGCAGACATGGGCAGGCTATCGGGGTTATTCAGGTAATCGTCAACGTAAGAGTGAATCGCCTCAATCGGTTGAGTACCAGCAGTAACCACTTCACCGCCGATAGAACCGCTTGAGCAAGCACCAGAACCCCCACAGCCGTCTTGGGTATCAACTGAGAACTCATAATGCAGGCTTGAGTCTTCAGTCACGCCCTCATTAGCAGGGCCGTAACTATTGGCAAACATCAGGCCAGCCAACCAAAACTCTGTACCCAGACCTGGCACGCTAGTTGGGAGTAGAACCGGAAAGTCAACCTGTTCAGTCGCTTGCTCATAAGCCTCTTGAAGCTGAGGAAGAATTTCAGCAGGCTCAGCTCTCGCGATTTCGTCATTGTTGGCCGCGATCGCTGTCAGGAACAGCATCGCTGAGGCTGCGATCAACATCAGCACCAGGCTAAGCAGTAAGCGACCAGGGAAGTTTCTTGCTCTCATCAATTCAACTCCTTACGTCAATGGTTGCTGCACCCAGTAGATCAATTTGTCAATTCATCAATCAAGCCTTGCTCTAGCTGAGGAGCGATCGCTTCGGGGACGCCGCAATTTTCAACCATCCGAAAAGGAGGCATCAATCCCGCTTCTCGACAGGCGAACTGCCAAGCATCGCCCGACTTAGTGGCAATAGCGGTGTTGCCAATATCATCAGCCGTCACAGCAATGAAGGCATATTCAACCCCCTGGTAAGCCATTGTGAACACGCCATCTGCTGTCATGACTTCGGTGTTAGCCGCCGCCGCCTGCATCGCAGCTAGTGGCGAATCGCCCGTGGCCGATGTTGGATTCTCGATTAGCTCAAATGGGCCTTCAGAGTAGCCCAGTCCTTCCTCTGAACTGCTGCTTTGAGCGTTCACGATGGGGGCCATGATCGCTAAGAATGCGACACACAGCGAAACAAGGGCATAACCGAAAATAGGTCTTTTGAGTTTCATGGTTCTTATTCACCTCTAAGTACAAAACAGTCGTATCTACTCGTTTATTAGGGGAACGAGCTGATTCCCCCGCCGCTCAACAATCCCCTTGGACTCCAGAAATTCAACCGGGTCGTAGGTTCCACCAAAGCCAAACCCACCCTGATTTTGGGCATTAACAGGGTCGCGATATTCGATATGGATCACGCCTGTATTTGACTCTCCGGTGGACACAACTTGTCCAGGCGCAACGGTATCGCCAAGGCCAACCGTCAACTGAACACCTTCGGCAACACGCTCAACCACTCCCAACTCTGCATTGTAGATATCGACGTAGTTGCCATAACCACCAGGGTCGTTCCCTACCCGCGTGACCACGCCGCCGATGTAGCTTTGAGCTTCGTCGTCAATGCCCTGCGTAATATCAAGATCTTGACCAGCATGGCGACGAGCACCGCCGTCCCTTGGAGCACCATACTCCTGAGCAGCCAGTGTCCCGGTACGAAAAGTTTTCAAGGGCTCAACGGGTGCGCCAACGCTTCCCCTGGAAGTTTCCAGCGTCCTACATTGCTGAAGCGCCCGGTAATATTGCTCAGCGTGACCCGCAATCTCCCCGGCTCGATCGAGCACGTTCACGGTGCGCCGAGCATTGAAGAAATCCTGTCGCTCATCAGAGACATAGGAAGCAAGACCGCGCCCGGTGCCGTTAAACCATCCTTTCATCATCCCCTGAATCAAGATCTCAGCGGCTACGTCAGGTTGAAGGGCCAGCGACGGATCGCTGACCACATCAATGCCCAACTCATCGCGGACACGGGCATAGTTGTAGTCATGGGTGAGTTGCACGTAGCCGCGACCATGCCAGCCACAACCACCGCTGTAATCGCAAGGGCGACCAATTTCCTCAACAGGTGCCCAGCCAACGCCCCCCGTTTCTCGGCGCACAGTTGCCAAAACATAGGCAATCTGAGCCCTGTCCAAACCGTACTTATTGGCAGCTTCAACAATGATCGGAATGTTTTCAGCCGCGCCGCTTTGTTGCACAGAGGGCGTAACCGACAGCAGCCCCTCCAGACATTCCTCATCCATCTGAACCTGGCTATTGCGCCCGCTGCCGTAGTATGAGCCACCAAGGTTTCTGGATTGATACTGCTGCAATTCGGGGGGCACTTCTAGCCCGCCCGATGCGCCCCCTTGTCCGTCTAGTGGGCCGGTAAGAACAAAGCCCTCCTCTTGGGTAAACCAGACCGGAATTGGGCCAATGAAGTACGGTGTGCAACCTAAATCGACAAAGAACGATCGCTGACAAAATCGGGTGTAAAGGGCAAAGTCGCCGGTGCCTTCAGATTCAGTCGTGTCGGTGAGAACAATTTTGAAGACATCACCAAAAGGATGCCTCCCAGTTGGCTCCATGCCGCCATTGATCATCTTCAAGAGGCCGCTGCCACCTTCAACCATCTGCTGCCCCGCGCCGCTGCCGCCCGCAATCCATCGGGCACCCGCCATCTCACCGGAACCTTGCAACTCCAGATAGGCGCAGCCTCGCTCTTGAGCACATTCCACTCGGAAACCTGCCTGGTCAGACCCCGAAATCGAGAACCTAGTCGGCGTAACGCGGGACTCTTTTTCGCCATAGGTGACATCATGTATCCCCCCAAATCCACCTGTGATGGCGGCGATCGGATTAGGGAAATCACCAAACGGAATCGAATCTAAGCCCGGCACTTCACTCAGTACCGCATCTTGCCAGCCATCCAGTTCCTGTAATGGCAGGTTTTCCAGACCGGGCAGGTCTTCAACCCGATAACTCCCCAAGATGTCCAGCGAATCACCAATGCTGATGTCACCAAACGTCGCGCCTTCGAGCAGGTCAGGCGTCGCGATCAGCTCTCCGACTGTTTGCTGCCCATATTCCAGCAGTTCGGCCTCAATGAAGTTGACCGGATCGAAGGCTTCCACGGGCACCGCGTCAGCGGGCACCCCTAAACTTTGAGCAATTTGATTGAGTTGCCCAGCCGCTTCGACCTCAAGCTGTGGTCGAACGGCCTCATTAAAAACGTCCTGAAGTGGAGCCACTTCGTCTAAGCGGAAATTTTCAAGGCCGAGCAGGGACGACAGTGAGCCAACCGACTGCCCCTGAAGCAATCCTTGGTACTCGGAAATAGACAACCCCGTTGTATCTATCCCAGTTCTGCGCTCCACATCAGAGATGGTGAGCTGCTGCGGGTAAAAGCTGCCGCTCAAATCCCCCAGCTTGAGAACATCAGCAGCTCTTGCGCCCGCTGCCCAGATTCGGCCAGTGTCATAGCCCATTTGCTTAGCGACATCGGCGGGCACTCCATCAATGCTGCCCTCACGGTTAAACCGGATATCGCCAAACGTCTGAGTGCCAAACGAGTCGTAGTCCGGCAGTCCTTCAGCCAGGTTTTGCGCTTCAACTAAATTCTGTTCGCTGATGCTGGTCTGGGCGATCGCGGTTCTGACCTCACCCAGCAGACCTAAAAATGTAAAGACAATAGCGACGGCAAACGCGATCGTGAGTCGCAGCAATGTCGCCAAAAGGTTTTTTAATCTAATGCGATTAAGGGGCTTCACGAGAGGAGGTTTTAAAATCCACGCCCAGAATTTAATCGGCAGATGTCTCTGAGTTGTTACCGCTAGCGATTTCGTGCAATTTTTCTGTCTTTCGGTAGATATTTATCAGCCCATTTCCATCCCACCCCGCCGAGAGGGGGCCATCGAGGGACGCCCAGAGGGACGATTGCGAGTTGATGGCAGTGCTGGGGTTCTAGCCTGTTGCCGATCTAGAACCGCCGCGCCCTTAGCGAAGGTCTGAAGGTCTTGGGCGTTAGCGGCTGAGGTGATTTTGCCTGATTGGTCACGCTCAAAAATCACCCCCCGACCATCTTTAGCCGTTACTGTTAGCCCGCCATTACCGTCTCTGGAGATGTTGTACCTGTTGCCGACGATAGTGGCGCTACCACCTTTCCCGTGGGTCACTTCTAAGCAGCGGTCAAACATCGCCGCCCATTCCCGCTGTGACTCCTTGCGCTTCACTAAATCAGCGGACGCATCCAGCCGTTCAAGAGACGGACTGCGGACAATGCGACCACGGCCATCTTTCGTGACAGTCGGCGTTGTCGGTTGAGCGGCCAAAATTGCAGGGTTATCCGTTGAAGCATCGCCCTCGTTTTGTCCGGCGATCGCTTCTGCTTCAGACAGAGAAACGGTCTCAGTCGTCAATGTCTCTTGGCTTGGCGGGGAAGAAGTTGAACCTGCACCAGTTGGGCTTACACCATTAGGTGCCTGCTCAGAGACATTAGGGGTCGGTTCGGGGCCACCAATATCAATATCAATTACCTGATCCTGACTTACTCCGCTGCGCTGCTGATTGACAACAAGATCCCTGGCGGCGGCGAGGTCAAAATCAGGATGCACATATCGCCCTTCTGCCCCCTGATAAAAAACCCGCTCGCCCTCGACCTGAATTTCTACAGGCAGATCACCCGGAAACGGTTGACCATCGATCGCCCGTTGCACCGCATCAAGATTACTGAGCGGCTCGATATCGCTACCAATTCGCTCAGAGTCCGTCTGAATCTGCTCACTCCCAACGCTCAGCGTAATTGCCGCAGCAGTTGACTCAGGCCGATAGGCCGTGTGCAGGGTTTCGTCGGGCGGAGTGGTGCCCCCCGCTGGCGGCAGCTCATTGTCTTCATCAGGCGGCAGGTCTTCCGGGCCACCTGAAAGCGGCCTGGGATGCCCCAGGTCTTGAATATCTGGCTGAACTTCGACGTTGACTGGCTCAGGGGGCGGCACCAGATTTAAGCGTTGTCTTCGCTGCTGCTGATTTCTGAAATAAAGCAGCGCTGCGGCCCCCAGCAGCGAGCCCATCAAATTTTGAGTGGATCGCTCTGTCTGTTCCGCCTCTTGGCTGGTAACGCCTGTAGCATCATCAATGTCGGTTTTAGCCATAATCAAAACACCTCGCTAAATTCAAGCAGCGCATCGGGGTCAATCACCTCGGCGGCAGCTGGATCTGCATCCAAAACAGGAACCAAGGGACTGGCCTGAACATCCTCCGCTTCATCGTCGGTTGGCAGTGGCAGATAGTTCTCGACCATCGCCTGACAGATTGCCATTTGCTGATTGGCTCTGGCAGACTCCCGCAGACTTTGCGGCGACCGTTGAATGAGCTTGGCTCGCACTTTCTCCCAGGTCTCCTCACTCCATTTCCCCTCTTTCACATCTGCTTGAGGAACCTTGATTTTCGAGATGAGCGGAATCGAGGTTTCGTCTTTGCGGGCGAACCCAGGGGAGATTAATACGCATTTCCCTGTGGCTAGGCGGTTAAATTGTGCGGGCTCCACGATGCGTCGCTTCTGCACTTGTTTGCTGACTGAGCGGGATGCTCCCCCTCTACCGCCAGAATTGCGTGATTTTTGCTTGATGATGACTTCCTCATCCCCTAAATAGTCGCTAAACATCCGGGCGCTGTCGGCATCTTGAGGATTGAAGATAGCTTTGGTGGCACAACCGCCCAGAATGGAGCGGGCAATATCGCGCTTATAGGCATCCTCAAGCTGCGTGATGTTCTGAAAGCCAATCATCGTACAGAGGCCATCGGAACGGTTTTCATTGAGCCATTGCGTTAGATACGGCAGATACAGCGTCGGTAATTCATCGATCGCTAGCAGCAGGGGGTCTTTTCGTTTCCGGGTCACATTCATCGTCACCATCAGGTGCAGCACAGTCGCGACCAGAGGCGCAACGGCTTCCCGGCGACGGCGATCCATTCCCAAAATGACCAATTGCCGCCCTTTCAGTTCGATGGGTAACGTCGTCTTGCCGCAAAACGTAGAAATGAGTTCTGGGGCCATGAAGCGGCTAAAAACCTTACCAGCCGTACCCAGGACACCTGCAACCGTTTTTTCAGAGTCCTTCAGCTGCATCAGTTGGCTAAAGGCGTAGTAAACCCAGTGGGAGATCTGCCACTGATCAGGTAACTGGCCCAAATCGCCCAGTCGCTTCGCCTCGATGATGCGGTCAGGCAGGCTATCTAGCCCTAGAATGGCGCTCCCGGTCATTAAATCAGGAATGGGCATTCCTTTTGCCAGCATGAGAATCGCCTGCGTCAACTGGTCGCCTGCATCAGCAAAGAACTTATCTTCACTGCTGTTGGAGCTGCGGGCAAAGTTGCGATTCATGACCGTGGCAATCTGCCGCGCCATCAGCGCATCATTCGCATCAGCCATGAAATCCAGGGGATTACACACCTCTGATTCGGGATAGCCAGGGGCAAACACCCGCACGTCATAGCCCCGCTTAGCGGCATACGCAGCCAGGCACTCCGTCTGGGCCGGATATTTGAAGTCATAGACCAGGGCCGGGAAACCTTCATCGAGAGCACTGCGAATGACGGGATTGATCACCGAAAATGTCTTACCGGAACCTGGGCCACCCGCCACAGCAATGCCTCTCTGAGCATCGGATAGAAAGAGCGTTTTTCTCGAACCCGTGATTTTGCCTGCCTCGTTGCGCTTCAAGCTGCCGACATAGAGAGCGACTGAATCTGGCTCTCTGGCCTTGAGCTGCTGGAGGGCACGTTTCCGCGACTTGGCTTTCTCCTTGCCACCACTTAGAGACCCCCGCGCAATCTTCCCGGTTTTACCGCGATCAATTAGCTGCACGACAATCAGCCCTAGTAGTGTGTCAGGCTTGATTTGAGGGATAGGCATATTGGATAATAGAGCTGT
>Ga0076930_100742_pt1 | contig 25201 bp, 19 predicted proteins | sample HotLakConsoUCCRE_FD_71149 | JGI IMG/M metagenome (GOLD analysis project Ga0076930, IMG submission 71149) | Hypersaline microbial mat communities from Hot Lake, Washington, USA - Hot Lake Consortium UCC-RE (version 3) (version 3) ...
GGCGCCGCATCCCGATCATGGGGCCGGAGGAGCATGGCGGGCATTGCGAGATCATCTATGACGGGCTCGAAATTCCGGCCAGGGACGTGCTCATGGAAGAGGGGCAGGGGCTCAAGGTCACGCAGATCCGCCTCGGCCCGGCGCGCCTGACACATTGCATGCGCTGGCTTGGCCTCGCCAAGCGCTGCGTCGAGATCGCGCGTGAATACGCTGCCGAGCGCGAGGGTTTCGGCATCAAGCTGAAGGATCGCGAAAGCGTACAGTTGATGCTCGGCGGGCTCGCCATGAAGATCGAGATCGGTCGGCTGCTCGTGATGAAGGCAGCCTGGGCGCTGGATCAGGGCTCGTTCGCCCGCCAGGAAGTCTCGATGGCCAAGATCCAGGTCGCAAACGTCCTGCATGAGGCCGCCGACATCGCCATCCAGATCAACGGCGCACGCGGCTATTCGAAGGATACCGTGCTCGAATGGATCTACCGTTACGCCCGGCAGGCGCGGCTGGTGGATGGCGCCGACGAAGTCCATCGCATGGTGCTCAACCGCTTCCTCGACAAGGAGGGCAGCGATTTCTGGAAGTGGCAGGTCGCTGATGGCTGAGTCGGAGCGAGCCGGCGCGCGCGACCTGACCGGCCTCGTATAACTGGCCAACCAGATCACGTGCCCCGACCTGTCGCCTTATCCCGCTCCCGAACTGGCGCCGGATATCACGCCCGGAACGGACGTGACAGCCTCATAGCGTCGGAAGCTTGTAGCCAGCGAAGCGCTCGCGCAGGGTGAGTTTCTGGATCTTGCCGGTGGCCGTATGGGGTATCTCCTCGACGAAGATGATGTCGTCGGGAAGCTGCCACTTGGCGATGCGCTTGGCCATGTGTTCAAGGATGCTCTCCTTGTCGGGCTCGCGACCGGGCTTGGGCACGATGATCAGCAGCGGGCGCTCGTCCCATTTGGGATGCTGAACGCCGATGACCGCTGCCTCCGCGACATCCGCATGACCGACGGCGATGTTTTCGAGATCGATCGAGGAAATCCACTCGCCACCAGACTTGATCACATCCTTGGAGCGGTCGACGATCTGCATGTTGCCGTGCTGGTCAATCGTGGCGACGTCGCCGGTATCGAAGAAGCCGTCATCGTCGCAGATCACGTCGTCGCGGTGATAATAGGATTGCGCCACCGCCGGGCCGCGCACCATCAGCTTGCCGAAGGCGACCCCGTCCCAGGGCAGTTCGCGCCCGTCATCATCGACGATCTTCATCTCGACGCCAAATGGCGGGAAGCCGACCTTTTCCTTCAGATCGAGCCAGGTCTCGCCATCGACCTCGCCGTAATCCGGCTTGAGCGTGCAGACCGAGCCGAGCGGGCTCATCTCGGTCATGCCCCAGGCATGGACCACTTCGACATCATAGACGTCGCGGAAGGTCTTCGTCACCGCACGCGGACAGGCCGAGCCGCCGATCACGACGCGCTGCAGATCGGGCAGGCGGTCACCGCTGGCCTCGAGATGCTGGAGCAGCGAGAACCAGATGGTCGGCACGGCCGCCGAGATCGTCACCTTCTCCTTGATCAGGAGCTCCGCGAGCGACGCCCCGTCGAGCTTGGGACCGGGCAGCACAAGTGCGGCTCCGGCCATGGGGGCAGAAAAGGCGAAGGACCAGCCGTTTGCATGAAACAACGGCACCACCGGCATGGCGGTATCGCGCGCCGACAGGCCGAGATAATCGACACCGTTCACCATCAGCGAATGCAGCACGTTGGAGCGGTGCGAATAGACGACACCCTTGGGGTTACCCGTGGTGCCGGAGGTGTAACACATGCCCGCAGCTGTGTTCTCGTCAAAGCTCTTCCAGCTGAAATCGTCATCGACCTCGGCGATGTAATCCTCATAGGCGATGGCGTTCTTGAGCGTGGTCTGCGGCATATTGGCCGCATCGGTAAGGATGACGTAGCGCTCGACGCTCTCCAGCCTGTCGGCGAGCTTCTCCACCAGCGATACGAAGCTGAGATCCAGCAACAGGATGCGATCCGCCGCATGGTTGATGATGTAGATGATCTGGTCGTCGAACAGGCGTGGATTGACCGTGTGGTAGATCGCGCCGATCCCGGTAATGCCGTACCAGCTCTCCAGATGCCGCCAGGTGTTCCAGGCGAGAGTCCCGACCCTGTCGCCCAGGCCAATCCCGTCATTTTCCAGACGCTTGGCCAGCTGCAGCGAGCGGCTGCGCACCTCCTTGTAGGTGGTGCGATGGATCGGCCCCTCGACGGAGCGCGAAATCACGGGGCGATCCGGGTGCTGGATGGCGGCGTGGTCGATGACGCGATGAATCAGCAGGGGCCAGTCCTGCATCAGGCCGAGCATGGCGTTCTCTCCGTTTTTCGTCCGCTGCGCGGATTCTTGGATTGATGAAGCTTGGAACGATGTAGCACAGGTTACGCGCAGACGCGGCAGAGGCCAATGCCGTTCCCACACGCAACGACACGGGATTACATTTTAAAATTGCTTTATGTATTCAAACAATCCATCTTATTGCGACTCAAGTCAATAAATGTAAAAATTTCGACAAACTGTTATTTTACACAATTTTAAATCCAGCATGTTTTGCTCCTCTACAAGTCGCCTGAGGATGAAAACGTGTCTCGCATCGCCTTCCTGATTGTCTTCGTCCTGCTGACGCTTGCTGCTCCGCTGGCGCTGATCGCCGGGCCGAAAGATATGGGCGAGGGCGTCGCGGTGGTTTTCGCACCCTGGATCGACGAGGCGACGGCGATGAGCCGGGTCGGCGAAGCCGGCGGTGCGGTGATCCGTGCCGGCAATCTCGGCTTCATCAGCGTCGCCATGCCCGCTTCCCCCGATTTTGCCGCCGATATCCGCAAGGCCGGCGCCTGGCTGCTGCTTGACCCGCAGGTGGTTGGCGGGTGTCTCACGGAAGCAGAATCATGATCGCGCCTGCATCTTGTATTCGAAGGAAACCGAAATGACTGATGTCACGACCCTGCGGACGGCTACGGCCAGGCTGCTATCCGCGCTGATGGTCATGCATGTTCTCGTCATCGCCGCCGTAGCATCCGTTTTCGGCGGCGACATCATGACGAAGTCGCTGCTTGCCCTGGCCATGGCTGCGCCGGGCGTGCTGCTCACGCTGAAGCGTCCCGAGGATGTCGCAACCCGCTTTGCCATCGCCATCGGTCTGGTCGCGCAGGTGTCGCTTCTCGTCTTCGCCATGAGCGGTCATCCCTGGCAGCTTGACGTGCACATGTACTATTTCGCCATGCTGGCCATGCTCGCCGGTTTCTGTGACTGGCGCGTGATCGTGGCGGCAGCCGGCGTGACCGCCGTGCACCATCTCAGCTTCAACTTCATCCTGCCGGCTGCGATCTTCCCCGGCGGCGCAAGCCTCACGCGCGTGATGATCCACGCGGTGATCGTGGTGCTGGAGACCGCCGTCCTGGCCTGGGTCGTGATCACGCTGGCACGCATGATGGAACTGTCGCGTGCCGGGGTCGAGGCCGCCGAGGAAGCGCGGCGCAAGGATGTCGAACTCGCCGAGATCCGCGCGCAGGAAGCCGAGAAGGTCAGTGCCCGCGCTGCGACGGTCGATCGGCTCGCGGCGGATTTCGAGAACGAGATCCGCCTTGCACTCGCCACGCTCGACCAAGCCTTCACCGCCATGCGCGCCAAGGCCGATGCCCTCGAGGCCATCGCGGCGAAGACGGGCTCCGGCGTGTCCGACGTGCTCACGAGCTCGGAACGCACCACGGCGAATATCCAGAACGTCGCGGCTTCGGGCGAGGAGCTCGCCGCATCGATCGCGGAGATCGGTCGTTCGGCCACGCAATCCTCCGATATCGCCCGCCGGGCGGTGGAGGGCGCGCGCCGCACTGACAGCCAGGTGCAGACACTCTCCGATTCCGCACGCAGCATCGGTGAGGTGGTCGACCTGATCCGCTCCATCGCCGAGCAGACGAACCTGCTGGCGCTGAATGCCACCATCGAGGCCGCGCGTGCCGGTGAGGCCGGCAAGGGCTTCGCCGTGGTGGCACAGGAGGTGAAGACGCTCGCCTCGCAGACGGCCAAGGCGACCGAGGATATCGCCTCAAAGGTTGCGGAGATGCAGGCGGCGACCAAGGATTCGGTCACATCCATCCAGGATATCACCACCACCATCGACGAAATGAGTGAGCTCGCCTCCAGCATCGCCTCCGCCGTGACCCAGCAATCGGCGGCGACCCAGGAAATCGCCTCGAATGTCCAGGAAGCGGCAAACGGCGCCAAGGTCGTGAACGAAACCGTGGATGTGGTCGGGACGCTCTCGGGCGAGACCAACGACGCCTCGGGCGACATCATTTCGGCGACGCAGGCTCTGGCGCAAGAAGCGCAGAAGATACGCGAGCGGGTGGACGGGTTCTGCTCCTCGGTGCGCGCCGCCTGAGGCCGCGCGCACCGGGAACCTGCTCCACAGGCCGTAACAGTGCCCGGGACCCGGTCGTGAAGACGATCGGGTCCCTTCCGTTTCAGACCGTGATGCAACTCCCGCTGATCGGCAAGAATTACCCGTTAAAATCGGCAGATAACCTTAATAAAACCATTCAGGATTGCCTTTCCTCGAATCCGCCGGCCTGTAGCGGGTGTTCGTCAGGGCGCGGGAAACAGCGCATCCGTGCGGTCAGTCAGGCGATAGGCGACGAGCCCGACGAATTCACGCATCGCCACATCGAACCGGCGCAGGCCGTCCGAGATCGTCGAGAAGCCCGGAAGCGGGCCGCTGTCGCCGATTGTCCGGAAATCCACCGGATAGGGCACCACCTCGAAGCCCGCCTGTCGGAACACGCCGACGGAGCGCGGCATGTGGAAGGCGGAAGTGACGAGAAGCCATGTCTCGCCATCTTGCGGTTGCGCCATGTCCCGCGAGAACAGTGCATTCTCATGCGTGTTGCGGGAGCGCCCCTCATTCAGGATGCGGGCGGGATCGAGCCCGAGGGAATCCAGAAGCCCGGCACTGGCCTCGGCCTCGCTATGCTCTGCGCCCATGAGTGCGCCGCTGCCGCCGGAAAGCAGCACCCGGGCATCGGGAAAACGCCGGGCGAGTGCGAGCCCGACCACCAGCCGCTCGGCGGCTTCGTTGAGAACGGGCTGGCCCAGATTGATGCTGGCATCGGGGTCCTGCGCTCCCCCGAGGATGATGATGCCGTCAATCTCGCCGGTGAGCGGCCCGGCAACCGGAAAGCGCGCTTCGAGCGTGCGCAGGGCGAGGCTCGCCAGCGGGGTCATGCCGATAATGAAGAGCGCGGCGCAGCCGATCCCGGCCAGCGCGAGCCCGCTGCGACGCAGGCGCGTCAGCGCCGCCAGCAGGAGGCCGAGGGCGATGAGCAGCGCGAGCAGGTTGGAGGGCGCCAGAACGAACCAGATGATCTTGGAAAGCGCGAAGAACACGGGATGCGACCTCCTCGATAAACCGCAGCGACCGATCGCCGCGCGCCCGGTGTGACCACGAGATCAAAACGACAAAAACCCCGGACGCAAACGCCCGGGGTCTGATCAATCAGCATTCGGCGGGCCCAAAAACCCCCGCGCGTGACTTATTTCTTGCCGAAGCCGAGATTCCCGAAGCGCGAATTGAAGCGCGAGACACGCCCGCCGCGATCGAGCAGCTGCTGGTTCCCGCCCGTCCAGGCCGGATGGGTCCGGGGATCGATCTCGAGGGTCATGGTGTCACCCTCCTTGCCCCAGGTCGAGCGGGTCTGGTACTCGGTACCATCGGTCATCACCACCTTGATGAAGTGATAATCCGGATGCGCCGTCGCTTCGTTGCGTGCCATAGCTTTAACCTCATGATGCCGTTCCGGCGGATTTTTCTGGCCGCCGGGGGCCCGTGGCGATATGTCGAGCCTGTCGAGATGATTGCGGCGCTATAACCCAGTCACGGCGGCAATTCAAGCACAGCCTGCGCGAATGGCGCATATGAGGGAACCGAGTATCCAGACGATGTCGCAGCAGCAGAAAAATCCAGACAGGAACGCTTCGAAGAAGGAACGCTCCCGCGCCAATCTTGCCGCCCTGCGCCCGCTGATCGGCTTCGCCGCGCAATACAAGGGGCGCATCGCTGCGGCGATGGGTGCGCTGGTACTGGCATCAATGGCGACACTGGCCGTGCCGCTGGCCGTGAGAAGGGTCATCGATTTCGGGTTCGGCCAGGATCGCGAGGAACTGATATCCGCCTATTTCGGCATGCTGATCCTGGTCGTGGCCATGCTCGCCCTGGCCAGCGCCCTGCGCTATTATTTCGTGATCACCCTCGGTGAGCGGGTCGTCGCGGATGTACGCGCCGCCGTCTTCGCCAGGCTGACGATCCTCGATCCGGCCTTCTTCGATGCCGCCAGGACCGGCGAGATCACCTCGCGCCTGACGGCGGATACCACCCAGATCAAGAGCGCCTTCGGGGCGAGCATCTCCATCGCCCTGCGCAATGTCGTCCTGCTGATCGGCGCGGTGGCGCTGATGATATGGACGAGCCCGACGCTCTCCGCGCTCGTCGTCTTCGCCCTGCCCTTCATCGTGTTGCCTCTGGTCTTCTCCGGTCGCAAGGTCCGCCGGCGTTCGCGAATCGCGCAGGATCGGCTGGCCGATGCCTCGGCCTTTGCCTCCGAGGCGATCGGCGCGGTGCGCACCATGCAGGCCTTCGGCATGGAACGGGAGAGCGCCGCGCGCTTTGCGCGCGCTGCGGAGGATGCCTTCGACGCAGCGCGGATTTCGACCCGCGCGCGTGCCTTCCTCACCGGGACGATCATCTTCCTCGTCTCCGCCAGCGTCGTGCTGATCCTCTGGTATGGCGCGCAGGGGGTGATGCGCGGCGAGATGAGCGCCGGCGAACTCAGCCAGTTCGTGCTCTATGCCGTCTTCGCCGCCAGTGCCATGGGACAGCTCTCGGAGGTCTACGGCGAACTCGCCCAGGCGGCGGGTTCTGCCGAGCGGCTCGGCGAGATTCTGGAAAGCATGCCCGAAGTGGCGGCGCCGGAAAATCCGCAACCCCTGCCGGACCCGCCCGTCGGCACGCTCGCGGTCAGCGGCGTACGCTTTGCTTACCCCACCAGCGCGGAAATTCCCGCGCTCGACGGGATCGATTTCAATCTCGCGCCCGGCGAGCGTGTGGCGCTGGTCGGCCCCTCCGGCTCGGGCAAGAGTACGGTGCTGCAATTGCTGCTGCGCTTCTATGATCCGCAGGAGGGGCGCATTCTCGTCGATGGCGTGCCCATCCATCGCGCCGACCCGCGTGCCCTGCGGCAGCGCATCGCACTGGTGCCGCAGGAAGCGACGATCTTCGGCGCCAGCGTGCTCGAAAATATCCGCTACGGCCAGCCCGATGCCGATCGCGAGGCGGTGCGCCAGGCCGCCGAACAGGCGAGCGCGCACGGCTTCATCACGCAAATGCCGCAGGGCTATGACACCATGATCGGCGAGCGCGGGGTGACGCTGTCAGGCGGCCAGCGCCAGCGCATCGCCATCGCCCGCGCCATCCTGAAGGACGCGCCGATCCTCCTCCTGGACGAGGCGACGAGCGCGCTCGATGCCGAGAGCGAGCATGCGGTGCAGGAAGCGCTCGATCATCTGATGCAGGGGCGTACCACGCTGGTCATCGCCCACCGCCTCGCCACAGTGCGCTCGGCGGATCGCATCCTCGTGATGGATGGCGGGCGCATCGTCGAGAGCGGCGATCACGACAGCCTGATCGCACGCGACGGCCTCTATGCCCGGCTGGCGCGGCTGCAATTCGCCGACAGCGACGCGGCGCGGGCCCAGGCCGCGCAATGATCGTCATCTCCGCGCGGCGCGCTTCGGCGCAATCCGGATTGCCGGGTTGCGGGCTCAACTTCGCGCCCCGGCAGTGCTACATCCGTGCCACGGTTTACATGCCGCGCAAGCGGCCAGAATATGGAGACACAGCATGGATCTCGGCCTCAAGGGCAAACGCGCCCTCGTTCTCTCCTCCAGCCGCGGCCTCGGCAAGGCCTCGGCGGAATCGCTCGCGGCGGAAGGTGCGGAGGTCTTCATGACCGCCCGCTCCGCCGACAAGCTGGAGGAAACCGTCAAGGCGATCAAGGCAAAGGGAGGCAAGGCCCACGCATACGCCGCCGATCTCACCAATGACGCCGACAAGATCTTCGACGCAGCGGTCGAGGCCATGGGCGGCGTCGACATCCTCATCGCCAATACCGGCGGCCCGCCCGCACGCGTCGCGGCGGAGGTCGAGCCCGGTGACTGGACGCCCCAGTTCGAAGCCATGGTGAAGCCCGTCTTCCGTCTCGCCCAGCTCGCCCTTCCAGGCATGCGCGAACGCGGCTGGGGCCGCATCGTCACCATCGCCTCCTCGGGCGTGATCCAGCCGATCCCCAATCTGGCCATGTCGAACGCCCTGCGCTCGGCCATCGTGGGCTGGGCCAAGACGCTGGCCTCGGAAGTCGCCAAGGACGGGATCACCGTCAACCTGGTGCTGCCGGGGCGCATCGAGACGGATCGCACCAAGGAGCTCGACCAGGCCAACGCCAAGCGCAGCGGCAAGAGCCCGGAAGAAGTCGCCGCCGCCAGCCGCGCCGCGATCCCCGCCGATCGCTACGGCACGACCGAGGAATTCGGCGACGTCGTCTGCTTCATGGCCTCCGACCGCGCCAGCTACATGACCGGCGGCCTGATCCGCGTCGATGGCGGCTCGATCCGCAGCGTGTGAGATCGTTTGACGAGAACGCATCGCGCGCCGGAGACGGTGCGCGGTGCGGGATAGCCGGACCGGAGGCAAGCCTGAGAGGCGCGGCTCACGCACGGCAAACCGCACAGGGTATTTCCCTGAAATGCGGGCGGTTTTTCGGAAAAGACTTGACTGAAAACCTGAAACAGGCAAATGACGCGGCGTGAAAGCACTTTTTGAATGCTTTTCAGCAAATATACAATCCAGGATTTTTTATATGCGCTCATTTAGTATAGTGTTCGTTGTGGCAACGACATTAGGGCTCGCTTCTTGCCAGACCATTGGAAGCTATGGACGGTCCATGGCCAGCGGTTATGGTGAAAGCCGCGCCGTCGCGGAAAGATGCCCGGATTATGAAATGGCATCAGATTTTTTTACCGCAGCAATGGTCGTTTGCCTCACCAGCAAGGAAGATGATCGCGAGTGCGAAATGGAAGAATTCATGACGCATGCTCCCCGCCAGACGCAATTTTATCGCACCATCTATTCTATCGGATCCGATGAATTCATATGCCAACGCGCTGAAAGCATCTACGCGGAGCGCAGAAGAAGCTTTCTCAAACCCGTCGCCGCGAACTGAACGAAAGCCACCGATACTAACCGTCAAAAAACGCCCCCACCTCTCTCAATCAACCCGCCGCGCGAAATAAGCCCGCACCAGTCGCGTGCGCGCCGCCTCGGCCAGCATCCCCGCCACCAACCCCCAGAACGGATCGATCGCGAGCACCATGAGCCCCGTCACCGCGATGACGGGCCAGCAGGAGGGGCGGGAATCGAAAACGCGGCGGGTGAAGATCAGGGCGCCGGCGGTGACCAGCAGCAGCGCGCCGAGGCCGGCCAGCGGGATCACCGCGAGCAGCGTGTAACCCAGATCCCCCGGCGCCAGCGCGATCGCGCTTAGCACGAGGGCGAGGATCACCAGCGCACTGCCGGAGCGGGCGCCGAAGCGATGATGCGCTGCGAGCCCGCCGGCGCCGTGGCACATGGGCAGGGCGCCGAAGGGCGTCAGCGCGAGATTGGCGAAACCCGTGGTCAGGCACAGCCGGCGCGGCGTCACATGGGCGGCCTGTTCGCGGAAATGATCGCCCGCGATCAGGGCGGTGAGCAGGATCGCGTTGGTGAAGGTCAGGGCGAGCTGCGGCAGGACGAGATTGGCCAGGGCGCCGTGCCAGTCAGCAAGAGCGGGCCAAGCCGGCAGCGCGAAGCCGGCATCGGCGGAGACGGTGATGCCCGGCACCCCGAGCAGCATCCCAAACCCCGCCATCGCCACGAGCGCGACCGGCACGGCCGGGATCTGCGTGAACCGCAGGCCGATCGCCAGAATGGCCAGCGCCACCAGCGCGATCACGTAAGCGCTCGCCATCAATTCGAAGGCCACGACGGCGAGCGCCATGCCCAGCCCCAATTGCAGCCCGGCGAGGACGGATTGCGGGACGAGCCGCACCACCCGCGTGATCCAGCCGCTCGCGCCGAGGCCGAGCAGGACGATCCCGATCAGAACGCCCGATAATGCCACCGCCTCCGGGCTGATCTGCGTGGTGAGCATCACCGCCGCAATCGCCTTCATCGGCTGGACCGGAACGGGCAGCCGGTAGATCAGGGCGCTGGCGATGAGAAAGACGGCAAAGCCGAGAAAGACCGGTGTGGGCGAAAGCCCCGCCACGGCAATCGCGCCGAGCGTCAGCGGCAGCAGCGTGCCGAGATCGCCGAAGGCGCCACTCCATTCCCCGGGCCCGAATCCGAACGGGCGCCCTGGCGGAGAGGGCGCGGCAGCCGGAGCAGGGTGGCTCGAAGCCGGTTCGTGTGTCACCTTTTTCACGATGCGCCTGCACCTTTTTCGGCTGCGCTGATCGGGAATGCACCCGATGGCGCACGCTGGCGCATGATATAGCATTTTCACGGATGCTGCACAGCCTCGAACCCGAGCCGGGGCTTCGGGGTTGTCATCGGACGTATCCGGCGAGAAGGAGAAAGCGGGTTGCTGGAAATCAACGAAACCTATGCGAGCGACATCGTGCGGCTGCGGCTTTCGGGCATCGTCACGGCTCATGAGGTCGAGCGGGCGATTCCGCAGCTCGACCGCCTGTTTTCGGAGCGCAAGCCGCTCAGGCTTCTTGTAGAGCTCCTGGGTCTGGAGAGCATCGAGCCGATGGCGGCCTGGGAAGAGCTCTCCTTCCTCGCCCGGCATCGCGACGAGACGGCGCGTGTGGCCCTGATCGTCGATACGCCCGGGGAGCGCATTGTGGCGCGCGTCACCGAGTTTTTCACCGGTGGTGAACACCGCGAATTCCACCACGGCGAGGAAGCCGAGGCCCGCGCCTGGCTGCGCGCGACATAAGAGAGGATCAGTTCATGACGATTCGCGACGAAAGCCCCGTCGAGCTCAATATCAGCGTGAGTACCGTGCACGAGATCATACTGCATGCCCGTGCCTACGACGTGAAGGTCGCCCCCGGCGTCGGCGCCGAGGGTTCGAACCCGATCGACGACGACGAAATGCGTATCCTGGAAAGCCGGCGCGATGATTATACCGGGCCCGAGCTGCGCGCCGTGATCAACGGCCTCAATGACAGTGAAGCGGTCGATCTGATCGCCCTCGCCTGGATCGGGCGCGGCGATTTCGATCGCGCCAGCTTCGAGGAGGCCCGCGCGCTGGCCGTGGATCGCCATGGCGACAAGAATGCGGATTACCTGATGGGCATGCCGCTGCTCGGCGATTACCTCGAAGAAGGTCTTGCGGAACTGGGTCATCCGGTATCAGAGGAAGGCGAATGACGCGCCCGCCTGAAGCTCCGGGATGACGGTTCCAGTACCATCCCGTATCGAACCGCCGGATCCGCAGCTGCTGACCGATTTCGCTGCCGCCTTGCTGGCGCAGCTCGTCGATCCGCCGGTCATCGGCCAGATCGTCCTGATTGCGGTGATCGGCGTGATCGCCTTTGCCGTGGGGCGGCGGTTCGAAGTGCGATTCGAGCGCCATGCACGGCGCATCCGCGACAATATCAGTCTGTTGCGGCTTGCGGTGATCATCATGCGGCGCATGGTGATGATCACGCTGGCCGCTCTGCTCTGGCTGGCCTATGCCGCCATTCGCGCAGCCGATTTCGCCGTCGATGCCCACCTGGTCTTCCTCGCCGCCGCGCTCGCCAGCGCCTGGGTGCTGATCTCCATCGTCACGCGCCTGATCCGCAACCGGGTGGTCGGTCGCCTTGCGGCCATCCTGGCCTGGAGCTTCGTCGCCTTGCGCCTGACGGGTCTGTGGGCGCCGCTCGCGAGCGGTCTCGACGCCACGGCGATGGAAATCGGCGGGATGCGGCTGTCCTTGCTGGTGATGCTGCAGGCGGGCTTCATCGTCGCGGCGGCACTCTGGGTCGCGATCGTGCTCGGGCGGGTGATCGAGGATCGGCTGAGCCATACCGAGGAGTTGACGCCCAGCCTGCGTGTGCTGATCGGGAAGCTGGTACGCATCGGCCTGATCGTGCTCGCCACGGTGGTCGCGCTGACTTCGATCGGCATCGACCTGACGGCGCTGACGGTATTCTCCGGCGCGCTCGGGGTGGGCATCGGTTTCGGCCTGCAGAAGGTGGTCTCGAACTATCTCTCCGGCATCATCATCCTGGCCGACAAGTCGATCAAGCCGGGTGACACCATCTCGCTCGGGGACAAGGTCGGCTGGGTGCGCTCGATCCGTGCGCGCTTCGTCTCGATCGTCACCCGCGACGGCGTCGAGTTCCTGATCCCGAACGAGGATTTCATCACCAACCGGGTGATCAACTGGTCCTTCAGCGACAATTTCGTGCGCATCGACGCGAATTTCGGCGTATCCTACGACAGCGACCCGCATCAGGTCCGCGCGCTGGCCGTGGAAGCCGCCGGCGCCGTCGAGAGGGTGCAGAAGCAGCCCGCACCGGTGTGCCATCTGCTCGGCTTCGGCGATTCCTCCCTCGATTTCGTGCTGCGCTTCTGGATCGCCGACCCGCGCAACGGTCTCACCAATGTGCGCGGTCAGGTCTTCCTCGCCCTGTGGGACGCGTTCAGGGAGGCAGGCGTCAAGATCCCCTACCCGCATCGCGAGGTGATCCTCTCGCGGGGTACATCGGCAACACCCGAAGACGCATTCGCGAGAGAGGCCGGTATCGACGCTGCCACTGAGGGTCAGGACCGGGCGAGGTAGGCCTCCAGATCGGCGACCTCCATCGGCCTTGCCAGCAGATAACCCTGCACGGCAAGCAGATCGTGTTCGGTGAGTACAAGGCGCTGCGACTGCGTCTCCAGCCCTTCGGCGATACAGGCGATCTCGAGCGTCGCGACCAGATTGCGCACGGCTGCGAAGATCGCCGCGCGCTTGGGGTCGATGTCGATATCCTCGATGAGCTTTCGGTCGAGCTTGACGATATCGACAGGCAGGCGCGCCAGCTCGCCGAGCGAGGAATAGCCCGCACCGAAATCATCCAGCGCGATACGCACCCCGTCCGCACGCAGCCGTCGGATCCCCTCGACGGCATCGGGGCTGCAAAGCGAGGTTTCGGTCACCTCCAGAACGAGCGAACGGTAGGGCAAGCGGTGCGAATCCAGCGCCGAGCGAACCACGGCGGAAATACTGCGACGGGCCAGCACGCTGGCATCAAGGTTCACACTGACGAAATCGATGCTCCCGTCCGCGAGCCATGGCTTGGCTTGCTTCAGGGCCAGGTCGAGCATGGTCGTCGTCAACTGGAAGATCTGTCCGGCCTCGATCGCAGCCGGGATGAACGAGACGGGCGGAACGTCACCGTAAGCCTGGCTTCTGAAACGGCACAGGGCCTCGAGGCCGACAGGCCTGTCGTTCGAGAGATCGACGAGTGGCTGGAAGACGGCACGCAGATCGCCGCGCGCAATGGCTGGACCGATTTCCAGCACGAGTTCCGCACGCGATGGCCCAGCGGGTTGCGCAGCCGCGTCATGCATTACGAAACGAGCCCGGGCATCCGTTTTCGACTGGGACAAGGCGCGCGCTGCGGCGGCCAGAACCTCACCTGCGGGATGTTCGGGATGCGCGGCACAGCCAACGCGGATATGCAGCAGATGCTCGCGCCCGTCGATCTGAAGCGGGCCCCTGACCCTTTCGACGAGAGTTTGGCCGAGCTCATGCAGTTCGTCGATCCGTTTGCGGCGAACGACGAGCATCAGGGTATCGTCATCGTAGCGCCCCAGGTGATCACGGCGCCCGATCACGCCATCGATCCGCTCCCGGCAGACAGCATCGAGGCGCGCAGCACCGGCCGGCCCATGCAGCGTGGCGATGGCATCGCGATGCGCCGGCGTGATCAGAAAGATTCCGACAGACGATTCCGGCGCGCTCGCCACAATCCTGCGAAAGCGCGCCTCAAGCGCCTGCCGCTTGAGCAATCCGCTATCGCTCTCATGCTGGGCGAGATAACCGACGCGCTCCTCTGCGATGCGCAACAGGGCGCCGGCGAGAATGCGCCGCAGGCCGGTGGCCATGCGTTCGTCCACCTCGTTCCAGCGCAAGGACGTCCCCCGCACGACTTCAACCCATTTCGCGAATGATTTGCGCGGGCCGAGCTGTCCGGTTCTCTCATCGATATGGAACGGGTTGTTCGGATCGCCTCCCCAGGCGACCTCAAGGGTGCGCTCGGGGCGAAACAGCACGATGCCGTCCCGCGGAGTGTTGGGCACGAGCACGACATAGGCGCCCGATGCCAGGAGCCGCAGATCCGAAAACGCCGGCTCGATCTCGCCGAGTGCATGCCATCCACCATGCAGCCGCCCGGTATCGACGAGATGGTGCACGAGTATTTCGTGGATCTTGTTGCAGCTGGCCATATCGGGTGTGTTGCCGAGGCAGAGCTGGCGTCCGCCGATGCTCACGAAGGCTCCCGATGCCTGCATCAAGTGCAGCAAGGGATTCTCCACCGAAGCCAGCGCATCGACAAGCCTGTCGGCCTCGTCGAGCGCCTGCTCCACCTGCTGCAGGGATTGGGCCCGCCGCGCCAGCGCCTTGCGCAGATCCGTCTCATGGCGCGAGGCGATCATCTCCGACAGACTCTGCCCCAGCATGTCGCACAGGCCACGCAAGGTACAATCGATCATGCGCGGCGCATCATGGTGGCATACGAGCATGCCCCACAAACGACCTTCGACGATCAGCGAAATCGCGAGCGTCGCCCGCACGCCCATATTGTTCAAATAGTCCAGGTGGTAGGGGGAGACGGCCCGCAGCACCGCATAGGTCATGTCGCAACCGGTCGGGTCGAAGCCCGGCGCCGCGAGAACCGGTTCGATCGGCGTCTCGATGTCGGGAATGATCCGCACCCGTTGCAACTGGTACATGCGCCGCGCCTGGGAAGGGATATCCGTCGCCGGATAGTGCAGACCGAGATAGGGCGCCAGCTCCTCCCGTCGGCTTTCGGCCGTGACACAGCCGTGCCCGTCATCATCGAACCGGTAGACCATGGCCCGGGCATAACCGGTCAGATCCCGCACTTCCTGCACGGCCGCATCGAGCAGGATATCAAGCGATTCCGCTTGCCGCAAACGCGCGAGCGCACCCTGCGCATTCGAGACACTGCGCGTCGCCTGCACAGGATCACCGGGCGCCATGCATTCGACGATGGCGAGATCGCCGTTCCGGTGCACGACCGCGTCAAAGTGCCGACCCTCTCGCGTCATCAGGCTGGTGAAATTCGTCGGCGCATAGCGTTCGGCCCGCAACAGCGCGTAGACCCGCGTGATCGCCTCATCGGGAAAAACCCGGGAGAGCGTCGCGCCCGGCAGCATCAGTTCCGGGCAATCGAGCCATTGCCCGGCCCGCTGTGAGGCGAAATGCACGCGTCCGCTCACGATATCGAAGGCGATCAGTGCGCCGAAACCCTGGATCCGGCCCGGCGTGGTGATCGGCTCGGCTTCACAGATCGCCGCATGATCGGGTTCGACAGGGAGGCCGTCACCATCGGTCATGCCCTTCCTCCTGCCCGCAAATCGGGGATCGCACCGCCGGCTGTCATCTGCTCGCGTTCGAGCGAACCCATGATTGTCAGGGCGACACAGAAGCTGGTGGCGGCGCCGGCGATGCAGGCATCCCACGATGCCCCGCGCGTCATACCCCACAGGTCGATCGCGCCGCGCAAGTCGCGCCAGCGCCGCGCGGTCGCCTCGGCGATCTCGAAGAACGCCGCTTCAGACGCATCGACTGGATGATCCGGCCCGGTCGCTTCACGCCTGATCAGCGATACGCCGAGCGTCGCTCCACAGACGACGTAGATTGCACCAATCGTCTCCGCGACTCCGCTCACACGGAACCGCGTGGCGAGCATCGTGTCCGGCCCGTACGCATGCGCATACAGTGCGCTGGAATACCGCTCCCAGATGTCCGCCACCCCCCGTGGGAGCCGCAGAGTGGTTTGCGAATGGAGCCAGAAAACGAGGCCGCGGTTGAGGGCTGCGAGATTGGGCACCAGGCGGCTACCATCGACGCCCGAGAGGGCGAGGAAACGCTGCTCGGTCACATCATGCAGGTTTTGTGTCGCATGTTTGAGTACCCGGCTGAGCTTGCCGCAGTCATGGGGGCTCCGGCGCCACGTCATCGCAATTACCCTTTGAACAACATCACTTTTGAAATCTCTCCGGCCAATGCCGCAGGGCGCTCATGAGCCCCCCCCCCGGACCGGAAAACTAAGCACTTTTGATCGGATACAGATACCGAAAAGCTTCTGGAAATTGCGTAAATTTTAGCCGTTTGAACACGCGATGGAAGAACAGGCAACTCAATGCACGCCGATGCGACCAAACGCCGCGTCGTCACTCGCGGCGGCGGTCGATGAAACTGTCGATCACGCCCTTGAAACGGTGCGCATCCGAATCGAGCGCGTCAGACACGTCCTTCAAGGCGCCTGCGGCTTGTCCTGTCTGATGCGCCGCATCCGAGACCCCCGTCATGTTGCTGGTCACCTCGCGAATCGCAGCCGATTGCTCCTCGACCGCTGCGGCGATCTGGTTAGAGGCGCCGCGCAATGTGTCGACATCACTGACGATGGCGCTGATCGCCTCCGCGGTGGATCCCGAGACCGACTGGATCGTCTCGATCTGCGACTTGATCTGGCTGGTCGCCTGCGCCGTCTGATCCGCCAGTGCCTTGACTTCGGCTGCGACCACGGCGAAGCCGCGCCCGGCCTCACCGGCACGCGCTGCCTCGATGGTGGCGTTCAGGGCCAGCAGGTTGGTCTGGGCGGCGATCGTCGCGATCACCTCGGTGATGGAACCGATCTGGTTCGAGACCTGGGCCAGTTCGCGCACCATTTCATCGGCGGTACCGGCGCGCTGGCTGGCCGAGCCGGAGAGATCCGCAGCAGAGGCCGCCTGACTGGCGATTTCGCTGATCGAGGCCGAGAGCTCCTCCGTCGCCGCAGAGACGGTGCCGGCCATGGCCTGGGCATGGCGGGCGATCTCGGTCATTTCGGCGGCGGAGCTGGCAAGCTCCGAGGCGGTTCCCGTCATCGTGGTGCAGGTTTCGGTGACGCTCTCGGCAACCCGCACCTCCTCTGTCACGACGTTCCAGGTGAGCATCGGGCCGAGATAGCGCCCCTCCTTCGACAGGATGGCCGAAACGCGCAGGTTGAGAACTTCCGGGCCGACGCGGATATTGCTGTTGATCGGCAGGTTGGCCGGATCGGCCAGGATAGAGCGCTGATGCGTCGGGCGCTTGTGGAAGATGTCGATATTCTGCCCCAACAGATCCTTCGCCCTGATCGGCAGGTGCTCCTCGATTTTCGAGAGTGTCTCGATGCTGGTGGAATTGACGTAGTTGATGGTGAAGTTCTCGGGATCACAGGTCATCACGTTGATCGGCATCCGATCGATCATCTGCAGGAGCCGCGCGACATCATCCTGCTGGCGGCGTTTTTCCGTCGCGATCGACCAGGTCAGCACGGCATGTGTATAGGCGCCGCGCGCATCGATCAGGGGCGAGATGGCGAGGTCGAGATACTCGTCACCCAGCCTGATCTGGGCATGATGCGGCAGATTCTTCGGATCCGACAGGATGCGCCGCTGATGGGCAGGATTTTTATGGAAGACGTCGATCGACGTGCCGATGATCTTCTCGGGATCGATATTCAGAAGATGGCCGATCCGCCCCAGCAACGTGCGCGATTCAGGGTTGGCGTAGACGACCTCGAAATCGCGCGTCTCGCAGATCATGACCGCGACAGGCAGGCTCTCGAAGGCCGCGCGCATATCCGGTTGCGCAGCGAGATGTGGTTTGGCGATTCGTGCGAGCATTCCCATGTGGCGTCCCTCCATCTACGCCAACATGCAAGAAACCACATGAAATCGCAGTAAATAGATACTTAAGAAAACGACAGGGCAAGACCCGGCAGACGTTAAGGTCCGTTAACGATTGCTGTCTGTTTCTGCGGCATGATCTTTTATGAGCCGGCTCTGCTCACGGCAGCGGCAGAATGCCGGCCGCCCCGTCATCACAGCCGAAGGCGAGCAGCTTGCCGGCTCCGTCCCAGGCGAGCGCCGTGATCGCGCTGCGCTTCACCGCCGGGCGCACCAGCAGCTCCGAGCCGTCGCTGACGCGGATCAGCAAGATGCAGCCGTCTTCGTAGCCGGCGGCGCAGATCGGCAGATGCGGGTGACAGGCGACCCGGGTGACGCGTGCCTCGCGCACACCGAATTCGCGCGGGGCCTTGCCAGTCGGGCCTTCCTTGCTGTCGAAGGGCCAGGCGATCACCGCATCGGCGCCGCTCGTGGCGAGCATGTCGCCACCGGCGCTCCAGGAGAGCGCGCGCGGCTTGGCGGCATAGCCCGACATCCGCATATGGCCGCGATCGGGCGCGAGTCGCCAGCCATGCAGCGCATTCTCCTGCATGGAGGTGACGACGAAACGTCCGTCCGGCGACCAGGTCACGTCGAGATGCGAGCCCTTCCATTCGAGCGGGTCCGGTTCCTTCTCCAGATTCGGGTACCACAGGCTGACCCCGTTATAATGCGCCACCGCGAGGCGATAACCCTTCGGCGCGAAGGCGAGACCACGTGCCGAGGAAGGCGCCGTGAAATGCTTCTCCTTCCCCTTGCGGTCGCGCGCCGTCACCTTCCGCCCGGCGCTCCAGGCGATGCCGCCTTCGTGATGCAGGGCGAGTGCATCGATCCAGGCACCGGGCATCTGTGCGAATTCACGTGTGGAGCCGTCCGCACCGGTGACCGCGATGCGCCCGTCATCACCGCCGGTGACGAGGCGCTCACCGTCGCAGGCGGCACAGAGCACGGCGGCGTCGGGATGTGCGGAGATGCGATGCTCCGCGCCCCCGCGCCACAGGACCACCTCCCCCTCCCCCGTTGCGAAGGCGGCCGTTTCCCCGAGGAACCCGATCGCAACGACATGGGCGCCGACGCTCAAACCATGCACCGCATCGGCGAGGCTCGGCTGTGCTGCTGCGGAATTGCTCATGATCGTCTCCCCCCGGGCCTCAGGCCTTTCGGCTCCAGCGACCGTTCTCATCCTGTTGCCAGTACGTCGTCTCGAGGCCGGCCGCTTTCGCTTCCTTCCACTGCATGCGCGCATGCGCCAGCGCATCATCGTCATTGCCGTCGAAGATGATCATGATGCGCTGATAACGTTCAGGATCGGGCGGCAACGGTGCACCATCGACGAGGAAGCGGATCACGGCATCGTTCGGATTGGTGAAATCAAGCGCGATCACCACCGGGTCATGAGCCGCATCGGCCATATCGGCCCGACCATGCGGCAGGAATGACTGGTCGTCATAGGTCCACAGACCATCATCGAGCGCCGCCGCACGCTCCTCCCCCGTCACCTGCACGACGGCATGCCAGCGGCGCTCCAGCGACTTCTCGAGGAGCGTCGGCAGAACCCTTTCCAGCGGCAGGCGCTGCAGATGGTAGAAGAAGGCTTCCGTCATGGCACCTGTATGACAAGGGCATCGTCTCCCCGCAAGCACATGCGGACCGTCAGGGCGCGCCGCCGGGACACATTGCGGGTGCGGGCGAGATCGGGCTACAAGTTCCGGGTTGATTCACCCCCGGTCCGAGAAAGCCTGCACCATGCGTACCGAGACCCCCCAGACGATTCGGCTCTCGGAATACCGTCCGAGCGATTATCTCATCGACCGGGTCGATCTCGACATCCATCTCGATGCGGCGGCGACGCGGGTGCGCGCGATGCTGGCGCTGCGGCCCAATCCTGCCGGGGAGGCTGGGGCGCCGCTGGTGCTCGATGGCGACGAGCTCGTGCTGGAGGCACTCGCGCTCGACGGCAACACGCTCGCACAGGCCGATTACGATTGCCGCCCGGACCGGCTAACCATCAAGCAGCCACCGCGCGGGCAATTCAGCCTGACCATCGAGACGCGGATCGATCCGACCGCCAACACCAAGCTCATGGGGCTGTATCGCTCGAACGGCGTCTATTGCACCCAATGCGAGGCGGAAGGCTTTCGCCGCATCACCTATTTCCTTGACCGGCCCGATGTCATGGCGGTCTATACCACGCGCATCGAGGCCAGCCGGGCTGAAGCGCCGGTGCTGCTCGGCAACGGCAACCCGATCGCCTCGGGAGAGTTGTCCGGCGGGCGCCATTTCGCGGTCTGGGACGATCCGCACCCCAAACCTTCCTACCTGTTTGCCCTTGTCGGCGGCGACCTCGGCCGTGTGACGCGCGAATTCGTGACAATGAGCGGGCAGAAAGTGGATCTCGCCATCTATGTCGAGCGCGGCAAGGAATCGCGTGCTGACTACGCGCTCGATGCGCTGGAGCGCTCCATGCGCTGGGACGAGAAGGTCTTCGGGCGGGAATATGATCTCGACGTGTTCAACATCGTCGCCGTCTCCGACTTCAACATGGGCGCCATGGAGAACAAGGGCCTCAACATCTTCAACGACAAATACGTCCTCGCCTCGCAGGAAACCGCGACGGACAGCGATTACGCCCATATCGAGGCCATCATCGCGCATGAATACTTCCACAACTGGACCGGCAACCGCATCACCTGCCGCGACTGGTTCCAGCTCTGCCTGAAGGAAGGCCTCACCGTCTTTCGCGACCAGGAATTCTCGAGCGACGAGCGCTCGCGCGCCGTCGAGCGCATCAATGCGGTGCGCACCCTGCGCGCGCGCCAGTTTACCGAGGATTCCGGCCCGCTCGCCCATCCGGTGCGTCCGCGCGAATACCGCGAGATCAACAACTTCTACACGGCGACCGTCTATGAGAAAGGCGCGGAGATCATCCGCATGCTCAAGATTCTCCTGGGCGAGGCGGCCTTTGCGGCGGGGATGGAGCTGTATTTCGCGCGCCACGACAACGAGGCGGCCACGACCGAGGATTTCCTGGCCTGTTTCAGCGATGCCGCGGGCCGGGATCTGACCCAATTCGCGCTCTGGTACGAGCAGGCCGGCACCCCGCGTGTCGCCGTCTCGGGCCACTATGATCCGGATAACCACCGCTACCGCCTCGATTTCGCGCAATCGACCCCGCCGACGCCGGGGCAGGCCATGAAGCAGCCGGTCGTGATCCCCATCGCGCTCGGTCTGATCGGGCCGCATGGCGAAGAGGTCACCGGCGAGGCGCACGGGATGGCAGCAAACGGCGTGTTCGCACTATCCCGCATCAGCGACAGCCTCACCTTCGAGAATGTCCCGGTCGCACCGATCCCGAGCATCCTGCGCGGGTTTTCGGCTCCGGTGCGCGTCAGTCTCGATCTCGACGACGGGGCGCTGCTGACATTGGTGCGCCACGACAGCGATGCCTTCAACCGCTGGCAGGCGGCGCAGAGCGTCGCGACGAGGTTGATGACACGTGATGGTGAGCGCAAGGACATGCGCGCTGCCGATGCCCTCGCCGAGGCACTCGATGGCTTTCTCGCCGACGAGGCCCGCAGCGACCCCGCCTTTGCCGCGCTGATGCTGTCCTTGCCGCCGGAATCCGAAATCGCCCAGGAAATCGGCGCAGATGTCGATCCGGATGCGATACACCAGGCGCGAGAGGCTCTGAAAGGTCACATCGCCGCTCGACTCGCCCCACGCCTGAAAACACTGCGCGACGACCTCGAATCGCCGGGCCCCTACAGCCCGGACGCCGCCTCTGCCGGGCGCCGGGCCCTGCGCAATATCGCACTCGACCTTCTGGCGACGACCGGCGCCGATCCGCATCAGACGGATGACACGGACGGGCTGGTCGCCGCCCAGTATGATGCCGCCGACAACATGACGGACCGTCTCGGCGCGCTCAGCGTCGCGATACATGGCGCCGGAATCGGGGATGCGCTGCGCGGGCGTTTGCTGACGGATTTTCGCGCGCGTTTCGATCACGAACCGCTGGTGCTCGACAAATGGTTCGCCCTGCAGGCAACCGCCGCCGAGGCGGGCACTCTGGGGCGGGTCGAGGCGCTGATGCAGGACCCGGCCTTTTCCATCAACAATCCCAATCGCGTACGGGCGCTGATCGGCGCCTTCGCCATGAGCAATCCGACCCAGTTCAACCGGGCCGACGGCGCGGGCTACACTTTCGTGACGCAGCAGGTCGTGGATCTCGACGCCCGTAACCCGCAACTCGCCGCCCGCCTGCTGACGGCCTTCAACACCTGGCGCGTTCTGGAGAAGGGCCGGCGTGACAAGGCGCGCGCCGCCCTGGAGAGCGTCGCAGCACGCGACAGCCTCTCACGCGATGTCGCAGATATCGTGCATCGCACGCTCGGGTGATTTGCGCGTTTTTCCAGGATGCGGCGCTGCGGAACAATCCTGCTGCAGCGCACACTTGGCGAATCACGCGCGAAAACCCGAATCAGGCATCATGCAAAACTGCGCAATCTTTAGATGCGCGCGCAAAATTACGTAATTTTTACAATTTGTTACAGCCCCACTTGCGGACCTGACCGGCATCGGATTCAGCAGCGGTAACCACCGATTTTGCGATCGTTAAAATTTGCTGAAAGCAAGTCTGGACAAAAAATTTCTACAGGATTCTATTATCAGTGATTCGGGTAGATGCGGCACGTCTCCCGGACGAGACGATCTGGAATCCGAGGGGGGTCTGCGCATGACAGGCGCGGAGACGACGTGCGCAGCTGCGCGCGGTGGGAGCATATTGGGCATTACCGGGGCAGCTACCCACCCGGCGCTCGGTCGCCTCGAGCGCGCCGATCCCTGGCTGAGGCTCGCCATCCCGGTCCTTCTCGCCATCTTCCTCGCTTCCCTTGCCGCAACCGCCATCCTGCAATCGCGTTCCGATCGCGACGAGGCCCTGCGCCGCGCCACGTCCGAGATCGAGTTGCTCGGACAACTCGCGGCCGCCAGTCTTGCAACCATCGATGACGGCCGGGCGGGAGAGGCGCTCGACGCCTTCCTGCGCGCCACCCCGCAGAATGCCAAACCTTCGGGGCGTCACATCGTCATCACGGATGCGCAGGGGGCGATCCGCGCCGGAACCGGGGAGGATGGCGGCATCGGCCATCTCGACAGCCTCGTCGATGAAGCATTCCGGAACGGGGCGCTCCAAAACACCCAGACGAGCGGGACGACCGTGCCGGCGGACGCCACTGCGGCAATCGCCGCGCTGAAGCCGTTGCAAGACGGAAGCGGCTACGTTGCCGTCATCCAGTCCCACGACGATGTGCTGGCAAGCAGTCAGGCCCGTATCCGCTCGCAATTCTCCCTGCTGCTGGCGACCGTGGTCGTGCTGATCGGCCTCGGCGCGGCCTATTTCCTGCAAGCGACCCGCGCCCGCGCCGCCGATCATATCTGTCAGAAAGTGAGCCGGCGCATCGATTCCGCCCTCAATCGGGGGCGCTGCGGCCTGTGGGACTGGGATATCGCGCGCGGACGCATCTACTGGTCGGAATCGATGTATGCGATGCTCGGCTATGTTCGCGAGGACGAGTTTCTCTCTTTCGGTGACGTCAACAACCTGATCCACCCGGACGATACGGATTTCTACGCACTCGCCGACGAACTGGCCGCCTCTCGCAGCAGCATCGTGGATCATGAATTCCGCATCCGCGACGCCTCGGGGGGCTGGGTCTGGTTGCGAGCGCGCGCCGAACTGGTCGAGGATCAGGATGACGGCTCGCGCCACCTGATCGGGATTTCGGTCGATATCACCGAGCAACGCGCACTCGCCCAGCGCACTGCCGAGGCCGATATGCGCCTGCGCGACGCCATTGATGCGATTTCCGAAGCCTTCGTCCTGTGGGATTCGCAGAACCGGCTCGTCCTGTGCAATTCAAAATTCCGGGAACTGCATCGCCTCGATCCGGACGATGCTGCACCCGGCTCCCCCTACAAGCTGGTGATGCGACACGCCCATCAACCGATTGTCCAGCAGGAACTGCCGCGCGAAGACAATCCCGATCTCGGCTCTCGCAGTTTCGAAGCCGAGCTCTCTGACGGACGCTGGCTGCAGATCAACGAGCGACGCACGGGGGATGGCGGCTATGTGTCCGTCGGCACCAACATCACCACGCTCAAGCGCCACGAGGAGCGACTGCTGGATTCGGAGCGCCGGCTGAAGGCCACGATCAGCGACCTGCGCATCTCACGCCAGAAACTGGAGACCCAGACCCAGCAACTGGCCGATCTCGCCGAACGCTATCTGGAGCAGAAGGCTGAGGCCGAGGGCGCCAGCCGGGCGAAATCCGAATTCCTAGCCAATATGAGCCACGAATTGCGCACACCGCTCAACGCCATTATCGGCTTTGCCGAGGTGATGGAGAGCGGCGTCTTTGGGAAGCTGGGAAGTTCGAAATATGGCGAGTATTGCCGCGATATCCGCTCCTCAGGCGAATACCTGCTTTCGGTCATCAACGACATCCTTGACATGTCGCGCATCGAAGCCGGGCGCATCAAGCTCGAGAAACGCGAATTCTTCGTCGATGAAGCCATCGAGCGCGCCAGCCGCATGGTCGCCGAGCTCGCCCGGGCAAAGGGGCTGGACTTCACCGTCGAGAAAGCCCCTGCGGCGCGCATCCACGCCGACGAGCGCTCGATCCAGCAGATCCTCGTCAACCTCCTCCAGAATGCGGTGAAGTTCACCGCCGAGAACGGACACGTTGCACTGCGCGCGCGGATCGTCAACGACGCAATCAACATCTATGTCGAGGATGACGGCATCGGCATTCCGCGCGATGCACTCAAGAAGATCGGCAAGCCATTCGAACAGGTGGAGAGCGAATACTCCAAGACCTATCAGGGGTCAGGGCTCGGCCTCGCCATCGCGCGCTCCCTCGCGGAACTGCATGGCGGCAATCTGCGCATCCGTTCACAGGTGGGCGTGGGGACGGTGGTGCTGGTCCACTTGCCCCTGCGGCCCTACCAGGTCATGCCCCACGCTGCATGACACGGCCCGAGGGCCTCGGAGGACCGAGCGGCAGGCGCCGGCAGCCCGTCATGCACGAACACGCTCCACTTGCGCCCCGCAGCGCGTCAGCTTGCTCTCCAGCGCCTCGAAACCGC
>Ga0076930_100750_pt1 | contig 25080 bp, 25 predicted proteins | sample HotLakConsoUCCRE_FD_71149 | JGI IMG/M metagenome (GOLD analysis project Ga0076930, IMG submission 71149) | Hypersaline microbial mat communities from Hot Lake, Washington, USA - Hot Lake Consortium UCC-RE (version 3) (version 3) ...
CGCCGCGCCCTGGCTCCGGGGGGCGCCGCGCCGGGGGCGCCACAGGGGCGCCGCAGGGGCGCGGGAGGGGTGCGGCAGGGGCCGGGCCCCCGGCGCCCGGCCGGATCCGGACCGGGCGGGCTTTCCGCCGCGGCCGGACGTGCTAGGCTCGACCCGGCAACCGAGACATTCCGGGAGAACGGCATGAGCCTGCGCTATCTGCACACAATGGTCCGGGTGAAGGACCTCTACGCTTCCATCGCCTTCTACAGGCTGCTGGGTCTCGAGGAGACCCGGCGCACGGACAACGAGGGCGGCCGGTTCACCCTGGTCTTCCTCGCCCCTCCGGGCCAGCACGAGACCCCGGTCGAACTGACCTACAACTGGGACGGCGACGACGGGCTGCCCTCGGACAGTCGGCATTTCGGCCATCTCGCCTATGAGGTCGACAATATCTACGAGATGTGCGCGCATCTCGAGGAGAACGGCGTGACCATCAACCGCCCGCCCCGGGACGGCCGGATGGCCTTCGTGCGCTCGCCCGACAACATCTCGATCGAGCTTCTGCAGAAGGGCGAGGCCCTGCCGCCGGCGGAGCCGTGGTCCAGCATGGAGAATACCGGGCACTGGTAGCGCCGGTGGCCGGACCGGGGCGGCGGCGCCCTGCCCCGGCCCGCGGGGGCGCCGCGCCGCGGCGCGCCTGCGCGGGCGGTGCGGCGCGGGCGCTGGCCGGGGCTCTGGCGGTCGCCGGTGCCGCCGCCGGAGCGGGCGTCGGGCCCGCCGCCGCCGAGGAGGTGGTGTGCCGGGTTGCGCTCGTGCTGGCGCTCGATGTCTCCTCCTCGGTGGATGCCGACGAGGACCGGCTCCAGCGGCAGGGTCTTGCCGGGGCGCTGACCGCGCCGGAGGTCAGGGCGGCCTTCCTCGCGAGCGACCTGCCCGTGGCGCTGGCGGCCTTCGAATGGTCGGGGCGCTGGAACCAGTCGGTGATCCTCGACTGGCGGCTGATCGCGGCGGAGGCCGATCTCGCGCAGGCCGCGGCCGAGGTCGCGGGATCGCGGCGGAGCACGGACCAGTTTCCCACCGCCATGGGCCATGCGCTCGGCCATGCCTCGACGATGCTGCGCCAGGCGCCGCGCTGCCTGAGGCAGACGGTGGATGTCTCGGGCGACGGCATCAACAACGACGGCTTCGGGCCGCGCCTGACCTACGAGGCCTTCCCCTTCGAGGGGATCACGGTGAACGGGCTCGTGATCGAGGAGGGCGGCGCGGAGGCGGGGGACCCCGCGCTCCGGGCCTGGTACCGGGAGGAGGTCCTGCTGGGGCCGCTGGCATTTCTCGAGGTGGCGGAGGGGTTCGAGGATTTCGAGCGGGCGATGCGCCGGAAGCTCGAGCGGGAGGTGGGCGCGCAGGCGATCGGATCGCTGGGGGACCGGCGCCGGTGACGCGGTTCGGGGCGGTACTGGCGCTGCTCCTGCCCGTGGCGGCGCTCGGAGCGGAGGGGCCGTGCCGGCAGGCGCTGGTGCTGGGCCTAGACGTCTCGGGCTCGGTCGATGGTGCGGAGTACCGCCTTCAGATCGACGGGGTGGCGGCGGCCCTTGCCGCGCCGGAGGTGGCGGAGGTGCTGCTGGCGGGTCCGGGGCATGTGCGGCTCGCCGTCTTCGAATGGAGCGGGCCCGCGGCGCAGAGGGTGCTGCTGCCCTGGACCGAGGTCGGCGACGCGGCGGCGCTGGCGCAGGTCGTGGCGGTGCTGCACGGGAGAGAGCGGGAGCGGGCGGAGCCGTCGACGGCGCTCGGGGCGGCGATGCTGACCGGCGCGCGGATGCTGCGCGCGCAGGAGGGGGCCTGCTGGCAGCTGACGCTCGACCTGTCGGGGGACGGCACGTCCAACACCGGGCCGAGGCCGGGGGAGATCGGGCCCGGGGACCTGCCCGGAGGGATGGTGATCAACGCGCTGGTGATCGGCGCCGAGGGGGACGCGGCGGGGCCGCGGCGGCTCGTGGAGATCGGCGAACTCGTCGCCTATTACCGGGCGGAGGTGCTGCGGGGTCCGGGGGCTTTTGTCGAGGTGGCTCTGGGGTTCGAGGCCTTCGAGGCGGCGATGCGCCGGAAGCTCGTGCGGGAGTTGCGGCCCTTGGCCGTGGGCCGGGCTGAGTGAGGCGCGGGACCGCGCGGGGGCGGGGCGTGCAGGCGAGTCACACTTCCGCGGGATGGCCGGGAGGCCGGGGTTTGGCGTAGCCCGGAGCGGACGTCCATGTTAAGGTTCTCCTAAAGGGACTTTTGGGAAAGCTGAAAACATGACCCTTCCGCCGAATGTCTATGACGCCGAGCCGATCCCCGAGGCCGCCCGAGCCGAGGTGGAGCGCCTGCTCGCCACGGGGGACCTCTTTCGCTACACCGCGCCGGAGAATGCGCCCGTCGCTCTCCTGGAGCGGGAATTCGCGGATCTGCTGGGGGCGAAATACGCGCTGGCGGTTTCGTCCTGTTCGGCGGCGCTGTTCCTGTCGCTGAAGGCGCTCGATCTGCCGCGCGGCGCGAAGGTGCTGATCCCGGCCTTCACCTTCGCGGCGGTGCCCTCCTCCGTGATCCATGCCGATTGCGAGCCGGTGCTGGTGGAATGCGGCGACGACTACCGCATCGACATGGCCGATTTCTCGGCGAAGCTGCCGGGGGCGGACGCGGTCCTGATCAGCCACATGCGGGGGCATACCTCGGACATGGACGCGATCATGGCGCTGGCCGCGCAGGCGGGCGTTCCGGTCGTCGAGGATGCGGCCCATTCGCTGGGCACGACCTGGCACGGGCGCAACATCGGCACGCTGGGCCGGGTGGGCTGTTTCTCGTTCCAGTCCTACAAGCTGGTGAACTCCGGCGAGGGCGGGATCATGATCACCGACGACGCGCGGCTGATCGCGCGGGCGGTGATCATGTCGGGCGCCTACGAGCACAACTGGAAGAAGCATCCCGTGCTGCAGGAGGCCTTTGCCGAGGTGCAGAACACCCTGCCCCTCTACAACCTGCGCCTGTCGAACCTCGCCGCTGCGATCATCCGCCCGCAGCTGGGCGAGGTGGCGCGCCGGGTGCGGGACGGGCGGCGCAACCATGACCGGGTGGCCGGGGCGCTGGATGCCTCGCCCTGGCTCGAGGTGCCGCGGAAGCTGGCGCCGGAGGAGCGGGCGCCCGACTCGATCCAGTTCAACGTGATCGGCATGGACGAGGCCGAGACGCGGGCCTTCGCCGCCGCCGCGGGGGCGCGGGGCATCAAGGTGCAGGTCTTCGGCCTGAGCGAGGACAATGCGCGGGCATACTGGAACTGGAAGTTCCTCGGCCGCGACTGGGCGCTGCCGAAGACGCGGGCGATGCTGATGAAGGCCTGCGACGTGCGGCTGCCGGCACGGCTGACGGTGGAGGAGTGCGACCTGGTGTCGGGCCTGCTGGTCGATGCCGCGGCCGAGGTGATGGAAGAGACCCGCGCCTACGGGACCTGACGGCTGCAAGGATTGGTCAGTGAGGGGGCGCGCGGCGAGGGCCGGGCGCCCCTTTTGATGTATCTTGTTGGTGTGTCTTGCGGGGGAGGCGCGTTGGTCCTGTCCCGGGACCGTCGGGCCGGCATGGAGGGCTGCGATTGTTCGTCGAACAATCGAGGCCGAATATTCGCGAATATTCGGGAGGCTCAGGCCCCGAGGGTGCGGGCGAACCAGAGCAGCGCCACGCCCAGCGTCAGCGCGCCTAGACCGACGAGGCGGCGCTGCTCGAGGGTCAGGCGGCGCAGCGCGGCCAGCAGGTCCTCCACAAGCGAAGGGGCCAGCACATAGGCCAGCCCCTCCACGATCAACACGAGAGCCAGCGCCCAGAGAGCGGTGGCCATGGCGCCGCGCGCCTCAGCCTTCGGGGTCGGGCGCGAGTTCCGGCGCGCTCTCTTCGACCTCTTCCCTCAACGTGTCCGCATTGGGCATCTCGTCGACCGAGGGCACGCCTTCGAGGTCGTCCACGCTCGGCAGATCCAGCGCCTCGATCCCTTCGGCCGCCGCCGCGGCGGCCGCCTCCAGGTCGACGGACCGCGGGTTGGCCGCCTGAAGGAAGGTGAAGAACTCGCTGTCCGGCGACAGGACCATGCGGGTGGTTTCGCCCCCCAGCGCCCGTTCATAGGCCGTCATCGAGCGGTAGAACTCGAAGAACTCGGGATCGGCGCCATAGGCGGCGGCGAAGATGTTGTTCCGGCGCGCATCGGCCTCGCCTCGGATGATCTCCGACTGACGGGTCGAGTCGGAGACAAGTTCCACCACGGTCCGGTCGGCGGCGGCCCGGGTCCGCTGGGCGGCCTCGTTGCCTCGGGCGATCTCGTCCGCGGCCTCGCGTTCCCGCTCGGAGATCATCCGCTGGAAGGTCGCCTCGAGGTTCGACTGCGGCAGGTCGGTGCGCTTCAGGCGCACGTCGATCACGGCGATGCCGAGGGGCCGGGCTTCCTCGATGGCGCCGTTGCGGATCCGCAGCATCAGCTCCGCCCGGTCGGTGGACAGGATGTCGTTGGACGACACCTGGCCCAGAACCTCGCGGACCTGGGCCCGAAGGATCGAGTCGATCCGTTGCGCGGCAGCCTGCTGACCGCCGGCGCCTGTCGCCTGGCGGAACTGCTCGACATTCGTGATCCGGTAGCGCGCGAAGGCATCGACTATGAGCCGCCGGTCATCAAGCGGCGTGACCTCGATCGGCTCGAGGTCGCGGCTGAGGATCCGGTCGTCATAGCGCACGACCTCGTCGACGAGGGGCACCTTGAAGTAGAGCCCCGGCATCTCCTTGACCTGGACCACGCGGCCGAAGCGCAGCACGAGGCCCTTTTCGCGTTCGTCCACCACGTAGAGCGACGAGAACACCGCCGCGATGGCGACCACGAGGATCGGAATGATGAATGCTGTCTTGCGCATCAGTTCGCCTCTCCGTTGGTCGGTGCGGTGCTGCGGCGCAGCTGGTCGAGCGGCAGGTAGGGCACCACGCCGGACCCGCCGTCGCCCTGGTCGTCGAGCAGGATGAGGTCGGTGTTCGAGAACACCTGTTCCATCGTCTCGAGGAAGATCCGCTTGCGCGTCACGTCCGGCGCCAAGCTGTATTCGGTGAGAATGGCGGCGAAGCGGCTCGCCTCACCCTCGGCCTCGTTGACCACGCGGGCGCGATAGCCTTCGGCCTGTTCGAGGATCTGCGCGGCCTCGCCGCGGGCCTCGGCGAGGACCCGGTTGGCATAGGCGTCGGCGAGGTTCTGCAGCCGGTCCCGTTCCTGCGAGGCGGCCTGCACCGCGCGGAACGACGCGATCACGGGCTCGGGCGGGTCCGCCCGGTCGAAGTTCACCCGGATGATCTGGACGCCCGAGTCGTAGCTGTCGAGCGTGCGCTGGATCAGCTCCTGGAGCCGGTCGGCGATGGGACCCCGGTCGCGGTTGAGGATCGGGGCGAGGTCCGATTGCGCGATGATCTCGCGCATGGCGGATTCAGACACGGCCGCGATGGTCTGCGGCGGATCGGACAGGTTGAAGAGATAGCGCGCGGCATCGTTGATGTTCCAGACCACCTGGAAGTCGATGTCCACGATGTTCTCGTCGCCCGTCAGCATCAGCCCGTTCTCGCTGCTTCCGCTGCGCGCGTCGCCGATGTCGATGATCTGTTCGCGGGTCACCGGCAGCTTTTCATAGGTGACCACGGGCCAGGGCGCGAAGTTCAGGCCAGGCATCCCGGTGCTGAGGTATTCGCCGAAGAGGAACTCGACCGACTGTTCCTCGGGCCGCACGGTGTAGACCGAGGCCGCGAGCCAGCCGGTGACCGCCACCAGCGCCGCGATGCCGACCATGCCGCGGGTGATCTGGAACCCCCCGCCGCCGCCACCGCCGCCGCCGCCGTTCTGGCCGCCGCCGCCGCCGCCCATCAGGACGCGCAGCTGTTCGCGGCCGCGGTTCATCAGGTCATCGATCTCGGGTATCTGGGGTGTCTCGCCGGGCCTGCGTCCGGGAGCCGGACGCCGGTCGTCATCATTGCCGCCGCCTCCCGATCCGCGGTTGCCGCCACCGCCCCCCCAGGGGCCTCCGTTGTTGCCTGCCATCTGGCCTCGTCCTCCTTGGTGTCCCCGTCTTTGACGGAGTCTATCCTGTCATGCAATCTGTGGGTTGACCCCCGGAATTCAACCGCCGCTCACCCCCGCCTCACGGGCTCGCGCATGGTGACGAGCTCCTCCGCCATGGTGGGATGCACCGCCACGGTCCGGTCGAAGTCCTCTTTCGTGGCGCCCATCTTCACCGCGATGCCCGCGAGCTGGATCATTTCGCCCGCGTTCGGTGCGACGATGTGACAGCCGAGAATCCGCCGCGTCTCCTGGCTGACCACCAGTTTCATCATCACCCGGTCGGGCCGGCCGACGAAGGCGGTCTGCATGGGGCGGAACGAGGTGCAGTAGACCTCGATCGGCTCGCGGTCGCGGGCCTCCTCCTCGGTCAGGCCGATGGTGCCGAACTCGGGCTGGGTGAAGACCGCCGAGGGCACGAGGTCGTGGTCGGGCGAGGTGGGATCGTCGTGAAAGACGGTGCGCACGAAGGCCATGGCCTCGCGGATCGCCACGGGCGTCAGCGCGATGCGGTTTGTGACATCACCGATGGCGTAGATGTTGTCGGCCGTGGTGCGGGAATAGGCGTCGACCTTGATCTCGCCCCGGCGGCCGATCTCGACGCCCGCCTCCTCGAGGCCGAGGCCCCGGCTGTTGGGATCGCGTCCGGTGGCGAAGAGCACGGCGTCGAAGTCGCGCGCGTCGCCGTTGGTGGCCTTGACCCGGATCGGGCCGCCCTGCCCCGCCGCCTCGGGTGCCAGCTCCGCCGCGTGCCGCACGTGGCTGCCCATGGTCCCGCCGGCGGGCTCCGCGGGGCGGTCCGCATCGGCCGGGGCCATCTCGACGATGTTGGTGCCGGTGTGGATCGCGATGCCGCGATGGTCCATCGCGTCGGCGATGAGGCCGCGCGCTTCTTCGTCAAAGCCGCGCAGGATCTGGGCGCCGCGGTAGTACTGCGTCACCTCGACGCCGAGGCCGTGCAGGATGCAGGCGAATTCGCAGGCGATATAGCCGCCTCCGACGATCAGGATGGATTTCGGCAGGCTCTCGAGCCCGAAGATCTCGTTGGAGCTGATGCCGAGATGGGCGTTGCGGATGTCGGGCCTCACGGGATGGCCGCCGGTGGCCACGAGGATCGTCTTCGCGGTCACCGTCTCTCCAGTGGAGAGCGCGATCGTGGTGCGGTCCGTCAGCGTCGCGCGGGCGTCGTGGATCGTCACGCCCGAGCCGTCGAGCAGCTTGCGGTAGACGCCCTCGAGCCGGTCGAGTTCGGCGTTGAGATGGCTGCGGAAGCCGGGCCAGTCGAAGCTGCCCTCGCCGATGGACCAGCCGTAGCCGCGGGCGTCCTCGCAGATCTCGCGGTAGGCAGAGGCGAAGACCATCAGCTTCTTCGGCACGCAGCCGCGGATCACGCAGGTGCCGCCCATGCGGTATTCCTCGGCGAGGCCCACCCGCGCGCCGGTCGCCGCCGCCTGCCGGGCCGCGCGCACGCCGCCCGAGCCGCCGCCGATCACGAAGAGGTCGTAGTCGTGTCCGCTCATCGCATCCTCGTCTTGTCCGTCGGCGGTCCCTATCCCATAGCCCGGCGTCAAAGGCCAGTGTGGCAGGGCCTCGTGCCCGGCGGCGCATCGGTCCGGGACGGTGCGCGCCCGAACCCGGTCCCGCGAGCGAAACACCCCGAGCGGGCCGGCGATGGACTGGCGGACGCAATGATCGCGGCACGGCGTCCCCTGCGGGATGCATCCGGGGCGCGAGGTTCGAAAAGGACCGTGCCTTCCCGTCTCTTCGGGCCGGAAATATCCCGGGGGGAGCCGCAGGCGGGGGGCAGAGCCCCCCTCCCCGGCCGGTCCGGGGCGGCGGCGGGTTCTGCGGCGCCTCAGTCCATGATGTCGGAGAAGAGGTTCGTCGTTTCAGCGAAGTCGAGCTTGCTTTCCTCGAGCGTGCCCTCGTTGATGTCGCGCACGGCGACGCGGCCGTCGGCCTGGCCGATCACGAGGATGTCGCAGATGTCGATGAAGAGACCGTTCTCCACCACGCCGGGGATCTGGTTCAGCACGAGGCTGAGCTGCCGCGCGTTGCCGATGCGGTGGAGATGCAGGTCGAGGATGAAATTCCCCTCGTCGGTCACGTAGGGCGCATCCCCGGCCATGCGCACGCCGCATTCGCGGCCCAGCACGTCGAGGCCGATGAGCGTCTCCTCCACCAGCACCTTGGTGGTCTGCCAGCCGAAGGGGATCACCTCCACCGGCAGGGGAAAGGCGCCCAGCGTCTCCACCTGCTTGGAGATGTCGGCGATGACGATCATCTGGTCCGAGGCGGTGGCGACGATCTTTTCCTGCAGGAGCGCGCCGCCGCCGCCCTTGATCAGGTTCAGACGGCCGTCGAACTCGTCCGCGCCGTCGATGGTCATGTCGAGCCAGCGCGCCTCGTCGAGCGACACCACGGGGATGCCCGCGTCGCGCGCCAGTTCGGCGGTGCGGGAGGAGGTGGGCACGCCGGTGATCCTGAGCCCGTCCTCGCGCACCAGCTCCCCGAGGCAGCGCACCAGCCAGGCGGCGGTCGATCCGGTCCCGAGCCCCACCCGCATGCCGTCCTCGACGAACTCCGCGGCGCGTTTCGCGGCGGCGAACTTGGCCTTGTCGATGGGAGAGAGCTCGGGCATGGGCGCGGTCCTTCGAAAGATGGGTCCGGGTCTACACCGGATCGGGGGTCGCGGGCGAGGGTGAATCTCGGGCGCGGCGCGGCGCGGTTTCGCCGCGCGTGCCGCGCGCAGGTCCGCGCGCCTGCGGCGCGCGGGGGGGGGCGCTGCCCCCGTCGGCCTGCGGCCGCCTCCCCCGGGATATTTCCGGCCAGAAAAATGGGGGCGCGGCGCGCGGCCCTTCCGGTGGTGCTGTCGGACACGACCGGGTCGCATTCGCGCGGGGGAAGGTCTCGGGCGGACTGGCGGGGGGCGGAGCGGGAACCTAGCTGAGGGGCATGTTCCTCTCCGTCTTCGACCTCTTCAAGATCGGCGTCGGCCCCTCGTCCTCCCATACCATGGGGCCGATGGTGGCCGCGGGCCGGTTTCTCGATCACCTGCGCGCCCAGCCCTTTCGGGTCGCGGGGCTGCGCGCCTCGCTCCATGGCTCGCTGGCGTTCACGGGCGTGGGTCATGCCACGGACCGGGCGGTGATCCTCGGGCTCGCGGGGTTTCTGCCCGAACGCCATGACGCGGGGCGCGCCGAGGCGGAGCTGACGCGGGTCGCGGCCGAGGGCACCGTCGCGCCGGAGGGTCTGGGGCGGCTGGTGTTCGTGCCGGGGCGCGATCTCGTCTTCGACTACGACCGCGCCCTGCCCGGCCATGCCAACGGGATGATCCTGCGGGCCACGGATGCCGAGGGCGACGAGGTGGTGCAGGAGACCTATTATTCCGTGGGCGGCGGATTTGTCCTGACCGCGGGCGAGCTGGCGCAGGGGCGGGACACCGACGACGGGCCGGCGGTGCCTTTCCCGTTCCGGTCTGCGGCGGAGATGCTCGGGATGGCCGCCGGCAGCGGGCTCTCGGTCGCGGCGATGAAGCGGGCGAACGAACGCGCCCGCGCGCCGGGACGCGATCTCGACGCCGGGCTGATGCACGTCTGGTCCACGATGAGCGCCTGTATCGACCGGGGGCTTGCCACGGGCGGCATCCTGCCCGGCGGTCTGTCGGTGAAGCGCCGGGCAAAGGCCATCCACCAGAGCCTGCTGGCGGAGCGGGGGCTGAACCGCGCCCCGCCGCACACGATCACCGACTGGATGTCGGCCTATGCCATGGCCGTCAACGAGGAGAACGCCGCCGGTGGCCAGGTGGTGACCGCGCCCACCAATGGCGCGGCGGGGGTGGTGCCCGCGGTGATCCGCTACTGGCTCGACCATGTGCCGGGCGCGAGTTCGGCGCTTGTGCCGGAGTTTCTGCTGACGGCGGCCGCCATCGGCGGGCTGATCAAGGTCAACGCGTCCATCTCGGGCGCGGAATGCGGCTGTCAGGCGGAGGTGGGCTCGGCCGCGGCCATGGCGGCGGCGGGACTGGCGGCAGTTCTGGGCGGCACGCCCGCGCAGGTGGAGAACGCCGCCGAGATCGCGCTCGAGCATCATCTGGGGATGACCTGCGATCCGGTACGCGGCCTCGTGCAGGTGCCCTGCATCGAGCGCAACGGGCTCGGTGCGATCAAGGCCGTGTCCGCCGCCTCGCTCTCCCTGCGTGGCGACGGCACGCATCTCGTGCCGCTCGATGCCGCCATCGAGACCATGCGCCAGACCGGCGCGGACATGAGCGAGAAGTACAAGGAGACCTCGCTGGGCGGCCTTGCCGTGAACGTGCCCAATTGCTGAGCACGCGGGTCGGGGCCTGTTGACCATCCGCGCGCTTGGGCGGAGTGTCGGGGCATGATCGATCTTTACACCTGGACCACACCGAACGGCCGCAAGGTCTCCATCCTGCTCGAGGAACTGGGGCTGGACTATGAGGCCCAAGCCATCGACATCGGCAAGGGCGCGCAGTTCGCCCCCGAGTTCCTGAAGATCTCCCCAAACAACCGCATCCCCGCCATCGTCGACCGCGCCACCGGGCGCAGCCTCTTCGAATCAGGCGCCATCCTATGGCACCTCGCCGAGACGCATGGCCGGTTCCTCGGCGACGACCGGCTGGAGACGCTGGAGTGGCTGATGTGGCAGATGGGCGGCATGGGGCCGATGCTGGGACAGGTGCATCACTTCGTGAAGTACAACCCCGGCACATCGGCCTATGCCGAGGACCGCTATTCCAGGGAGGCGCACCGGCTTTACGGGGTGCTCGACCGCAGGCTCGAGGGGCGCGACTATGTCTCGGGCAGCTATTCGGTGGCGGACATGGCGATCTGGCCCTGGGTGTCGCGCTACGAGTGGCAGGAGATCGACCTTTCGGACTATCCCCGGGTGCGAGACTGGTACCTCCGGATCGCCGACCGGGAGGCGGTGGAGCGGGGTTATCACGTCCCGCATTACACCAACGACGTGCCCCGCCCGTGAGCTCTTGGGTCTTTGCCCCGCCGGAGCCCGCGTCCCTGCCCGCCCCGGGCGGGCGGTATCCTGTGCGGCGCATCTTCTGCATCGGGCGCAACTATGCCGCCCATGCCGCGGAGCTGGGCAACAGCGTCGCGGACGCGCCCTGGTTCTTCACCAAGACGCCGATGAGCCTCGCACAATCGGGCGCGGTGCTGCCCTACCCTCAGGGCACACGGGACTATCACCACGAGGTGGAGCTGGTTGTCGCCCTGGGCGAGGACGGTGCGCCCTGGGGCTGGGCCACCGGCCTCGACATGACGCGCCGCGACCTGCAGGCGCAGGCCAAGGCGGACCGACTGCCCTGGGACGCGGCGAAGGACGTGGAGGGCGGGGCGGTGATCGGGGCGCTCGCGCCCGGCGCCCCGGGTGCCGGGGCGCGGATCACGCTGACGGTGAACGCAGAGATGCGGCAGGACGCCCTGATCGGAGACATGGTCTGGCCGGTGGCGGCGCTGCTCTCTCATCTGGCGGGGCTCTACACCCTGGGCGCGGGCGACCTCGTGATGACCGGAACGCCCGCAGGGGTGGGCCCGGTGCACCCCGGCGACCGGCTGGACGGGCGCATCGACGGCCTCTCCCACGTCCTGCTGGAGTTCGCGCTATGACCCTGACCCGGGCCGAGGAGACCGGCCTCATCGACCTCGTCCGCGAGGTGGCGAAGGCGGAGATCCTGCCGCGCTTCCGCGCCCTCGATCCGACCGAGATCCGCTCGAAGAGCCGCGCCGACGACCTGGTGACGGTGGCGGATGTCGCGGCCGAGGTGGCCCTTGCCGATGGCGCCGCGCGGATCCTGCCGGGTGCCGCGGTGGTGGGCGAGGAGGCGGTCTCGGGCGATGCCTCCGTGCTCGACCGCGTCGCGGGGCCGGGCCGGACACTGGTGATCGACCCAATCGACGGGACCTGGAACTTCGCCCACGGGCTTGCGGTCTTCGGCGTGATCCTCGCCGTGGTCGAGGACGGCGAGACGGTGTTCGGCCTGCTCTACGATCCGGTGTTCGACGACTGGACCGCCGCGCGCCGGGGCGGCGGCGCCTGGTCCGGCGCCCCGGGCCGCGCCGACATCCCCCTCCGCCGCGCCCCCGCCCCCGCGCCCGATATCGCGCAGGGCTACGTTCCCTTGTCGCTCTATCCCGCCGCCGCGCGCGAGGGCGTGGCCCAGGCGATGACCACCGTGGGCCGCGCGGGCACCCTGCGCTGCGCCTGCCACGAATACCGCCAGCTCGTGGCGGGGGGCAGCGACTTCATGCTCGCGGCGATGCTCAACGTCTGGGACCATGCGGCGGGCGTGCTCGCGGTGACAGAGGCGGGAGGCCGCGCCGCGCTGGCAGGCGGCGCGCCCTACGGGCCCGAGCTCCGGCAGGGGCACCTGATCTCCGCCGCGGACGCCGATCTCTGGCAGGCGCTCGACACCCGCTTCGGCGCGGCGGCAGGCCCGATCTAGGCCCCTTGGCCCGGAACCCCGGACCTGTGTATCATCCTGCGTCAGCACCAACGGTTCAGGGAGACCGGCCATGAACATGGTCAAGCCGAACGACCTCAACGCCTTCTGGATGCCGTTCACGGCAAACCGCCAGTTCAAATCCGCGCCGCGGATGTTCGTGGCCGCCGACGGCATGTACTACACCACCTCCGAGGGACGCGAGGTGCTCGACGGCACCGCCGGCCTCTGGTGCTGCAACGCGGGCCACAAGCGCCCGCGCATCGTCGAGGCGGTGCAGGCGCAGGTGGCCGAGCTCGACTATGCGCCGGCGTTCCAGATGGGCCATCCGAAGGCCTTCGAACTCGCCAACCGGCTGATCGGCATGGCGCCCGATCACCTGGCCCATGTGTTCTACACCAACTCGGGCTCGGAAAGCGTGGAGACATCGCTGAAGCTGGCGCTGGCCTACCACAGGGCGAAGGGCGACGGCGCGCGCACCCGTCTCATCGGGCGCGAGCGCGGCTATCACGGGGTGAATTTCGGCGGCATCTCCGTGGGCGGGATCGTCAACAACCGCAAGGTCTTCGGGTCGCTTCTGACGGGCGTGGACCACCTGCCCCACACCCACCTGCCCGCGCAGAACGCCTTCACCCGCGGCCAGCCCGACCATGGCGCGCATCTGGCGGATGAACTGGAGCGGATCGTGGCGCTGCACGGCCCCGAGACCATTGCCGCCGTGATCGTGGAGCCCGTGGCGGGCTCGACGGGCGTGCTCCTGCCGCCCAAGGGCTATCTGGAGCGCCTGCGGGAGCTCTGCACCAAGCACGGCATCCTGCTGATCTTCGACGAGGTCATCACCGGCTTCGGCCGGCTGGGCAGCGCCTTCGCCGCGGACCATTTCGACGTGAAGCCCGACATCATGGTCACCGCCAAGGGCCTGACCAACGGCGTGATCCCGATGGGCGCCGTCCTGGTGACGCCCGAGATCCACGACGCCTTCATGCACGGGCCGGAGAACCTGATCGAGCTCTTCCACGGCTACACCTATTCCGGAAATCCGATCGCCGCCGCCGCCGGCCTCGCCACGCTCGAGACCTACCGCGAGGAGGGCCTCTTCGAGCGCGCCGCCGAACTGGCCCCCTACTGGGAGGACATGCTCCACGCCCTGCGCGACTGCCGGCACGTGATCGACATCCGCAACATCGGCCTCATCGGCGCGATCGAGCTTCAGCCCATCGCGGGCCAGCCCACGCGCCGCGCCTTCCAGGCCTTCCTCGACGCCTACGACCGCGGCGTGCTGATCCGCACCACGGGCGACATCATCGCGCTCTCGCCGCCGCTGATCATCGAGAAAGCCCAGATCGACCGCATCGGCGAGACCCTGCGCGAGGTGCTGACCGCGCTCGAATAGCCCTAAGCCGCCCGGATGCCCGCCCATACGGGCGGGCGCCTTCCTCGGCCCCTCCCGCGCCCGGCCGTCGGATCTGCGCCCTGCCGCCCCCCCACTTTTCTGGCCCGAAGTATCCTCGGGGGGGCGTCGAAAGCCTATGCTTTCGACGTGGGGGGCAGACAGCCCCCCTCCCCGGCCGTCCCTGTGCACCGTCCTCGACGGGTTCGACCGGCGGGGGGTCCGGGGGGCGGCAGCCCCCCGGCGGATCGCCGCGCGAAGCGCGGCGAAACCCCCCGCTTCAGAGCGTCACCGCCTGCCCGGTCTCAGCACTCTCCTGCGCCGCGAGCCCGATCTCCACCGCCCGGGCGCCGTCGCCCACGGTGACCTCCACCTCGCCCTGCCCGCGCACCACCGCGGCGAAGCGCTGGTGCTGGAAGAAGGTCGCGCCGTTGTGGTCGCCGGCCTCGAGCAGGGTCGGATCGACGGGAATCTGGCTCTCCATCGGTCCTTTCGGAGCGCGCGGCGACAGGATCAGGCGCGGCACCGGCGCGGGCCCGAGCTTGGCGGGCCAGAACCGGCCCGGGCCGGGCACCAGGCATTCGATCTTGCCGCGGGGGCCCACGGCGCTGATCTCCTCCTGCCACTGGGAGCCTTCGGCGAACATGCACAATTCCAGCATTGCCCGCGCGCCGCCCGCGAAATCGAGGATCACATAGCCGTTGTCCCAGACATCGGGCACGCGGCCGGCATATTCCTCGTCGCGGTGGTTCAGGGTCTGGCCGGCGCTGGCCATGACCCGGATTGGCTCGTCCTTCAGGATCAGCCGCATCAGGTCGAAGAAATGGCAGCATTTCTCCACCAGCGTGCCGCCGGTATTGGCGTTGAAGCGGTTCCAGTCGCCGATCTTGGGCAGGAACGGAAAGCGGTGCTCGCGGATCGTCAACATGGCGATGCCGCCCGTGGCATGGGGCGCCTGTTCGATCAGGGCCGCGATGGGCGGCATGTAGCGGTATTCCATCGCCACCCAGAGCGCGGGCAGCGCCTTTGCGACCGCCTCCACCCCGGCGCGGTCCTCGGGCCTTGTGTAGAGCGGCTTTTCGCACAGCACCGGCAGGGGGCGGCGCGCGGCGATGGCGCGCAGCTGGCCTGCGTGGAGGTGGTTGGGGCTGACGATCACCACCGCGTCGAGCGGCTCGTGGGCCAGAAGCGCGTCGAGATCGTCCACCACCACCGTCTCCTGCCGCCCCAGCGCCGCGGCGCTTTCGGCGAGTTCGCGCACCGGGTCGCAGACCACCGCCACCCGCGCATCGGGCAGGAGCGTGATGTTCTGGATATGCTCCCGCCCCATCATGCCGCAGCCGACGATGCCGTAATTGATCACCCGTCCCATTCTCATCCCTTCCCGAGCCGCGCCACATAGCGGCAGACATCCGTGTCGAACCATGTGCGGCTGGTCTCGGCGCGGGCGCCGTCCCCGGCCCAGCCCACGCGCTCCGCCATCCCGACCAGCGCCCCCGGCGCGGGGCCGAACATCGCGGGCGCCCAGGGCGGCACCTCCCCCGTGCCCACCCGGTCCTCGACCCGCGCGATCACAAGGCCCAGCGCCTGCCGGTAGTGCAGATACAGCGATTCCGAGAGGTCCGCGGCCGTCAGCCGCTCCGCCCGCGCGCCGTCGAGCCAGATCTCCTCGAGCGCCGCCGCCTGCCCGTCGAGCCGCCGCAGCCTGCGGATGCGCCAGCCCTGCGCCGAAGGCCCGCCGTCGGGCAGACCGGCGGGCTTCGTCCGCAGCCCGACCTCCAGCACCTCCGCCGTGGGCAGGCCGCCGCCGGCGATGCGCTCCAGCCGGAAGAAGCCGTAGACGCCCAGCGGCCCGGGGCGCGCGCGCACGTAGTTTCCCGACCCCTGCCGCCGCTCCAGAAGGCCGTCCTCGGCCAGCCGCTCCAGAGCCTTCCGGAGCGTGCCCACGGCCACGCCCAACCCCGCCGCCATCTCGCGCTCGGGCGGCAGGCGCGCGCCCTCCGCCAGCCGGCCCGCGGCGATGTCGCGGATCAGCAGTTCGGCGATCTGGACATAGCGCGGCAGCGCCGGGCCTTCGGGCATGCGGGCGGCCATGGCGGCCATCGGGCTCTCCCTGCCAATTGATGCACGATTGATGCAGTCATTGCGCCATGCTACGCAAGCCCTGCCCGTCGCGCGGACGCGACCTTTCGAAAGGCCCCGGATGACCATCGTTCCCGTCACCTCGGCCGATCTCGACGCGGCCGAAATCTCCTGGTTCGCGGCGCTGTGCTCGGACGATTACCGCTTTCTTGGCCTGCCCGAGGGCGATCTCAGGTCCTCCTTCGCCCATTGCCGGGACATCGCCCTGACGGCGGAACGGCAGGGCTTCCGCAACATCCTCTGCCCCTCCTCCTACCAGGTGGGACAGGACACGCTCAGCTTCGTCGCGGGCATGGCGCCGCTGACAGACCGGATGAATTTCCTCGCCGCAATCCGCTGCGGCGAGATGCAGCCGATCATGCTGGCGCGCACCGTGGCCACGCTCGACCACATGCTGGAGGGGCGGCTGACGCTCAATGTGATTTCGTCCGATTTCCCCGGAGAGACCGCCGACAGCGCCCACCGCTACCAGCGCAGCCGCGAGGTGGTGGAGATCCTGAAACAGGCCTGGACCCGGGACCGGATCGACTACGCGGGCGAGATCTACCACTTCGCGAACGTCTGGACCGATCCCGCGAAACCCTTTCAGACCGGCGGGCCGCTCCTCTATTTCGGGGGCTACTCCCCGCCCGCGCTGGAGCTCTGCGGCCAGCATTGCGACGTCTACCTGATGTGGCCCGAGCCGAAGGACCAGCTCGCCGAGCGCATGCGCGCGGTGAACGCGGTGGCGGAGCGCCATGGCCGGACGCTGGATTATGGCCTTCGCGTCCATGTCGTCGTGCGCGACACGGAGGCAGAGGCGCGGGACTACGCGGAGCATCTGGTGTCGAAGCTCGACGACGAGCTGGGCCGGCTGATCCGGGAACGGGCGCATGATTCGGGCTCGCTCGGCGTGTCGCACCAGGCCCGCGCGCGGGATCTCGCGGACCAGTTCGGCTATGTCGAGCGCCACCTCTGGACCGGCATCGGCCGCGCCCGGTCGGGCTGCGGCGCGGCCATCGTGGGCTCGGCGGATCAGGTCCTGTCGGAGATCGCGGCCTACCGCGCCATGGGCATCCGGGCCTTCATCTTCTCGGGCTATCCCCATCTCGAGGAGGCGGAGCATTTCGGCTGTCTCGTCATGCCGGAGTTGACAACCTGTTCCCTGCCCCATGTCTACGGCAAAGTGCCCGAGGGCACGCCCCCGACACCCCTTGGAACCGGAGTTCGCCGCTGATGATGCGCCGTCATCTCGAGACCAGCCCCCGGCCCGCCTCCTGATGGACGGGGCGAGCGAGATGACCGGGTCCGGCTTCGATCCTTCGCAGGACGCCCGCGCGTTTCGCGATGCGCTGGGGCGGTTCGCGACCGGAGTGACGGTGGTGACCGTGCCCTCGGAGGACGGCCCCGTCGGCATGACGGCCAACAGCTTTGCCAGCGTCAGCCTCGATCCGCCGCTGGTGCTGTGGTCCCCCGCGAAGGCCGCGCGGCGCCACCGCTATTTCGCCGCGGCGCCGCGCTATGCGATTCACGTTCTGGGAGCCGATCAGAAGGCCGTGGCGGACGGGTTCACGAAGGGCATGGACGGGTTCGACGGGCTCGACTGGCAGGAGGGAGAGGCGGGCGTGCCGCTCATCGCCGGGTGCCTTGCGCGGTTCGACTGCGGGCTCGAGGCGGCCCACGACGGGGGCGACCATACGATTCTCGTGGGGCGCGTGCTGCGTGCGGCCTTCCGCGACGGGCTGCCGCTGCTGTTCCAGGCCGGGCGGTACGTGGCCCTGAAGGGCTGACGCCTCAGTGCATCAAGCGCGCCGCGACGGGCCGTTCCTCGGCGGTTTCCGGGCGGGGCGCGCGCAGAACCAGCCGGCGCAGGGCGAGGCCAAGGACCGCGGCGTCGGCCACGACCATGGGCGACATGTCTGGCCGCACCACGAGGCAGGCCATCAGCAGGGCATCCTCCCGTGCGCCCTCCGTGGCCGCCTCCACCAGGGTGGCGAGGCAGGCCTCGTCGGCGCCGAGGCAGCTGCAGCCGGTCCCGTGCCGCATCAGCGGCCGCCGCCCATGGAGGGCGATCTGGCGCCAGAACGCATCGAAGGCGGCGATGACTCGGAGCGCCATGTCCGTCCCGGCCCGTTGCTCGAGGAGCGTCTCCGCGGCGGCCCGCGCGGCCGGACCGGCGGTCAGACGGCGCAGGAGGCCGACCAGCTCCAGCCCCTCGGCATCGAGATCCTCGATCCGGCCCACGGGCCGCGCGCCTTTCGGACATTGAGACATGTGCCGCCTCCGCTTGGGGTCAAAGGACGGGGCCGCCCCGGGGCGCCCCGCACCAAAGACTGATAAAAACACTCGGACATGTCAAGGCGGTTGCGGAGAGGCTGCGGCCCCTTCCCCGTCCATCCGCGCGAGCGCCGTCCCGAAGCCCTCGGCCGCCGCGACGAGATCCCCTGCGGCCTCGGCCCGGACCATGAGGGCGGCCAGCAGCAGTGCCTCGGCCCGGGCTCCAACGGCGGTGGCGGCGACGAGGGCCGCGAGCCAGGCCTCGTCCGCCGACAGCCGCGGGTCGCCCGGCGGGTTCAGAAGCAGCCGCCGCCGCCCGACCCATGCCAGCAGCACCCAGATCGAGCCCAGCGCCTCCACCGCCTGCTCTGCGGCGGCGGGCGAAAGACGTTCGGCGATTTCCGTCGTGGTGCGGTCGCGTCCCGATGCGCCGCTCTGCCAGAGCCGCGCCAGCCGCAGGACCCGGTGCCGCAGCGGATCGAGATCCGCCACCCGCCCCAGGATCACGTCCCCGCGGGGCAGACCCGCGTCGGTCTCCATCCTCGCCCCGTCCGGCCCCATCGTCCCCTCAGACACAGGCTCTGCACATATCGGCATACCATGGATGGACCGGCAGACGGGCCTGCGTCAATCCTGCACATCGAAAAGCGGGCAGCCGCGCCTTGGCGCAGGCGGCCTGCCGCAGGGTCGTCCGGGACCGAAGGACAGCAGGGCGGACCGTCCCACATGGTCTCATCGCCCGGCATGGGCCCGCCGGAGGCGGCCCGGCGCGGCAGGCCGGGCCGGTCGCCGGGAGATCAGAGATACCGGTTGACGAGGTTCTCCAGCCGCTCCTGCCGGCCCGAACGGGGCTCGGGCTCCACGCCGCCGGCCTCGACCCGCGCCGCGGCGGAGGCCAGATCGCCCGCGAGCATGGCCCGCGCCTCCGCGCTCTCCCAGCCGGCGTAGCGGTCGGCGCGCGCCGCCTCGAGCCTGCCGTCCTCCAGCATCCGCGCCGCAGCCTTCAGCCCTGCCGCGCAGGTGTCCATGCCGCCCACATGGGCCGCGATCAGGTCCACGGGATCGAGCGACTGGCGGCGCAGCTTGGCGTCGAAATTCGTGCCGCCGGTGGTGAAGCCGCCCGCGCGCAGGATCTCGTAATAGGCCAGCGCCACCTCCGGCACGTTGTTCGGGAACTGGTCGGTATCCCAGCCGGACTGGTAGTCGTTGCGGTTCATGTCGATGGACCCGAGGATGCCAAGCGCCCGCGCGAGCGCCAGCTCATGCTCGAAGCTGTGGCCGGCGAGGATCGCGTGGCCCTGCTCGATATTGACCTTCACGTGGCCCTCGAGACCGAAATCCTTGAGGAAACCGTAAACCGTGGCGACGTCGTAGTCGTACTGGTGCTTGGTCGGCTCCTGGGGCTTGGGTTCGATCAGGATGGTGCCGGTGAAGCCGATCCTGTCGGCATGTTCGCAGACCATCTGCAGGAAGCGCCCGGCCTGTTGCCGCTCGCGGCCCATGTCGGTGTTCAGGAGCGTCTCGTAGCCCTCGCGCCCGCCCCAGAGCACGTAGTTCTGCCCGCCCAGGCGGTGCGTGGCCTCCATGCAGGCCTTCACCGTCGCCGCCGCATAGGCGAAGACATCGGGGTCGGGGTTGGTCGCCGCCCCCGACATCCAGCGCCGGTGCGAAAACAGGTTGGCCGTGCCCCAGAGGAGCCCGACACCGGTCTCCTCCATCTTCGGGCCGAAATAGTCGACGATCTCGAAGAGGTTGTCGCGGCTCTCGGCGAAGGTGGCACCCTCGGGGCGGACGTCGGCGTCGTGGAAACAGAAGAACGGCACGCCGAGGATGCGGAACATCTCGAAGGCCGCATCGGCCTTGATCTTCGCCCGGCCCATGTCGTCCTGGGGATGCCACGGCCGCAGAAAGGTCTGCCCGCCGAAAGGATCGCCGCCCTCCCAGGCGAAGGAGTGCCAGTAGGCGGCGGCAAAGCGCAGGTGGTCCTTGAGCGGCTTGCCCAGCACCACCTCGTCGGGGTCGTAATGGCGGAAGGCGAGGTCGCCGTCGGCGTCGGGCCCGCCGTAGCGGACGGGGTCGATGCCTGCGAAGAAGTCGGTCATGGGGGGGTCCTTTCAGGTCAGGCGGGGCGCGGATGTCACGGGGGCATGGGGGGCCAGCCCCCCGTCGCGCGAGGCGCGACTCCCCCCGGGATATTTCCGGCCAGAAAATGCAGGGGTGCGGCGCGCCATTCAGAGGTCCTTCAGGGCGGCATAGGCGGCGCGGTAGCGGGCGAGGCCTTCGGCGAAGGCGTCCCGCATCGCGGGGTCGGGGTCATGGCTGCGGGCGACGGGGGGACGCGTGGCGATCTCGGCACCCTCGCCGGTGGCGGCCATGCGGCCGAGCCGGGCCGCGCCCAGCGCCGCGCCGAACTCGCCCGCCTCGGGCACGTCGAGCGGAAAGCCCAGCACGCTGGCGAGAAGGTCGAGCCAGTAGGCCGAGCGCGAGCCGCCGCCCAACGCCAGCGCGCGGTCGATGCGGGTGCCCGTGGCCGCCAGAGCATCGCGGCTGTCGGCAAAGGCATAGGCCACGCCCTCGAGCACGGCGCGGGCGGCCTCGGTGGCGTCGGTGGCGTGGTCGAGATGCAGGAACTGGCCGCGGATATGGGCGTCGTTGTGGGGCGTGCGCTCTCCGCCGAGGTACGGCAGGAACAGCGTCCGGCCGGGGGCGCGGAGCGGGCCGAGGCCGGCCGTGAGCTCGGAGGCGGACCGGCCCGTGAGCCGCGAGAGCCACGCGAGCGCGTCGGCCGCGGCGAGGATCACGCCCATCTGGTGCCAGGTGCCCGGCACGGCATGGCAGAAGCTGTGCACCGCCGTCGCGGGATCGGGCCGGTAGCCGCCATTGGCAGCAAAGAGCACGCCGGAGGTGCCCAGGGACAGGAAGGCCTCGCCGTCGCGCACGACGCCCGCGCCGATGGCCGCGGCGGCGTTGTCGCCCGCGCCCCCCGCCACCACGAGGTCCGGCAGGTCGAGCTCGATGCCGAGCTTGTCGCGCAGGGTGCCCGAGGGCGCGCTGCCCTCCACCAGCGCGGGCATATGCTCGCGGGAGAGGCCGCAGGCGGACAGCAGGTCGTCCGACCAGTCCCGCGCGCCGGTGTCGAGCCAGGCGGTGCCGGCGGCGTCCGACATCTCCGACACATGGGCGCCGGTCAGGGCGTAGCGCAGGTAGTCCTTGGGCAGGAGCACCTTGGCGATCCGGGCGAAGGTCTCGGGCTCGTGCCGGCGGACCCATTCGACCTTGGGCGCGGTGAAGCCCGGGAAGACGATGTTGCCCGTCACCGCCCGGAACCGCGGATCGGCGTCCATTTCGGCGGCCTCCACCGCCGCGCGGGTGTCGTTCCAGAGCATGCAGGGCCGCAGCACCGCGCCCTCGGCATCGATCAGCGTGGCGCCGTGCATGTGGCCCGAGAGACCGATCCCCCTGAGCCCCGCGCAATCGTGCTGTTCGCGGATCGCCCGCAGCGCGTCGCGGGCCGCCGAGACCCAGGCGGCGGGGTCCTGTTCCACCCAGCCGTCATGGGGGCGCGCGACCTCCAGCGGGACGGAATGCTCCGCGAGGATGCGCTCGTCGTCATCGACGAGGATCGCCTTCAGCGAGGAGGTTCCCAGATCGAGACCGATGTACATCGCCAGCTCCCTTCAGGTCATGATGAACCGGACGGCGATCCAGATCGCCGCCCCCAGCAGGACGACCCAGAGCGCCAGCTGCACCAGCACCACGAGGGTCGCCATCACCGGGTCGCTATGGGCCGAGGTCAGCGCGATGAGCGGAACCGCCGCCCAGGGCAGCACGTATTGCCCGGCGAAGGCCACCGCGACCACGAAGGCCCAGGCAGCGGCGGTGCGTGCGCGCGGGCCCATCCTGCGTCATGCCGCGAGATGCTCGGGCGTCTTGCCGAGGATGATCATCCCCAGCAGATCGTCCTCGCTCACCTCGTCCACGTTCACCACGCCCACGAGCCGGCCGTTCTTCATCACCGCCGCCCGGTCACAGAGCTCTTTGACCTGGTGGATGTCATGGTCGATGAGGAAGATGCCGAGGTTCTGGCGCTTCAGTTCCCCGATCAGCTCGGCCACCATCTGCGTCTCCTGGGGGCCGAGCGCCGCGGTGGGCTCGTCCATGATCAGGATCTTCGCGTTGAAATAGACCGCGCGCGCGATCGCCACGGATTGCCGCTGGCCGCCCGAGAGCGCCGAGACCGGCGCGCTGAACTTCTGGAAGTTCGGGTTGAGCCGGCCCATGATCTTGCGCGTCTCGGCCTCCATGGCGCCGTCGTCCACCATGCCCATGGCGGTGACGATCTCCCGGCCCAGAAACAGGTTCGCCGCGGCGTCGAGATTGTCCGCAAGCGCGAGTGTCTGGTAGATCGTCTCGATGTTGTAGCTGCGCGCGTCGCGGGGGTTGTTGATCGTGGCGGGCTCGCCGTTGATCCGGATCTCGCCCTTGTCCATCCGGTAGGCGCCCGACAGGCACTTGATCAGCGTCGACTTGCCCGCGCCGTTGTGGCCCAGGAGGCCCACCACTTCGCCGGGGTAGAGATCGACGGTGACGTCGTCCACCGCCTGAATGCCCCCGAAGGAGATGGAGATGCTGTTGAGCTCCACGAGGGGGGTGCCGCGTGCGTCCGCCATGGTCAGTCTCCCGTCCGGCGCCGGTAGAGGATGTCGATGAAGACGGCGATCACGAGGACCGCGCCCACGACGATGTTCTGGTAGGGGGCGTCCACGCCCACCATCGCCATCCCCGATTGCAGCGACTGCATGATGAGCGCGCCGAGGATGGCGCCGTAGATCGTGCCGACCCCGCCCGAAAGCGCGGTGCCGCCGATCACGGCCGCGGCGATCACGCGCAGCTCGTCCAGGGTGCCGATGTCGTTGGAATGAAACGACAGCCGCGCCGAGGCGACGACGGCCGAGATCGCGCAAAGGAACCCCATGAGGGCAAAGACCTTCACCGTCAGCAGGCGCGTGTTGATGCCCGACAGCTCCGCCGCATCCGGGTTGCCGCCGGTGGCGAAGATGTAGCGCCCGAGCCGGGTGCGCTGGGCGACGATTGTCATGATCACGGCCACGGCGATCAGCACGAGGACCGATATCGGGAGGCCATAGGCCGCGCTGTAGCCCTCGGGCAGGGCCTCGCCGCGCGCCGCGAAATCGCGTTCCAGCACGCGCTGGGGGATCTCGTAGGAGTTCAGGATCAGGACGAAGCCCATGATGCCCACCGCCACGATGGCCGCAACCACAGCCTCGGCCCAAAGCGGCTTGACCGGGAATTCATGCCGGATCTTCGACTGCCGGCGCCCCCAAAGGCCCCAGAGTGCCACGACCGTCGCGACACCGCCGAAGATCCAGGACCACTGTTCGCCCAGCGTGCCGGAGATGCCGCCAAAGGCCTGGAAGGTGTCGTCGAGCGGCCCGATGGTCTGTCCGTTCGTGAGGAACCACGCCACGTTGCGCCAGACGAGGAGCCCGCCCAGCGTCACGATGAAGGCCGGAATGGTCAGGTAGCCCACGAGCCAGCCGTGAAAGGCGCCGATGGCGACGCCCACGCAGATCCCGCCCGCGATGGAGATCCACGGCAGCGCGGGATGGCCCAGCGGCAGCAGGCCGCCCACCAGCCAGTCGGTCTGCAGCATCGCCATCACCGCCGAGCAGGTGGCGAGCAGCGAGCCCACGCTGAGGTCGATGTGGCGGGTGACGATGATGAACACCATGCCCGTGGCCATGATCGCCACCGACACCGTCTGGATGGTCAGGTTGAAGATGTTGCGCGGGGTCAGGAAACGGCCGTCGGTCAGCACGTTGAACACCAGCGCCACGATGATGAACGCGCCGATCATGCCCAGGAGCCGGGTGTCGAGCTCGAGGCTCTGGATCAGGTTCCGCCGGGGCGCGGAGGCGGGCGCATGGGTGGACTCGGCCATGGCGGGTGCGATCTCCGTGAATGAGGCGGCGGGACGGTGCCGCCGGTCGGTGGATGACGCGGGCCGTCCCGCGCGAGAGCCGGAGCGGAGGGTGGGTCAAAGCCCCACCCTGCGGACCTCCGTCGGGTGGGTTTTCAACCCACCGCGCCGTGAACGTGGCGGGCCGGATCGGGGTCCGGCCCGCCGCTTGGGTCAGTTGCAGGGCGCGGGGCCGCCGCTGACGCCCTGGCAGAGCGCCTCCTGGGTGATCCAGCCGGCATCGACCACGACATCGAGATTGTCCGCGGTGATCGGCTGCGGGGCGAGGAACTGCGCCCAGAGCTCCATGCCGTCGGGCGAGGTCCACTGCTCGGCGCCCTCGATGTCGCCCATCTCGGTGCCGCCGGCGAGCGCCACGGCGATCTCGCCCGCGCGCTGGCCGAGGTCGCGCGCGTCCTTCCAGACGGAGACGGTCTGGGTGCCCTGGGCCACGCGGTTCAGCGCGGCATGGTCGCCGTCCTGGCCGGAGACCGGGATGCCTTCCATGCCCTGGGCGGTCAGCGCCGCCACGACACCGCCCGCGGTGCCGTCGTTGGAGGCCACGACCGCGTCCACGTCATTGTCTGCCTGGGTCAGGATCTGCTCCATGTTGCGCTGGGCGTTCGCCGGCAGCCAGCCGTCGGTATAGGCCTCGCCGACGATGGTGATCGCGCCGCTGTCGATCGCGTCCTGCAGGACCTCCTGCTGGCCGCCGCGCAGGAAGTCGGCGTTGGGATCGGTGGGCGAGCCCT
>Ga0076930_100751_pt1 | contig 25050 bp, 22 predicted proteins | sample HotLakConsoUCCRE_FD_71149 | JGI IMG/M metagenome (GOLD analysis project Ga0076930, IMG submission 71149) | Hypersaline microbial mat communities from Hot Lake, Washington, USA - Hot Lake Consortium UCC-RE (version 3) (version 3) ...
GGCAGAAGGCTTTACAGGCCCGTCGGCAGGCACTCCTCACCCGGCTTCAGCAGCGGGTTCTCCTACTGGCGTCGGAGCGGGGAGGGACGCTGACGGTCACCGAGGTGGCCGCTTCGTTGAGCACCACCATGCAGGCGGCCGAGCGGGTCCTCATCACAATGGACGACGGATTCAGGGTACGCTCCGAGATCACCGACGAAGGGATCGTCCTCTACGAGTTCCCCGAGCTCCAGAGGCTCCAGGGAAGAGACCTTTCGTCCGGCTCCCCCCGATCTCTGGAGTCGGGAGGATAGGGGGGGATTCCGGGGGAGCGCTCTTCGTACCGCCGTGGCAGTTCCCCATTGTCCGTGGCACGTCCCCTGCGCATGACAGTCCCGTGGGGCCTTCGGAGCCGGCGGACCCCTCGCCGCAGGGTCGCCCGGGGATCCTTGAAGAATGAGGAAGAACGGGCACTTACGGCCTCCAGGGTGGGTCCCCCCCCCCACCCGGACCCCCCAAAGCTCCCTGGCTGATCCTCTGGCACGACTCTTCCATGTGACCCTTCAGCAGCCGGACCCTTTGAGCACGAGACATCGTTCGGGGGGATCTGCTGCGGTGAAGGGGGCCACGGATGCAGGGTAGTGGAAGAAACCCGTTGTGCTCCCGGGTACGGAGGTCTAGCTTCCGAGATCCGCCAGTGAACACCTCTTGACTGCGACCATGTCCACGTCCTCTCTCGTTCGACTTGACGAGTACCGGATTCGCCGGCAGCAGCGGCTACGCGAGGCGACAGCGCTCTATGGCGCCGATCCCGAGCGGGCCACTGTGGCCTCCATCCTGGAGAAGGTCCTCCTTCTTGTGGATGGGGATCGTGCGTCTGCGGTCTGGGTGGACGAGTACGGCCCCGGGGTCGTCCACGTCCACTGCGTCCTCGACCTGTTGCACACTCCCCCCCGTCGTGGCTTCGACCCCGCACATCTCCAGGCTGCATGGGAAGAGGGTGTCCCCGGGTTCAGGGATTGGGCGGATCTCTCCGCAAGTCAGGTGGTTCCGATCCTGGAAGGGGTCCGGAGCACCGCTGCGGTCGCCATGGGGAGCGACGGTTCCCGCTCCTGGTACGTGGTGGTGGACTCGGTGCGCCCCAGGGCGCCTCTACCCACGACGCAGGTGAGTCAGTTGATGTTCCTGGCGGGGGAGTGCGCTTCGATCCTCCTCCATCGGGACCTTCCCTTCGGTGGAAGTCGGCTGGCTCGTCCCTCCACCTTCGAGCGGCGCAGGAGCGAGAGTTTCGGCGCCTGGCCTGTCCTGCAGGACATCGAGGGGCGGGAAGGGGACGAGGAGGCAAACCGTCGGATCGCAGCCCGCTTCCTCGTGGCCCGTCTGGTTCGGGGTCTCATCGAAGAGGAGTTCGCGGTGGAGCTGGAGTCCGTGTTGTACCGGGCCTCCGGTGTGCGGCGTGAGGTGGACACCATCCCTGCCGACGATCCCGAGCGCCTCCTCTGGGAGGGAGTGGTGGAGGCGGTGGAGGTGGAGCGTCCCGCCGAGCTGGCCCGGGTCCTCCTGGAGCTGGGGAACCTGGTGGAGCGGTCCGGTCACCTCTTCGGTGCCCGGGAGTTCCACCGTACCGCCTACGATGTGGCGGTCATCGCCGGAGATTCGGCCTCCACTGTGGAAGCGGCCCGGTTCCATGCCAGGACCTGCCGTCGTCTGGGGGACCTGGTGGAGTCGGAGCGGTGGTACTCCACCGCCCTGGAGATCTCCCGGGCCCGTGGCGAGGCTCGCACCGTTTCGGTGGTGCTGGACGGTCTGGCCAACACCTTCCGGGAGATGGGCCAGACGGCTCGCGCCCGGGCGGTGGTCGTGGAGGGGATGGAGGTGGCCCGGGGAATGGACGACCGGTACGCCCTGGCCTCCGGTCACCACACCATGCTGGCTCTGGACAAGGATGAAGAGAACTGGTCCGACGCCATCGTGAACGGCTGGGCGGCGTTCGGTCTGTATCCGGAGACCTACCACCAGACGCTGGCGCTGCTGGACCTCGCCGGTGTGTTCCTCGAGACCGGCCAGTACCGGTCTGCGGAGGATGCCTACCAGGTCGTGCGCGATATGGCTCCGAGTCAACCGGCCGCAGTCATGGCGAGCGTATCCCTCGCCTACGTAGCCGCCAAGAGCAATGATGAAGAGGCGTTTGAAGCGCGGTTGAAAGAAGTCGACGTCGGAGACATGGATGTCCTGGCTCCCACCTACCGGGCCCAGGTACTGATCGTCCTCGGTCGTGCTTTGGCTGCGATGGGAAGAACGAGCGAGGCCCGCTCCTGGCTGGAGCGGGCCCGCAGTCTCGCCGAGGTTCATGCCTTCGTACAGCTTGGTGAAGACGCCTCAAGGTATCTCAAGGATCTCGATGGCCCGGGGACGGAGTCGGTTGACTTTCCTGTTCTCGCTGAGCGGGCGGGTCGGGTGGTGTCCGAACTCCGGCAGCTCAGGGAAGTCGTCGCCCGGGCCAGTTGATCCCCGTTGGCTCAGTTGTCGGAGCCGTGGGTCACGGTCCCACCACCGAAGCAAGCGGCAGACTCATCAGTGCAGTCATCGGTGCCCACCAGCGAGGTGTTGCAGGCAGCGGCACCCAGAACCAGGAACAGCGAGAAAGCGGAGACGAAGCGGCGGAAAGCGGACATGATCGGCCTCGGGCGTTGGGGGTCAGGTTTGTTTCACCAGCGGTTTGTCGGGCATTGTCCCGACAACTTCTGAATCAAGTATTGCGTGGGCCCTACGGATCTGCCGAATCATTTCGACGCTCTCCTATACCTTTTCCGACAGTCAATGGCTCTCACGGCCCTTCTCAGCCGGGATCCGGGCGTCAGGAGCGCCGTCCCGGAACAGCTTCCCGACGGGGATGAGGTGCTCGTGGCCCCTTCGGCAAGGCGGCTGCAGCAGTACCTGCTGAACCGTCCGGTGACCAGTGTGCTGGTGGACATCAGCGCGCTGCCGGGGACTGCGAATCGGGCCGAGGCCCTTCGCCCCCTGCGTCGTGGCTTCCCCCGTACCCCCATCGTGCTCCTGGCGCGGCTGGGCACCGACCCGGCGGTCCTGTTCGATCTGGGACGCACCGGCTTGCGGCACCTTGTCATGGTCTACGCCGACGACTGGGGGCTGGAGCTCCGGCGGGTCCTTGCCGAGGCGGCAGAGGACTCTCCCCCCGCCCTGGTAGCCCGCCGGCTGGCCCAGTATGTTCCGCCCCGGGAACTGGAGGTCCTCCGGCGGGCGCTGGAGAGTCTGCACCGGAGGCCCACTGCGGAAGAATTTGCCCGCGAGGTGGGCGTCACCCGTCCCTTCCTCAGTGAGTGCCTGAAGGCCACCGGGCTGCCGTCCGTGGGCCACCTCCTCCTCTGGTCCCGACTCTTCCATGCGGGACACTGGCTGGAGGAGCCGGCCCGTTCAGGGGAGAGTATCTCCAGGCAGTTGGAGTACTCCAGCGGCTCTGCCTTCCGCCGGGCGCTGAAGCACTACACGGGCGCCACCCCATCCGAGATCGCACGGGGAGGAGGTCTCTCCATGGTGATGCGGGAGTTCCTGGAGGGGATGAAGAAGGAAGGGAAGGTGGAGATCGAGGACGGGAAGTCGTCCGTGGCCTGATGGGGGAGTGGGGGCGTGAGACGATTCCGGGACCAGGACGGGATGGAGTGGGAGGTCTGGGTGGGCCGGGAGTCGTGGGGGGTGATGGTGGCCCTCCTGGTGCCCTCCCAGGGCGGAGCCCCGCTCCGCGCCCATCTTCCCGCCAGTGGGCCCGAGGAGGCTGAGCGGCACCTTGAGTCGCTGGACGACAGGGGCTTCCTCAACCTCCTCGAAGAGTCGCGACGGGCTTCCCCATGAACGGGACTCCCACGAAGTTCTCGGTGACGGGGGATTTCCCGGACCGGCCTTGATTCCTTTCCGGTCCGTCCATCGGCGTAAGCGCCGGAGTCCTTCCGGTGCCCACCCAGCAGGAGACGAGAGTCGATGAAGGTGTTCGAGGATCAGGCGGGGCGGTCGTGGCAGGCCAGCGTACGGGAGCGCCCGGGGTTCGACTACAAGGGGCGGTTCCACCTGGTCTTCTCCCCGGTGGACGGAGGCGAAGAGGTGGATCTCAGCGACGTACGCTGGAACAGCGTCCGGACTGCAGAGCGCACCCTGGCCACCATGTCCGGCGTGGAGCTCCGGCGTCGCCTCCGTTCGGCCCTGGGACGGGCTCCTTCCTGAACCGGTAGGCTACTCCCCGGATTCCGGGATCCCATCCGGAGGGGAGCCTACCCCCGGGATGGAGGAGCATCGGGCCGGGAGAAGGGCAGGGTCCCCCTTCAACGCCTGGAGGACTCCTGGGTGGCCTGGGAGGTGGCGGGCCCCCGGATCTGCAGGGAGTCCATTGCAGGGACCTCCAGGGACGGACGAAGGGTCCCCGCCAGCCGGATTCCGATCCGGTCCTCCAGATCCTTCGCCTGCCAGGTGTTCGGCACGCCGTTGGCCAGGATGCTGAAGAGCACAGCCTCTCCCTCCGAGGTCCGGACGATCCCCGATAGCGCCGAGACATTCTTGATGGTTCCGGTCTTGGCCCGGAGATTCCCGTCGGCGGCACTCCGCCCCATTCTCCGGAGGGATCGCCCCCCGGCTTCAGGGAGGGTCTCCAGGTAGGCGGTCCAGTGGGATCCCCGGGACATGGCCTGGAGCACCGAGATGAAGGCTCCGGCGGTGGCCCGGTTCTCCCGGGAGAGTCCGGAGCCGTCCACCAGGGAGAGCCGATCCCCCACCCCTGCGACCCTCTGGGCAAAGGCGGTGGTGGCACGGGCCCCACCCTCGAACGAGCCCTCCCCTTCCATCACCCGCCCCACGGTCATGGACACCATGTCCGAGTAGAGGTTGTGGCTCCGCTGGTTCACTACGGTGAGGATCTCCTGCATCGGGGGCGACCTGTGGGTGGCCACCACCTCCGGAGCGGTCCGACCGAATGCCGGGGCCCAGATCCTGGGACCGGTGACCCGGGAGGTGGCGGGATCCCGGTTCGCCCGGGTGTGCCCCACCACAGGGATTCCGTGGCGTTGGAGCACCGCCCGGAGGCCTGAGGCGGCATGGAGCACCGGGTCATCCACGGTGATGGTGCGACGGATCCCCCTGGTCCCCGCCCGGACCTCCCCGGTGACGCGGATGGGGTCTCCGGGGTCCCTCCGCTGCAGGCGGATGGCCCGGGCTCGTCCGGAGACGGTCCTGGCCTCGTTGACCAACACCGCCTGGGCGCCCTCGGGGAGGACGCGCAGGAGGGGACGACTTCCGGGGCTCGCCCCAGGGACGACCTCTACCGTGAGCACATTGTCCGTGAAGCCCAGGGCAGAGGCCCGAGCGGCATAGTCGTCATTGAAGTCATCGGGGTTCCACCCCGGCGCCCGCTCCGGACCCTGGAAGAGGGAGGCATCTCCCACCAGGTCTCCATTGATCCTCCGGATTCCCCGGCGCAACAGCTCCCGGGCCATCTGTTCGAAGGGGGAGAGGCCGGTCCCCGCCGGGGTGTCGTCCATTGTGGGGTCCCCCGTCCCGTAGAGGATCAGATCCCCGTGGAGCACCCCATCCACCACATCTCCATCCGCCAGCAGGTAGGTGGTGTACTGGAAGCCGGGGTCCAGGGCATCCAGGGCGGCGGCGCTGGTGAGGAGCTTCACATTGGAGGCCGGCGCCAGCATCTCATCCTCGTCGGCGGCCACCAGGGTGTCCCCCCGCTCCAGTGAGACCGCCAGCAGCCCCCAGCGCGCGGTGGGCCAGCGATCCCTGGGGAGGATGGCCTCCACGTCGTCCCGGAGCCCCCGGATCCAGGGCGGGAGGTTGGCCGGCAGGACTCCCGGGTCCGTGGGGGCCTCGACCACCTGTCCCGCGCCGGGGAGGGGAGCCGACACCAGCGCCAGGAGGGCCAGGGTGAGGGCAGCGCGGACGATGGGGCGAGGCTGTGGGAGAGCCGGCTTCATGGTTGGATCCGGGCCGGGGAACAGAGGGCGACATCAGGTGGTGAAACCCCTGTCGCAGGTGTGAGTGCCGGGGGGGAGCCGCTGGCCGGGGAGGTCACAGTGGTCCTCCCAATCCTTCCAGGGGATCCTGACCCTCCAGGGGGAGGATCACCCCGGGGTTGAGGATCCCCCCCTGGTCGAAGCTGTCCTTGAGGACCCGGAAGGCCGCAAGGGGGCCCGGGGCCCAGATCCTCTCCAGGAGGGGCGCCCGGAGGCGGCCATCCCCATGCTCCCCCGAGAGGGTTCCCCCCAGCTCCGCCACCAGCTCCGTGACCTCGTCCAGTACCTCCCCCAGCATCGGCCGGGTCCGGGGATTCTCGAGGTCCACCAGGGGATTCAGGTGGAGGTTTCCGTCCCCGGCATGCCCGAAGAGCACATGGTCGATGGAGCGGGATCCCAGGATCGCCTCCACCCCCTCCACATACCTGGGGAGCAGGGCCGGGGGCACCACGGAGTCCTCCACCACCTGCACCGACCGGAGGCCTCGATCTGCCATGGCCTGAATGGTGGGGCTGGCTGCTTTCCTGATCCCCCAGATCCTCTCCATCTCCGGTGCCTCGCGGGCCTCCACCCCCTGGAGCCCCAGCCCACGCATCTCCATCCGGATCCGCTCCAGCGCCTCCTGCACCTGGTCCTCCTCCCCTTCCACCTCCAGCACCATCAGCGACCTGGGAACTCCTGTGGCACCGGGGATGGACGAACCGGACGCCGCCACCAGCTCCAGGAGGCGCTGCCCCAGGAACTCGCAGGTGGAGGCGCCTGCGGAGTCGGCGATGCCCACGGCCGCAGGGATCAGCCGGTCCGACGGGAGGGAGAGGAGAACCAGGGCGGTGCGGGCCGGAGCCGGAAGGAGGTGGAATGTCACCTCCGTGATGACCCCCAGCGTCCCCTCGCTTCCCACCAGGAGTTGAAGGGAATCCCCGGTGGCCAGGAAGGCGTCGACTCCGTATCCGCTGGAGTTCTTCCGTACCGCAGGCCACGCCCCCTGGAGGGCTTCCGGGCCTCCTCCGGCTGCCACGGCCCGCTCCACTCCCCGGGCCAGGGGGAAGGGAAGTGCCGCTCCCCCTCCCAGTTCCAGTCGATCCCCGTCGGCGGTGAGCACCACCATCTCCGTGATCCAGCGTCTCACCGATCCGTACCGATAGCTCCGGGCTCCGGCTGCGTTGGTCCCCGCCATCCCTCCCACGGTACATCGCTGCGCGCTGGAGGGGAGGAAGGGAAGGGTCCCGCCGGCCCTCCGGGCCACCTCCTCCACCAGGGACGCCACGGCGGCGCATCCCACGGTGATGGCACCCCCCTCCTGGGCCGCTCCGATCCTCCGGAAGGCCGGTGCGGTGAGGTCCAGTACCACGGCGGTTCCCACGTTCCCCCCGGGCATGGCGGTTCCGCCCCCCCGGGGGACGATGGCGATCCCCTCCCTGTTGCAGTGGGCCAGGAGGCGGGCCAGGTCCTCTTCGTCATGGGGGCGGGCCACGGCCCTGGGTTGGAACCCGAAGGGGCCGGAGGCGATGCCGAAGGGGGAGATATCCTGATGATCCAGCAGGAACTCCCCCCGGAAGGATGGGGGAGGGGGGGGAGGGGTGGGCGGAGACGACATGGAGATGGTCCGGGGGACGGCCGCGTCGATGGCCACCGGACCCCGACCCCGATCAGGTGTGGGAACCGGGTCCCTGGTCCTCGGGCGGACAGTCGAGGCAGTAACCCTGCAACTCCAGCCGGTATCCGGTGACATGGAACTGACCTGCGCTCCGCCGGAGGGAGGCGAACTCCGGCTCCTCGAGGCGACCGGCCACATCCATCACCCGACCACAGCCCAGGCAGCGGGCATGGTGATGCAGGTCTGTCCGGCCGTCGTAGCGGGCGGAGCCGTCCCCGTAGGTCAGCTTGATGGCAAGGCCACATCCCACCAGCGTCTCCAGGCTCTTGTAGACGGTGGCCAGGGAAATGCCCTTCACCTCGTTCCGCACCGCCAGGAAGACGTCATCGGCAGTGGGATGGGACTCGGTGCCGGAGAGGAAGCGGTAGACCGCCGCCCGCTGTCCTGTGAACCGGTGCCCGCCGGCCTCAAGGGCCCGACGGAGTTCAACTTCCACGGTTTCGGCGTTCTTTGTCATGGAGAGGGCCGGGTCGTCCGCAGGAGTGACAGGACCATTGGAATCAAGACGAATTCTTCTTGAATCGTAACGACTCGCTTGACGCAGTGTCAAGCTGTTATGGCGCAACACGATGGGCTTCCATTTCCCGTGGATGCCCCAGTGGCCGGCACCAGGACCTCCGCTTGCCCGGCTGCCGCACCGGCTCTACTCTGCCGGACCCTTCTGCCGCCCCCTTCTCCACGGGGTTGCCTCGTCGGACCACACCTTCAGGGGACCTTCCATGAGCCAGGACGGAGCCGCCCTCGACAGTCTTCTCCACGAGTCCCGCCGATTCCCACCGCCGGAGGCCTTCCGGGCCGCGGCTGTGGTGTCGGACGAGGGCATCTTCGAGAGGGCCGCTGCGGACCCCGAGGCCTTCTGGGAGGAGTGGGCGGGGGAACTCCACTGGTTCAGGAAGTGGGACCGGGTCCTGGAGTGGAATCCCCCCCACGCCCGCTGGTTCGATGGGGGACGGCTCAACGCCGCCTACAACTGTCTGGACCGGCACCTGGACGGGCCCCGGAGGAACAAGGCGGCCCTCATCTGGGAGGGGGAGCCGGGGGATACCCGGACCTACACCTACTGGGACCTCCACCGGGAGGTCTCGAAGTTTGCCAATGTCCTGAAGGGGCTCGGGGTGGCCCGTGGGGACCGGGTGGCGATCTACCTCCCGATGGTTCCCGAGGCGGCCATCGCCATGCTGGCGTGCGCCCGGATCGGGGCACCCCACTCGGTGGTGTTCGGAGGGTTCTCTCCCGAGGCGCTGGCCGACCGGATCAACGACGCCGGGGCCCGGGTGGTGATCACCGCCGACGGGGGGTACCGCCGGGGGAGCATCGTCCCCTTGAAGGCCAACACGGACCGGGCGGTGGAGCACTGCCCCGGGGTGGAGCATGTGGTGGTGGTGGCCCGGGGCTTCGGGATCTCCCGGGAGGCGGGGGTCACCATGAAGCAGGGCCGGGACCGGTGGTACCACGATCTCATGGCGGAGCAGTCGGCGGCATGTCCCGCCGAGGAGATGGAGTCGGAAGACCTCCTCTACATCCTCTACACCTCCGGGACCACGGGAAGGCCCAAGGGGGTGGTCCACACCACCGGGGGGTACATGACCCAGGTGCAGGCCACCACCCGTTGCGTCTTCGACCTCAAGGAGGAGGACGTCTATTGGTGCACCGCGGATGTGGGGTGGGTCACCGGGCACTCCTACATCGTCTACGGGCCGCTGGCCAATGGCGCCACCATCCTCATGTACGAGGGGGCCCCCGACTGGCCGGAGCGGGGGCGCTTCTGGCAGATCTGTGAGAAGTACGGGGTGACCATCTTCTACACCGCCCCCACCGCCATCCGGGCCTTCATGAAGTGGGGGCGCTCATTTCCCGACGCCCACGACCTCTCCCGGCTGCGGCTCCTGGGGAGTGTGGGGGAGCCCATCAATCCCGAGGCGTGGAGCTGGTACAACGACGTCATCGGAGGGGGGCGGTGTCCCATCGTGGATACGTGGTGGCAGACCGAGACCGGGGGGATCATGATCACCCCCCTACCGGGGATCACCACCACCACCCCGGGAAGCGCCACACGCCCCTTCCCGGGGATCGAGGCCAAGCTCCTGGACAACTCCGGACAGGAGGTGAAGGCGGGGTACCTGGCCATCACCCGCCCCTGGCCCTCCATGCTCCGGACCATCTACGGGGACGATGAGCGGTACCGCTCCACCTACTGGTCCAAGTGGGACGGCATCTACTTCCCCGGGGACGGCGCCAAGGAGGACGAGGACGGCAACCTCTGGATCCTGGGGCGGGTGGACGACGTGCTGAACGTGGCGGGGCACCGCATCGGGAGCGCGGAGGTGGAGAGCGCGCTGGTGGACCACCCGGCGGTGGCGGAGGCGGCGGTGGTGGGAAAGGCCCACGAACTGAAGGGGCAGGCGGTGGCGGCCTTTGTGACGCTCCGCGAGGGACATCCGCCATCGGATGAGCTCATCCAGGATCTGAAGGACCATGTGGTGGAGAAGATCGGGGCCATCGCCCGACCGGATACGATCCTCTTTTCTGCGGATCTCCCCAAGACCCGCTCCGGGAAGATCATGCGCCGGTTGCTCAAGGACATTGCCGAGGGGCGGGCGCTGGGGGACACCACCACGCTGGCGGACCCTGCGGTGGTGGCCCGCCTGAAGGGGGAGTACGAGGAGAAGGAGGGGTAGTCCAGGGAGAGGGTTGCCCCCAGCGGGTGCCCCAGCGCCGAAGATGGCCCCCAGGCGGGTCCGGTGGGAGCGAGGGTCCGGGCTACTCCGACGCCAGGGGATCCCCCCGGCCCGGGGCCCTCTCCCGCTCAGGTTTGGTCTTCACCGGGCGGGCGGGGATTCCCACATGCACCGTGTGGGGGATGGTGTCCCGGGTGGCCAGCGCCATGGCCCCCACCATCGAGTCGTCCGCCACGTGCACCCCGGCCAGGATGGTGGCGTGGTAGGTGATCCTCACCCCTTCCCCGATGACGGTGAGGGGGGTGGAGACCTCCTTCGGGTCCACGATGTCGTGGCTGTGACTGTAGATGTTGGCGAAGTCGGAGACCGAGGAGCGATTCCCCATCCGGATCCCCCCCCGATCGTCCAGCAGGACGTGCCGATGCACCACCACGTCGTCCCCCACCTCCATGTTGTACCCGAAGGTGAAGCGCACGTAGGGGAAGGCCTTGAAGTTCCGGCCGCAGCGCTTGAAGATCCGGCGGGCCAGGATCCGGCGAAAGGGGACCCCCAGCGCGGTATTCTCCCCCAGGGGACTCCGGTCGAACATCTCCCAGAGCCAGAGCAGCGGTTTCACCCGGGCGTAGCGCTCCACGTCCGTCTCGTGATAGTACTCCGGCTCCAGGGTGACATTCCTGGGGTCCATGTGGAAGAGCGAGACGGAGGCTCCCAGCGCCGCCACCCCCTCCGCCGGTCCCTCTGCCGCGATTCCCTCCAGCTCCCGGTGGTGGGGGAAATAGATGGCCGTCAGGATCTCCCGACAGAGCTCGTTGCGATCACAGGACGGCTCGTCCAGTCGGCGATCGATGGCGTCGAGCCAGGTATCGAACAGGGCCCGGGTGGCGGGGGGGATGGGGACGGGCCGGAGGGGGAGCAGTGGCATCGGGTCGGGGTTCGGGGGTTTCGGGGTGGAGCGCGGAGTGGAACGGGGGAATCCTCCGAACGTGGCCGTTCCTCCCCGGGGGGGGCAAGGGGCTGGGCTTCTCGTTAGCTTGTCCAATGGAGCGGGCGGCCCCTCTGCAGGGATCCATCCAGTGGGGGCGCCGTGGTCCGGAGACGGGTGTCCGGACCGGGAGAACGGGGAGTGGAGGAGGAGGTCCAGGGATGCACGACGTGTTGAGGAAGCGACTCATGAGGAAGCTGGAGAGCCTCCCCGAGGCCCAGCTCTACCAGGCGTTGGACTTCATCGAGTTTCTGGAGTCCCGGTACGCCCCTGGAGGCTCCCTGGTGGAGGAGTCCAGCGGTCTCCAGCGCTTCGCCGAGAATCTGGAGGACAGGCTCCGGCGAAAGGCGGTGAACCCCGCCACCATCCGGGAGGCCTTCCAACTCATCGCCTCGGCAGACCGGGTCCTGTCGGATGTGGCCAGTGCCGGGCGGCAGTTGCTGGGGGACCTCGGGCCCGAAGGGGGGGAGGGGGAGGGTGGGGTTTTCCCGGAGGCCCGCCGGGGGCAGACAGGGGGAAGGACGGGCCCTCCAGGAGGGGGTTCGGCGGGGGGGGAGGACCCTCCCGGCCCGCGGGGTTGACCCTCCCCCGGGAGCCGGGTAGACTTGCCCATGCAGGACGCTCCAATGCTGCCGTCCAGCGGCCCAACGCCCGCCTCCCGGGACCCTGACCAGGGGTCATCACGGGGGGCGGGCGCCGCATATTCCCAAGGTTCCAGCCCCCTCTCCGGAGGTTCCATGCCCCAGGCCCCCGATCCGGCTTCCCGCATCATCGGGGAAGGACTCACCTTCGATGACGTCCTTCTCGTTCCGGGTCATTCCCAGGTCCATCCCCGGGACGCCAGCATCTCATCCTTCCTGACCTGGTCGATTCCGTTGGCGGTCCCTCTCCTGTCTGCCGCCATGGACACGGTGACCGAGGCCCGCATGGCGATTGCCATGGCCCGGGAAGGGGGGATCGGGGTGATCCACAAGAACATGTCGGTGGAGCTCCAGGCCGGTGAAGTGGACCGGGTGAAGCGCTCCGAGAGCGGGATGATCCTGAATCCCATCACCCTGGGTCCGGACCAGACGCTCAGGGAGGCCCACGGGCTCATGGCCCGCTTCTCCATCAGTGGCGTTCCCATCGTGGAGGCGGATGGGCGGCTGGTGGGGATCGTCACCAACCGGGACCTGCAGTTCGAGACGGAACTGGATCGGCCCCTGCGGTCGGTGATGACCGGGGATCGCCTGATCACGGCGCCGGTGGGGACCACCCTAGACACCGCCGAGGCAATGCTCCACGAGCACCGCATCGAGAAGCTTCCGGTGGTGGACGGGGAGGGGAAGCTCCGGGGGCTGATCACCGTGAAGGACATCTTCAAGCGGCGTCAGTTCCCCGCCGCCTGCAAGGACGACCATGGCCGTCTCCGGGTGGCTGCGGCCATCGGAGCCGCAGACGGGGATCTGGAGCGGGCCGGGGCGCTGGTGGACGCAGGGGTGGACGCGCTGGTCATCGATACGGCCCACGGGCACTCGGAGGGGGTCCTCCAGGCGGTATCCCGGATCCGGGAGCGCTTCCCCGATGCCCAGATCGTGGCGGGGAACGTGGCCACGGCTGCTGGAGCAGCGGCGCTGGTGGAACGGGGTGCGGATGCCGTAAAGGTGGGTGTGGGCCCTGGCTCCATCTGCACCACCCGGGTGGTCACCGGGGTGGGAGTCCCCCAGCTCACGGCCATCCTGGAGGCGGTACGGGGCGTGGAGGGCCGGGTGCCCGTCATCGCCGACGGCGGGATCCGGTACTCCGGGGACATGGTGAAGGCGCTGGCCGCGGGAGCCCACTCGGTGATGATGGGCTCCATGTTCGCCGGCACGGAGGAGTCCCCAGGGGAGGCCTTCCTCCTGGAGGGTCGGCGCTTCAAGATGGTCCGGGGGATGGGCTCCCTCTCCGCCATGGAGCAGGGCTCGGCGGACCGCTACTTCCAGGACGGGGAGTCCAGTATCCGGAAGCTGGTCCCCGAGGGGATCGAGGGGCGGGTGCCCTACAAGGGGCCCATGACCGACACGGTCTTCCAGTTCATCGGGGGGCTCCGGAGCGGCATGGGGTACTGTGGTGCAGCCACGCTGGATGATCTCCGGGTGGGATCCCGATTCGTGAGGGTCACCTCGGGGGGACTCCGGGAGTCCCACCCCCACGATGTCACCATCACCCGGGAAGCCCCCAACTACCACCTCTAGGCCGGGGGCTCCACCTCTCTCCGTCGCCGCGGTACAACGCCGGCGACGGGTCCCCCCCGTGTCCGCCCCCCGCCGGCCTTCCCCGGGGGGCGCCGACGGGTCCCCCTCCCGGCGGGCCTTGGTCCCGGGTTGGCCGGGAGTCTACTTTTCCCAGGGAGGGATGCCTCCTCCGGTGTCGGGAGGGCGGGACAGTTTCCTGTATGTGGGACGGTTTGGAGCAGCTGCGGAACCCTGGACGGTCTCGCGACGTCTCAGTGGATGGCGGGACAGCGGGAGCCGGAGGCACCGCTGCGGTGCCATCCGCATCAACCTGGTCCGGGGAGGAGTTGCTCATGTTCGAGGAGGGAGGATCGGGATTGGACGGGTGGCGCGAGGTGGAGAGCCGGCACCGGCGGCGATGCCCCGGGGAGGCCGGTCCATGAGGGGAAGCCGGCGGAACGGGCTCCTCCTCGGTGCAGTGCTCCTGGCTTCCGGCTGCGGGGTGAAGGTTCCACCCGCTCCGGTGGTCCCCCCCACCCCCGTGGTGGAGGGCGATCAACTCCAGGTCCCCCATGCCGAGCCGGTCTCTGACGCTTCGGCGCACATCATGCCGCCCCCTCCGGCGGAACCGCTCCCCGTGCTGGACGACATCCTGAACTCCCCCTTCATGGGGCACCCGGAGCTGGAGGAGCGGGTCTCCTACTGGGTGGAGCGGTGGCGTCGCCGGGGGGTCTTCGACCTCCCGGTCTCCCTGGGGCGGATGGGGTACTACCGTCCCGTCGTCGAAGCGGAGCTGGAGGCCCGGGGACTCCCCCTGAGTCTCCAGTACCTGCCCGTGATCGAGAGTGGCTACCACCCACGGCGGTGAGTCGGGTGGGGGCCACCGGACTCTGGCAGCTCATGGGACCCACGGCCCGCTCCATGGGGCTCAATGTGAATTCCCTTGTGGATGAGCGACGGGACCCCTTCTCGGCCACCCCTGCGGCGCTGGGGTACATCCAGGAGTTGCACCAGCGCTTCGGCTCGTGGTTCCTCACCCTGGCCGCCTACAACTCCGGCCCCTTTCGGGTGGAGTCTGTCCTCAGACGCCACGCCCCGGATGCCCCCAGGGACGATGCCACCTACTGGCGCATCCGCCCCCATCTTCCCGCCGAGACCCGGGACTTCGTTCCGAAGTTCATCGCCGCGGCCCGGATCGGGGAGGATCCCCTGGGGCACGGCTTCATGGTGACGCCGGCGGAGCCGCTGGTCTTCGAAGAGGTGGCGGTGGCGGATGCCGCCAGCGTCGATGTGCTGGCCCGGGCGGCGGGGTCCCCCCAGGAGGTCATCGAGCGGCTCAATCCCCACCTGGTGCGGGGTCTCACTCCCAGGGGGGTATCCACCGTGGTCCGGGTCCCGGTGGGTCAGGCGGAAGGCTTCAGCCGGAACCTGGAGGCCATTCCCGCCTCCGAACGGGTCTCCTTTGTGGAGCACCGCATCTCCCGGGGGGAGACCCTGTCCGCCGTGGCCGCCTCCTATGGGATCCGGCTATCGGATCTCCAGGCCGCGAATCCCGGGCTGAACCCCCGTCGTCTCCGCATCGGTCAGCCCCTCACCATCCCCAGGATCCCCTCCGGCGGGGCCCGGGTGGCGGCCCGGCAGCCCACCCCTGCACCCGCCCCCGCACCCGCCAGTCCGGCGCGGGTGGACGCCCGGGGAGGGGACGGGGGGGCGAGTGGAGTCGTTCCTCCCACCGGAAGTGTGGTGGAGCCTGCGGAGATCGTGCATCGGGTGGCGTCCGGGGAGTCGCTCTGGACCATCTCCCGGCGCTACGGGGTGCGGGTGGACGATCTTCGGGGGTGGAACGGCCTGGGGACCCGGGCGGTCCTCCAGATCGGTCAGCGGCTCACCGTCCGGACCGGGGGGGAGTCGGTGACGTCATCCGGGGACCCTCGCATCCATGTGGTGCGCCGGGGGGACACCCTGGGGGCCATCGCCCGTCGCTACGGCGTCCCCTCCGGGGAGCTGGCCCGGGAGAACGGGCTCACCCTCCGCTCCACCATCCGCCCCGGCGACCGCCTCCGGGTGCCCGGGAGCTGATCCCTCCGGGGGTCGCTGCCCATGGATCCCACCTGGTTCGCCCCACTGGCCCTGGCGCTGGGGATGGGCTTGCTTGTGGGACTCCAGCGGGAGTGGTCTCACCATGAGGTCGCCGGGATCCGCACCTTCGCCCTCATCACCCTCCTGGGGTGCACGGCGGTCCTGATCGGAGAGGCGGGGGGGTTCCCCTGGATCTTCCCTGCGGGGTTGGGGGCGCTGGCCCTCCTGGTGGTGATGGCGGGGGTCACACGGGTCCGGGCCGGTCCTGTGGATCCGGGACTCACCACCGAGGTGGCCATCCTGGTCATGTACCTGGTGGGGGGTATGGTGGGGGCGGGCTTCCGGATCCAGGCCGTCGTGCTGGGAGCCGTGGTGGCGGTCCTCCTCCAGGCCAAGGGGCCCCTCCATGGCCTGGTCCGCTCCCTGGGTCCAGGTGACATCCGGGCGATCTACCAGTTCGTCCTGGTGGCGCTGGTCATCCTCCCCATCCTTCCCGACAGGGGATTCGGCCCGTTCGGGGTCCTGAACCCCTTCCGGATCTGGCTCATGGTGGTCCTCATCGTGGGGATCAGCATCGTCTCCTACGTGGCCTTCCGCCTCCTGGGGCGGAAGGGGGGAACGCTGGCTGCGGGGGTGTTGGGGGGGATGATCTCCAGTACCGCCACTACCGTGAGCTACGCCCGGCAGGCCCGGGAGCGCCCCGGCATCGTCCCCTCCGCCGGGGTGGTGGTGGTCCTGGCCTCGGTGGTGATGTTCGTCCGGGTGCTGGTGGAGGTGGCGCTGGTGGCGGGCGAGTACCTTGGGGACGTCCTCCTCCCCCTCTCCATCGTACCTGGAGTGCTCCTTCTTTCGACGCTCTGGCCGGCGGGGAAGGGGAAGGGGGGGGAGGAGGGGGTCATGGAGGACCCGGACCCTCCCTCCGAACTGCGGACCGCCATCCTCTTCGGTCTCCTCTACTCGGTGGTGCTGGTGGGGGTGGCCTTTGCCCGATCCAACCTGGGTACCGGGGGTCTCTATGCCGTGGCCGCCCTCTCCGGACTCACGGATGTGGACGCCATCACCCTCTCCACCGCCCAGTTGATGCGAAGCGGAGAGATCACCCCTGGAACGGGGTGGAGGCTCATCCTGCTGGGGAGCCTGGCCAACCTGGTCTTCAAGGGAGGGGCGGTGATGCTACTGGCCCCCATCGGGCTGGGAAAGCGGGTGGGGTGGTCCTTCGGCATCGCCCTGCTGGCGGGGGGTGCGGTCTTCATCCTGCTTCCCTGAGGGATCCCGGGGCTTCCCCGAGGCTCCGGGGGGCCCCTGAGGGCTCAGCCGGAGTGGGTGGCCCCGGAGCCGGCCTCCGGCCCGGGGGTGCCCACGGTCCGGGGGCCGCTCCGTCCCCCCTCCTTGCTCTCCAGTTCGATCCCCTCGATCCGCATGGTCCAGTCCAGCGCCTTCGTCATGTCGTAGACGGTGAGGAGCGCCAGCGACACGGCGGTGAGTGCCTCCATCTCGACACCGGTGCTCCCTGCGATGCGAGCGGTGGCCCGGGCCCGTATGCCGGGGAGGTCGGGGTCGGGGGTGAGGACCACCCCCAGGCTCACCGCCGGGAGGATGTGGCAGAGGGGGATCAGCTCCCCGGTACGCTTCCCCGCCATGATCCCCGCCAGCTCCCCTGCCGCCAGGACGGAGCCCTTGGGGGTCTCGCCGGAGAGCACCGCATCCAGGGTGGACCGCTGCATCACGATCCTCCCCCGGGCCACCGCGGTGCGCTGGGACTCCGGCTTCCCGGACACATCCACCATCCGGGGACGCCCCTGGGGGTCCAGATGGGTCAGCCCTTCTGGAGCGTCGCTCATGCCCTGGACTCCGGAACGAGGTGGTCGGAGAGCTCCCTCAGCAGTCCTGCCATCAGGAGCTGGGGATTCACGTTGCCGGAGGCCATGACCCGGGCCCGGTCCACCGCATGCCGGGCCCGCTCCACCCCCTCCGGCTGGATCCCCCTGGTGCGGCTGATCCCCGCCAACCACTCGGCGCCATCCTGGTTTATGATGGCCCCCTGGGCCCCCACCGCCGCCGCCGCCAGGTCCCGGAGCCAGGTCTCCAGGGAGGAGAGGAGGTCCAGGAGCCCCCGGGCCCCGGTGGCCGACTGGAGCATGGCCAGGCCGAAGCGCTCCCCCCGTCCAGGGGCCAGGGATGCGGCCAGGAGCGCCCGGGCCTCCTGTCGGAGCTCCTCAAGGGCACCATCCCCTCCGCTTCCCTCCCTGGGGAGGAATCCCAGCGCCCGACCGATGGACCCTTCTCCCAGCGCCGCCGCCCGGGAGGCCGCCTCAGGGGACGCTTCCGCCACCCGCACCAGGAAGGACTCCACCTCGGCCCGGGGAAGGGGACCCACATGCACGGGGACCGTCCGGGAGCGGATGGTGGGAAGGAGACGCCCCGGCTCGCTGGAGGTGAGGACGAAGACGGCGTGGGGCGGGGGCTCCTCCAGGAGCTTCAGCAGGGCGTTGGCCGCTTCCGGGCTGGACTCCTGGGGGACCATGAACTGGGCCTCCGCAATCAGGTAGAGGCGCTGCGAGGCCAGGGTGGGGGTGCGCTGCGCCTCTCCCCGGAGCGACTGCACCGCCGCCACGTAGATCCCCCGGGGGCGGGTGTCCTCGTCGGGATCCGGGCCCACCGCCCGGAGGGGGGTCTGACGGGCCCGGGCCAGCGCCTCACCCCGGAGCTCCTCCAGTGCCGCCCCCAGCTTGTCGGGAGCCAGGGAGCCTTTGGGGCGCGCCAGCGGCATGGTCCAGTAGAGATCCGGGTGCTCCACTCTCAGCGCCATCCGGCAGCCCCGGCAGACTCCGCATCCCCCCTCCGGCCCCGGAGACTCGCACACCAGCGCCTGTCCCAGCCAGAGTGCCAGCCTCTGCTTCCCCACACCAGCGGGGCCGTGGAGGAGGATGGAGCCGGGGAGGGTGCCCTTCAGGAGGGCCCTGGCCAGCGACCGGCGGATGGTCTCATGACCCTGCACCGGGTGGAGGGGGACGGCGTCGCTCACCGGCTCCGCAACCAGAGGAGGGGGTCCACGGCCTGGGGAGAGCCCCCACCGGAGGGCGGGGTGCGGACCTGGAATTCCAGGCGGGCTCCCTCCGGGGTCTCGGAGCCCCCCACGGTACCCACGACCTGCCCCGCCTCCACCTGCCGCCCCTCCACCACCCCCAGCTCCTCGAGGTAGAGGTAGAGGGTGTAGAAGCCATCCCCGTGGCTCAGCACCACGGTGGGTCCGTATCCCTCGAAGGGGCCGGACATGACCACCGTTCCGCCCCGGACGGCCCGGACGGGGGTCCCCCGGGGAGCCTGGATCCCGATGCCGTTCCAGCGGAGCACCGTTCCATTGGGCCGGGTCTCTCGCCCGAAGCGGTACACCAGGTCCCCCTCCACCGGCCAGTCCAGGCTCCCGGCGTCCCCCCGGGCCATGGTGGAGGGTCCAGGGGCCGGGGCCCCTGCCGCCGCCGCCCGGTTCTCCGCCTCGATGCGCCGGCGATCCAGTTCGGAGACCAGCGACGTCATGCGACGCTCATCGGCCTCCAACTGGTCCAGCCGTGAAGCCGTCCTCTGCTCCTGGCTCCGGAAGGAGGTGAGGGTCTGCTGGTGTTCCTGCTCCACCTGCCGGAGCTCCGCCACCTCCCCCAGCTTGGTCTCCCTCAGTCGGCCCAGCTCGGCCATGTTGTCCTGGAGCTCCCGGGTCTGGTCCACCAGCGCCACCTCCAGCTGCCGCACCTGCTCCACCAGGAGCCGGTCGTATTCCCCCACCACCTGCAGGTAGCGATACCGGCTCAGGAGCTCCCCGAAGGAGCCCGCTCCCAGGAGGACCCGGGCGTCGTGGAGGGGGCCCCGCTTGTAGATGTCCCGGAGGCGGCGATGCAGGACCGCCGTTCTCTCCCGGGACCGTTCCCGGGTCCGGACCAGCTCGCTGGTGACCAGGCGGATCCGATCGGCATTGGCCTCCAACTGGAAGTCGATCTCCGAGACCACTCCCCGGGAGGTGGAGATCTGCCGCTCGATGTTCTGCAGCTCCCCCGCCACATTCCGCACCCGGGACCGGAGCTGCCCCATCTCGGACTGGAGTCGACTCCTCTCGGACCGGATCTCCTCCAGTCGTCGCTGGCTCTCCAGGATCTCCCGGCGGATGTCCGTGGCCGTCTGCGCTCCCAGCTCCGCAGCACCGCCCCAGGGCCCCACAAGGGCGAACAGGGCGAGGACGACCCGCAGTCCGCGGACTCGGGAGGGGAGCATCAGATCAGACCTCCCGGAGGTACCGTCGCACGGCCAGGGCGCTGGCCAGGCTTCCCAGCGCCACCCCCGAGGCGATTCCCGCCCCCACCCATGCGGTGGGAATCCATTCGATGGGGAAGAGGAGGGTGGAGACCAGTCGATGCGCCACGAGGGTGAGGAAGAGGGCCAGGATCCCCCCCAGCAGACCCGTGAGCGCCCCCTCCACCAGGAAGGGACGCCGGATGAAGCCGTTGGTGGCTCCCACCAGCATCATGATCTGGATCTCCTCCCGCCGGGCGAAGATGGCGATCCGGATGGCGGCCCCGATGATGAGGGCGGCCACCAGGGCGAAGCCGCCCCCCAGGACGGCTGTGGTCACCGCCCCGATCCGCCGAATGGTGAACAGTCGATCCACCCACTCGCGACCGTAACGGACCTCCTCGACGATGCCGAACCCCTCCGCCTCCTGGGCGATCCGCTCCACCGTCTCGGCGTTCCGGCGCCCGTCCCGCAACTCCACCTCCACCGAGGCCGGGAGGGGATTCACCTCGAGATCGGCGAAGAGGTCGGAGAACTCCGGGAGTTCCTGCCGGGCCCGGGTGAGGGCCTGCTGCCGGGAGACGAACTCCACCGCCGCCACCTCCGGCATCCGGGCGAGTTCATCCACCAGTAGATCGATCTGGGCGCTCCCGGCGTCGTCCCGGAGATAGGCCACCACCTCCACCCGCTCCTCCAGCGTCCCCAGTGCCTCGCTCAGGTTCCAGGTGGCCACCGAGAAGAGCCCCAGGACGAAGAGGGCCAGCCCCACCATGGCAGCCGAGAGGATGGTGAGGAGCGGGCTCCGCTGGAAGGCCGCAAGTGCCTCCTTCAGGGTGTGACGCATGGTCACTCCCCCCCTGCAGGGGGCTGGGAGTCATAGACCAGCGCCCCCTGGTCCAGCTCCAGCACCCGGACCTCCGGATACCTCCGGACCAGTTCCAGGTCGTGGGTCGCCATCAGGATGGCCATCCCCATGGCGTTCAACTCCCTGAAGATGTCCATGATCCCCCGGGTGGCCCGCTCGTCCAGGTTTCCCGTGGGCTCGTCCGCCAGGAGGATCAGGGGATCGTTGACCAGGGCCCGGGCGATGGCCACCCGCTGCTGCTCACCCCCGGAGAGCTCCTGGACGTCGGCCCCGAACTTGGAGGCCAGCCCCACCTGGGCCAGAAGGCGTTGTGCCCGGGGTTGGATCACCTTCCGGGGAGCCCCCGTCACCTCAAGTGCGAACGCGACGTTCTCGCCAGCTGTCCTGGAGGGGAGGAGCCGGAAGTCCTGGAAGACGCACCCCACCTTCCGTCGGAGCTTCCAGGTATCGCTCTCCCCCACCTGGTTCGACGAGAAGCCGCTCACCCGCACCTCCCCGATGGTGGGGCGTTCGGCGAAGTGGACCAGGCGCATGGTGGTGGACTTCCCGGACCCGGAATGGCCGGTCAGGAAGGCGAACTCCCCCTTCCTGAGGTGGAAGGACACACCCTTGAGGGCTGCCCCCCGCCTGGGGTACTCCTTCGTGACATCGACGAAGCGGATCACGGGTGCCGGGGCTGGGCTGGGTTCGGCGGGATCGGCTTCGGCCTCCCTCGAGGGAGGCCGTCCGATGGACAGCGGAAGCTAGAGATGGCTACGGGACGTGTCAAAATGTCGCCGAGCGATCCGGAGGGCCAGACGCATGGCCTCCAGTGTCGACGAAGGGTCCGCAAGCCCCCGTCCCGCCAGGTCGAAGGCGGTGCCATGGTCGGGAGAGGTCCGGGGAAAGGGAAGGCCCAGCGTGACGTTCACTCCGGATCCGAAGGCCACGGTCTTGAAGGCCGCCATCCCCACATCGTGATAGGGGACCACCACCGCATCCAGCGCTCCGTCCAGGGCTCGGCGGAAGACGGTGTCGGCGGGGAGGGGACCCTCCACATGGATCCCGGCGCCCCGGAGGGTGCGGAGGGCCGGCTCCATGATGGTCTCCTCCTCGTGGCCGAAGAGCCCGCCGTCGGAGGCATGGGGGTTCAGGGCGCAGAGGGCCAGCCGGGGGGACTCGATCCCCCATCCGGTGGAGAGGGAGTGGTGGAGGAGGGTGGTCTGTTCCACCAGCAGCTCCGGGGAGAGGCGCCCGGGGACATCCCGGAGGGCCATATGGGTGGTGGCCAGGAGGACCCGGAGGGGAGGGCCGATCCGGGTCCGTTCGGCGGCCATGAGCATTCCCACCGCTGGGACGCCGGTCAGCGACTGGAGGAGTTCGGTCTGACCGGGGAAGGGCCACCCTGCGGCGTGGAGCGCCGGCTTGTGGACCGGTCCGGTGACCAACCCCATGACCTCTCCGGCAAGGGCCATCTCCACGCCCCGGCGGATGGCGTTCACCGAGGCCCGTCCTGCACCCTCTTCCGTGCCGTCCCAACCCGGCACCCGCTCCACCTGGAGCCCGGGGGGGAACTCCACCCCCTCCGGTGCCAGGATGGTGAGCCCCACGGCGGGATCCTCGTCCAGGAGGGTGGCGGCAGCCGCAGCCACCACCTCCGGTCCGATCCCCCGGGGGTCGCCGGCGGTGACCGCCAGCGTCACACCGGACGGGGAGAGGCTCACATCCGCACCTCGACGTAGCTCCGTTCCCGGAGTCGCTGGATGATCCTCTCCAGCACCTTCTGCTCCTGGAGCCGCGCCCGGAGCTGGTCCTTCACATCGTCGAAGGTGCGGGGGCCCGCCTCCCGGACCTCCTCCACCTCCACTACGGCGAAGTGGCTTCTCCCCTGGAAGTCGAATTCGATGGGCCCCAGGATCTCGCCAGGAGAGGCGGTGGCCATGGGACGATACCCCTCGGGAAGCTCCCCGATCTGGTCCAGCGGGGTGAAGATGGAGTCCGGAAGGGCTCCCGGCCCCTCCACTCCGAACTCGTCCCGGAGCGACGAGAGGGGCTCTCCCGCGTCCACCCGGCGGCGGAGTTCGGCCGACCGCTCCCGGGCCCGCTCCACATCCGCGTCCGTCACCTCCGCGGTGATGAGGATGTGGCGGGCCTTCCGCTCTCCCCCCCGGACCCGCTCCATCTTGATGATGTGGGAGCCGAAATCGGTGTCCACCACCTCACTGACCCGGTTCTCCGGAAGGCGGAACGCCACATCCTCGAACTCGGGAACCATGACCCCCCGACGGAACCACCCCAGATCCCCCCCCTGGGGGGCGGAGCCGGGGTCCTGGGAGAACCGGCGGGCCAGCGTCTCGAAGTCCTCCCCCGCCCTCACCTGCTCCAGGAGGCGCTCCGCCTCGGCACGGGCGGCGGCCCGGGCGGAGTCGGAGGGGACCGGTTCCACCACCACCTGGTAGGCCGACACGCTGGCCGGCAGCGGGGGGATCTGGGCCCTCTGCTCCTCCCATGCCTCCCGCACCTCCGCCTCGTCCACCATGACCGAGGTGCCCTGGGCCTGGGACTTCTGGAGGAACATCTGCTGGAGCCTCTCCCGACGGACCTGTCCCTTGATGAACTCCCGGTAGGAACTCAGGGAGAATCCCTGCTGGGCCAACTGCTGGGTCAGGGCGGCCTGGGTGCCGGCCCGGCGCACCTGCTGGGCGATCTGGTCTGCGGCGATCTCCTCCAGCTCCGCCTCGTCCACCGCCAGGGTGGAGTCCCGCGAAGCCGCCTGGATGATCAGCAACTGGTTGATCATGGCGTCCAGCAGCTCGGAGCGGAGGGCCGACAGTTCCTCCGGATCCGAGGGAACCGAGATCCCCCGGATCTGCAGTCGCTGCGTCTCCTCCTCCACCTGGCTGAGGAGCACCACGGAGTCCCCCACCACCGCCACCACCCGATCCACCAGCTCCGGCGAGGGGGTCTGACGTGCTTCGAGCCCTCCTGCTCCCAGGGTCACCAGGAGCAGGGCGGGGAAGATGCTGCGTCCGATCATGACTGGGATCCGGGCCGGCGGACCGGCGGTGCGGGGTTGCTCTCGGCCTGCACGGTGTGCAGGACGATGGACGGTGTCCTAAACCACCCCGCCGCCGTGGGTTCCGGCGGCGGGGCGAGGTGGGTCAGGGGTTTCCGCCGGGAGGCTGCATGGGGCCGCCCGGGGGCATTCCCGGAACCTGCATCCCGGGAGGGACCATTCCCTGTCCACCCCGGATCTCATTCACCCGCTGGGCAGCCTCCACCACCGCAGGGTCGAAGACCTCCGCGGTGGCCCCCTCCCGGAGGGCGTAGGAGATGGCACCAAGGGGAATCACATCCCGGTCCCCCCGGAGCATGCTTCCCAGCGTGGACATCACCACCCGCTGGACCGCCGCCTCCATGGTCTCCCCCTCCTGGGGCGTCACCCCGGTGAGCCCCATGGCCGCCGTGGCTTCCACAAAGCGGCGCCGGGCCTCCGCCAGGATCGTGTCCTGCTCCGCCTGGGGGACTGTGATCCCCTGCTCCTCCGCCTCCGCCACAAGGAGACGCTCCCGGGCCAGGCTCCGGAGAAGGCCTTCCAGCTGCTCGTCCTGGACGCCCTGGATCTGGCTCCGGAGGGAGGGGGGCTGCCCCTGCACCCATTCCCGGAACTCACCGGCGGTGTACTCCCCCCCCTGGAAGGTCACCAGGGGCCGCTGCGCAGCCCGGTTGCTCAGGCGGATGGCGGGCCGCTCCGCCATCTCCCGGACCACCGAATACGCCCCCTCCTGGATCTGCACGTTGGCGGGGGCCTCCAGCGCTTCCAGATAGCCGGCCTCGGCGTCTGCGATCCGCCGCTGGATGAACTGGATCCGGAACTGTTCCCGGATGTCTTCGAAGGAGGGGACCTCCTTCTCCTCCACCTTGATCACATGCAGTCCGAAGGGGGACTCCACCACGTCGCTGACGTCCCCCGGCTCCATGGCAAAGGCCGCCCGATCGAAGGCCTCCACCATCTGCCCCCGCTGGAAGAACCCCAGGTCACCCCCCTGCACGGCGCTTCCGGGATCCTGACTGTACTCCTCCGCCAGGGCTGCGAAATCCGCCCCGCCGGCGGCCTGGGTCCGGAGCGAAGCCGCCAGCCCCGCCACGCTGTCCCGCTGCGCATCGGTGGCATCCTGGGGGAAGGTCAGGAGGATGTGCCGGGCCCGGATGGAGGTCCCGGGAGCCTCCTGGCGATAGGCCGCTTCCAGCTCCTCGTCCGTGACGGTGGTGTCCACCTGCAGCACGCTCTCCCGGAGGCGGAGGACCCTCTCCCGGTCCACCTGCTGGCGG
>Ga0076930_100472_pt2 | contig 24936 bp, 11 predicted proteins | sample HotLakConsoUCCRE_FD_71149 | JGI IMG/M metagenome (GOLD analysis project Ga0076930, IMG submission 71149) | Hypersaline microbial mat communities from Hot Lake, Washington, USA - Hot Lake Consortium UCC-RE (version 3) (version 3) ...
ACGGTCGTGCTCAATGACGGCACTTCCCAGGACAACACCGTCACGCGCCAGGTCGAGATCACGATCACCGGCACCAACGACGTGCCCGTGATCACGGGCGCAGACCTGTCGGGCGGCGTCACCGAGATTGACGAGGCCGATGCCGGCGAAGGCACGGCGACGCTGTCGGACACGGGCACGCTGAGCTTCACCGATGTCGACCTGACCGACACCCATTCGATCGATGCGATTGCTGCACCGAGTGTTGTGCCGTCCGCCGGCGTGACGATCCCGGGCGGAGCTGCGCTGGGCAGCTTCACCGCATCGGTGACGCAGGCCGCGACCGGTGGAACCACCGGCGAAGTCACCTGGAGCTTCGAGGTCTCCGACGCCGATGTCGAATTCCTCGCCGAGGGCGAGACCGTGACGCAGACCTACACGGTCGTGCTCAATGACGGCACTTCCCAGGACAACACCGTCACGCGCCAGGTCGAGATCACGATCACCGGCACCAATGACGTGCCTGTGATCACGGCGGAAGAGCTTTCGGGGGGCGTCACCGAGCTTGACGAGGCCGATGCCGGCGAAGGCACGGCGACGCTGTCGGACGCGGGCACGCTGAGCTTCACCGATGTCGACCTCACCGACACCCATTCGATCGATGTGATTGCTACACCGAGTGTTGTGCCGTCCGCCGGCGTGACGATCCCGGGCGGAGCTGCGCTGGGCAGCTTCACCGCGTCGGTGACGCAGGCCGCGACCGGTGGGGCCACCGGCGAAGTCACCTGGAGCTTCGAGGTCTCCGACGCCGATGTCGAATTCCTCGCCGAGGGCGAGACCGTGACGCAGACCTATACGGTCGTGCTCAATGACGGCACTTCCCAGGACAACACCGTCACGCGCCAGGTCGAGATCACGATCACCGGCACCAATGACGTGCCTGTGATAGGTTCGGGCAAATTCTCGGGCACGGTGCACGAGGCGGAAGCCTTCCGTTTCACGACGGACACGAATGGCGGCAGCAACACGTTCTCGTTTAATCCGAACAGCAATGAATTCGGGATTGGCGGACAGGGCGTTTCAGGTACCGAGACTTTCTCGGATCTGGGTTCCTTCATGGACCGTGCGGCCGTCCTCTTCGACGGCGCCAAGGGGACCAATGGTACTATCAATCCCTCCAACATTGCCAATGGTTCGTTCCCCAACAACCGCACCGTCACGCAGAACGGAGACGGGGACTGGGTTGTCAGGGTCGGCGGAAACGGCGTCAGCGGCAACGCGACCTGGGTGTTCGACACCGAGGCCGAGGCACAGAATTTCGACACGTTCATCACCACGGTGTTCAACCAGATCAATGATGCCGACGCGATCGCGATTGATGACACGGCTGGCACCGGCGGCGACGCCATCGTCAGCGCGACGGGCAAGGTCAACTTCACCGATGTCGATCTGACCGACACGCACACGGTCAGCATTACGCCCACACCTGTCGGCGGACAGGTCTTCCGCGGCAGCCTGGTTGCCGTTGTCAGCGAGGACTCGACCGGAGACGGCGCCGGCGCGATCCAGTGGACCTATACGGTTGCCGATGGCGCTCTCAACGACCTGAAGGCCGGCGAGACGCTGACGCAGACCTACACGCTCACGGTTTCCGACGGACTTGCAACCGACAGCAAGGTCGTGACGATCACCATCGTCGGCGGCAATGATGCGCCGACAGCCGGTGGCCAGGTGACGACCGCGATTACGGAACAGACCGACACGAATGACGTTTCGAGCGTTCCGGCGGTCATCACCTTCAACGATCCCGATCTCAACGAAACCGGACATACGGCATCGGTCAGCTTCAGCAGCAGCGCTGGCGTGAAGACCGGCATCGCCGGCCTGTCGGGCGCACAGTTGGAATCCCTGGTCACCCTGTCGCCTGTCACCAAGCTGGCAGGGTCGAGCACCGGCTCGCTTACGGCCGAGTTCACGGCTCCCTCGACGCTGATCGACTATCTGGGTGCCGGCGAAGTTCTGACGCTCACCTACCGCGTCACCATCACCGACAGCCAGGGCGCCTCCGCCAACAAGGACTTCAAGGTCAATGTCACCGGCACCAATGACGCGGTGCTGATCACCAGCGCGGTCGAGACGGGCGACGTGACCGAGGACATGGGCGTGCCGCAGACGGCCACCGGCGCTGTGGGCTTCACCGATGTCGACCTGAGCGACAATCACCTCGTGACGTCCGAGATCAAGGACATCCCCTACGGCACGGCCATGGGCACGTTTACGGTTGTGGAGACCAGCGACACCACCGGCTCCGGCGTGGGCGGCGTCGCCACCTGGACCTACACGCTCGACAATGCGGCTGCCCAGCGGCTGGCCGAGGGTCAGGAAGTCACCGAGACCTACACCATCACGATCGACGACCAGAACGGTGACACGGTCACCCAGGACGTCACCGTCACCATCACCGGCACCAATGATGCCCCGGTGATCGATGCCACAACCGGTGTGACGATGTCCGAGTTTGCGGACACAACCCTGTCGTTCGCGGCCAATTCCATCAATGGCACCCTGGACTTCACCGATGTTGATCTGATCGACATCGGGCACCAGGCGAAAGTTGTCGGGACTGTGCTCCGGTCGGGTGAAACCGACGGGCTTCCGGGCTCGAATTGGCTCCTGCGCTCGTTCCTCAAGATCAATGAGACCACGAAGGCAGATGGCGAATCGGAAGGTGAAATCAAGTGGACCTTCAGCGCGGCTGACGCGCGCTTCGATTACCTCGCCAAGGGGGAATCGGTCACGCTCACCTACACAATCGAGCTGGACGACAAGGACGGCGGCGTCACCACGACGCAGCTGCCGATCACCATCACCGGCACCAACGACCGGCCTGATTTCCTGATCGGCGCGGTGCGTTTTGGCCTTGAGGACATCTATCAGAACTTCAGCGGCACGATGTTGTTTACCGATGCGGACCGCGACGATGTCGGACACACAGCCACTGTCGAGTATTCCGGCGCCACCGGCGTGACCTCCGATCTTGACGTTGGCCTGATCGAGGACGCGGTCTCCATCGACGACGTGACCAAGGCAGAGAACTCCCAGTTCGGGTCTGTCGCCTGGAGTTTCACTGCGGCAGCCAACACCTTCGACTATCTGGCCCGCGGGGAAACCGTCGTCCTGACCTACACGGTGACGGTGGATGATGGCGAAGCCGAGACCAACAGCACCGACACCAACACCATTACCGTCTACATCACCGGCACGAATGACGCGCCGGTGATCACCGACAGTCCGGTTGCCGTCACCTACTACGAGGCTATCGACGTGGCGGGCGCCACGGGCCAGGGCGTGCTGACCGGGGATGAGTTCTCAGGCACGCTCGACTTCAACGATGTCGATGTGTCCGACACCCAGACGTTCTCCGTGGCATCCGTGTCGATCCTGTCGGGTGTGGCCGGTGGCAAGGATACTTCGGACTTCCTCGGTCTTCTCGACGTTTCCGCTTCGGAATCCTCCACCGGCACGACTACCACCGGCACCATCGGCTGGGAATTCGTCGCCGGCGAGGACTTTTTCGATTACCTCAAGAGCGGCGAGTCCGTCGTGCTCGAGTATGTGGTCCAAGTGGCCGACGGCAAGGGCGGCACGGCGCAGCAGACCATCACAGTGACGGTCATCGGCGCCAATGACGTGCTGTTCACCGACAATGGCGAGACGGTCGACCTGAGGGTACTGACTGCTGCGGATGCCCAGGATGACAATTTCCTCAATGCGAAGGATGGCGATGACGTCGTCTACCTTCCCAACGCTGGCAATGCTCTTGCGGGCGAATACGGCGTCGGCAAGGTTTTCAACGCCGGTGGCGGCGATGACTTCGTCTACGGCGGTGATCTGAATGATGCCATCCACGGTGAGGACGGCAACGACACGCTTATTGGCGGATCAGGCAACGATACGCTCACCGGCGGCAACGGGTCCGACACGATGCGTGGCGGAGCGGGCGACGACAAGCTTGCAGGCAATGGCGGCAATGGCGGCCTGAGTGATGCGCGCTTTGCCGGCGTCGATTTTGACAATCTCGCCTATGGAGAAGCCGGTAACGACACCTTCACGGGTGATGGCACCCAGGTGGGCCTGTTTGATGGCGGCGCGGATATCGATACGCTCGAGACCAAGTCTGCCGGTGGCACGGTCACCGTTGACCTGGCTGCTGGAACGATTGTCGGGGACAAGCTGGATGGCTCACGTGTTGTTGATGTCGAAAATGTCACCAACAAGTCGCCCAACTCGGCAGTCATCTACCGTGGCGACAGCGCCGACAACGTCCTGACTGGCGGCAACAAGGATGACGTTCTCGAAGGACGTGACGGCAACGACACGCTTCTTGGCGGATCAGGCAACGATACGCTCACCGGCGGCAACGGGTCCGACACGATGCGTGGCGGAGCGGGCGACGACAAGCTTGCAGGCAATGGCGGCAATGGCGGCCTGAGTGATGCGCGCTTTGCCGGCGTCGATTTTGACAATCTCGCCTATGGAGAAGCCGGTAACGACACCTTCACGGGTGATGGCACCCAGGTGGGCCTGTTTGATGGCGGCGCGGATATCGATACGCTCGAGACCAAGTCTGCCGGTGGCACGGTCACCGTTGACCTGGCTGCTGGAACGATTGTCGGGGACAAGCTGGATGGCTCACGTGTTGTTGATGTCGAAAATGTCACCAACAAGTCGCCCAACTCGGCAGTCATCTACCGTGGCGACAGCGCCGACAACGTCCTGACGGGCGGCAACAAGGACGATGTGCTCGAAGGACGTGACGGCAACGACACGCTTATTGGCGGATCAGGCGAAGACTTGATCGTTGGCGGTACGGGCAACGACACGATCGATGGCGGTTCAGGGGCGGACTCCGCCCGGTTCAATGGCACCTTTGGCAGCCACACGATCAGCTTCGACACCGGCGCCGGGACCATCACGGTGACTGACGCCGACACGGTGGCCGACGGCAATGACGGCACCGACACGCTCAGCAGTGTCGAGACGCTGGTGTTCAAGGATACGGTTGTCCATATTGTTGATATTGACGGACAGTTCGGGGACTTCACCTCGATCCAGGCCGCGATCGACGCGGCGTCGGCGGATGACGTGATCATGGTGATCGGCCGGGCGAGCGAATATTTGGAAAACCTGGCTGTCGACAAGGCGCTTAGCTTCATCGGCGTCGATGTTGGCGACGGCAAGCCGGAGATTGCGCCCGCCTCGGGTTCGGCCTTCAAGCTCATCGGCAATCTCGGCGCGGGTTCGACCGTGCTGATTGACGGCTTCGCCATCACCGATCCGTCGCGTTCGGGCGTCGAAGCGCTAAGCGACGTCACGCTCGGCACGCTGAAGGTGGAAAACACCACCATCACCGGCGCCGTCTACAATGGGGTGGAGATCAACAGCGCGGCGCTCGGCAATGCCGAAATCACCGATTCCACGTTCACCAACAACGGCAATCGCCTTATTGCCGGCGGCGGTGCCGGCGACATCATGTTCTTCCAGTACAATGGCAACGCAAGCCTTAGCGGCCTGCACCTGACCGGTGACTGGAATGGCGTGGATGGACCCAACACCGGTATTCAGTTCCGCAGCGACACCGGCGCGATCGGGACCGTGTCTTTCAACGACGTGGTCATTGACGGCGCCTACAGCAATCAGCCGATCGGCATTTTCAACTATGACAATGTTATCGGACTGAGCATGACCGACGTGACGGTCAATGCCGACAGCGTTGGCTACCAAACTGCGATCAATTTCGACGGCATCACCGGCAACATCGATTTCTCCAATGCCGCGCAGTTCAACAATGTTAAGGTTCCCGGCACCACCAGTGCGCCGGCGGCAAACGATCCGGTATCGCTGCAAGGCGACGATGCCGGCCAGGAGCTGATCGGCAAGGGCGAGGCGGAGTTCATCCGCGCCTTTGGCGGCGACGACACGCTGCGCGGCAATGGCGGCAACGACGTGCTGCTCGGCAATGACCGCACCGGCGCCGCCGACAGCGACGTCGACACGGCCGAATTCTCCGGCGCATTCTCCAATTACACATTCAGCTTCGGCAATTTCGACATAGGCTTCGGCAGCATTCCGGGCTTCACCATCGACGGCCCCGACGGCACCGACCAGGTCGGTCAGGTCGAGGTGCTGGTGTTCGACAATGGCGGCTCGCCGCAGACGGTGCGCATTGTCGGCGCCGGCGGCTATGAGACTATCCAGGCGGCTGTCGACGCATCGGTCGACGGCGACATCATCCTGATCGCTCCGGGCACCTATCTGGAAAGCGTCGACGTCGACGTCGCAATCACGCTGATCGGGCATGGTGGCGCATCCAGCGTCATCATCGATCCGCCGAGCGGCGCGGGCATTTCGATTGTCGGCAACATCGGTGCGGGAACCGTCACTATTGACGGAATCGGCTTCCAGGGCGGCGTCAATGGCGTATCCGCCAGCGGTGCCGTGACGGTCGGCCATATCGAGATCCTGAACTCCGCATTCACCGGCAATTCGCAACACGGCGTGTTCGTGAACGGCAAGGAAGACGGCATCGGCAAGGTCACGGTCAACGGGTCAAGCTTCACCGGCAATGGCGACGGCGCCAGCAATGGCGATGGCGACATCGTGCTGTTCGAGTATCGCGGCGACGCCACGATCCAGAACGTCACCATCAACAACGCCACCGGCACCGCCGACACCGCGATCCAGATCTCCGGGTTCGAACAGGCTGACTACGATGTCGACTCGCCGATCGGCACTGTGATTATCAACAGTGTTGAGGTGAATGGTTCGTTTGCCAAGGTCGGCGTTTACATCCAGGGTTACACCAATCTGTCCGGTCTCTCGTTGTCCGGCTTGACCGGCACCGTGGCCGCGGGATGGGGCTACGGCACCTATATCAACCCGACCATCGACAATCCCGCAGGTACGCCGGCTGACGTTGGCGGCTATCCGGGGGCGTTCAACACGATTGGCGCTGATGGCTCCGTCGACCTGACAGGCGTCACCCTGGTCAATACAACTCCGGTCAACGTAGCCCTCGGGCATCCGCTCTATCCGTTCAATGGCGTGATCCTGAGCGCCATCGTCAATGGTACGCCGGTTGCGGAATCAATCACCGGCACCGTCGGCCAGGACATCCTGATCGGCGGCGGCGGCGACGACATCATCAACGGCGGCGGCGGAGATGACACCATCGTCTGGTACGCCGGCGACGGCCATGACATCGTCGACGGCGGCGCGGCAATTGACACCGACACCTTCGTCGCCAATGGCACGAATGATGCAGAGACATTCTTCATCGAGACAGTTGCGGATTATCAGGCCCGGCTGGGTGGCGGCGCGGTTGCGCTCGATCCATCTACCGAAATTGTCGTGTCGCGATCAACCGATGGCGGCGTTACCTCCGAGATCATTTCGGAACTGGCCAATATCGACGATATCGATGTCAACGGATTTGGCGGCGCCAACAATTTCGTGGTTTCAGGCGATTTTGCGAGCACCGATCTCGACCCGAGCACCATCACCATCAATGGCGGCGGCGACGCCGATGCGGTCGATGCCTCCGGCATCACCAGCGGTCACCGGGTGGTCTTCAACGGCAATGGCGGCGACGATACGTTCACATCCGGCGGCGGCAGCGATGTCTTCGACGGCGGCGACGGCATCGATACCTATGTGGTCAATGACCTTGCCGGGACCTATACCGTTTCGGTGGCATCCGATGGGATTGTGACGATCAGGAACACCGACACCGGGGCGGAAGACATTGCGCAGGCGAATGTCGAGTTCGTGGTGATCAACGGCCAGACCTTCGACATGACCCAGGCGGTGCAGCTGTTCGATGAAAACGACTTCCTGGTCGGCACATATGACACCATTCAGACAGCGCATGTTGATGCGGCGGATGGCTATCGCATCAATCTGGTCGGCACGATCACAGGTCAGTCGCTGACCATCACCCATGATGACCTGCGCATCCAGGGCGGTGCAGACGACACCGGCAACACCTTCACGCTCGGCGCCGCCGTCACCACGCTCACACTCATCGGCGAAGCGCCGTTCGACGTGATCGGCAACAACCTGGCCAATGTGATCACCGGCAATGATGCTGCAAACGTCATTCGCGGCGCAGGCGGCAATGATACGCTGGACGGCGGCAACGGCTCGGACACCTACCAGGTGTCCGGCACCGGTCACGGCTACGACACGTTCGACGACAACGGCACTGATGTTGGCGACAACGACACGATCGTTGCGCTTTCGAGCAACACCCGCATCGGGCTTGCCGGCGATTTCGATGCCGCCAACGGCATCGAGGCGATCGATGGCGGGGCTGGCAACACCGGCGTCTATGTTTCCGGCGACGGCAATGCCAACACGCTCGACTTCACGGGCATGACGCTGACCAACATTGCCTTCATCGATGGTGGCAACGGCGACGACACGATCACCGGCACCAGCAGCGCCGACACGATCCGCGGCAGCGCCGGCAATGATGTCCTCGACGGCGGCAACGGCTCGGACACCTACCAGGTGTCCGGCACCGGTCACGGCTACGATAGCTTCATCGACAGCGGTACATCCGGCGTCGACATGGTGGTGGCCTTGTCGGCCAATACCGACATCGGCCTGCTGGGAGATTTCGGTTCGGCCAATTCGATCGAGGAGTTCTCAGCCAACGGCTTTGCCAATATAGACATCAAGGGCGACAACACCGGCAATGCGCTCGATTTCTCGGGCGTTACCCTGACCGACATCGCACGTGTCATGGGCCAGGGCGGCAACGACCTGATCACGGTCTCGCGCAGCTTTACCGGCAACACGCTGTATGATGGCGGCTCCGGCAGCGACACACTGCGGATCAAGCTGACGCTGGCCGAAGTTCTCAATCCGGCGGTGCATGGCGAACTCAATGCCTTCAACGCCGCGCTTCCGGCGCCCCAGGGCGCGGCCGCGCCGTTCAGCTTCACCACGCTCGGACTTCGTGCCATCAACTTCGAGACCTTCGAAGGTCTGGTGGATATCGGCGGCTACACCGCATCGTTCGAAAATGTGATCCTCGGCTCGAACAGCGGCGACACGATCACCCTCGACGAAGTATCGGGCGGCGTCGCCGGCAATCCTCCTCCGTCCGGCTTCAACGATCTCATCTTCGGCTTCAACGGCAATGATGTGATCAACGGCGAAGGCGGCAACGACGTCATCATCGGTTCCAGCGGCAACGATACGCTGAACGGCGGCGATGGGGACGATGTCTTCCTCTACTCGGGCAGCAACAATGGCGCTGATACCGTCTCCGGCGACGGCGGGTCCGATGCGATCGTCATCACCGACGACAACACGGATGTTGGCCTGAACGGTTTTGAAAACGGTGTTGAAACCATTGACGCGATGGGCACGTCGGGATCGCGCATCCTGGGTACGTCCAGCAGCAATGTCTTCAATTTCGCCAATGTGGCTCTGGTCAATCTCGCAGCCGATTTCGAGATCGATGCGGCAGCCGGCAATGACACGGTGACGGCGTCGAACCTGTCCGTGGCGAATTATCGCGGCGGCAGCGGCGACGACACGCTGATCGCGGGCTCCATGGACGCGACCTGGCACTATGCCGCAATCAACAACGGCTTCGACAGCTTCACCAACGGTTCCGGGGTCTCCAGAGCCGTCGCCGACGAGGCCGGCGTCACCATCGGCGTGAACGGCTATGACAACGGCGTCGACGAGTTCGTCGGCAGCGACAACGGCACGGACCCGGTCGACACCAGGATCGTGGACTCCGGTTCGAGCCGCACGCTCGATTTCTCGACCACGACCCTGACCCGCATCGCCGAAATCGACGCGGCCGGCGGCGACGACACGGTGACGGCGTCGAACCAGTCAGCCGGCAATTATCGTGGCGGCACAGGCAATGACACACTGATCGCCGGCAGCGAGGACGCCACCTGGCACTATGCCGCCGTCAACAACGGCTTCGACAGCTTCACCAACGGTTCCGGGGTCTCCAGAGCCGTCGCCGACGAGGCCGGCGTCACCATCGGTGTGAACGGCTATGACAACGGCGTCGACGAGTTCGTCGGCAGCGACAACGGCACGGATCCGGTCGACACCAGGATCGTGGACTCCAACTCGAGCCACACGCTCGATTTCTCCACCACGACCCTGACCCGCATCGCCGAAATCGACGCGGCCGGCGGCAACGACACGATCACGGCGTCGAACCAGTCAGCCGGCAATTATCGTGGCGGCACAGGCAATGACACACTGATCGCCGGCAGCGAGGACGCCACCTGGCACTACGCCGCAATCAACAACGGCTTTGACAGCTTCACCAACAACGCTTCGTCGACCTCCACGGCGGTTGCCGACGAGGCCGGCGTCACCATCGGCGTGAACGGCTATGACAACGGCGTCGACGAATTCGTCGGCAGCGACAACGGCACGGACCCGGTCGACACCAGGATCTCGGACTCCAGCGGTTCCCGCGCCCTTGATTTCTCGGCCACGAGCCTCACCCGCATCGCCGAAATCGACGCGTCTGGCGGCAACGACACCGTCACGGCGTCGAACCTGAGTGCCGGCAATTATCGCGGCGGTAGCGGCGACGACACGCTGATCGCGGGCGCCATGGAAGCGACCTGGCTCTACACGGGCGTCAACAACGGCTGGGACACATTCACCAACCACGCCACAGGTGCGTCCATCGCCAAGGCGGATGCGGCCGGAACCGTGATCGGCGTCAACGGCTACGCCAATGACGGCGTTGATCAATTCGCAGGATTCGGCGACACTGTCATCCGCGACACAAATTCGGGCCACGCGCTCGACTTCACCAACACCAGGCTGACCAACATCGGCCGGGTGGAGGCAGCCAGCGGCAACGACTTCGTGACCACGGCGTTCACCGCCAATGTCACCGGCACCGTAACCTATGACGGCGGTGCCAACACCGACACCCTGCGCATCAACATGACATTGGCGCAGGCCTCCAACCCGACTGTTGCGGCCCAGTTCAATGCTTACGTCGCAAGCCTTCCCACAAGCTCGTCGAGCGTGTTCAACTTCTCGAGCCTCGGCTTCAACGCCGTCAACTTCGAGAGGGCGGAACTGTTCCTCACCGTTGGCGAATTCTCCATCGCCACCAGCTATCTCATCGTCGGCACATCCAACCACGACATGCTCAACGTTGAGACCGTCTCCGGCGGAGTGACACTCAATCCCTATCTGGTCTTCGGTCTGGGCGGCAACGACACCCTTTCCGGCAGCAGTGGCAACGACGCCCTGATTGGCGGAACCGGCAACGACACGTTCCAGGGCGGCAACGGCAACGACACGATCCTAGTCGGGCTCAATGAGGGTGAAGATACCTTCTTCGGCGGCGACGGCACCGATCGTATCCTCGCTGCGGCGGACAATGCCGAGATCAGCATCAGGAAGAATTTCGACGCCTCCAGCAGCATCGAGGAAATCCGTGCCAACGGATTCAGCGGTGTGACCATTCACGGCAGCAGCGATCACAACATCCTTGATTTCTCGTCGACCACATTTGACGGCATCGACACGATTGACGGCGAGGGCGGCAATGACGTCATCACCGGCACGGCTGCTGCGGATGTGATCATCGGCGGTACGGGCAACGACACACTGAACGGCGGGGACGGCGACGACATCTTCCAGGTCGGCCTCGGTCATGGCCACGATGTCTTCGATGGCGGTGCGGGCACAGACGCGATTGTCGCCACGGCGGACAACGTCGAAATCGGCATCCTCTCCAACTTCGACGCCACCAGCACCATCGAGGAGATCAACTCCGGCGGCTTTGCCGGAGTCAGTGTCCACGGAAGCGGCAACCACAATATCCTGGACTTCTCGGCGACGACCTTGACCAACATCACCCATATCGATGGGGAAGGCGGCAATGACGTCATAACCGGCACGGCCGCTGCGGACGTGATCATCGGCGGAACCGGCAACGACACGCTGAACGGCGGCGACGGCGACGACATCTTCCAGATCGGCCTCGGTCATGGCCACGATGTCTTCGATGGCGGTGCGGGCACAGACACGATTGTCGCCATGGTGGAGAATGTCGAAATCGGCATCCTGACCAACTTCGATGCCGCAAGCAGCATCGAAGAAATCAGCGCCAATGGTTTCAATGACGTCAGCATTCATGGCAGCAGCAACCACAATATTCTGGACTTCTCGGCGACGACCTTGACCGGCATCACCGCCATTGACGGCGAAGGCGGCAATGACGTGATCACCGGCACGTCCGGCGATGACACGATCATCGGCGCGACAGGTGCCGACACGCTCCGCGGCGGCGCAGGCGACGATACGTTCCTGTGGTCTACGGGTGACGGCAATGACCGGGTTGACGGCGGCTCGGACACCGGCGGCGATACCGTTGTGATGACCAACACCACCGCGACACCGGCCACGTTCACGGTCAGCACGATTGCCAGCGGCACGCCGATCACGCCGCAGGCGCCCGGCACCGACAGCACCGACATCCAGGTGTCGGTGAGCAGCGGCGGCTCGGTCCGCATGGACGAGATCGAGGACATCGTCCTCAATCTCGGCTCGGGCGGCGACACGGTGAACATGACAACGCCGCTTGGCGGCACGGCGCTGCACGTCGACACGATCACGGTCAATGGCGGTACCGGCAACGACACGGTCGATGCCTCGGGCAGCACCAGCGGCCACCGCGTGGTCTTCAACGGCGGCGAGGGCAACGACACGTTCACCTCGGGTGGCGGCGACGATGAGTTCTACGGCGGCGAGGGCGATGATGTGTTCTACGCCGGTGCAGGCAGCGATGTCTTCGACGGCGGCGCCGGCAATGACCGAGTCGTGCTTTCGGGCGATGCCACGGACTACACACTGACGTACAATGCGGATGGGACCATTACCCTGATGCACATCAGCGGTGCTGTTACGACGGTCACCGCGAGCGTCGAAACCGTCGGCTTTACAGGAACTGGTGCGGATATCCCTATCGATCCGGTCCAGTTGATCAGTGGTGGCGTTGTCGTTGACAGCTATGCCACGATCGAGGCCGCGATTGCTGCATCGACATCGGGTGACACGGTGCGGATTGCAGCCGGCGAGTACACGCTGGCAAGCAACCTGACGATCGCACATTCGCTGACGATCATCGGATCGGGCGAAGATGAGGTGACCATCCATACCGGCGGCAATGTCAACAGCTATGGCATCCACGTCACGGCGGACAATGTCAGCATCAGCAACCTGACAGTCGATGCATCGGCAACGACCAACAGCTACGGCATCAAGGTCGATCCGGGCACGGGCATTGCGACGGACAATCTCACCGGCTTCCACCTGGAAAACGTGACGGTTCAGGGCGCGGGACTGTCCGAAATCGATCTGAACGGCGTCGACAATTCGAGCCTGACCAATGTGACGGCCAACGGCAACGGCACGAACGGTGTGGGTATCGCGCTGTCGGACTCCACCGGCATCGTGCTCACCGACATCACGACCACCGGCAACAACTGGGGATCGGTCGGTCTCTACTCGGCGGGCCGCAGCTACGAGCCCGGCACCAATGACGTCACCTTCAATGGCAGCTACAGCCATGGAGAAGTGATCGGGATCTATGCGGACGAAGAAGGTGTCACTTCTGTCGAGAACATCGACTTCGGCGGGATCTTCCCCGGCGGCGTCTATGCAGTGCAGAACGAAGCGCATCGCGATGGTGCAGACAACCGCGGCGAAGACTTCACCTTCTTCTTCGGCTCCGAAGCGGATGCGGTTGCCTTTGCACTGAACCTGCAGCTTCTGGGTGGCGGGAACACCGCCTCGGTGATCACCGGTCCGCTGGGTCCGGACGATGTCGATGCGGAACTTGGAACCACATTCATCGTGGCCGAAGGCATGTCGATCCAGGAAGCGATCGACAATGCATCCGACGGCGACACCATCATGGTCCGGGCCGGCACCTACAGCGAAGACGTGACGGTCAACAAACTGGTCACCATCGTCGGCGCCAACGGCGGCGTGGTTGGCACTGACGCAGCACGTGATGTGATGGCAGGTGGGGGCGAAAGCACTATCGATGGCCGGATTGTTGTCCTTCACGATGGCGTCACCATCGATGGCGTCCGGGTGCTCAACGGCAATTCCGGCGGTGCCTTCGAGAATGCCGCCATCCATGTCCAGGCGGAAGACGTGACCATCGAGAATTCGGTGTTCTACCGTGAAGGCACGGTCGATGCGGATGTCTCGCGCGGTATTACCCATTCCGTGGGTTCGGGCGATGGCCTGACGGTAAGCGGCAATGCCTTCACCGGCTGGCACACCGGCACCTATGTCAATGGCGGAACCAATGTGACGGTTGAAAACAACCTTTACGAGGGCAACCTTGTGGGCATGTCGCTTGATGCATATCCCGGCGCAACCGGACTATCGGTCACGGGCAACACCTTCACGGATCAGGTTCTCGAAGGAATGGGAATTGACTCGGTCGGCGGTGCCTCCTGGAATGGATCCGTCTCCGGCAACACCTTCAATGGTGCGGGCGTGTTCAACTATGATGCGGCGCTTGCGACCGATATTGTTGAGGGCAACACATTCCTGGGTACACCGGTCAACGACATATTGTTCGATGAGAGCACCGCATCAGAGCGCATCGGCGGGAACATCCTCTCCGGCCTCGACGGCGACGACATCCTCAATGGCGGCCGGGGCGAAGACACGCTCATCGGCGGTGCCGGCGACGACACCTTCGTCTTCGATCTCGATGCCCTCGCCGACGCGGTGGACAACATTCAGGATCTGATTGCCGACTACGAGATCGGCGGCGACATGGTCGATCTTTCCGAGCTGCTCGGGTCCGACGTCGACCAGGACAATGTGGGTGACTACGTCAAGCTCGACGACACCGGCACCATCCTCCAGGTCGATGTCGATGGCAACGGAGACAGCTTCGTCGATCTCGCCAGGTTCGGGTCTGCCCAGAATACGCTCAAGATCCTGGTCGACGATGGCACGGACACGCCGGTGATCATCTGATCGCTTGTATGACGGCGCTTGAGCAGAACCGGATCGAGGGCGCCGCTTTCGCGATGGATTGCAACATGTTACAGCGTCACGTCAGGATTGACGTGACGCTGTCTTTTACTGAGACAGATCGTCCAGGGGTGGGGGCGTAACTTGACAGATCAGGCATGTAACGGGATTGGGACAGGCGGACGTCTGTCCTTCGGAGCGGCGGTGCGCGGTTTGGTGCTGATGGCCGGTCTTGGCCTTGCCGGTTGCCAGGCCTCGAGTCTCGGCGAGGGCCTGGATGGCGCCGGCTCCAGCATCTCGCCTGTTTCCAGTTCGACCTATGGCGACGGGCCGGTGGCCATCGCCATGCTGTTGCCCACGGATGCGGCGCTGAGAAAGAAGGCCGCCGATATCGCCGACGGGGCGAAGCTGGCGCTCGACGATCTCGGCGCGGGCCAGCTCCGGATCGATTTCAAGGCCTCCAGTTCCGGGTCCGCAGAGGCCGTCAGCCGGGTCCAGGCCGCAAGTGCCGACGGCACCAAACTGATCATCGGGCCGGCGACCAACGCGGAAGTGTCGCGCATCATCTCCGGCACAAGCCAGCCGCGTCCGCCGATCCTGGCGCTGGTGCCCAACAACTCGGCCGGCGGCTCCAACATCTGGCCGCTCTATGGCGACGCCATCGACAGTGCGCTCGAAGGCGTCGGCGTCGCGGTTGCTGCTGACCAGAAGAACATCGTCGTCGTGCATGAGGCGGGGTTTGCCGCCGAGAACCTGATCCGGCTGCGCGAGGGGATCCGGCTCAAGGGCGGCGCCACGATAGGCTTCGTGCCCTATCCGCCGAGCGGGAGGGATCTGAGCGCGGCCTTTGCCAAGGGAGCGGCAGTCTTCGCCAAGGCCAACACCATCGTGCTGCTCGGCGGCGGCGAGGCGATCGGCCAGGTGATCGACATCCTGGCAGCCGGCGAATTCGGCCAGTCGATCGCGACCGCCATCGCCACCTCACTGATCCCGGAAGAAATCTACAAGCGTCCCTCGGCGCAGGGCCTGATGGTGGCGATCCCGTCGACCGCCGATGTAGGCGTCATTGCCGACCGCTTCAGGGCCAAGTTCGGCCGCGAACCCAGCTACGACGCTGCGATCGGCTATGATGCAATCGCCATTGCGGCAGGGCTGGTCCGCTCTGCCGGGCCTGACGCAATCACCGTCGAGAACCTGACCTCGAGCCAGGGGTTCCGCGCCGCAACCGGCCTGTTCCGCTTCCGCCCTGACGGCCGCATCGAACGGCGCATGGTGGTGCATCGCATCGAAAACGGCAGCCTCAGGGTCATCCGGGAAGAAGGCGAAGGCTTCTGACGCCGCTGCCGCCGGACCTGTGCCAGGGGCCCACTGCATGATTCCTTAAATCGGAATCGATTTAAGGAGAAGATTATGCAGCAGCTTTAAGCGTTACTGCGACCTTTGTGCGTTTGACTAAACGGCTGCTTTGCCCCTTGCGGGCCGCAAAGCCGGTCGTCTAGAAGTGGTCAACCCGACGCGGAGGCGTGAACGGGTGGCGGAGGCAATGGCAGGCGTGGCATGAACGAACCGGGCGACATCCAGGCCTTCATCATCCATCTGGCCCGCGCCGAGGCGCGGCGGCCGCAGGTCGAGCGTATTCGCGCCGCCTGTCCGCTGCCGGTCGAGGTGATCGAGGCGGTGGATGGACGGGCTCTGTCCGAGGCCGACATCGATGCGGCCCGCTCGCGCCGCAGCCTGCATGCGCCGGCCTATCCCTTCGAGATGACCGTCGGCGAGATCGGTTGCTTTTTGAGCCACCGCAAGGCCTGGCGGATGATTGTCGACCGCGGGCTCAGCGCCGGCCTGGTGATCGAGGACGATGTCGAGATCGACCCGGAGGTTTTTTCCCGGGCCCTGCGGCTTTCCGCCGAAATCATCGATCGGGCTGGCTACATCCAGTTTCAGGTCAGGTCGGTGAAGGGCAGGGCGGAAACGCTGGCAAGCCGCAACGGAGCCAGCATCGTCCGGCCGCGGGTGGGCATGCTGCGCACCTCTGGCCAACTCGTCAGCGCCGCCCATGCCCGCCATCTGCTTGAGATCACCGAGCGCTTCGACCGTCCGGTCGACACGCTGTTGCAGATGAACTGGGTCACCGGCGTTCCCCTGAGCTGCGCCGTGCCATCGGGACTGAGCGACAGGACCGAAGAGGCGGGCGGCAGCACGATTTCGCTCAAGAGCCAAAAAGCATTGTCGCAAAAGCTGTCCCGCGAGATCAGGCGGTTCCTCTATCGCAGCCGCATCCGCGCGCGGTCCACCACCACGCCGGTCGTCCCCGTCGGAGGTGAGCGATGAGCGTGCTTGTCACCGGCGGCGCCGGCTACATCGGCAGCCACATGGTCCTCACGCTTCTCGAGCAGGGCGAGGATGTGGTGGTCATCGACAATCTGTCGACCGGAAATGAATGGGCGGTGCCGGGGCAGGCGACGTTCTACAAGGCCGACATTGCCGACGCCGATGCGCTCGACGCCATTTTCGCCAATCACGCCATTGATGCGATCATCCACTTCGCCGGTCTGATCATCGTGTCCGACTCGGTGGCGAAGCCGCTGGACTACTATTCCGAGAACACCTGCAAATCGCGGGTCCTGATCCAGCGCGCACTCGACGCGAAGGTCGGGTGCTTCATCTTCTCGTCTTCGGCCGCCGTCTATGGCGCGCCGGGGCTCGAACCGGTGACGGAATCGGCGCCCTTTGCCCCCGAATCCCCCTACGGCGCCTCGAAACTCATGACCGAATGGATGCTGCGCGACGTCGCGGCGGTCAATCCCGGCTTTCGCTACGCCGCCTTGCGCTATTTCAACGTGGCGGGCGCCGATCCGAAGATGCGCGCCGGCCAGTCCTCGCGCCAGTCGACCCATCTTATCAAGATCGCCGCCGAAGCCGCCACGGGAAAGCGCCAAGGGCTGCAGATCTTTGGCGATGATTTCGACACGCCTGACGGCACCTGCGTGCGCGACTACATCCACGTCGCCGATCTCGCCGACGCGCATTATCGCGCGCTCGCCTATCTGAGGGCCGGCGGCCCCTCGGTCGCGGCCAATTGCGGCTATGGCAGCGGCTATTCCGTCCGCCAGGTCGTCGACGCCGTCAAGGCCGTGTCCGGCGTGGATTTCCCCGTGACGCAGGCTCCGCGCCGGGCCGGCGACGCCGCCATGATCGTCGCCGATTCGACATTTGCGCGCGAAGCCTTCGGATGGACGCCGGAACTCGATGATCTCGAAACCATCATCCGTCATGCGCTTGAATGGGAGCGCAGACTGGGCAACCGGACCGGCGGCCAGCCGGAAGCCTGAGACGGTCATCCGCCCGGCAAACCGGCCCCGGTCAACCGGCTTGCCTTCGGCCTCGATATTCTGCATGAACGCTCAAGACAGGTGTGAAGGTCGCGGGCCATTCGTCTCCGCGGGCGACCGCCGACAGGGTTCAAGGCCGGGCACAAGACCAGGATCAAGACCAGGACATGACGATTCCCTGCTACTACATCAATCTTGACCGCTCGCCGGAGCGGAACGCGAGTTTCCGCGCCGAATGTGCCCGCGTCGGCATCGAACCGGTCCGTGTCGCCGCCGTCGACGGACGCGCCTTGCCTCAGGATCTCGTCGCTGCGATGGGGCCGCGCACATCGGGCGAATATGGCGTGGGCTATGGCGAAATCGGTTGTTTCCTGAGCCATGTGCGCCTGTGGGAAATGGTCGTGGCGCAAGCCCAGGACTGGGCCTTCGTCTGCGAGGATGACATCCATTTCGCCGGCAACGCCGCCGAGTTCCTGCAGTCTCCGGACTGGCTGCCCGATGATGCGGATCTGCTCAAGGCCGAAACGGTGTTTCAGCGCGTGCTGATGGACAAGCGGCCGGCCGCCTCGGCCTTCGGCCATGGCCTGTTCCGGCTTCTCTCCGCCCATGGCGGCACCGCCGGCTATTTCGTCTCGCGCCGCGGCGCGCAGAAGCTGCTCAATCTGACATCGGCTGCATGCGACCCGGTGGATCAGCTGATGTTCAATCCCAGGCTCGGCATTGCCGGAAAACTGGCGATCTGGCAACTGGAGCCGGCGATCTGCGTCCAGGACTATCTGGTGACCGCGAGCGACAGGCATTCGGGCGTCGAAAGCGTCGTCAACGCCGCGCCGCGCCTGTTTCATCCCGAGGGCGGCCGGTCGGCCAAGCCGAAGGGTTTTGAACGCCGGGTGCTTGCGCCGCTGCGCAAGCTTGGCAAGCTGGCCGAGCGGCTGCTGACCAATACCCTGACCCGCAGGCGTTTTCGCAAGGTGCCGGTCGAGATCGATGGCGTCCGCTTCGTGGCCGCCGGAAAGGCAGGCAATTCGTGAAGATCGCCATTCTCTACATCTGCACCGGGAGCTACCGTGTCTTTTTCGAAGGCTTCCACGCATCAAGCGAAAAGCACTTCCTGCCCGGCCATGACAAGACCTATTTCGTCTTCACCGATGCGCCGCTTGACCGGGAATACCGCGGCGCCGTCATTGTTCATCAGGACAATCTCGGCTGGCCGGGCAACACGCTCGACCGTTTCACCGTGTTCACCAAGGTCCGCGACCAGCTCGCCGAGTTCGACCATGTCTTCTTCTTCAATGCCAATTGCCAGATCGTCGACCGCATAGGCGAGGAGATGCTGGCGGGTCCCGGTGAAATTCTCGTTGTTCGCCATCCCGGCCATTATGAACGGGCCGTTGCTGACTTGCCCTATGAACGCAGTCCCCGCTCAAGGGCCTTTGTCCCGGCAGGCGAAGGCAAGCACTATGTCGCCGGCGGCGTCAATGGTGGGCCGCGCGACACCTATCTGGCCTTCATCGAGGCAATGCGCCAGGCCGTCGAGGCGGACAAGAAGGCTGGTGTCATGGCGCTCTGGCACGACGAGTCCCATCTCAACCGCTACATTCTCGATCATCCCCACAAGCTTCTCGATCCGGGCTATTGCTTCCCCGAGGGCTGGCCGCTGCCGTTCCGACAGAAGATCCTGATCCGAGACAAGGCCAAGTTCGGCGGCGCGCTGGCGATGCGCAAGACACGGCGCTGGCGCGCGCCCGAGGACACCATCGTCATCGAACTGCTCGGCCGCATGGGCAACCAGATGTTCCAGTATGCGACCGCGCGGGCGGCGGCGCTGCGCTCGGGCGCCAAGGTGGTGTTCGACACGCGCTCGCTCGAGAAGATGGGCCATCCCTATGAACTGGGACATTTCAACATCGACGCCCGGGTCGGTGGCCCCAAGGAGCTTTGCCCGCCCCGCGAGCGCAAGTTCAAGCGCCTTGCCTGGCGCACCCTCGCCAAGCTTGACGGGCGGTTCATCCGCGAATCGCGCAACCAGTTTGATCCGCGCGTCCTGCGGGCGAAGCCGGGATCAGAGCTCAGGGGCTACTGGCAGTCCGAGCGCTACTTTACGGACACAGCCCGTCAGATCCGCGAGGATCTGACGGTGGCGACGCCGCCAAGTGCAGAAAACCTCGAGATGAAGGCGCGGATTGAAGCGTGCCTCTCGGTGTCCGTCCATGTCCGCCGCGGCGATTATCTCACCAGCGAGACGACCCGTGGAATTTACGCCGTCTGCGGCAAGGACTATTACGCCAGGGCGGCGCAATCGATCCTGGAGGCGGTGGAGGGCACGCCCACATTCTTTGTGTTTTCCGACGATCCGGACTGGGCGAAGGCCAATCTGGATCTGCCGGGCGAAAAGATCGTCGTCGCCATCAACGGCCCGGAAGTGCCCCATGAGGACCTGCGGCTGATGGCGGCCTGCCGGCACAACATCATCGCCAACTCCACCTTCTCCTGGTGGGGCGCCTGGCTCAACCCGTCGCCGGACAAGATCGTCATCGGCCCGAAGACCTGGTATCTGGATCCGGGCCTGTCGAACGATTACATCACGCCGGACACTTGGCGGCGAATTGAAAACAATTAGTGCTGCGACCCCGACGGACGGGTAACATCTGTCTCGACAGATCGCCTCACCAGGCCGATGGCCGTTTAGACTGACCTCGCAACGATGGACTCGCAGATGAAAGAACCCAACAACGAAGAGGCGCGAAGGGCATGGCTTGAAAACCAGCTCGAGTCATTTGCCGACAACCTGACAATTCTCGATGTCGGCGCGGGCGAATGCCAGTACAAGCCCTACTGCAAGCATCTGCGCTACACTGCGCAGGACGTCGCGGAATACGACGGCGGCGGCAATCAACGCGGCCTGCACACCGGCGAATGGGATTTTTCCCAGATCGATATCGTCTGCGACATCCTCGATATTCCCGAAGCCGTGAAATACGACATTGTCCTGTGCACCGAGGTTCTCGAACATGTGCCGGACCCCGTCGCCAGCCTCAGAAAGCTCACCCGGCTTGTGGCCGATGGCGGATATCTGATTGTGACAGCGCCGTTCATTTCCGCCACGCATTTTGCGCCCTATCATTTTGCCACCGGGTTCAGCGAGTATTTCTATCGCCACCATCTCCCTGCCGCCGGCTTCGAGATTGAAGTGCTTGAGCCCAACGGCGGCTACTTCGATTTCATGGCGCAGGAACTGGTGCGCGCCAGGGGGATGAACCGCAAATACCTGGGACGGGAAGCAGGTGTCGTGTCCTCCATGCTGTTCAAGCTGGCGCGGTATGTAATGAAACGCAAGGCCCGCCAGGACGGTCCGCGGGACAACCGCCATTCCAGCGAGTTCCTGACCTTCGGCTGGCATGTGCGGGCGCGGAAAGTCGAAGCGTAGTTCATGGTGCAGGGTGATCATCTGGTAAGTGTCGGAGTGCCGGTCTATGACCGGCCGGAATTGCTGAAGCGAAGACTCGCCAACATTGTCGGGCAGACCTACCGGAATCTGGAGATCATCGTTTCCGACAATGCGTCGCCGAACCCGGAGATGGAAGCCATTGGCCGCGCCTATGCCGCATCTGACCCGCGCATCCGGTACGTCAGGCAAGCAACCAACATAGGCGCGGCGGCCAATTTTGATTTTGTCTTGAGCTGCAGCACTGGGGAATATTTTGCCTGGGCAGCCGATGACGACGAATGGGACGAGAATTTTGTGGAGGTCTGCGTTGCTGGCATGGGAAGCGCGCAGATCTTCATGCCGAACATGGCGGTCAAGAATCTTAAAAGCGGAGCGATCCAGAAGACGCCCGTCCCTCAATTGACACCCAGTGTATCGCCTGCGACCAACATAAAGCGTTTATTGAAGAACATGCAGCCGGGAATATTGTATGGGTTGCATGACCGGCTGGCGCTGCTCGAGATTATCGGGACTTTCTCCTATGATATGTCCGATGTCGCTCTGATCTTGAGGGCCATCCTTGGCAAAGGCGTGCAAACAGGGGATGGAGCAGAGTATCGAGCGGGGGTACCCGAGGAAGCCTACAAGCCCAAGCCGGCCAACTCGTCCCGCTTTTCTTACCGGCAGTTCCTGCACGGGGTGCTGATTGCGATTGCTCGCAGTCCGCGACTGTCCACGCGGGAAAAAATGGTCGTGGGGTACCGGGTCACCCAGGCTACCGTCAAGCTGATGGCCCATTTGACCCGGGTGTATCCAGAGGTCGCCGGATGGCACCACAAGATCTATACCGCCCTGCGCACGCCTTCGCGCGCCAGGCGCATCCTTTTCTCGCGCCGGAGCTAGGTTTCAGTCATCGGATCAGGCTGCCGCGCGAAGCGGACCTGAAGCTGTCACGCTGCTTCGTATTCCGCGATCTGCGCAAGGCAAAGCTCGGCGGGCGAGGCGCCGCCATCGATGGCGCGATACCACGAGATCGTGCGCTCGACCGCCGCCTCGAACGGCCAGCGCGGCGACCAGCCCAGATGCAGCCGCGCCATGTCGCTGGCGACTGCCAGCAATCCGGCTTCGTGATGGCCCGACGGGTCGGATGCATCCCGCCACGCGCCGGGCCAGACCTGGGTCGCTTCCGCCACGAGGTCGCCCACCCGGCGGAAATCGCCGGAAGCGGGCCCGAAATTGAAGGCTCGGCCATGGGCCGGATCGGCATGGAGCTTCTCGGCCAGGCGAAGATAGCCCGACAGCGGTTCGAGCACATGTTGCCAGGGCCGCACGGCCGATGGATTGCGGACCTCGATGGTCTGCCCGGACTTCAATGCCCGCACGATGTCGGGCACGATGCGGTTTTCGGCAAAGTCGCCGCCGCCGATCACGTTGCCGGCGCGCGCCGAGGCGATGCGCAAGGTGCCTTCCGCGGCATAGGAGCTGCGCCAGCTGTGCACCAGAAGTTCCGTCGCCGCTTTCGAGGAGCTGTAAAGGTCATGGCCGCCCAGGCGGTCGGTCTCGCGGTAGGGGTGTTCCCATTCCCTGTTTTCATAGACCTTGTCCGTCGTCACAACGATCAGGGTCGCAGGCCGGCCCGCGCGGCGCATGGCGTCCAGCAGATGCAGGGTGCCGCCGACATTGGTTTCCCAGGTCTCCACCGGCGCCTCATAGGAGCGAAGCACGAGCGGCTGGGCGGCCAGATGAAACACGATCTCTGGCTTCACCTCCCCGATCCGGCGGTCAACGCTTGCCGCATCCCGGATGTCGCCAAGGGCGTGGTTCATCCTCGACGGCAGATCCAGCATGTCAAACAGCGCCGGATCGGTGTCCGGCGCAAGCGCAAGACCATGGACATCAGCCCCCATCCGGCTCAGCCACAGCGACAGCCAACTGCCCTTGAAGCCGGTGTGCCCGGTCACCAGCACCCGGCGGCCTTGCCAGAAGACGCTCATGTCTGGGCTTTCCGTGGCGGCAGGTCAGATTTCATCCACACGACGCATTTTCCTTCACATGCCGCCCCACCGGAAAAATCGCTTGCGGGCCGACTTTTCGGAACCGATGAGTTTCATCGGGTCCGGTCCGGCCACCTGCGTGAAGCGCGGCATCCGCATTCCGCATGGGTGTGGCGTATCACTATTCGACCAATCGGGGATGTCAAGTTTCGCGCTGCACGAGCCCGCGTCGGGCCTGCCGCCTCCCGGGCGCGCCGGTTTTCCCGGCCGGATGGACAGCGCCCGGATGGTGGGTTATAGCGCTGCCCACCACAAGTATCGGACCTTATCCATGGAAAAAGCAGACTATTCCAGACTTCATCTTGGATGCGGTGTGAAGCACATCCCGGGCTATTTCCATGTCGATGCGCTTGATTATCCGCATGTCGACCATATCGGACCGGTCGACAATCTGGATTTCATCGCCGATGCGACGGTCGATCACATCTATGCCTGCCATCTGCTCGAACATTTCGGCCGCAAGGAATACGCCGCCGTTCTCAAGGAGTGGCGCCGGGTCTTGAAGAAGGGTGGCACGCTGCGGCTCGCCGTGCCCGACTATGAAGCCTGCGCCCGGCTGTATGTGGATGGCAAGCTCCCGGACGGGCTGCCCACCATCCTGGGGCTGATGATGGGCGGCCAGCGAGACCAGTATGACTTCCACAAGATGGTCTTCGATGAGAGAAGCCTCACCGCCTATCTGATGGAAGCGGGCTTCTCGGAAGTCTACCGCTGGGACTGGCGGACCACGGAGCATGCAGGCATGGACGACTACAGCCAGGCCCACCTGCCGCACATGGACAAGCAGAACGGGACACTTGTTTCGCTCAATCTCGAGGCGCGCGTCTAGGCGTGGCCTTGCGGGATCAGGGCGATCTGCGCCGGTGAGATGTCTCAAACGGCGCTGCCGCAGACCGAGATGAATCGTCAGCGGCCGGGCGTTATGACGATGCCAATGAAATCACCGCTGCTTCAGTTCCCTTCTCAGTTCTGATCTTTGGCTTCAGACCCACTGCAGGCTTGGTTGAATTGTTCAGAGTCGGTCCGGAAAGTTCTTCATTTTGAACAGAGCCTTCGCAGCATGAGGCGG
>Ga0076930_100753_pt1 | contig 24910 bp, 25 predicted proteins | sample HotLakConsoUCCRE_FD_71149 | JGI IMG/M metagenome (GOLD analysis project Ga0076930, IMG submission 71149) | Hypersaline microbial mat communities from Hot Lake, Washington, USA - Hot Lake Consortium UCC-RE (version 3) (version 3) ...
CCACCTCGCTGTCGTCATGCACGGCGTGGTAGCGCAGGATGTTGTGCAATTCGCGTTCGCGGAACCAGGGCACGCTCTCGGTGCCGACCCATGCGTCGAGCAGGAGCGCCGTGGGCTTCGCGATTGGCCAGAGCAGGATGCGGTAGAACCGCAGGGCGGGCGCGAAGATGGCGACGGCCCGGTAGGCGTTGCGGGAGAAATAGGCCTGCGGCCCGATCTCGCCCAGCGCGGTGATGACGACGGTCGAGAAGAAGAAGGCCAGCACCCCGGTCAGCACGGAATCCGCCAGCATGGTCAGAAGCACGTTGATGGCGACATTGCCCATCAGGATCGTGACGAGCGTGAAGTTCGCATCGCGCCTGAGCTCGAGGGCGGCCGCGGCGGTCCTGTCGCCCGCCGCGGCCGCCGCCTCGAGCCGGAGGCGGCTGAGGCTGAAGACGGCGATGTTCGACCCGGAGAACAGGGCCGATTGCGAGATGCAGAAAGCGATGCCCAACCAGATCAGCGCTTCGTTCATGGGATCTCCTTTGGCTTCAAGGTGGACCGGGGGCCTCGCCATTGGTCCCGGCGGCAAGATGAAAATAGCGTGGGATGCCTCTCACAGCGATTGTCGTCTCGGAACTCCGCGTCTGTCGAGGCCCCCCATTGCACCGTTGCCCCCATCCTACCCGGTGCTGCCCGCGAAGTATCGGGCAGCGTTCCCTTTCTGACGGCGGCACCGGGACCGCCCGGAAAGAATCCTCGTCAGCACTCTTGCAGCTACGCTATCCCGCAACGAGTTCTCTTGGTGTGCCCGGAGAATTGATGTCTTGCCGATCAAGAGACGGGACACGTTCCGGAGATACCACGATCAGGAATGGAAACGGTGGGTCGCCATCATGGTCTCGTCATCGACACCCGCACAGACAACCGATGACAGCGGCAGCTCTGGCGGCGCCGGATACTTCAGGGATCGCCGGGCGAAGGTCGACGGGTTCGTGGCGCGGCACTTCACCTGGCCCGGAACGCTGCGGCTGCATCGCGCGGCGCTTGGGTGGGACATCCTTCGGGCGCCCGTCAATGTCGCCTTGTCGCCGATCCTCGTGCTGACCCGCATCGCGGCCTATCTCTGTCGCCGCACGGGCCGGCGCGGCGCCGCGGACTGGCTGTCTCGTCGGCGGATCCTGTTGGGAACCTCCGTCGCGCGGCGGGTCGAGGCGCTCATCGTGACCGATCTTCTGGACCTGCCCCTCGACGAGCGGGCCGCATCCCGCGACCCAGCCGCCCTCGCGCGCGCCGTCCTGGTGGCACCGCAATTTCGCGAGATGATCCGTACGCGCGCGACCGCCGCCGAGGCTGAAGCCCTTGGCCAACGGATTGCCGGCGCGCTTGGCGAGTATGCGGGCACCCGGTCCGCCGTCGCGGAGATGACCACGACGCTCTGCGTCCTTGTCGTTGGCGCCCTGGCCTTTCAGGCGCTGACGCCGGGCATGATCTCGATGGCGCCGGGCGTTGCGGATGCCATGGCCCGCAGCAACGCGATCGCGACCTTCCCTCTGGGCCAGACGCTCGGCGCGATGTGGTACGGCGTGTTCGCGGCGGATGCCTCGCCTTGGCTGGTAGGGGCGACCCTGGCGGGGCTGGTCATGATCGGCTCCGTCGTCGCCGCCTTCGCGGGCGTGCTTGCCGACCCGGTGCAAAGCCGTCTCGGCATCCACCGTCGCCGGCTGGGACGGCTTCTGGACACGGTGGAGGAAGAGTTTCTCGGGCGTGGCGACAGGCCCTTCGTTGCGCGTGAGCATTTCCTTGCCCGCATGCTGGATCTGTTCGACGCTGTGGCGACTGCCTTCCGCATCTTCAGGAACTGACCGACGCTGCCAGACGCGGCCCTTGGCCGTCCGACGCGCCTCAGTGTACCGCCCTTTCAAGATATGAATGGCCGGATCGACAAGCTGCTGGTGCAGAGACGCGACATGGCGTGACGGCGAAACCCATGCGTCACAGGCGGCGGGCATCTCCCGCGGCCTCCCTCCCGCCCCTATATCCTCGGGGAAGCAACATGGAGGACATCAGACATGGACAAGACGGACCGTGAGGCGATCGAAGGCCTGTTCGACAGGCTCGCCCGCGTGGAGCGTGAGACGCCGGGGCGCGACGCGGAAGCCGAGCGTTTCATTGCCGATGCCATCCGGGGTCAGCCCGGCGCGCCCTACTACATGGCCCAGACCGTCATCGTGCAGGAACATGCGCTGAATGCCGCGCAGGCGCGCATCGAACAGCTCGAGGCCGAACTGGCCGACGCCCGCACGTCGCCGCAAGGCGGCTTCCTGTCGGGGCTTTTCGGCGGCGACAGCGCGCCCCGACGCCCCGCACGGGGGCCGCAGCCGATGCCGCAAGGGGCGCCGGGCGGGTTTCTCGCCGGGGCCGGACAGACCGCGATGGGGGTCGCGGGCGGCGTGCTTCTGGCGAATGCCGTGGCGGGCATGTTCGGGGGCGAGGCCGAGGCGGCCGAAGCCCCGGACGACGCCCTCGACGACACTGACGCCGACTTGGGCGACGCGGGCTTCGACGATTTCGGATTGTGAGCCGGGCCGGCCTTTCTCGGGGCGCGTGTCGGCCCATGATCCGACAGTGAAGGAGAGCGGGTGCAGGAAGTTGCTGATGTGCTGGACCGGCTGGACGAGCTTGGCGCGTCACAGGACCGCGTCACGGTCGAGGATATCCAGGCGTGTCTCGGGCGCGACGCCTTCGGCCCGGCCCTTCTGACGCTCGGCCTTCTGGCGCTCAGCCCTGTCGGAGACATACCGGGCGCGGCGACGGTCTTCGCGGTGTTCATCTTTGGCGTCGGCGTGCAGATGGCCGCCGGGCGGGCCACGCCCTGGCTGCCGCGCGCGCTTGCGCGCCGGTCGGTCAGGGGCCGCCAATTGTGCCGGGCCGCCAGCCTCTTCCGGCCGGTCGTCCGGGTGCTGGCGGTCGTCATCCGGGCGCGTCTGACCTTCCTGACCGAGGGCGTTTTCGCGCGCGCGATCGCGGCAACCTGCGCGATCCTCGCCCTGACATTGCCGCCGCTGGAATTCGTGCCTTTCGGCGCCACCGTTCCCTCTTCGGTCATCTCGGGGTTCTCCATCGCGCTTGTCGCCCGTGACGGCCTCCTCGCCCTGTTGTCTTTCGCGCTGATGATCGCGGGGGGCTATTTCGTCCTGACACTTGTCGGATGAAGCAAGGCGCTGACCGACACGGGCCTGCCACGGTCAGGCGTGACCGATCAGGTTCCGCTGACGCCTTCGGTCTCGATCTTCAGCGGCTCTCCGCAATGCTTGCAGTGGATCGCGTCGGGATCGTGGCGGTTCAGCCCGCATTCGGGGCATTTGTAGCGCACCTTGGAGGGTTGGAAGATGGCGCGCGCAAGTTGCAGGAACAGGCCGACCCCGACCACCATGATGACCACGGTCAGAAGTTTTCCGCCAGGGCTGGTGAGGGTGATGTCGCCGAACCCCGTTGTCGTCAGCGTGGAGACCGTGAAGTAGAGCGCGTCGATGTAGGCGCCGGGTCCAGCCGCGTCCCCGAAGGCCACGACGAAGACCAGCGACGCCATCACGAAGATGAAGACGAAGAGATGGACCGCGGCAAGGATCGTATCCTCGTGCAGCCGGAAGAAGCGGCTCTCGCGTCTGAGATCGCGGATCAGGTGATAGGAATGGATCAGGCGCAGAGCGCGCAGGACGCGCAGGAACGCAAGGTCGTCGGTGAAGATCGGTGCCAGCAGAAGCGATGCCACCACGAGAAGATCGGCGATCGTGTAGAGCCTCAGGCATTCGGCCCGCCGGTCCTCCGATATCCAGAAGCGGGCGGCCAGATCCGCGAGGATCAGCAGGCCGATGCCGGCATCGACGGCGGTCAGCAGCGGGGTCTGCGGCCATGACAGGCTCAGGATGAAATACACGATCGTGGCCGTGTCGAAGACGACCAGCGCGTAGCGGAACCATTCGGCTCTGTGACTGCGACCGGTGTAGAGCAGCCGGGTTGTGCGGTGCAGGGTCTCCATGCGCTCGGACTATGTCATGGGTCTGGCGATTGGCGAGCGAATTTTCCCGCTCGGCCCGTTTTGCGGCTTTGGCGGCAATCTCTCCTGCCGCCCTGTTCCCGCCGGTCAGTCGTCGCCGGTCAGCCGTCCTCGTCGACCTTGTCGGGCAGGTTTTCGCGCGGGGTGGACGCGAATTCCTCCAGTTCGTCTTCGGTCATGGTTTCGAACATCTCCTTGGAGGCGCCTTTCAGGCTGGACTTGTCGGCCTCGCCCCGCTTGACGGCCAAGGCCGCCCCGGCCGCTTTCTGCTGCGCTTTCGATCTGGCTGGCACGTGTGTCTCCTGTCATCGGGAGCGGCGCCCCGGGGATACGGGCAAGGCAAGACGCGCTTGCCGAAATCCTTCCGTGCGGCTGCCATGCTTCCGCCAGCCACCATATCAAGATGCCCGGCCTTTGCACAGTCGGCCCGGAGGAACGCGGATTTCAGGCGTCCCGAATGGCGTGCCCTCACCCGGTCACGACCGTCGAGGTGGTGTAATTCACCTTATGGCCTGGGAGCATGATCAGGCGGCTTTCGTCGTGATCCTGAGAATGGGGTCGATCTCGTCCTTGTCGATCCGGGCGAAGGCCTCGACCATCATGTAGGGGCTCGAGGTCTGCGCACCGCTCATCGCTGGTCAGCGACCTTGCGCAGCGGAACACGTCTGAAGACGATCGCGTGCGACGCCGGGGTCACCGAACGATACGCTGCCCGTATCATTCCGCTCACCTGCCTCTCCCCCGGTCTCCAGCAGGCCATTGTCGATGGAACCCAGCCCACCACGCTCACACTCGAGAGACTGATCCGCAACAAGCTGCCGCTCGACTGGGATGCCCAGGAACGGATGCTTCGGATCGACGGCTGACCCCATTCCCTGATCCCGACCGCGTCGTCCCGGTGCTGTCAGACAAATTCGAACCGGTCCCGCCAAGGGCAGTGACGCGGCCCTTTATGCGACGCCGAGGTCGCGCCACTCGGCAAGAGAAGCAGCACGGTTGGACTTGAATAAAGGCCTCTGGAGACGCTGCGATCGATGGCCGGAGGGGACGAGGCCGCCCTGCCCGCCTCAACCGGATTCCTTCTGGGACGACCTGATTTCGCGCTGACGGAGCGGGAAGCTTGGCTCGGGCGGCGCCATATCAAGGAACACACGTGGCTTTTCGCCGTTGCATAGTGACCACCGCGGGCGCGCGGCAGTATCTGTACAAGGAGCGACATGATGCCCAAGATCAGCGACGCCAAGATCGCCGTTCTCGCAACGAACGGTTTCGAGCAGTCCGAACTCGAGGTGCCTCGAGACAAGCTCAGGGGTGCCGGAGCGACTGTTCATGTGGTGACCCCCGACGGCCAAGCCATCAAGGGATGGGACAAAACCGACTGGGGCTCCGAGGTCGAGGCCGACAAGTCAGTCGACGCTGTCGACGTCGCGGACTACGACGCACTCGTCCTGCCGGGCGGCCAGATCAACCCCGACCTCCTGCGCGTCGACGACGCTGCCGTCGCGCTCATCCGAGACTTCGTGAGCAATGGCCGTGTCGTTGCCGCGATCTGCCATGCGCCGTGGCTTCTCATCGAGGCCGGCGTGGTCGGAGGGCGCGACATGACCTCCTACCACTCGATCCGGACCGACGTGAAAAACGCCGGCGCCAACTGGGTGGACAGCGAAGTCGTCGTTTCCAACGGGATTGTCACGAGCCGAAACCCCGGCGATCTCGACGCTTTCACGGCGAAGATCATCGAGGAGGTTGAGGAAGGTCGGCACGTACGTAACGACGCGGAGCCAGAAAACGTCCCCGTTTGACTGATCGCCTGAAAAATCCTCGGCGCTTGGCACTGTAGGCACGGCGTGGATTTTGCCGAGGTGGAATCCAGTTAACTTCCCGCTGGAGACCGAAGTCCAACGTGCCGGTCTCGTCGCGCAGATAGGTGTCGGGGTTTACCCCACGGGAACCATTTCCGGGGTCTCACGTTCTGCCGATGTCAGCCTCAAGCACGGAGTACGGCCGCAATGGCACAGACAGTCGAGACGGGCGAAATTCATTTCTTCTACCGGTCGAAGATCGACACGGACGAACCTTCGGACGCGGACGATCTGCAGCGCATGTATCTTGCGCTGGTGCCCGACGACCGGAAACACGCCCGCTTGTTCATCGTCGGCCGCAAGCAGATGCCGGAGATCCGCCCCGGTGAGTCCCACCCGTCGGAACGGCACTGGCTGCTGCTGTCCGAAGTCGGCACGCCCGCGGAGATCGGCACGGCGCTTCGCCCCGTGCGCTATGAGACGAAGACAAAGGGGGAAAGACAGACGCCGCAAGCCATCCCTGTCGGATCGGGCCGCTACGTCATCGCGCCGCGCGATGACGCCACGCAGCTTGCCTATCGCCTTACCGCCCCGGATCGCCCGGGCAAGGCGCAGTCGGCGCTGAACATCCGCGACGAGGCGCGCTACGTGATCGCCATCCGGAACCCGTCGGTCAAGGTGCCGGGGTTTCCCGACGCCCGGCCGGACTATCCGAAGGATCTCGCGGGCGAGTTCGCGGACGAACGCTGGATCGACGTCTCGGACCCCAGGCTTCTGGACTACGAGAACGCGCAGCTCGTCCTGATCGGCGCCGACGAAACGGCAGACCCGCTCGAGATCGGGTCGGACGGCACGGCGGACCCGTTCGCCACCTTCGGCCTCGATCCCGCAGACTGGCCCGACGACCCGCTCAAGGGCGGGTCCTTCGCCGCGGCGACGGGCGAAGCCGAGCCCGTGGAGTCCGAGGGCGACCGCAGCAAGGGCGGTCGGCGCGGCGGCCCGGCCGCGGCAGGCACCGATTCCGCAGCCGGTGTGGCATCCGCGCTGAAGGGGATGTCCTTCCCGTCCGACCGCGCCGGGCTGGTCCGGCAGGCCCACGACAATGATGCACCCGACGAGGTGATCGACCTGATCGAAAGCATGCCGGACCGCCGGTTCGACACGATGGCCGACGTGAGCAAGGCGGTGGGGGAGGTGCGCTGATGGCCCGGCATCGTTGCGAGATCTGCGGCGCGGAGTTCGACACCCTCTCGGACTACCGCCGCCACATGCAGACCTCCCACCCCGAACGCGCGCCCTCGGCCGCCGACCTGGAACACGCCCTGTCCGGCATCGCCTACCCCGCTCCCCGAGACGCGCTGGCCCGGCATGCGCGAGACAGCGGCGCGGACGAGATCGCGGACATTCTCAAGGAATTGCCGGACCGGGACTATCGCGACGCCGCCGATGTCGCGCGGGCCTTCGGCGGGCTCCGCGCGCACGAGGAAAAACCGACCGACCAGCCCAGCCTGCGCGGCGGCGAGGCGGCGATGCAGCCCGGGTCGCTGTCGGCGGCGCGTATCGCGAGCCTCTTTTCCGGGATGGAATTTCCCGCCTCGGCCGAGGATCTGGCGGCGCATGCGCGCGCGCAAGCCAGCGATCGCGAAATGGATCTCGTCACCCGCTTCCCGGATCGTCGCTACAGCGACATGGCGGATGTCGAAAAGGCCTTTGGCGAGGTGACGGGGGCAGACCGGTCCTGAGCGATCGTCCCGGCGAAGCACTCACGCGCGCCCTGAACATGGAGGACATGGCAAATGGCGGACTTCTTTTTCTGGTTTTTCATCCTGTTGTTCGTCGTCACGATCCTTGCATGGCCGACCTGGCCCTACACCCAAGAACGCTGGCCCTACCGCCGCGGCGGCGGATATCGCTACGCCGCCAGCGCAACGGCGGCCGCGCTCGCGGTGCTGATCCTGGTCCTCTTCTGGTTGGGTCTTCTCGCGATCGCCTGGCCGTGGGCGCCGACCGTGGCGCCGGTCGTCGTGGACTGAAACACCGGAACGCCCGCCGCGCGGGCCTCGTCTCTGCACAGTGCACAAAGGAGGATAACGATGAACGTCCAGACTCTCAAAGACCTCTACATGGCCGAGCTGCAGGAAGCGCGCTCGGTCGAGGCACAACTGTCCGAGGCCCTGCCGAAGATGATTGCGGCGGCGAGCGCAGGAGAGTTGAAGCAGGCGCTCGAGGACCATCTCGGCGAGACACGCTCGCAGCTCGAGAGGATGGAGGAAATCCTCCATCGCCACGGCGCCGACGCGCGCGCGCACAGCGACCAGTCGATGCAGACGATCATCGCCGAGGCCGACAAGTGGGCCGGCATGGTTGACGATCCGGCCTGCCGCGACGCCGGCCTGATCGCTTCGGCACAGCGTGTCGAGCACTACGAGATCGCGGTTTACGGAACACTCGCCACCTGGGCCAGGCAGCTTGACCTGGAGGAGGACGCCGCAACGCTGCACGCGATCCTCGCGCAGGAGAAGTCAGCCGACAACACACTGACCGGGCTGGCGAAGGGTGACGTCAACCCCGATGCGGCCGCGTAGAGCCGAACAAGACATGAGGCGCGATCGTTCCCAAACCGGCGTGACGGCCGTGGTCCGTCGTTATCTTCCGGAACTGGTCTATGGCGCCAACGATGGGATCGTCACCACGTTCGCCATCGTTTCGGGCATCGTCGGCGCCTCCCTTTCGAGCAGCGCCATTCTGATCCTGGGCTTTGCCAGCCTTTTCGCCGACGGAATCTCGATGGCGGCAAGCAACGTGCTGTCCGAGAGATCCAAATCCGATGATCGCCCGTCCTTGCGCGAAGCGTCACGCCACGGCGCGGCGACCTTCTGCGGTTTCATCGCAGCGGGGTTCGTTCCGCTTCTGGCCTACCTGCTTCCGCATTTCGAGATACCCCGTTTCGTGCTCTCCGCCGGTCTGGCCGGGGCAATGTTGTTCTTCGTCGGCGCGTCGCGTGCCTTTTTCACTGACCGCACATTTCTTCGCGCCGGCTTCGAAATGCTGTTGATCGGGGCGGGCGCGGGGGCCGTCGCGTTCGGTGTGGGCCACCTGGGGGCACAGATCACCGGAAGCGGGGGCCAGTCCCCATGAGCCTCGCGGCCGAAAACAGCGCCTTCCCGAAATGCTCCAAGCCGTCAGCCTCGGCCGGAACGCGCGCGTCCCCCGTCAAGGACCGAAAGAGCACCGGTGCCCCGCACATGGCGCCCGGGAGAGGTTACCGCACGGGATCATTCGTCCTTCCTCCCTTATCCTGACTTCGACGCGCGGGCGATCTCGCCGGGCCACCGCCGGAACATGAATTCGAGGGTGACGGGCGCGACCAGACAGGTAATTGCCGACACAAGCACGAACGCGGCATAGAGGTCATCCGGAACCGCCCAGTCGCCAAGTTGCTGCCCGCGCTCCATGATGATCATCGTGATCTCGGCGCGCGGTACCATGCTGACCCCGATCAGCGCGGCGCCGGTCGCTCCGGTGGCCACAAGGGCGGGAACGCCGGCGCCGATGATCTTGCCCGCGATGGCCACGGCCGCGAGCGCGGCCCCTGCCCCGAGAGCCGAGGTGAACGCAGAGGGTTCGAGGGACAGGCCGATGCCGATGAAGAAGAACGGAGCAAAAAGATGGTACAGGCCGGTGAAACCGGTGTCGAACTTCACGGAGTCGGGATCCCGGCTGAAGGCAAGTCCGGCGAAGAGCGCGCCGACCGCGGCCGAGAAGCCGAGCCAAGCCGATACGCCCGCGATGGTGATCCCGATTCCTGCAACGAAAATGATCGTCTCGGGGCGCGTGGCATACCGTTCGAAGGCGTGGGTGATCGGCTTTTCGACATGGCGTGCAAAGGCGGCGCAGAGGGCACCGAAGCCGAGGAACTTTGCCAGAAGAATGCCGCCCGTGGACAGCAGTTCCGCCCAAAGCCCGCGGTCCGATCCGCTCTGGGCGGTCCCGGCGGCGTTCCCTTCAGCGCCTGCCCCGGTCTCGTGCAGGATAGGCACGACGGCAAAGAGCAGGACCATCAGCGCGAGGCCCGACAGGTCGTCCATTTCGGCCACGTCCGTCAGAAGCTGGCCTTTCGGCGTCCCCAGCGCATCATGTTGCTGCCACATGCCGACCGAGACCCCGATGCTCGTCGCCGTCAACGCCACGGCCGCGATCAGGCTGGGGATCTGATCGTAGCCCAGCAGCCACGACATCACGAAATAGCCGGGCACGGCGGTAAGGAGCACGTTGCCCATCCAGACCAAGCTGGCCCGGCCGAGCTGACGGCGCAGCCCGGCAATGTCGCTTTCCAACCCGACCCGGAACAAAAGGGCGACGATTCCCAGCTCGGCCAGAATGTCGAGCGCGGCATGGCCTTCCTCGGAAAGGATATCGAACCTGTCATCGGCCAGTCCAAGCAGGATGCCCAAGCCGATGAAGCCGACAAGCGCGGGCACGTAGGTGCGGTCGAGAAACGCGCGGACCGCGACTGCAGCAGCAATCAGCAGGCCGATCAACAGGATCGGGGACGACGTCGTCTGAAAGGCGTTCGTCATGCACTCCTCCAAAGCCACATCGGCGGCACCGCTAACCGGCCTCCTCGAGGTAACGGCTTCCGATCGGCCGCAGCGCACCGTCGAACTCGTAGACCAGCGGCACGCCCGTCGGGATTTCGAGGCCGGGGATTTCGTCGTCGGGTATATCGTCGAGGTGTTTCACGATCCCGCGCATGCTGTTGCCGTGCGCGACGACGAGAGGTGTTCGGCCTGCCATCAGCGCCGGCTCGATCCGCATGTGCCAATAGGGCAGCATGCGCGCGATGCAGTCGCGCAGGCTCTCGGTCCGCGGCAGGTCTGCATCAGGAAGATGCGCGTATCTCCGGTCGTGCCCTGGGAAGCGCTCGTCCTCCTCGTCGAGGGCGGGTGGTCTGGTCGCGAAGCTGCGGCGCCATTCATGCACCTGCTGCTCGCCGACCTCGCGGCGCTTGTCGTCCTTGTTCTGACCCTGCAGCGCCCCGTAATGGCGTTCGTTCAGACGCCAGTGACGTTCGACATGCATGTACATTAGGTCAAGTTCATCGAGTACGATCCATAGCGTGCGGATCGCGCGCTTCTGCACCGACGTCAGGCAGAGGTCGAACTCGATTCCACCGCGGGCGATCAGCCTCGCAGAGTGACGCGCCTCCTCGACGCCGCCGGCGCTGAGATCGATATCGGTCCAGCCGGTAAATCGGTTGTCGCGGTTCCACAGGCTCTCGCCATGGCGCAGTAAGACCAGTCGCGGCATTCGAACACCTCTCTTGCGCTGTCTGCTCTGCGTCGGCCGTCGATCGCGGACGAGCATTTCTTTATGACCAACGTCGCGACCCTCGGTTCGGGTTCAACGGAAGCGGAACTCGTTTCCATGACACGGGTTGAATCTCGTGGGAGGGGCGTCGGCCAAAGCCGGCGAAGCGAGATGAACCTTGGCGAATTGCACGGAGATACAGGAATGGACGAGTCTGCCGGCCGGAGCGGTGACGACATCACGGCGGTCATCTTCGACATGGACGGTGTCGTCACCGACACAGCCGATGCGCACTTCGCGGCTTGGAAGCAGGTCTTCGACGAGGTCCTTCAGGCATGCGGGGATGATGCGGCGTTCACGCTGGAAGACTACCTCGCCCATGTCGACGGAATTCCCCGCTACGACGGCGTGCGCCAATTCCTTCGGTCGCGCGGGATCGACCTGCCCGAGGGCGAGGAAGACGACGACGGTCTGGAGTCAGTACGGGGCATAGGCAATCGAAAGAACCGATACTTCCATGACTGGCTGGAAGGAAACCATGTGCCAGTTTTCGATGATGCCTTGAAGCTGATCGACGCGCTGAAGAAGGCGGGCATCGGCGTCGGCGTCTTCTCTGCAAGCCGCAACACGCCTCAAGTGCTGGAAAGCGCCGGTATCGCGCATCTCTTCGGCGCCACGGTCAGCGGTTCGGACGCGCAGAACCTCGGCCTGTCGCCGAAACCGGCGCCGGATCAGCTGGAGGAGGCTGCGCGGCGGCTCGGCTGCGCGCCGGCGCAAGCCGCGGTGCTCGAGGACGCCGTCGCCGGTGTGCGTGCCGGCGCAGCCGGACGGTTCGGTCTGGTAATCGGCGTGGATCGGCAGGAGGATTCCGGCCAGCATCGCCACGCTCTGCGGTCGAACGGTGCCGACCTTGTCACGCGTGACCTGCAACGGCTGTGTTTGCCCGAGGGCGACGGGCTCAAGACGCTGGACCGGCTGCCGTTGGTCTGGGACCGGCTCGACGACATCCGGGAACGTCTGAGATCGCGGCCGCCCTCCGTCTTCCTCGACTTCGACGGCACCCTATCGCCCATCGTCGACGACTACCGCGATGCAAATATCCCAGAGGAAACGCGCACCGCAGTCGCGCATTTGGCGCAACGGTGCCCGGTCGCCGTCATAAGCGGCCGCGACCTCGGGGACGTGCGTGAGCGGGTCGGCATCGACGAGGTCATCTACGCCGGCAGCCACGGGTTCGACATTGCGGGGCCGGACGGCCTTGAGGAACGCCCCGACGAGGCCGAAGGGTTTCTGCGCCCTATCGAGGAGGCCGATGCGGACCTCCGCGACGCGCTTTCGGGCATCGAAGGGACCGATGTGGAGCGCAAGACCTTTTCGGTGGCGGTGCACTATCGCCGCGCTGCCGAGACGGATGTCGCGGCGATCGAGGACGCGGTGGACAGGATCGTCGGCCGCCATGAGAAGCTGCGCAAAAGCCGCGGCAGGAAGGTCTTCGAGATCCAGCCGCGCGCCGACTGGGACAAGGGCCGGGCCGTCAAATGGTTGCTCGCGCACACGCGGTTGGGCGATGACGGCGCTTCACCGATCTATCTCGGCGACGATCTGACCGATGAAGACGCCTTCAGCATCCTCGGCAGCGGCGGCCTCTGCGTTGCCGTCCGAGGCGACACACGTGCCACATTGGCGGACTACGCGCTGGCCGATCCGGAGGACGTGCGCCGTTTCGTCGAATGGCTGGCAGGATTGGATATGGGGGAACCATGAATGAGTGGCATCTAGAGTATTCCGGCTACGATCCCGGATCCGAAGGCCTGCGCGAGACGCTTTGCGCGCTCGGCAATGGCTACATCGTCTCGCGCGCGGCGGCGCCGAATGCCCATGCCGACGAGGTGCACTATCCCGGCACCTACCTCGCCGGCGGCTACGATCGGCTGACCTCCGAGATCGCGGATCACAGGATCGAGAACGAAGATCTTGTCAACATTCCGAACTGGCTGCCGCTGACCATGCGGGCAGAGGACGGCGACTGGCTGGGCCCAGACGATGTCGAATATCTCGACTATCGGCAGGAACTCGACATGCGCTGCAACGTCCTGACGCGCAGTATGCGGTTCCGCGACGCCGAGGGGCACGTGACGCGCTGGGACGAGCGGCGCTTCGTTTCGATGCACGATCCACATTTCTGCGCCCTGTCGGTGACGATCACGCCCGAGAACTGGTCGGGCGTGATGCAGATTCGCGCCAGCCTGGACGGAAGCGTCATCAACTGGGGCGTGGCGCGCTACCGTGATCTTGCAAGCCGGCATCTCGAAACGCTGCATACCGGGCGAGAGGACGGCGGTATTCTCGCGCTACGCGCGCGCTTCGTGCAGGCCCGCCGCGAGGTGGCGCTCGCAGCCCGGACCGTCGTCGCGATCGACGGCGGCAATGTTGCGGTGGCCCGAACCGACATACTGCCCGACATCGTGCAGGAAGAGTTCGATCTCGAGGCGAAGGAGGGACGCCCGATCGCGGTGGAGAAGATCGCGGCCTATTTCGACAGCCGGGACGCCGGCATCACCGAGCCGCTGCACGAGGCCGTGAAACACGTGCGCCAAGCCCATGGTTTCCGTGCCTTGGAAGAGGAGCATTCCCGGGGATGGCACCATCTGTGGGACCAGTTCGACATACGCCTCGACGATGCCGACAGCAACGCACAGCGCAAGCTGCGACTGCATATCCTCCACCTGCTGCAGACCGCGTCGATTCATTCGGTCGACATCGATGTCGGTGTCCCGCCCCGCGGCTGGCACGGGGAGGCTTATCGGGGCCACATCATGTGGGACGAGCTGTTCATCTTCCCCTATCTCACCCTCCGCATGCCTGTGCTGACCCGCGCGCTCCTGCGCTATCGGTACCATCGCCTGGACGAGGCCCGTCGCGCAGCCCGCGAGGCAGGGCTGAAGGGCGCGATGTTTCCATGGCAAAGCGGCTCCAACGGGCGGGAGGAAAGCCAGCGCATCCACCTCAACCCGCGGTCCGGTCGCTGGATTCCCGACAATTCCTGGCGCCAGCGGCATATCGGGGCGGCCGTCGCCTACAATGTCTGGGAATACGTGCAGGCCACCGACGATCGCGACTTCCTGCGTGACTACGGGGCGGAGCTTTTCTGCGAGATCGCCCGGTATCTCTCGAGCCTCGCCGAGCAGCGACCGGACGGGCGCTACGGCATCTGCGGCGTGATGGGCCCCGACGAGTTCCACACGGCCTATCCGGATGCCGATCCCAGCACCGACGGTGGACTGGACAACAACGCCTATATGAACTTCATGACATCCTGGGTCCTGTCGCGTGCCGATGACGTGCTGGAATTGATCCCGGCGGACGAGCGGCGGCGCCTGTGCGAGCGGATAAACCTCAACGCCGATGAAATGGCGCATTGGGAGGACGTGAGCTGCCGGCTCTTCATCCCGTTCCACGACGACGGGATCATCAGCCAGTTCGAGGGCTACGAGAAGCTCAGGGAATTCGACTGGGACGGCTACCGGGAAAAATACGGCAACCTCCAGCGCCTCGACCGCATCCTCGAGGCCGAGGGCGAGGATCCGAACGACTACAAGGTCTCCAAGCAGGCCGACACGCTCATGATCTTCTACCTCTTCAGCAGCGAAGAGATCGGGCACATCTTCGACCGCCTCGGCTACGCCTTCGACCCCGACATGATCCTGCGGAACATCCAGTATCACATGCGGCGCACCTCGCACGGCTCGACGCTGAGTTGGGTCGCGCACGCCTGGGTGTTGGCCCGCGCCGACCGGCAGCGGTCGTGGCAACTGGCGCTCAAGGCGCTGGACGCGGATATCGCCGACATTCAGGGCGGCACGACGAAGGAGGGTATCCATCTCGGCGCCATGGCCGGGACGGTGGACCTGATGCAGCGCTGCTATACGGGCATTGAACTCCGGGGGGGAACGCTGATGTTCAACCCGCGCCTGCCCGAGGAGGTGGATAGGCTGCGCTCGACGGTCCGCTTCCGTCGACAGATCCTAGATTTTGAGATCACGCAGGAGGAGCTGACCGTGACCAGCCGCCCGATGACCGCATATCCGGTCACGATCTCCTACCGAGGCCAGGTGCGGGAGATGAGCCCCGGCCAGTCGTTCACATTCCGGCTGATCCCGGAAGTCAAGGCGGACCGTTCCGAGCGGGAGCGCGAACAGGAGCGGATCCGGGCAGAACGGCAGGAGTGTTTCGACAGCGCGGCAGGCTGAGTCGCGAGAGGTGTGCGGGAGCGAGGAGGTGCTGCCCCCTTGGCCTTCGGCCTCACCCCCGGGGCTTTTCGGCCAGGATGAAGGGGCGGCGGGTCAGTCCCACTTTCCGCCGGGTCCGCGTCGCGCAGCCCCTCCGCAAACACGACGTCGTCTTCATCTTCCAGCTACTCGAACGTTTTGCACACCCATGATTTGACGTCGAAAGTGAACATCTTCATTTGCTGCTTTCCTGATCCTTTTGGCGTTCGGCCTCGCAGATCTGCTGTTTCACCTGCAGGAAGCTGTCGGGGCTGACCGAGATCGAGCCGATGCCGTGCCGGACGAGAAACTGCGCGAATTCCGGATGGTCGCTCGGCGCCTGCCCACAGATGCCGGTATACACGCCTGCCCGGTTCGCCTTCGCGAGCAACTCGGCGATGGCGGCCTTCACCGCGTCGTCGCGCTCATCGAACAGGCCGCGGAGCCGCTCGCTGTCCCGTTCGACGCCGAGGACGAGTTGCGTCAGGTCGTTCGAGCCGATGGAGAAGCCGTCGAAGCGCGTCGCGAACTGTTCCGCGAGGAACACGTTGGACGGGATCTCGGCCATCACGTAGACCGACAGGCCCGCCCTGCCCCGCATCAGCCCCTCGCCCGCCAGCGTCTCCAGCACGCGGTCTGCCTCGTCGAGCGTGCGGCAGAACGGGATCATCAGGACGATGTTCGACAATCCGATTTCCTCCCGCGCCCGGCGCAGCGCCCGACATTCCAGCGCGAAGCCGTCACGGTAGTCCTCGTCGTAGTAGCGGGACGCTCCGCGCCAGCCGAGCATCGGGTTTTCCTCCTTCGGCTCGAAGGCGGCGCCGCCGATCAGCTCGGCGTATTCGTTGGTCTTGAAGTCGCTCATCCGGACCACGACCGGGTTCGGGTGGTGTGCCGAGGCGATGCGCGCGATACCGCGGGCGAGCGTGTCGACGAAATACTCCGTTCTGTCGTCGTAGGCGCGGGTGAGTTCGTCGATCCGCTTCTTCGCTTCCCTGTCCTCCAACTCGTCGTAGCGGACGAGCGCCATGGGATGGATGCGGATCATGTTGTTGATGATGAACTCCATCCGCGCGAGGCCGACGCCATCGGTCGGCAGGCGCCACCAGCGATAGGCGGCGGCCGGGTTGGCGAGGTTCACCATTACGTCCGTGCGCGTCCGGAGCACGTCGTCGAGCGCGATCTCGCGCGTCTCGAAGTCGAGGAGACCCGCGTAGACGACGCCCTCGTCGCCTTCCGCGCAGGAGACGGTCACGTCCTGGCCGTCCTTGAGCGTCGAGGTCGCATCGCTTGTACCGACGATGGCCGTCAGACCCATCTCGCGGCTGACGATGGCCGCATGGCTCGTGCGCCCGCCGTGATCCGTTACGATTGCCGAGGCCTTCTTCATGATCGGCACCCAGTCAGGGTCCGTCATGCCGGTCACCAGCACGGCGCCGTCATCGAAACGGTCGATCTCGTCGGGGCTTTCGAGCCGCAGGACCTTGCCAGCCGAGATGGAGTCGCCGATGGCGAGACCGCCGACCAGTTTCTCGCCCGTCTCCTTCAGACGGTAGGCCTTCAACGTGTCGGCCTCCTTCTGCGACTGCACCGTCTCGGGGCGGGCCTGCACGATGAAAAGCTCGTCCGTCTCGCCGTCCTTGGCCCATTCCATGTCCATCGCCTGACCGTAATGCGCCTCGATGGCCGCGGCCCAGCGGGCGAGTTGCAGGATCTCGTCGTCGGTCAGGACGAAGCGCGCGCGCTCCTCATTTTTCGTGTCGACCAGCTTCGTCTCGGACCTCCGGCTGCCGTAGACCATCTTCTGGTTTTTGCCACCGAGATGCTTCGACACGATCGGGCGCAGATCGGGATCGTCGAGAAGCGGCTTGAAAACGTGGTATTCGTCGGGGTCGACCATACCCTGCACCACCGTTTCGCCCAAGCCCCAGGCGCCGGTAATCAGCACCGAGCGCGGGAAGCCGGTCTCGGTGTCGATGGAGAACATCACGCCCGAGCCCGCGAGGTCCGAGCGCGCCATCTGCTGCACGCCCGCCGAGAGTGCGATGCCCATATGGTCGAAGCCGTTCTCCTCCCGGTAGGCGATGGCCCGGTCGGTGAAGAGCGACGCGAAGCAGCGTTTCACGGCGTCGAGAAGCGCCGTCTCGCCCCGGATGTTGAGGAAGGTCTCGAGCTGTCCGGCGAAGCTCGCCTCGGGCAGGTCCTCGGCCGTGGCGGAGCTGCGCACGGCCACGTCGAGATCCTCGCGCTCCAGCCGCGCGGCGAGGTCGCGGTAGGCCTGCCGGATCGCCTCGGCAACCGGGCCGGGCATCTCGCCGCCGAGGATGTGCTTGCGCACCGCCTCGCCCACCTTCGACAAGTTTCTGCGGTCGCCCTTCAGCTTGTCGAGGTCGTCGGAGATCTGTTGCCGCAGCTCGTTATCATCGATGAAGCGCCAGTAGGCCTCGGCTGTCGTCGCGAAGCCCGCAGGCACGCGGACGCCCACCTCGTGCAGGTCGCCGATCATCTCGCCAAGCGAGGCGTTCTTGCCCCCGACCACCCCGCCATCCCGCCGCCCAAGATCAGCGAGGTCGCGCACATAGACCGTATCGGTGCTCATGATGTCTTCTCCTTGTTCTGTCGACCGGACGAACGTTCGCCCGAGACGATCCTAGCCGCGGGCTCCACGCTTCTCGCTAACTCGGCAGGCTGGGCGTCGTCGCCGGACCGCGATGATTAGGGCTGTGTCCTTGACATTGCCGATGGCAAGCGAGACACCGCCGCGATCAGCAGACTGTAGTTCAGCGGGCCGCGGAACTGTCGGAGGAACGTCCGCAACACCGTCTAGCGCTGGCGTTCGGGCAGTTTGTTCGGTCCGAATTCCTGTTGCCTTCAATGGGCCTTGCGCTCGCTCAATACCTTGCGTGGGTCGCTGCCGAGATTGCCGACCGCCGGCTCGGTGACCTGCACACCATCGCTCCTTCGACTGGACGACGCTCAGATCCGAGCGTTGACGCTGCGGTTCTGGCGCGCCGCCTCGCGCACCATTTGCGCGGCGTAGCCCCACTCGTTGTCGTACCATGCCATGACCTTGACGAGCGTTCCGCCAACCACCTGCGTCAGCGTCAGATCGACGAGCGCTCCATGCGGGTCGCGGATGATGTCAGACGAGACGATAGGATCCCGCGTGACGCCCATCACGCCCCGGTAGCGGTCGCTGCGCGCCTCCTCCTCGAATATCCGGTTCACCTCTTCCACGCCGGTCTCGCGTTGGGTGACGATGGTGATGTCGGAAATCGAGCCCACGGGCACCGGGCCGCGGATGGCAACGCCGTCGAACCGCCCCTCGTACTGAGGCAGCGCCTTCGTGGTGGCCTTGGCCGCTCCGGTCGTCGTGGGCACGAGATTCGCCGCCCCCGCACGGCCCCGCCGCCATTTGTCGGCCGGTCCATCCACGAGCTCCTGCGAGGTCGTGTAGGCGTGGACTGTCGTCATCAAAGCCTTGTCGATCCCGATGCGGCGTCCGATCACCTCGATTACCGGGGCGATGCAGTTCGTCGTGCAACTCGCGGTGGAAATGATGGGGGTGCCATCGGCCTCGTTGACGCCGTGAACGACGAACGGCACCTCGTCCTCGCCTTTTGCCGGGGCGGACAGGATCACCATCCTTGCGCCGGCATCGATGTGCTTCTGCAGATCCGGCCTCTTGGTGAAGACCCCGGTGCATTCGAAGACGACGTCCACCTCCATGTCGCGCCACGGAAGCGAGGCCGGGTCTTTCTCGTTCAGCAGCGGGCAGGTCCTGTCGCCGACCTTCAGGCCCCCGCCCTCCGCACGCACTTTTTCGGGATGGCGCCCGTAAACAGTATCGTAGCTGAGCAGGTAGGCGAGGTTGTCGGCCGATGCGACGTCGTTCACCGCGACAAGCTCGAACTCGGGCGACTCGTGCAGGATTTTCAAGACGGCCCGGCCGATCCGGCCGAGACCGTTGATGGCGACCCGTGCTGTCATGTTCTGTACCTCCCTCTGGTCAAAGCGCCGGGTCCCTCATCGGCCCGCGCAGCGGTTGGTCGGGCGACGCGCACCACTAGTCCGACATCCCGAATTCGTTCGGGTCGAACAGTGTGAGTTCCTCCAGCTGGTCAGGCGACGACAGCGTGTCGATCGTCACCTCGTCTGCGTCGAACCGCAGGACGCCGAAAGGCACGACCACGTCCGATCCGCCAAGCCCGACAAAATCGCTGATGGATATGACTACGTGCGTGATGCGATCGCCGCTGACGATGATGCCGGAGATATCGCCGATCTCCTCGCCGAGAGCGTTGAAGAACTGCCGGCCCCTGATGTTCTCGGTCAGTTCGTATCCGACGATGCCCTCGGCGTCGGACGGGCTCGACCTGACCGCGTCGACTTGGCCGCCGTTCGTATCGGTCTCCTGGACGCCGAGGCCCAGAGGCAGCAAAATCGCCGCGATGGCAAAGCTGGACATGCGCCAATGGCTGAAGGATTGCATCTCGGCCTCCCGTAGCGAGGCGGGTGTGACCTGCCTCGCGTCTGGATATTCAACGGAACGGGCTTCCAATGGTTCCAAGGGGGTCTCAGGAATGGCGCTTCAAAGCCTCCACCCCGGGAAGCGCCTCTCCCGACAGCCATTGGAGGAACGCGCCGCCGGCCATGGAGGCGTAGGTAAACAGATGCAGGAACTGGTGCTTCTGCAAGAAGGCGGTCGTGTCGCCGCCCCCCGCGACGCTGACGAGGCCGCCGGTCTGCGTCTGTTCGCCGATCGCTGCCGCCAGGAAATGCGTGCCCTGCTGGAAAGGTTCGAACTCGGCCGCGCCCATCGGGCCGTTCCAGACCACCGCCCCCCGGTCCTCAATCGCGTCGGCGTAACGCCGGATCGTCTCGGGCCCGATATCAAGGATCATGCGGTCGCCGACGCCGTCGAGGCTTACGATTTCCGCCTCGGCGTCGGGGCGCGCCTCCGATGCCACGACGACATCGGTCGGCAGCATCAGATCGGCGCGCGCGCCTTCGGCGTCGCGCAGCAGATTTGCCGCCGTCCCTACATGCTCCTCAGCGATCCTCGACCGTCCGACGTCGATGCCCTGCGCCTTCAGAAACGTCGTCGCCATGACGCCGCCCAGCAGGATCCGGTCCGCCTGGTCCAGCAACTGCTCGACCACCGGCACCTTGGTGCTGGCCTTGGCCCCGCCAAGCAGCGCGACATACGGTCGTTGCGGGTCGGCAAGCAGGCGATCGAGGGTCTCGATCTCCTTTTGCATCAGAAGACCCGCCGCCGCAGGCAGCCGATCCGCCAGTCCCACGATGGAGGCGTGCGCACGGTGCGAGGCTGAAAAGGCGTCGTTGACGTAGATATCCGCCAAAACAGCAAGAGCATCAGCGAAATCCCCGGCGTTGTCCTTCTCGCCGGCATGAAACCTCAGATTCTCGAGGACAAGGCACTCGCCCGCCTCGAGACCCTCAACCGCCCGCTTCGCTTCGGCGCCGAGGCAATCCTCGAGGAACGAAACGAGCGTCCCGTCCAGCGCGTCACGCAGGGCATCCGCCACCGGACGAAGCGAGGATGCGGGATCGCGTTTGCCGCCAGGTCGGTCCAGATGGGCGATCACGATCAGCCGACCGCCTCGGCCCAGTATGTCGCGAAAGGTCGGCAGCGCGGCGCGCAGGCGGCTGCCGTCGGCGATCTTGCCGTCCTTCATCGGCACATTCAGGTCGGCGCGGACCAGCACGCGTTTTCCCTCGACATCGGTCGTGTGGATATGCGGAAGATTCATGTCTCGCTCCTTGTCAGATCGCCTTCAAAGCCGCCGAAGCTCGCCCAATTCCGCCAAAAGACGCTCGACATCCTGCCGGCGGCACAATTCCGTTCCCGGCGTCAGCAATGTCGCGGCTGCGGTGGCTACCGCGGCCCGCAGTGCCTCCTCGAGCCCCTGCTGCCTCGACAACGCAACGCACAGGCCTGCCACGAAGCTGTCGCCGGCGCCGATCGCGCTGCGCGGTTCGACCTCGGGCGGGCGTTGCAGGAACTTCACGTCACGGGTGACGAGAAGTGCGCCCTCGGCGCCTTCGGTCACGACGACAATCTCGGCTGCGCCGGCCTCGACCTGTTTTTCTGCCCATGCCGCCGCTTCCTCAGGCCAGCCCAGATCGTTGCCCGCAATATCGGCAATCGCGTCGCGGTTCTCGCGGAAGCAGTAGACACCCGTCGCGAGCGCCGCATGGACCGCATCGTGAGAATCGAGAACGAAACGGGCGCCGGCGCTCTTGCACCGTGCAGCGGCACGCGCCCAGAAATCGTCGCCTACGCCGCCGGGCAGGCTACCGCTGCCAACCACCAAAGACGCGTCGGTGGCGGCATGCTCTAGCCTATCCAGCAGCGTCTCGACCTCATCTCGCCGTAGATCCGGGCCCGGCGTCACAAAGCGCAGCACTCCGCCGCTCTCTTCCGCGCAGACGCTGATATCCTCGCGCGTGTCGCCCTCGATCTTGCAGCGCTCGGCATCGATCCCCTCGCGCTTCAGCCCTTCTGCAACTTCGTCGCCGCGGCGCCCACCAGCCACGTAAAGTGCCAGCGTCTCTCCCTCCAGCCGGCGGATCACGCGCGAGACGTTGATGCCTCCGCCGCCCGGGTCTGACCTTGGACGACTCGAGCGAAGCTTTGGCCCCTCCGTGAAATTCGCCGTCGTCAGCCAGAGGTCGAGTGCCGGATTGGGCGTCAATGTCACCACCGTCTCAGTCAAACCAGGTTTCTCTCGCCATTTATCCTCCACGCGCGATCCTAATTACGCTTAATGTCGTGAAACCGGTGAAGCCGTGCCAAGGTTCCGTTCGAACGGGAGCCTTCAAGTCGGAACGCGCATCGTCGAACCGACGCGGAAGGACGCATCGATTCATCCTATCGGGAACTGTCAGACGGGTGATGCCAGACGGATTCGAACCAGTCTCACCAAGGGCAGTATGGCTGTCCCTTATGCCGCGCAGAGACCACGCCACTCGACGAGAGCGGCGGCGCGGTGTGCCTTGAAGAGGTGTCGGCCGGAGAGGCTTCGCTCCTGGTTGAAGTGGTTTAAGACGGAGGCGTGGACAGCGGCGAATTTCTGAAGACTTCGCATGCGCCGGAACCGGAGCATCGCCTGCTCTCGTCGTCGGAACAACACGCATGACAAAATACTGCATGCCCGCGCCTGAAACTCATTGCTGTACCCGACGACAGGTGGACACGCCCGGAGGCCGCCAGGGTCAGAACCGCCCGTCGCGCAACCGCTCAACCAGATCGTTGCGATCACGAGGGCGACGCGCTGCCGCCTCGAGCATCCTTCGTTGGACATCATTGGCCTTCTCCGTGGTCTCAAGTCGCTCGGCGAGGCGTCCGGCACGCTCGCCGGACCGCCGAAGCGAAAGCAGGAACAGGAGCACGGCGAGGACGATGGCGCCATAGCGCAGCGCCGCCCGCATCCACGGGCTCGTGGCGATCCCGCCGAGCAAGGTGGCGATCATCGCTGCCCCCCGGCGCCAATCGTCGAGCCGCGCGTAGATGGTGACCGCGATCCCACCGAGCGCGACAACGATGAACACCCACCGCAGCCCGTCGAGATACGGTACCAGCGGCAGGATTGCGGTCTGCGTCTCGGTCAGAACCTGTTGCGCCACCTCGACGCCGGCCGCTCCGAGCGTCGCGACGCCCGCCGCGCCGCCACCTTTCATGGTGCGGCTCTGCGCCAGGACCTCGCGCGCCGGCGGGGTCTCGGCCGCGAACGGCACCGATCTTGCGGGGAAGCGCTCGCCCCACTGGCGTGCGGGGCCGAGGTCGATGTGCATGAAGCCCGAGCGAGGATAGAAGCCAAAACCGAGGAATTCGACCTCCCGCGCCGCCACCTCGAACGCCACAGGGTCGTGGTTCGCCATGGCGATGTCGAAGGCGGCGCCGTCCAGATGCTTCGATCGCGTGGCACCGCTGACGGCGCGGTTGTGCTCGATCTTTTTGGTAGACTTTTCCGCCGCGGACCGCAGTTTCGTAGCCCGCAAGCAAGCGCGTCTCCGTCGACCCTGCCAGCCAGATGTCATGAACCGAAATGATCACGACAAGGAGCAGCAAAGATGACCCTTTCGATAACACGCCGCCGTACGCTGGCCCTCGCCGGCGCCGCGGCGCTCGCCCCACTGGCCATGCCCAGCTTCCTGCGGGCCGCCACTTCTCACGAGGTGCAGATGCTGAACATGCACCCCGACAATCCGCGGCAGCGCATGGTCTTCGTGCCCCGCCTGCTAGTCATCCAGCCGGGCGACACGGTGACCTTCCTGCCCACCGATGGCGGGCACAACAGCGCCATTCTCGACGGCATGATCCCCGAGGGAGCCGAGGGCTGGAACGGCCGCATCAACGAGGAGATCTCGGTCACGCCCGAGGTGCCGGGCTTCTACGGCTACCAGTGCACCCCGCATCTTACCATGGGCATGGTCGGGCTGATCGTGGTCGAGGGCGACGGCATGATGGACAATTACGAGGCCGCGCGCGAGGTGCCCCAGCGCGGACGCGCCGCGCAAGCCTTCGACGAGATCTGGGCCGAGGTCGAGGAACAGGGCCTCGTGGGCTGAGCCCGGCGTGACGCGGCCCCGTATCCGCGCGCCCGGGCACGGAAGCGCGCGGCCGAACTTCACGAGGGGCCCCCGGATCCATTCGGGGGCCCTTTCCCTTCCGTCCGGGCGTCGGCCCTGCCTTCTGACACTCGCTGCAAGGATGTGACGACGTGTCAGCCCACAACCATGACGGGTTGCAATACCTGACGGAAATTGTCAGACTAATACACACCCAGTCACGTCGGCCCGTCCCGATCAGCTCGGAGATCACCTCAAGCGACGGCCGTGACGGACGGGACCATGACCAAATCGACAAAGGCGCCTGCGGGGCGCGCGCATCCATGAGGGATCTCGACGGGATGCATTGCGGGCGGCAGCCCGATCCGAAGGACTGCTATGTCGCCGACCTTCGCCTCACGCTCGAGGAGCAGATCGCCCTGACCCTCGCCCGGCTGTTCTTCCAGAGCTTCGCAGGGGCGAGGACCGATGGCTGGGTGGCTGCCATGGCCGAGGCCGAGGCGCGCTTCGGCTACCGGAATGGCCCGATCGTCGCCGCGCGCCTGCTCGCCGCCCTGCAGGCCATCCGACGGTCCCGCATATCGGTCTTCATGTTCAACTCGCCCGCCTGTCCGGGATGTTCGGCCATCGCGACCGAGCACGAACGGCGAATGATGCGCGCGCTTTCCGCGCTGCGTCGGGGCGAGGCCACCGCGGCGCGGGCCGAGATCGTCATGCTGTGCGAGGGCCGGGGCGCCGACCGGGTGGTGAGCGCGCTCTACGCGCTCGGCCGGGCGCTCGACGGGGACGTGCCGGCGAACGCGCGCCCGTTTTATGGCGCGGGGGCCGCCACGTGATCGGAGACTGTCAGATATTTTGTGCTCTGACGTCATTTGTCAGGCCATTGGGAAGCG